>Ga0307509_10001737_pt1 | contig 36231 bp, 53 predicted proteins | sample 10_EM_MG_FD_202245 | JGI IMG/M metagenome (GOLD analysis project Ga0307509, IMG submission 202245) | Populus trichocarpa ectomycorrhiza microbial communities from riparian zone in the Pacific Northwest, United States - 10_EM | ecosystem: Host-associated > Plants > Roots > Unclassified | place...
AGAGTAGATAGCGATATCATGGGTATTGATGCGCCAGAGACGTAACCTATACCAGCGTGTAGCTGGCGTCGAGCCCAACGACGTCCAAGTGACGGATTCAAAATCGGTGCAGCGGTTGTAGAGGAATCTGCCATCGGGTTCAGGATTAGTAGAGACAAAAGACCACTGTCAGAAGGAGGGCGAACTCTATGAATACTAGTGCGCCAGAGACGTACCCTATACCATCGTGTAGCTGGCGTCAAGCCCAACAACGTCCAAGTGACAGATTCAAAGTCGGTCCAGTGGTTGTGGAGAAATATGCCATCGACCTCTGGGATCGCCAGCATCTGCACTCAGGGTTCCCATGACCCCCCCCCCAGAGTAGATAGCAACCTCATGGGTATTGATGCGACAGGGACGTACCTTATACCGGCGTGTAGCTGGCGTCGAGCCTAACGACGTCCAAGTGACAGATTCAAAATCGGTCGAGCGGTTGTGGAGGAATCTGCCATCGAGTTCTGGGATCGCCAGGATCCCCTCTCAGCCTTCCCAGGACCCCCCCATGAGTAGATAGCAACCTCATGGGTATTGATGCGACAGGGACGTACCTCATACCGGCGTGTAGCTGGCGTCGGGCCCAACGACGTCCAAGTGACAGATTCAAGATCGGTCGGGCGGTTGTGGAGGAATCTGCCATCGAGCTCTGGGATCGCCAGCATCCCCTCTCAGCCTTCCCAGGACCCCCCCAAGATTAGATAGCGACTTCATGAGTATTGATGCGACAGTGACGTTCTTTATACCGGCATGTAGCTTGCGCCGGGTCCAACGACGGCCTGTCTTCAGATCTGGAATCGCTTATGCGGTTGTGGAGGAATCTGACATTGAGTTCTGGGATTGCCAGCACCACCCCTTCTGCCTTCCCAAGACCCCCTGCAGAGTAAATAGTAACTTCATGAGTATTGATGCGATAGAGACGTACCCTATTCCGGCGTATAGCTGGCGCTGAGCCCAACGACGCCGTGCCTTTAGATCTGGAATCGGCCAACTAGGTGTGGAGCAATCTGCCATCGAGTTCTGGGATCGCCAGCATCCCCTCTCAGCCTGCCCAGGACCCCCCCCAGACTATGTAGCGATTTCATGAGTATTGATGCGACAGCGACGTCCCTTATACCGGCGTGTAGCTGGCGTCGAGCCCAATGACGTACATGTAACAGATTCAAAATTGGTCAAGCGGTTGTAGAGGAATCTGCCATCGAGTCCTGGGATCGCCAGCATCCCCTCTCTGCCTTCCCAAAACCCCCCCCAGAGTAGATAGCGATTTCATGAGTATTCATGCGACAGGGACGTACCTTATACCGCCGTGTAGCTGGCGCCGAGCCCAGCAACCCCCCGGTGTCAGATTTAGGATTGGATGTGTAGTTGTAGAGGAGTATTATGTAGGATGCCCGGGAATATGGATGTTGAGGGTGATGAGAGAATAGTTTGTCGCGTCGTGTGTGAGGCTAAGTGTGTGAGGCAAAGTGCCGAGAAACCATGATGAACTATGCCAAGAAATGCTCAGGGGTACCCCTGAGGCGAGCATCTCTCAGTGGTAAATCATGATGAGCAATGGTTTTGAGGGATGAGTATGGATGCACAGGAGGCAGAGTTGCTTTGTCTTATATGTCAGGACGGAATGACGTGTATTAGTTTCGCTCCAGATGCATGGAATTTGAGTGGGCGTTGCCAGGTAACTCAGGACGCACAGGATGCAGGGGACGCAACTCAGGACGCACAGGGCGCAGGGGACGCAGAGGACGCAACTCAGGAGGCACAGGACGCAGGGGACGCAACTAAGGACGCAAAGGACGCAGGGGACCCAGATTCAACTTCGCGTGCGTCAGGACGCAACGGCGCCGTATCTGACGCAGGGTAAATTTTTGCTGATGGAATTCCCCCACCACACAGCCCTCTTGATACCCAATATCTCAAGTCTTAGGCCATGCTTCCCAGCTGGGCAAGAGTCCCTTCATCCTCTCCCCTCAATCAATTATAGTGGAGGACCTAAGCAACTTATTTATTCAGGGCAATGGGCTGGCTCCTGGTCCTTATCGGAAAAATCTCTGCGTTGTTCATCACAACTGGCTGGGAAGCTGGAATCTGTTTTTTTCCTTATTCAACAGTTTAAAGCTGTTATCTCTTCCATCCTATATGGTTTTGACACAAGAGCCTCCTTTTGCTCACAATCGCCTACCCACTTTTGTGGGATTTAAGTTCTTTGCCCCTCCATCCCTTCATGGCAATGCTCCACTGATTGCCTGCTAAGTTAACATGTCCCTTATCCAAACCTATTATTTTCTTCTAGTGTTTTTTGATCACTTGGCCCTTATGACTCTTGATGTCTTTACTATGTCTCATTTGTTCAACCCTTCCCACACCCCATTCTTGGTTTTCAATGCGTACTGTACTAATAGCCCCTAAGCCAATACAAGAAGAGTAGCTCCAGAGGCCCTCTTTGAGGCCCTCCCCTTCCCTTGTCTTATGGCTGCTAGCCTTAATATCTACTATCCTATGTCCAACCGGCTTTGGGTAACCTTGTATTCTCAATATTTTGTTTCGGCTCCTTACTTTAAGTGGACGGCTGACTTGGGGTATTCCCTTCTCAACATATCCACTGTTCATACTTACTTTCTGTTTCACGCCGAGTCTCTTCCAGGTGTCTTAGATCTTTTCATTGCCAACTCTATGTTTGCCCTCTAAGTTGCAAAGTGTCACATAAATCTCTCTAGTACAGGTTCAGACAATATGCGTGTTGTTATATCTCTCACCTTGCATCTATTGGGGCCCCTGCCCCGATCCCCTGATTGCAACCGTAAACATTGGAAATCTGTGAAACCTCTATTAAAGGCTCTAGTAGTAGTCCCCCCCCCACAGCTGCCTACTTCCTTATCTCTGCCCTTATGCCTTGACTGGTATTTGCTGTTCATAACCACCTTGTTGGTTTTAAACACTTCTCTCAAAAGGCCCTCCATCCCCTCTAAACCCTTGTGGACCACTCAGCTCATCCACCTTTGACGGAGCTACTCTTCTTTCACCAGGATATATAGGGAGTCCTGGACTGCATTCTTCCAAGGCAACCACAAAGCTGCAAAAAATCAATATTGCAAAGCCATAAAGCAGGACAAGGCGGAATACCGGAAGGACTTTCTGGCTAAGGTGGACCCAATTAATGTTCAAACAACAAAGCACATTGCTTATAGCAGACCTCCTGGTTGCTTTCCCACATTTACAGGTGATCCCTCCCCACAACAACTCGATGATTCCCTCCTCCAGCACTTCTTCCCATTATAAGAGCTCTACTCTATACGGCATATCCTCTGACCCTTTAACGAAGTCTACTACATCATACCTGAAGAAATACTGGCTTTCTTAGCCAAATTCACAAACACCTCCCCTCAAGGTTGGGACCAAATCCGATACAGTATATGAAAAAAGATTCATTTTATCGACTGACAGGCCTTGGTCAATCTCCCCAGCCCAACTACCATACATGAATGGCACAAAGTACTTGTCCATAATCACCCTCTCCTAAATAATAGGTGCAGCTTTTGAGTGGCCCCTAAGAATAAGTTCTCACAAATGATTCTCTTAACAAATGAAATCCTTCTCTCTGAATAAAGCCTAACAAAGCAAAGAAAATATATGTAATAAAACCTAGGTAATCTGGTTCCTCCTCCTGGTTCCTTCCTGGTATGCGTTAAGGTAGTTGCGGCATTTTTTGAAGTCTGCCTAGGGTCAATCTTGGCAGTTGCTTCATTTAAGGGTGGTATGGAGGCACTGCTTGCCCTTTGTAGGGCAAGCAGTGTGGCCACAGGTATCAACATATGATGAGTGTTCTCCAGCACATAGTTTGCAGTAGGGATTGTTTGTGCACTTGAAGGTGTGGTGTCCAAAGGATAAACAGTTGTTGAATTGGGTATCTGGTTCAAAGGTGAGATATATCTGAGCTTTGAGCTTTTTGCAGAAGAGGGAGAGGCCAGAGGTAATGGCTTCAGTTCCTGTATCTTTACCTACAATTGTAAGAACCATAGTGGATGCTGATTTCTTGGAGCTGGACATCTCTGGTAAGCCTTGTGGGAGGGTGGGGGAGGTGGATACCAGGGTTCAAGTCTTGGACTTCAGACTGGACAGTGGTAAAAGAACTGGTGGTAGGAATGCTGTGGATGATAAACTTGTACCAGATTTCATCTTTCTCAAGAGTGGTTCATCAGTAAAAATTATTACCTGCGTCCTGTGTGTCCTGTGCATCTGACGCTCTGGACACTCAAAATGTCAACCTCTACTCAGGACGTGGTGCCTGACTCATGTTGTGTCTGGATGTCAACACCTTCGACTCGCCACCTCCAAGTGCCATCCTGAATTATATAGACTTCGGCACTGACGTCCTGAAGCTGTTCATGGGTGAGTCTTTGGGTCCTGATTAAGTCCTATGAAATGCCCACATATCCTGCTACAATCTGGTTCTTAGTTCTCGAATCAGGGTTGGTTCTGATCCTGGGTTCTCTCATCATAATTATGTTCTCCAATGACAACCGTCACCGGAACGTAGCGCGTACTTGATATGTATTCAGATATCATCCTAATCCTGCATGGCAGTATCAAGAGAGCTTTGGGACGGCCAGTGTAATAGGCTTGTGAAAAAAGACAGCCAGGGTGAAGGTTCACATATACACTCTGAACGACGTCAAGTTGAGAGTTCACTGTGTATTGGACATCGGGACTCTATGAAGATAGCATCATCACCATGTTGCTAAATTCAAGGCATGATTACATCAGCTCCCATATTATGGTTACTCATCTAAGACACCTCATGATTCCATTTATTACTAGTTTTATTCTACTACACAAATAGTCAACAACAGTCAGCTGAAGTGGATGTTCAGAGAATGGTGATTTCCATCATTGGAGATCTCTCCAGACTATTGCTCAGAATGGAGCTCAGTTCTGCTAAAAGAATCAATGACTTTTTTGGCTATATAGTACAAAACGGAGCATTACAGAGACATTTCGCCAAGTTGACTGCAGGCTGCACTAGGGTGAGTTCAAAGTGTATTTTATGAGACAGGTGCGAGACAATCTGGATCTTGAGATTCCTGAGGGCTCAAGGACAGGGGGCTTACCAGGTGAGGGCTCTGGTGCTCTCTGGCACTAGTCTGAGTGTCAGCTCTTGTGAGTTATCTAGACTAAGTGGACTCAAGTCGAGCATCCGCAGGGCGTGTGCAAAGGCCGTCTGGTCGTAGTCAAATGAGATGTCGCTGATATGAGAAATTTGCTGAAGATTTGCCTGATGATAATGATTTAGTTGGGTGGTGCAATTGTGGTTCGAAGTCAGTTGTCGCTGGGTAGATTGGCTTGGATTCCTTCTGGATAGCTAATGCGCAAGTTTGGCATGAACTGCGTCATGATACTGGTCCAAACCTTCTCTCCTTCCGTCATTACTTGATGAACTTTCTGCATCTGCTCAGTTATCGTCTCACGTAAATTTGTCAGCATCAGTTGTTGTGTCCGCCTGGGCATTGCCCACCAGGTATTCTGCTGTCAGGATAGAAGATTTTTTTCAAAAGATTAGCCATCAGATCAAATAAAATTGGTGCGGATTGTGGGTATCTTGCCTCTGACTGTGTCAGGTTTGAAGTCTGGAGGGTCCTGATAAACATCAGCACACTACACTTGTAGTGTATGGCACAGTATTGCACATGTCCAGCATACCATCAGACTATGGAAGAGGCTTTAGGACTCAGTTGCCGTTACAACCACAGCAAAAGAAAAAACCACACCAAATCCTTTGCTGAGCTTTCACCTCATTGGTCAACAACCAACCCTCACCACTTCATTCCCCACTTTAAAGACTTTTCATCAACAAGTCATCCCCGCTTATTTGTTACTTTATCAGCTCTATCAGCAGACTCCTTCCAGCCTACCGTCTGATGTCTAATAGACAAAGGGGCAGAAGGAGGGAAGGTGTAAATCCCCTTGTGCCCCCATTCAATCGCCGCCGCTCTGAAGCCCCCACCTCTCCTGAGGACACCAGGATGCAGGATGATTCCCCTGCTCCTGTCCAAACAGTAATCTCCCACACCTCTCATTCTGCCCATGATAGTGAATCTACCACCCTTGAATCTGTCCAAGACGAAATCAATGCCCTTATCAATCAGAACAAATTCTTGGCTGCTTGTTACCAATACCTCTTGATGACCTTTGAGGCTCTTGAGAAACACTTGAAACTTGTTCAAGAAGGTCACATCAAGGATACTCAGGAGCTCAAAGATCAGATTACCACCCTTACAACTCAACTACAACAGCAACAGAGCAAACAACCTGCTCCTGCCACCAGCACTACCCCCTCCATCTAGACCAATTGTACCACTCCCTACTCTTACCTGGGCCCAGAAAGCTGCCAGAGCACCTGCTGCCCCTACTAATACACCTCCAAGTAACAAGAAGGCAATCCCTTCTGTTTTGACCAAACGTGACCATACTATTGTCATTCAGAGAAATGGCACAGCACTACCTGACAATACCAACAACCTCACCATCAGAAACGCTATCAACTCTGCAATCAAGAAGCCTCTTATTGCTCCTATATAGTTCACTATCAACCATAACATCAAACCTATCACTAAAGAAAATACTCCTCCCCTCTCAGTCCTCAAATCTCACCACCCTGCCATTGAGAGAGCCATCAGAGCCACCATACCTGTAGCCACTAGTCTTAGGAAGGATGAAATCTGGCACAAGGTTATAATCCACGGCATTTCTACCTTCAGTTCCTTTACCACGGTCCTGTCTGAAGTCCACGACTTGAACCCTGGCATCCACCTCCCCTGCCCTCTGAGATAGCTCACCATAGAAGCCCTGTGTTCCTCAAATCAACATCCACTATTGTTCTTACGCTTGCTGGCAAAGATGCAGCAACCAAAGCCATTATCTCTGGTCTTTCCCTCCTTGGTACAAAGTTCAAAGTTCAGAAATATCTTACCTTTAGACCAGGTCCTCAATGCAACAATTGATTAATCTTTGGACACCACACCTCCAAGAGCACAAATGACACCCACTGCAATTTATGTGCTGGGCAACACCCAGTCTACCTTCATACCTGCGGCCAATCTGACTGCCCTACCAAGGGCAAACAGTGCCTTCACACCACCGTCAAATGCAGCAACTGCTGAGACCCACACCAGGCAGACTTCAAAGAATGCCCCACCTACCTTAGCGCATACCATGAAGCAACTGAGAGGAGGAACAGGGCTTACTAGGTTTACACATGTATTTCCTTTTATTGGCTAGGCATTGGATGGAGTTGAGGATTTCCTTTGTTAAAGGGGTTGTTAGTGCTTATGCCTGGGGTCAACAAAAAGTAGATACTATCATGTAGTAAGAGGCGGATCACGGACTGGACACACCGGTGTTTCAGATGTATGGTAGTTACTGCTTCATACCCTTCAGGCTCCATCAGCCTAATAATACATAATAATAATAATTCATGAGGATGACAAATTCAGGATCCTGCATTTCCAGCACTCTCTTGCCATTGAAATACTTACGGTATATAGCGTCGGCAATCTGTTGTGCGAGGAATCTTTATTTTATTCTCTGTGCCAAGTTCATAGTCAGCTGTGTGAAGATGTGAGGATGGTATTGCCACTCGGATACCAACCTCATATCTGGATAGGGGGCACATGAACGAATCATCTTCGATGAGAAATTTGACCCTATCAGCCAGGGCTGTCGGGTGATCCGGCAGTTTGTATAGATCTCTGATGTTCTTTTCAGCATGATATACAGATTGAGCTTACACGCTGGTGTGTTCCTGACGTATCTGAGGTAGTGAGTACCAGACTGTATATCTGGTCATTGCTAACAACACTTACAATGTGTATAATCTTCTCGGATGGTTCATTATTTCTGGCATCCACAATATCATCTTTAGCCCTATTCCACATGCCATACTCCTCTGACTTCAAAGCAATTGCGTTTGGAAGTGTGTTAACAAGAGTGTAACAGAACATTAGAGCGTTCAACATGCTTAGTATTTCCCCTTCAATACCATTTCACAGTGTTTCGTCGTGAATTTATTAGCCGTACAGTCGGATGTCCTGAAGATCTTTGTTCTCAGAGTTGACTCGAACACCTGATAACAGACTCAGTTAGTATATTAGAGTCACCAAGTGAGAAAGAATACCTGATTGAACTTGAGAAGAGGAACTTCTGCGATTCAATGGGTATACAATGAGTTATATCACTCCAGAGCCAGTAGTCCACTGGGGTATTGCTACATCCTGTGATCCAGATCATTTCAAAATTCTCACAGTCTTTGCTCTATCGTTTCCAGAGGGATAGCTGCTTGCTTGGTCTCAACATTATGCTGCAGACTCATCGTGACAATCAAGGTCTCCTTCATCGATTTCGGTTTCTAACAGGGTTTTGCCATCAGGGAGTGAAAGATGATGCTCTTGACTGGTACCATCTGAGAGGTGGACAGGTTCACCATTTCGGTCAGCATCAGTGTCCGGTTCAATATATACTAGGGTCTGATGCGTTGACATCAGCAAAAAAACTAGCTTGCGTCCTATGTGTCCTGTGGGTCTGACACACCTGACGGAGAGAACGTCAATCGCGAATTGGGAGGCCACGTCGATCCGACGTTGCGTCCTGATTTGCCTTTGTTTCCAGCATGAATCCTGACGCCACCTGGGCACAGACCTCGTCGCCCTTTGCGTCCTGACAGTGTCTGGTACTCAGGGCTGTCGTCCTGGCGACCCACAATCACCCCTACGTAATTCCCACAATGTCTGATACTGTCCTCTTGCGTCCTGATGCCGGATCTCTCTCCCCCGTAGTCAGGGCTGCTTTCATCTGGCCACGTCCCATCCAGATATCTCTGCTCTGTGGTCCTGCGTCAGGATCTCACGATGCTGATCTGTCATCTCCAGATGCATGATGACTTCTTCCAGATTTTACTCCAAATACGGTGCGTCCCCTGATTCTTACACATGACATGTTCAGACTCTCAGCGCTGCGATATCCTAACTCTGGTATGGTATTCTGGCACCCGATAAACTACTTCTGACGATATCGCAACCTCTCCTGGAATGCATATTCTTTCGCACCTCATGCTCTGGTGATGAGCTCTACTATTTCCACTTTTGGTTCTGTCTTAGGAATACAAAATAATTATTACTATATCTTACTCTACGAATACACCATTGCCTATGTACCCTCTTATACGCTTGCCCCATTTCCCTCATCCTCTATTCCCGGGTCACTATGAACTGTTTCCTCGAGTTCTGGTTCCAAGATCTCAAGACTCAGAGATAGCTGACACGAGGGAATTGGGCTCACTGAGGCGTCCAACATTAGCCCCACAGTCGCCTCTGCTGAAGAGTCCGGACTCAGAGGATCTGAATCTAGATATCTGAGAAGGCCCGCTGCTAACGCGGCGCCGAAATCAAAAGGTGCTTCTGCCGTCTGGCCACTGTTTTGGCTCTCTGGCCGAGGCCCAAGATGCAGGTTATTCCAGTTTGACTCCGTGGTGCTGTCCATCACTGAAGGTTGGTTGAACCTTGACCCTCTAGTTCTGCTGCCACAGCAGCCTAATCGTCCGTGAAGCCTTCCCAGCGATCTTGTCGGACTCCATGCTCTTGCTCCATCTTTCAACAGATGGTCCCACCAATTTTGTCCTGAATCAGAGTTTGAACAAAGTCGGGGCATGATGCCCACGTTTGCCTTTTGCGCGCAAAAAGATTATAAATGGGTGCCGTTAGGTTAGTCTTGTCGGGAAAGAGAAAGGTCAGGGTTCTGGCTCACCTCCGGCGGCTTCAGGCTTGAAGTCGCCCTGATCCTTATATACTCCTCTCTTCCATGCTCGCTGTGCATATCAGATTATTGCACACGTTAAGCAAATCATGGTACCGTGAATGCGCCCAAGAAATGCCGGATCAATAATCCCACGGATTCTCCTACCCTCAAAGTAGTTTCCCCATATAGCCTCGGGCATCTGGGGAGCCAGGAATCGATTTGTTATTTTCTGTGTCAAGTTTACTCTGATTAGTTGCAAGAGGATAGGTCGCATCGTTAATAAGAGCAAAAACGCACCTCATATCCTCTCGTGGAGCACATAAATCTATCCTTTTCCAGCAGGCAGTGCAGGCGGCGCGCAATTGCCGTTGGGTCTTCAGGGAGATCGTACAATTTTACGATCTAATACTTTACGTGGTAGACAAACTCGGATCATACCCCTGAGTGTTTTTGGCGTATCTGGAAATGTTAGTACTAGTCCAGACATCTAAAAGATTCTTCTAAAATTGGTTGATATCTACTTACCAATTTTACGCTTTCCTCAGATGCTTCTATATTCCCTGCATTGGATATGTGATTGAGCGCCTGAAGCCAAACACGGTGCACCTGAGTGGTCAATGCAACTGGTCCCTGGAGTGGTTCATCAAAAAGGGTATATCGGAGAATAAGTCCCTTGACCCGCGCTACGATGGCTCCCTCTGCTCTCATAGCTGTATTGCGCCGTGAGTTAGTCTCAGGCCATATGTGCTCAAGGCCCAGCATGCCCTGTTTGCCCCGAGGACTTGAGCGTCGGACCGCTGACGTGGTGGCTCTGTGTGTAGCGATTGATGCATAACGCGATACACCGGATGTCGAGATCGTCGGTGGAGTGGACCCACTACTTCGTATTATACGTGCTCGTGCAGCTGGGGTACGCCTGACGATTGGGGCTTCCTCCGATCCGGAGGTGGTCGAAATTCGGATAGTGGATACCCTGTTGTTGGTCCGTTTCTCCCTGGCTCGTGATTGATGACGTGTTATAGATCTAGTGCCATCCGCATTATCATTCTCATCTATGTCTGGCTCTGTGTCCAATTCGGTTTGATCAGTTATGTGGGAACTTTGGTACTCATCAGTGCTATCATCGCTGAGATCAAAGATTTCTGTTATTTGTTGTCCATCCTCATCCTGAGCGGCCTCGTGATCGTTATACGCCACTGTGTGTAAAGTGTCCCTTCGGGGGCGCTTGGCTGCTCGTGCCAGAAGACGTCTTACGATCCGTGGTGGGGAAGATTTCCGAGCCCCTGAATGTCCACTGTGAGTGCTGCCTGATTCGGTCAGCTGCGTTCCTGATCTGGCTGCCTTATTGACTGGTACCACGTCGCGCCTACATCGGTTCTGATTGGCTACCCGTGCGGTGGGTTGGCTGCGTGAATTGCCTTGTGGTTGTCTATACATGTTTGAATGTGGGACATTTGATAAAGGTATAGGATAGGAATTAGGACATATGAAAAAGCGATATCTTGTGTGGTAAAGATGAAGAGTGTCTTGTTTTGTTGAGTAGGACACGTCTGGTCTTATACGCGAGGACTCAGGGGGCGGGTGGGGGGGCGTTGAGCATCACATACAATCACCCATTAATGAAAAAGACTATTTGTCTGCAAAAAGGGGTTTTTCTGCTTGTTAATCATTAAGTTAACACTCTGGACGAGGTCATGTATGATGTTCATCTAGACTGTGGTATGAACCAGTTCAACAGAATGCGGGCGTTGCTAATGTAGGAGTCGTCGTCGATGTCTGAGCCTAAGCAAAAACTAGCCACCACGAGTATCGCTTAGCCACACCAATTATTGCCTTACACACGCCACGGTAAATGCAGTTTAGATTTATCGATCTTAATCGCCGGACGTTGATTCAACACCATTGAACTTCGAGATAGCAGTTTCCACGTCATGCATCCGCACTAATTGTCTAGTTCTATTGGCCATCACCTGCCACGTTATGGACAGACTATGCGAGGCGTGCCCAATCGGGAAAAACATATTAGACGTTAGCTCAAGGGGAAGTAAGGTCAAGAAACTGATGCAAGGGCGCGCACAGGTATCATTAATTGTCTTCTATCTGATACTAGCTACGAACAAGAAGCAGAAAAGAAATTCAATGACAACAAAGGGAAAACAACATCTAGTAAACGATAAGGATGTTGGGGTAAAAATGAAAAAAGAATTACTCAAAAAAGTTGGGAATCTCGTTTTCTTTGCTACCCGTGCTGCGTCTTGCTGAACGGCTCATCTGAGGAGTAGATAGGGGGTTGTTTGGGGCTTGCGGAGAACTATGGTTTTGAGATCCGCGTGCCGGGTGTGTCACTGGAGCTGGTGGCTAGGTCGGGGACTCATTGATTGTGGCTGGCGGGTGTTCAGGTGGGGGAGAAAGGTGTTCTATTGGTCTCTCCGGAGTCGTGAGATCGAGCCCACCATGTGGAGCTGCGGGAGGCGAGAGTGGAAGTGCGTCGCAAATCATGGATAGACTGGCAGGAGGTGTGTCCTCAGCACCATCGTGTCCGTGATGCCTCACAGATACAGCTCCTGGGTTTGCCAGCCTTTCAAGCATCCACGGGTGCTCCTTCGCCATTTCGCGAAGCGCTCGATGTTTCTCCAACTCACAAGTCCCAGAAGAGCCTGAAGAGCGCAATCATGACGCCGTCGCAATTAGATTAGAGCCCGCCAGCACCCCGATTTGCGATGGAATATTCCGCCAGCGTGTTGAGGGGCCCGGATCTCCAAGTGCCTGGAGATGCTTCTGTAATTAGCTATTGTTTTTTAATGTGAATGATCAAGATAGATGAATGATGCTGCGGATTAGATACTTACATCGCCGTGGTCCACATAGATCACCTCAGTGCCATGATGCGCCTGAGTTTCCCCCTCTGGCTCGGCCTCTAGCCATTCCTCGTCATCAACAAACTCTTCATCCCGCATGTCCCGCACAGAGTCTTCTCCTCCAGCCGACTCATCCCAGACGTCGCGGTCAAAAAATGGAGACCTCTCATTGGAAGGCTCGGGGGTTTCGTCCAGGTCCTCTCCATCTTCGCGATGTGACACGAGAACCATTAGGTGCAGGGGATTGTGGCCTTTGTTAGCGAGGAACCACGCACCAATGTCGTCATTTCTATTGAGAAATAGGAGCTGGCGTAGGGGGAGGTGAATCATCGGGCTTCTGACCTAGCATGGCGGCACGTTCCCCTGTCGCACCAATTAGATAGTGGGGGCATCAAATTACCTCTTCCACGTCTTGCCCTCTTACTACCCGGAGCGAATCCATGATGCTGGGTGTAGTCAGAATCCCCCAGGCGATTCCCCTGTCGGAGTCTTTTACAAACCATGGGTGGCCGAGGAATGGATGCACAGTAGGCAGAGCACCAGTCCTTCGAATAATATGCATTCTCAAAGCACGCCGGAAAATGGGGAGTGCCAATCCGAGCAGGGCACTGGGATCTGCTCTCAGTCCAGGGCTAACGGAATAAATATTAGTAATACTTACCTGGAGGTTCCGCAATGTCGCCACGATGATCCCGCCCAGCTTTTTGGAGCTCATTCAATGTCTGCAGTTTCTTGGCCGAATCTTTGACCAGAATTTTCAGATGACGGAAGAACTGTCCAAGATAATTCGGGTGGTGCTGGCTTTTGATGAGCTCAATACGCTCCTTGACTGGCGAAAGGCTGCCAGCAAACGAAACAATTGAGTCAACTTGCGATTCAGTTAGGCGGCCGGGGTCAAAAGGCGAGCTATAATATAGGCCTTGATTTGCTCGCGCCATGTAGCATAGACGGAAGATGCGCCACACAGATGCTTGAATCCACACCACGATTTCGCATGCGCAATGTCGCCAGATACAGTCCTTGTTTGAGTTAGGCAGTCAGTATAACCAATTCAGACTACTCGATACTTTGGATCAAAATACCCGAAATCCCCGACGGCCGGCTGGAAGTTTGTGCGCTCAACAGGCTCCGCTTCTCTGTTCATTTGAAAAAATGAAAAATTTGTCAGTTCGCTATTCTATTCATGCACAGCAGGGGGGACAATGATTGCTCACAATGCGTCTTCCACGGGGCGATGGCCTGCCGAACATGTGAGAATTCTTCTTCGTATTCCGCTCTGAACTTCTAGCATGTGAGGCTGATCCGCGGGACGTCTGAGAAGCAGAGAGTTAACATTGATCTCCAAAGTTAGGTGTGGATGTTTGCTTACTTTCCCTTGCGTAATTGACGTCTCGCTCTGCCTGGGGGCGCCATTTGTGCGTGGATGAATGAATTGGATCAAGCTCCCGGGGCAAACAAAATGGTTGGCCGACCAAGAGGATTCATACGACGTCAAGTAAGGCTTAGAGGGTCTGGATTGTAGTTGACGTAAATATCTCTCCCGACGAAGGTCGTCGGGGGGCTTTCGAAAAGCGCAATGGTAAGTGTGGTGTGTCTGGAGGTAACAGGAAGATGGGGATGGGGCGCATAAGAGGACCTCTTATAGGCGTCAAGAGCAAGACCGTTGGGTCTGCTCTGGCTCTTGCTTCTTTGTTGCCCTTAGGGTCCGGCGTGTACTGTAGGTGCCTGGGGCAGGGTTGGGTGTACAAGACACTTTTGTGGTAAAGTATCACCGGCGAGACTCACAATGATTGTCTATAGAAGAACGAATTGCAAAGGGAGCATATACCAAACGTTGCGAATAGATCGAAGTCTTAGTCTCCCATCACGTGTCGTCAAACTCCTTTTTAAGCCTCATGTGAGTTTGACGCCACGAGACTTTGCGTACTGCGATGCATCTTGGGGTCCCTTGGCATCCACAAAGGGCTAAGGCTGGGAATAAGACATCCACCCAACCCTGCTGTGAATTACACACCGAACACAACCCCAGGGCATCATGACCTTCGGCTGACGAAGATGAACACCTCCGACTTGATTGACGTGCTATGAGAAATTTAATCTATTCTAAGTCTAATTATGATACTCTATTAAAACTATCTATATCAAATGCGAATACACTCCGCGTCTCTGTAGACGCAAGCTCAATCTACGCGCCATAATATGGATTACACTCTCAGGGGCAAACATAGTCTCTTAACCTGAAGCTCGTCCTTACTATCGTCTTCGAAAACCATTCGGCGCTTCTCAAGCTGGTCCTCTTTCAAAAATTCTTCAGCAGAAGCAACAAGACACTGCATTTTGGAACTGCGCTCATCCCAATTATCGACGTCAAACTGCGCCTTACGCTTGCTTGCCTTATCGTCATGCGTGGGACTCCATAGCTGTTTCATGATGCGATGTCTCTTCAGCATTCCCTGCGGTTTGATTGAGAGAGTTATCCGACGTCCGGTGGAATCGCCACCCAGATCAACAGGAGATGTCATACTGACAACCCTACTACGGTGCGAATCAAAGTCATCTGAAACATCTGATGATGAGCTGGACCATCCCAGAAGAAAAAGGCGAGAATCTTGTGGGTTTTGTGATCCACTGGCCTGAGTACTGTTCATGGGAATAGCCTTTCCCTTCGGTTGAGCTTCCAGGTTGACATTACATCCGGCTAAGGCGTTTGCCCAATTAGAGACAGGATTTGGTGCAAGGTATCTGTGTCTCGGCTCCGGTGGTGTAGCTGGTCTAGCTGGTGTTGATGGGGGATGACAATAAACGAGCACATCAAGCTGGTCCTCATTAGGTTGATTCGACAAGAGCCAGGTAGGTACGTCCTCATCACTCTGGATGAAAATATAATTTGAATAATGTAATGCCTATATACGGTCTTCACGAAGCTCGCGCCGGCCTTTGCCTGTGCCGCCGAATATGTAGCCAATGCTGTCCGAGGGTACACATCTTAAAATTGCCGATGACAAGCCCCCAATGTCATAGGAAATTAACTCTGCAAAATCCACACGATTGATATGAGAATAGCACCAATAGAGGATGCGATAATTGGGTCGCCGTGTGTCGCTATCAACTGGATGTCTTTGCCAAACAATGCGCAGGGCCTGTGGGCGACCAAGTAGAGCCCTCCAGTCTGTATCTCATTTGTTAGTAATTCACAACACAAATCATTGGGGTAATTTCGAAAAACACTCACTGATTTGCCTTACCTCACATAGATCTGGTGCATTTTGCCTTACATTAGGCTTATCTAGCGCATGGCGAATTATCTGGGCCTCATAATTGGCCGGCGCAGGCGTACCAAGGATAGTTATGGGAGCAGCTGGTTGGATTTCCAGAGGGTTATTCACGAGGGGAGCATCCATTTTGTGCATTCTGACTCCCGACGAGCGCAATCTTAATATCACAGGGGCAATCACCGGGAGAGGATTATTCTGCGTTGCGCTTCCTGACGCACCAGGATGGGCAGACACCACAGAGGGAGGTTGGTGTGCCCCTTGGGGATTTGGAGGGAGAGGCTGGATTTGGTTTGCTGACAGACCAGCATTTGCAGACCCTGTCAAGGGAGGTTGGTTTGGCCCTTGGGGATTCGGCGGAGGAGCCTGGATTTGGCTTGCACCACGGGCTATCTGAGAAGGATTGTTCAGTGGTGGGTTATTCACCACGACCTGAGGAAACATTTGTTGTGGGTTATTCGCCGATGCAGCACCTGATATTTTGAGTGTGCTAGCAGACGAGGGTAACCGCAATTTCAGAGGGCGCATCGCCGTGGGAGGCATATTCTGTCCCGCGCTTCCTGACAGACCAGGATTTCCAGACCCTGGGAAAGGAAGTTGTATTGGCCCTTGGGGATTCGGCGGGGGAGGAGGGATTTTGTATGGACCAGCAGCCTGGGCAGGTTGGAATTGAGTTGGCTCGGGTGCATTGGCTGTGGGAGTATTGGGGGCGCCAGCGCCTGCATTCTGTACAGCTATTGCAAGACCTCACTGGCTCCCACGGGGGGCATTCGCAGGGAGTAATATGTTCGGGACGATCACCTGTGCCGGAGGGACTCCCGGCACTTGCGGAAACGGCTTATTTTTCAAGTTGATTGTATTAGTCAACTTCTTCCCACAGTCCTTAACGAGTTGGACCACTGCCTTGTCCACCTCCTGCATATCAGGTATGTCGTTCGCTGGAGATGCAGTGGCGAGTTCATCGCAGGCAGGTCACAATTGCCGGAAGCCGGCGACAATTTGCAGGAATTCTGCGTCAGGGAAGTGGTGAAGATCCGTCTGATAACCCCTGGCTAACATTTGATCCTTAACAGCGTCCTGCCATGCACCGTATATGGCGTCACCTTGGAGACCAACCGCGATGCCCATTGACCTCTTTAGCTCCGTGATTTTTCTTTTGTCCCAGCGTTGAAATGGGATTTCTCCAATGAGAGAATTAGCAGGAAGCTGATATGTCTGACCTGCTGGTGCCAGCTGCAGGCCGCCGGGTGGCATCAGTGCGTATTGAATGATGTTGATATTCTGCGCCATATCGCATATGTTTTGTAGTATATTGATTTGATAAATATGAGAGGCTAGAGATGTGCGTCTTGTGGATCTTGTGGAAGTTCACAATGGCAGATGATTCTTGGAATAAGGTCCTCCTGTGTTGATCTGTTCCCATTATATATAAAACACTATAATCTTTTAGGCCGGTTGAAAGATTCAAGTATTTTTTATAATTTATTAGGGAACCGGGATCTGACGCTCTACCACAGGGCACCCCTATAATGTGATTCAACTTGAACAAATGCAACGGAATAAAGACTCTTGCGTTCGAACAGGAAAGATTCTCGGTCTACTATCAAGATCCTGAAACAAACAATCCAAGGCTGCGCCACGTGACCTTTACGCTAAGCAATTCAAAATACTTGATCCAGTGTAGATCATGCGGGCCGCTTGACCCTATGTGCGATCCACACACCTTGTTGACATCACCCCGATAGCCTTAGATTCGAAACTAAACAAGGCCGAGATAATCTGAGATATCTCGCCCCATGCCTAACAAATGTCCATTCTGCCGTGGGAAATACAGCCGGTCTGGTGCATATCAGAAGCACCTGCGAAATGCGCACGCAAATCTCGATATCGGCTTAGCGTCTACAATAAATTATGCATCCTCACAGACTACTAACGATAACAAAGGAAGCAAAGTATTGCCCTACGAGGGGCATCTCCGCCTGGATTCCGACTATGAATCAGATCCAGATCCCACCGGACATGGGTACGACGCATTCGATGAGATCAGTCACGAGTCTGATACAGAGATACTGAACGAAACTGCAAGTCCATTACCCAGTAAACCGATACTTTATGAAGGGGCTAGTGAATCTATCGGAGATGTCAAGGGTTTTGAGCAAGAACAAAGCAATCTGTGTCACCACCCATGGTTATCATTTAGCAGCGCGCACGGTTTCAAGCTAGCGTCTTGGTTCATTGAGGGTAAAGTACCTAAGTCACGAATCAATAAATACTTCTCGAGTGGTCTCGGTAATGCTTCATTGGCCGGGTATAGTTCCATGCATACGCTTGAGAACCTCCTCCAGGCATTGGATCCTCACAGAGCATATCTTCAATGAAACGATGGACAGGTTGATAATGGCAAGCGAATATTGCCAATCTTCTATCGCAATGTTCTAGCGTGCTTCAGATATCTCCAGCGCCAGATCGCCTACAGATATGACTTTGTCTGCACGCCGTACAGGAAATACACCACCAATGGAGAACGGATATACCCACAAATGCACACGGCGGACTGGTGGTGGGCTCTTCAAGTACAGCCTCATAACCCTTTTTTAAGTAAACAATCGCTTACTGAAACCAGAAGACACTTCCTCCAGGTGCGACGCTTGTTCCGCTCATAGGGATGTCTGATCAGACGCATCTCACAAACTTCTCCGGCGACAAGAATGCATTGCCTGTCTATATCATGCTTGGAAATCTTCCGTCCGGCTGGCGCAACAGCCCCACATCCATGGCAGTTCTGCTTCTAGCATTATTGCTCATTCCTCCAAAAGTATTAAAGTCCTGCAAAGCAGATCAACACCTGAGACAAATCAACGCTGACACCCTATGGGACGTATTCGAACACATCTTTGCGCCTCTGCAAGATCCGGCGCATGACGGCGTACCAATTGACTGCGCCCATGGGAAGGTTCGGTCGTGCTTCCCAATCTTGGCCATGTGGATTGCGGACCACATGGAAAACGTTGCGCTGCATGGAATAAAATCCAACGTCTGTCCTAGATGGGAGGTGCCTGCTGTCGAATTAGGCACCAACATGAAAGTCTATCCAGTTAGAGATTACGCAATATATCACCATTACGACTATGAAAATTCGATCGGAGAAACCAACCAGGCCGACATGATGCCTGAGCGTCTTGGTATTAGATTAGGTCAAAATGTTTTTTACAGGCTCAACCAGGTTTGGCTGCCAGATTTAAACAAACCAGACATGCTCCATACAGTTTATCTTGAGTTATTCAAGCACATGATGGACTGGATCCAGGGCTTTCTGAAAAAGCACGGACGACTTGAGGCATTTGACGAAGTTTGGAAGGCATTACCACCTTACCCAGGATTCCTTGTACCCAAAAAAGCCTACCACGAGGTTATGCAGTGGCAAGGGAAAGAGATGCGGAATCTTGGGCGGTGGTCTCTAGGTGTTCTGCCTGTGGCACTGTGTCAGCCTGAGAGGGCCCAACTCATACCGTTCAAGCGTGCTCTCAGATGCGTCAGGGCGCTGGGCGATTTCAATATGATGGCGCAATACCGAAGCCACACAGCGGAAACAATCACCTATATGGAAGACTATCTGGACATGTTTCAGAAGATGAAGGATATCTTTTTAGAGTTTCGAGTAACTAAACGCAAACGCGTGAAGATCGATCAGCAATGAAGGCAGCTGCAACATGAGAGGCCTAAGACAAGGGAGCGCATTGCACCCTCGCAACGGCGCCGATGCGCGACGCAGGAAGGGAAGAAGAAACCAAGCTACGAATGGACTTGATCTTTTGTGAATCGCATTTCAACTTCATCAAGATGCATTTGCTCAGTCACTTTTCTGATCATATACGGCAGTTTGGCAATATTCCGATGTATTCAACCGAGTTCGGCGAGCTAGTGCATAAGAGCCAGATCAAGGCTGGATGGCGGCAATCGAATAAAAATGATGCCTCACGGCAAATTGTGCAGAGCTATAGTCGACAGCATGGCATGCGAATGAGACTATTGAATCTGGAATCTCTGCGACGTTGCGGTGCAGATCTCTCTCCCGACCTGGTGGCACAGTTCGACACAACTAGCACCACAATAGCGCCTGACATTTGTAGGAGGATGCTGAAGGGACGCCGGGACGATGTTTCCAACATGGCCGATTTTAGTCGGGTTTTGGGTGTTTCCCTTCAAATTATATGTCGTGGATTGATCAGATACAGCCGGCATAATCTGCAGCCAGAGCGCCGTCCTCCGGAGGACCCTGAGATACTTGAATCACTTCCACTGGAGCTACTGACACAACTAGAAATTCCAGTTCTTTCGTTCCAAGAAATGGAAATATAGGACATCCACAGTGCGCGATGGATGGGGGCTCTCAACTATAGGAACCAGGGGTGTCGCAATGATTGGGTTTGGGTGCGGGCCGGAACAGAAGACATGTATGGTGCCCTCCGGGGCTGTCTTCCAGCCAAGCTCGTAGCACTCTTCAAAATCAGAGACTACAGATGAGAGGATCGAGTGCGCCGCCTCGCTGGTGTTCAGTTTGTGAGTGCAGCGAACTCAGGGCGGATATCAGACGTCCATAGCCTTATTACCGTCCAAATGAAGGTGGATGCTCTGGAGTTTACTGTAGTTGACATAGGGACAATTCTCGGCCTGGCGCACCTTATCCCAGAGGGGGATCGGCGCTGGATTGTCAATAGCCGTATTGATTTGAGAACATTTAACAAGGTATATTAAGGGATCCGGATATCAGAAGCCATCTGCGATGCTATTTTGCGTCGGGAATTGATTGAGCGAGGAACCTAGTGCTAGTATAGTAGTATAAAATCTACCGATGAATAAACAAGCTATAGAGTAGAATCACCAGATCCATAAACTATAAGTGCGGATGATCAGTAGTATATGGCCCGCGGGCAGAAGACATGATTTAAAAAAAAGGTGCTACTACTCCCGATGCTAGCCGACGCAACGAAGACACAATAATAGGCTGCATCCATTAGCAGATCGAAGTAACTTGAACGGGCAGGCGCCTGGAGGTATTCAGGACGCTGCTATGAGGCAACCTCCTATCCTGACACAAAGAAGCTCACAGCGTGACCTGGGTGGCATGGGATGTAAGCCGGCGTTGCGAGGAAACTCAGGACGCATGGAATTTGAGCGGACGTTATCAGGCAACACAGGACGAACAGGACGGAGGGGACGCAGAGGACGCAACTCAGGACGCACAGGACGCCGGGGACGCAGAATCAACGTCGGGTGCGTCATGACGCAACGGCGCCGTATCTGACGGATGGTAATTTTTTGCTGATGGAGGTTTTTGCGCGCTTTGATTGGCTTCCAGAATGATGTCTAGCAATTGGTTAAGATGCAGTCACATGCGATGAGTGAGTGCTGTCGGAGGTGCTAAATTCTGTCTGCTCAATCCCGGAACGGTTATTCTTATATGCTTTGCTTACTACGAGTCTACAATTCTTCTTTTTGCCTGAATGGTTAGATTTTTGACTGCTGCCTGTATGACCTGATACTTGTTCTCGCATACACTGGCGGTGATTCACAGTGCCACAAATTGTGACTAAGCAAGGCAGATTTCACATGACTAATACTTATTGGTCATGAGCTATGTTTATGTTTCGTGCATCGTAGTCAATTGAACTTATAGATCTCACATGACTACGCACTTGGGAGTCATTCGTTTATTATGATTGGTTAATGTTTCTATGACTTACAATTGTAAGTGGTAATGATGTAATGACTTTCACATGTGACTCATATTATGAGTCATGAGGTTGGCTGATGTGTTGCGCTTTGCTCACATGACTTGGTTTATGTGTTATGAGTGGTTTATGGCATGTTGCCCAGTGACTCATATGAGTCATCTGATGGATTTTGGGAATGACTCATTATGAGTTATAGGACCACGTGACTGTTTGTTCTGAGTCACCAGGGTTAGGGTTGTTGGGGTGAAGAGTCTATATGAGCAAGACTCGGACAGAGTAGGTAGACACAAACCATCTCCCCTAGATACAAACCATCTCCCCTACACCTCCGGCGATTGAAATCTCAACACCAGGGAAAACATCGTGGGATTCCACCACCACCCCCTCTCCTCCCCCTTGATGGCTTCTGCCTAGGGGAGCGATGCTACAAGCCCTCATCTGCCTCTGTGGTCTTCCCCCTCTTCTACGGGGTTCTTGTTCCTGTTCATAGTTGACTCCCGCTCATGAAGTTCAGTTCTCCCATTTACCCCGCACTTCCTTTGCACCTCGCTTAGGTTTTGCACGGTCGGCATTCTGTCCTCTGCGCTCACGGTCGGTGCTGAGCTTTCCAAGCCCTTTGCGAAGTACCTTTCCGTCTCGATTGTGTGGTCCTGTCGGGGAACACTTCGGTTAGTTACTTCAGCACCTCGTCTTCGTTTCGCATTCGGAAAAGCATCGGCTGCGGTTCCTCTAGTCAGTCGTCTCAAGTGTTCGGACTGTCCTTCCTCCTCACATCCCCCTCCCACCACCCTCTTCGTCTTCGTCCCGTTGCTCGGTTACAGCTACACCCATCCCCCCCCCCCCTTTCCACACCCTCAGCTGGCACCTTACTGCTCCCCTCCCGCGGTCGATCTTCGGTCGCTATGCAAAAACCCGCCTCGGTTACGCCCGTCCTTCTGGCTGTCGCTAATGCAGCCTTGGCACTCCCACCGGGGACCCCTCATCAGAGTCCCCTCCATCCATTTCCCCATCCTGCCATCATGCACCGCTTTGTCCCCCGGCCCCGCTCCGGCTTGCAGGTCCATACTCTCACTTCCTAGCTCAGGCTGATCCACCTCACTCATCAGATGTAAATTTCCTTTGTCAGGGGTTCATTCATTCCTTATGTTTTTATACTTTCTGTGGTAGATGTCGCTAAGGGTTCTCCTCTCATTCCTGCTTGCTTCTTTCCTTAGTACTTCCTTCAGGTGTACGCGTATGTTTGTAGGATTTGGTTGGGCGATAGGCGAGATGTGCGGTTGGTCTCATACCAGAGGGACTTGGGGGTTTGGATGATTCCTGGGGTGAGGCGGGTAAGGTTTTTCTTGGCCATAGCGTTAAAGCTGAATGCTGTCTTTGTACCTTTTTTTATTTTTTATTTTTTTTTTGAATCATATGATTATTGTTTATGGGTACAAAATCCTACATGCAGCTTACGATATGGCATAGAAAAAACCCCCAACTACCCCTGGGAAAAAGCGAACCCCCCAAGTCCCTCTGGTGTGGAACCAACCGCACATCTCGCCCCCAACAAGAAACCCTTGACTAGCTAAGAAGATAGACGAAAGGAATCAAATCAAAGAACAAGCAGGAAGAATCAGGAAAACACATGGCACGATCATCCGAACAAAAGAAAAACAAAAAGCAAACGTAGCAAGACCACTTGGAAAATTCGGCACACTCAGCGCGGGGAGTGCCAGGCTCGGCATGATCGAAGTCCTGGGGAGGCCAAAGGCGCCATCTATTTTGGCCGCACACTTGAAAAAGAGGAAGGAAATAGTGCAATACCATCCCCCCAGAGGCAGGCCGTGAGGGACCGTGGTCGTAGTCCGAATGGTGAAGAAGTAGTTATGGATACCAGCCAAGTAGTTGTGGGTACCAGCCAAGAAGGTGAAGAAGCAGTAGGATGCCAGCCGATCCGACCGTGAGGAGAAGAGAAGAAAGAGGGGTAGACCCAACTCTGTGCCGTAGAAACTATCGGTAATCGCGTTCGTGTCTTGACTAGGCAGCCTCTTAAGATAAAGAGAGTAGAGAAATCGACCGTGGCCTGTTGACATGTTTTCTCTTACTGCAAACCGTGTACCCGGCCGTCTGTAATATGGGCGGTGAGGAGAGTGTTGCCGACCGTGCTAATGCTCTAAGTGAGGTAGAGCAAAAGGGGGGTAGGAAGAGGAAACATCATCAAAAGACGACGAAATCCATCAATCCAGAGTGAAGAAAGCCCAAAGGGATAAACCTAAGGGCAGGAGAAGATAAGGGGAGATGCACTCCACCCCCTAGGGCGAACCCATAGCGGGGGGTGGAGTTGGGAAAAGTGGTGATAATCTTGTGGTGTTGAGATTTCAATCGCCGGGTATGTAGAGGAGACGGAGGATGACTGTCTTTGTACCTTAAACAAATGCATATGATTTAAAAAAAAAAAAAAAGAAAAAAAAAGACAGAGTAGGTAGACCTGGCGCTCTCGTCTTCCTTTTTTTAACGGTTTTAAGTCCTTTTGTCCCTGCCACTCCCTTGGCTCTAAGCCAAAGGTTGCCTTTTACTTTTCCAGTAGTTTTATGTCCTGTGCTAGGGTTCTTCCTAGGGTTTTTGATAGGCCGGATGTCGTTGCCCTTGATTTGTTTGGGGTTGACCTCTTTGGCGGATCCTTCTCTCAGTTTCGTATTTTGAACTTATACAACCTTTGGTCCCGACGCAGTAGTGTGAGGACCGTTTCTCCAGATTTGGTTTTTCCTGATGATGGTTTTCCTCTCTTGGTTGTTGGTGACTTCAACATCCACCACCTGCTAGCTGATCCACTGAGGTCCAACTCTCGTAGAGATCTGGCGGCTTGCTTTTCCTACTTTTCCAGGGCGGCCAACCTAGGCTTTGAACTCCTGAACCTGCCCAGGGTGTTTACTCGCTTCCCCTGGGACATCGCGACTCACCCCTCTGTAATTGATTTTTCTTTTGCATCTTCATTGTTATTTCCTTTTTTCCACTCTTGTGATACTTCCCTTCCATCCACTGGCTCAGACTATGTGCCTATTTCCCTTACCTTTGCGCATCCGACTTCTGCCCCTCCCCCTCCTGTCCCCAACTGGTCTCTGACCGACTGGACTTCTCTCTCCCCTGCTTTAAGTGATTTATATATTCCCCCTCCTCCCTCTCTCCCGACAAGGGCCTCCCTGGAAACCTGGTTTGATACACAACTTGCTCGCGTCACCACCCTCCTTTCCTCTCACAGCCCACTCAAGAGGCCCTCCCACCGATCCTAGACCTGGTGGTCTCCCCTCTTCTCTGTCCTCCGCCGCGAGTTTGACTCTGCCTCCCGTCGCTCTGGTTCCCCCGCCACCCCATCTGATAAGGCCGCTGCCCGCCTTTCAAAACAGGGCTACTTCAAGGCCATCAAGGCTGCGAAGATGGCCAACTCGAAATCCCTCCTCTCCTCAGCTACCCCCCACTCAATCTGGGCTGTTAAAAACATAGCAGCCCGCTCACCCGCTCCCCGCTTCCCCAATCTTCCAGGTGCCTCGACTCCTAATGAGATGAACCAAGCCCTCCTCGGCCACTTTTTTCCTCCCCGCCCCTGCGCTCCTCTTCCTTCGATCCTCCTCCCCTATGGTGACTGTCCTGAGCTCACCAAGGAGGATGTCTCCTTGTCTCTTCTCAAATGTTCACCCTCCTCAGCCCACGGACCCGACAGCATCCCTTACTCAGTTGGGAAAAGTCTCGATCGCGTCTCCCCCCGCATACTAGTATCCATCCTCACCCGTCTCCTCCATTTTGGCTACCACCCCTCCTGTCTTAAGAAAGCCAGCGGGGTTGTCCTCGACAAACCTGGCAAGCAGTCCTACGACTCGCCTACTTCATTCAGAATCATTGTCCTCCTTCAGACTGTCTCCAAGATCTTGGAGAGGATCGTCACCTCCTGCCTCGCACCTGTCGCCAGGTACACTGGCCTCCTTCACCGCAACCAGTGTGGATCACTCCCCTGCCTCTCTTCCTTCGAAGCCAGCACCGCGCTCCCCGACACAGTCTGTACCCTACAGCACCCCAGTCGCCAAGTCTCCTCTCTCATCCTCGCTATCAAGGGCGGGTTTGACAATGTTGAAGCCAAGATCCTCTGCTCTGACCTCCGTCACAAAGGGGTCAATCACTACCTGGTTGCTTGGGTCAGGTCCTTTCTGTCCGACCGCTCCTGACGCTTACTTTTCCAGGGCTCACCATGTCTCTTTTCCCGTCTCATTTGGCACCCCTCAGGGCTCTCCCGTCTCCCCCCTGCTGTTCGATATCTACGTCTCACCACTCCCTATCCCAGTTCCCAAAGGTCTGGTTCTCTCGGACATGGACGATTTCTCCGTCAGCACATCCTCCCCCTCCTATCGCTCTAACTCCAGGGTCCTGCAAACTATCTTCTGCCGCTTGAGGGCAATCGCCCACTCATGACGCGTTGGCTTCTCAGTTCCCAAGACAGAGCTCATTCACTGGCGTACCCCCATGCAAAGGGACCCCTCCACTACCAGCAGGCCTCCTCAAGTAGCTCTTGATGGCTGGCCTTTTCACCCCTCCCTAAGCTTAGATAGATCTGTTACTGGTTCTTCCCCAACCTCGCCTCCTCCGCCCACTTCTCCCGCCGGCTTGCCCTTTCTCAGGCGGCCTTTGCCGCAGTGCGTCGCCTCACATCCTATGGTTTGGGGGTGTCCCCCCTCTCTGTCACCACCTTGCCTTCTCCCTCCTCTTTCCTATCCTCTCCTATGGCGCAGACCTTTTTGTTCTCTCTAAAGGCCTTCTCTCCAAGATGGAAGTCCATTGGAGACAGGTCCAACGCTGGGTCTCGAATTGTTTCCTGGCCACGCCCATCCCAATCCTTTCGGCGGAGGCCTGCCTGCCCCCCCTGTCTGTCCTGCTTCCCCACAAGAGGCGCATGGCCGCCCTCCAGCTAGTGTGCTCTCCCCCTCAGATCAATCCTGCATCTGCCCGCCTGGGCAGGTCCTTTCCCTCCCTCCTCAAGTTTCGCACTCCTGACTCCCATTGTTCCCTTTCTACCTGATTGGACCCCAACGTTATGCCGCTCAATTGAAAAACCCTACACCCCTCCCCTCCGACCAGGACCCACCTCCCTGTGGATGCCATGGCACACCTTACTCTTCCCCTCCTTGGAGGCAGCTCATTTGCTCCTCTTATAAACTCCTCACTTCTCCCGGACCACCCCCCTCTCCCGCCTGATAGTGTGATGGAGGCCGCCTACTTCTCCCTTAAGGCCAAGGCCAGACTTCTTATGCTTGACAACTGGCCCCTGAGCCATCCTCCCCCACCCTATTACTGCTTCCACCTCTCACTTACCGCTCACCAATTCATGGGTTTAGGGAAATTCATGGCTGGCCGCATCCATCAGATGAGGACCCAAAAGAGTTACCTTGCCACGCACCCCTACTGGACGTCATCTGACGCCTCCCGCCTTTGTCCTCTTTGTGGTGAGGAACAGGAATCATTCAGCCACGCCGTACTATGCCCTACAGCGCAAGCTGCCACCAGGTCGCGCCACCTCCAAGGCTTGCCCTGATTCAGCCCTGACGCTCCTCTTTGGTCCTCAGTCTCCCTCCTCTCCTCCCTCGCTGCCTACATCAGGGCTACTGCTACAAACTACCCGCCGGACATGTTCCCCTCCCTACCACCGTCACTGGCTTCGATGGTCTTCCCCTCCCCTCCTGCCTCCCCATCCCATGGGGTCTACTCTCCTCCTCTCCGCCTTGCCCCGTTTAGGTTTTCTACTATGGTGGTTGCTAGGTTAGTTTCCTTCTGTAGTGAGTTAGTTGTTTAGCAAGTATTGTGTTTTGACATTCCTTTGTTAACCCTATGTTGGTGCCGCATCGAGCACTTGACACCTCTGGAGATGATGGTATGGTTTTTCCTTTATTACGAGTCTATTGGGATTAAGGTTTTGTTTACGCCATAGCTAGCACTGCATGCGAGTTCTTGTATGTTTTTTTTCTTTTGCTTTGTTTAGCATCATCTTAGTATTGTTAATGGTACAACTCCTGAATGCAGATCGCTCTAAGCCAGGAAAAACCTCCACTCACAGTCAATCCCGCATCCCTCGTGCTAAAACCCTCTGACCCTGCCCGACACCAAAGCGCCCGGTACTATGGGTAGAAACTACAGAAAAGCGTGCAGCCTGAATACAATGAACCAAAAAACCTCAACAGATGTGCAGCCCGTAAGAAAACCACCCACCCCAACAGTCAACAACCAAGGAAAGTACAGAAACCTCAACAAACTTCAAGGAAGAAAAATCTCAGCCAAACCCTTAAGCAACCCACCAATAGCCCAACGACTGACCCCAATCTGCCGAAGCAGGGGAGGGACCAAGGAGCCAGCAGGACAATGCCGTAGGCCATAATCACACACAAAGAGGCCATCCTATTACACTTGGGCCTGGGGCACTTACGTCCCGGAGGAAGGGCAGACGAGACTACCAAGAGCAGGATCGGTAACCGAAACCACCACAAACGGAACTTTCTGGCCGGGCGAAGTAGAAACCGTAGGCCTGCTGGAAACGAGACAGGGAGGGAGTGCATGTCACCTGGAGGCAACAGAGGCGGCAGGCATGATACCCCGACTCCAAACACAGGGAAAAGCCACGCACGCAGGCATGACAATCACCGAAGCCCAGAGATCAGAAGGGAACAGAGGCCCAGGGTGTAGAAGCAGTAGGGTGGCAGCCGATCCGACAATCAGGAGAAGAGGAGAAGGAGGGGTAGACCCAACTCTAGGCCGTGGAAACTATCGGTAACAGCGTTCGTGTCTGGACTAGGCAGCCTCTCAAAGAGAAGCGAGAACAGAGAAATCCACCGTAGCCTGTTGAAGTGTTTTCTCTTACTGCAAACCGTGTTCCCGGCGGTCTGTAACATGAGCGTTGAGAAGAGTGTTGCTGACCGTGCAAATGCTCTAAGCGAAGCACAGCAAAAGCGGGGTAGGAAGAGGAAACATCATCAAAAGAAGACAAAATGGATCAACCCAGAGAGAAGAAAGCCCAAAGGGATCAACCTAAAGCCAGGGGAGGGTAGAGGAGGTATGACTCCACCCCCTAGAGCAAGCTCATAGCGGGGGGCGGAGGGTAGAAAAGGGGTGATAATCTGGTGGTGTTGTGATTTCAAATGCCGGGTGTGTAGAGGAGACGGAGGATGGAGTTGTTGTACCTTTTCTTTATGTTTTCTTCTTTTTTTAGAATCATCCGATTATTGTTTAAGGTACAAAATCCTGCTTGCAGCTCACGCTATGATATAAAAAACCTCCAACTACCTTGGGAAAAGGTCAACCCCCCAAGTCTCTCTGATATGGAACCAACCGCACATCCCACCCCCAACAAGAAACCCTTGACTTGCTAAGAAGATTGACCAAAGGAATCAAATTAAAGAACAAGCAGGAAGAGTCAGGAAAACTCATGGCACGATCATCCAAACAAAAGAGAAAAAAAAGCAAACATAGCAGTGACCACTTAGAAGTTCCAGTATATTTAATTCAGGGGTGACCAGGCACGGCATAATCGAAGGCCTGGGGGGAGCCGCAGAGGGGCCCACTGTTTTGGCCAAAGGTTCAAAAAGAAGAAGGAGATAGTGCAATACCATCCTCCCAGAGGCAAGCCATGATGGACCGTGGTCATAGTCCAAATGGTGAAGCAGTAGTTATGGATCCCCGCCAGGTAGTTGTGGGTACCAGCCAATAAAGTGGAGAAGCAGTAGGGTGCCAGCCGATCCGACCGTAGGAGAAGGAGGAGAAAGAGAGGTAGACCCAACTCTGTGCCGTAGAAACTATCGGAAACGCGTTCGTGTCTTGACTAGGCAGCCTCTTCAAGAGAAAGAGAGTAGGGAAATCGACCGTGGCCTGTTGAAAGGTTTTCTCTTACTGCAAACCGTGTAGCCGGCCGTCTGTGACATTAGCGTTAAGAAGACTGTTGCCGACCATGCGGATGATCTAAGCAAGGCTCAAAACAAACTCTGCATGGGAAGAGGAAACATCATCAGAAGAAGACGAAATCCATCAACCCAGGGAGAAGAAAGCCCAAAGGGATAAGCTTAAGGGCAGGAACAGATGAGAGGAGATGAATTCCTCCCCCTAGGGCGAATCCAACGCGGGGGGTGGAGTTGGGCAAAGTGGTGATAATCTTGTGGTGTTGAGATTTCACTTGCCAGGTAGGTAGAGGAGACGGAGGATGGATTTCATGTACCTTTTTCTCTTTTTTTCTTTTTTTTTCTTTTTTTCTCTTCTTTTTTCTTTTTTGTGAATTATGTGATTATTGATTTAGGTACAAAATCCTGCATGCAGCTCCCGCTATGGCATATAAAAAACCTTAATTCCAAAAACTAACAAAGGAAATAACAAAATTCAAACAACATGTACAAAAACTCTCCAAGCGGGATCATCAGAACCATGGTGCATCGCCATCAATGACTAACAAAGGAAAGTAATGTAAAATCCTCCTTATAACTTATAAGAAAAACAAAGAAAAGTAATAAAACCTCGCAGCCCTACTTGCCCACCGCTGCAAACAACTAGGAACAAAGGAAACTCATAAACCGTATAGAAAATACCCTGAAGAGAGACTTGAGCAGGGGAGTTGAAAGTAGCTATACCAAGAAGGCCGGGGCCGAGCTAGGGAGTTGTTGTAAGGCGTTAGGCACTACCTGAGTCCGATCCTCTCTCAGGAGTAGCAGTACTGGCTCGAATACGCAACATGGCTGGAGGGAAGCCCATGTGAGCAGCGTAGAGATACTCAGCCAACCCTCTAAAGAGGGGAACTGAGAGGCAGACGGGGGCATTGTGGCCAATGTCATCCACACCTAAGAGATGGGTGAGGCGAGGCTAGGCCTTAGCGGGGCAGAAGAGGATCACATGTTGGAAGGACTCATCGTCTTCCTCACAGAAAGGGCAGAGAGTGCTGGAATCTCTATTTCTCCAGGAGATATGGGCAGCAAGGTGGCTGGCACCTGTTCGCATCTGATGGATGCGGCCACATATAAACAGTGGAAGGCCAGTAAAGGCGTCAGCAGTGAGGCAGGCACTGTAAGGATATGAAGGGGGTAATGGCGGACTGATTTCCAGCCAGTCGGCGAGGAGCGACTGTATCAGCGGAGTTCTCAGACCTTGGTAGATTCTGGAGATTTTCCTCGACAGTGGCAGAGATACGAGGTCGGTCGAGGCTTGTCAGAGGATAGGGACTTCTCTAATGAGGTCCAAAACATCATTAGAGAAGGAATCTAGAGGCAGGGGCTTGGCGGAATTAACCACCTGGCGAAGCCATGAAGTAGGCTGGATGGCTTTGGAAGAGCCTTGGAGGAGAAAACGATGATCATGTGCAGAACGTCCGTGGCAGGTGGGCACCGACTCAACAATTTGGGCAGTGGCAGGATTGAATTTCTAAGGAGCGCAGACCAAGCAGAGGCCAGCGGACCGGCGGCGGTGGTTGCAGATGGAGGAAATGGGTGGTAGTGAGGCTTCCCGGTACAGAGGGCCATGGGCCGTGGTATAAAAACAATTAGTTGTCCACTGGAGCACTCCATTCCAGAAACCGTTGAGTTTCTTAACTGTGGTTGTGTCCGGGATAAAGAGGTAGCAGCCATCTGTGAGGATAGGAAGGATGGCGCCGAATACTAATTTTCTATTGCACCCGGAGGAGAGGCCTTTCCCAGCTGCACTGAGCTGTCGGATTTTAGTGAAGGTGTCCTGGGCAAGCTCCAGCCGTCTTCAAAAGTGGATAGAAGATTGGATAGCAGGGGTGAGCCAGTAGCCAAGGCACTTACAGCTTGTGACAGTGGGAAGAGGATGTCGTTGATCACTATGGGGGCAAAGAAAACATCTGAGCGGTCCTTCAGAGTTGTCCAGTGAATGAGTTTGATTTTGGGGATGGAAAAGGGCACCCCCAGGTCGCCACCCTGCCTTTGGATGATGACGGAATGGTGTTGAAGAGCTCGAATATTGGAACGTACAGAGTCCGAGCCCATAGTGATGGAGAGAGAGTGAACATATGAAATCGCAAGACCTTGAGGGATAGTCGCGTTGAGGCTGGCTATTTAAAGCACAAAGAGAAGAGGAGAGATCGGAGAGCCCTGAGGAGTGTCAATGGTGACCAGACAGAAGACCTTTGGTGCGCCTTGAAAAATGCACCGGTACTGGCGTTTCGACAGGAAAGACTTCATCCAGGCAACCAGATAGGCAGAGACCCCCCCTTTGGTGAGGCCCTAGCCGGCTTATTCGCGCAGACATTGTCAAAACCACCCTTGACATCCAGAAAGAGAGTTGATACTTTGAAGGAAGAAGCTTGGAATAGGCGTACTTCGTTGGTGAGGGTAGCAACAGCATCAAAACAGCCCAGACCAACATGGGACCCAGACTCATTGGGGTGTAGGAGGCCAAGGGACCGGGCAGCTGCGGCGCGACGCCGGGCTGAAAGTCTTTCAAGGATTTTGGACACGGTTTCGAGAAGGACTATGATACGAACTGAAGAAGGTGTGCGGTAGTCAAGTTTGCCTGGTTTATCCATGACAGTTCCATTGGCCTTCTTCATAGCTTGGGATTGATATCCATGGGTGAGGAGGGGGGTGAAAGGAGATGGAAGCAGACACTCATTGGCCTTATTGACCCGTTTCCAGAGAGAGTTGGGAATGCCACTTGGGCCTGGGGCTGACGTATTCGAGGATATTCGAAGTGCAGAGGACAGTTCTAAAGGTAAAACAGGAGGGTCATCCTTAAACACAGGAAGGATGAGGGGTGGGGGAGGTGATGGCCTAGGGGGAAGAAATTTTGTAGGAGTGTATTGTGAATTTCGGTAGGGGAGGAGGCGTTCTCAAGTGTGGGAAACCGATCCGGAACTCTGCCGGATGCAATCGTTCTGGCATCCCATACCGATCGCGAGTTGACGTCAGCGAGAAATTGCGCCCACTTGACTCTCTCTGCAGATTGGATAGCCTTGAAGTAAGTGTTCCGAGCCACGCGGGCCTGGACGGGGGAGGCCTGATCCTCTCTTATCAGGTCTGTCAAATGGTGGTAGATGCGACGTAAGTGTGTGAGTTCTGGAGTCCACCACGGTTTAGAGTCGGAGGACGCACGTCTCGATGTGGTGTTGGAGGTGATGTGGTGTGTGATCCTGGCCAGGCTGCTGTCGAACCAGAGGTCAAGGGTGTGTGGAGTGGGGAGAGCAGGTGGAGCGGCGAGAGTAATTTCGGCTAAAACAGGAGAGATAAAATCTCAATGCGTATACCTCCAGTTAAGTCCCCTGGGCGGGACTGCAGGAGCGGGTTGGAGAGTACGATTGAGAGGGCGATGTGGTCTGAACCTGTCGGTGGGAGGCAGGGGTTCCAAGAGGAAAAATATGGGAGTAAGGCAGAGTTGGCAAAGGACAAGTCAAGCACTGCAGGGCGGTGGTTGGAGGTGAAGGGGAACCTAGTGTAGACCCCAGGTATGTTGAGAAGAGAAAACAACTGAGCTGAGGCCACGTTGAAATATGGAAAACTTATAAACTGATCGTTTATTGAGAGAAAACGAGTTGGGTCTGAGGTGGGGTGGTGAATCTTGAGGTCCCAAACCACAATTGTCCGAAAGTCAAGTTGGGGAAATAAATCGAGGGGAAAAACTGACATATGGTCGCCACTAGGGATAGAGTAGGCATTATACAAAGGAAATAAATTCTGAGAAGTATCAAAAAGGCCCTCAGGGGAGTGAAAGTTCACTGCCATGAGGTCGCCTCTTTCAAAAAACAATGGAAGAATAGAAACAACTCTTAATAGCCTTTTGTGAACATAAGTTGCAACATGAGGCTTATAACTATCAGTTGCAGGGGGAAAAAAACATTTATAGTTGTGAAAAACAGGAGGACAATTCTTCAAAAGAGGAATATCCTGAAGTGCCACAATATGAAGACAACTTTCTACCGAAGTACAAAAACTAAAACGAGTTTGAAAAACCTTACTGCTACTGAGATAATTATGCTGAACAATGGAAAGATTCAAACAACCAGGGTACTGGGAGGATGGGGATGGTGAAGTGCTCTGTGTTGGGAATGAGCTTGATGACATCTAAAGTTCCATATTGACGTCGGTCGAGGCGCGGTTGCTTCAGTCGGTACCGGTGCTAGTTCAGAAGAGGGTGCTGCCAGCACCAAAGAGATTTCTGGCGGGGAGGGGGGCGGTGAGGTTTGGCTGTCCAGATGCGCTGCGAATGAGTTTCACAGTCTCTGGTTGGGTAGATTCGCTGGAGGGAGGGGAAGAAGGGCCATGTCTGGTTTGAGTAGCCCTTACAGTTGGGGGAGCAGTGGGACGCTGATGGGTAGCCTGAGGAAGGGCTGCATCCAGGGCATCCGGTATGTCTTGGTCCCTAGCTGGGCGAAGAGAGGAGAGGATTTCACAGCAGACAGGGCAGGAGCCATCGAAGGAGGCATGCTGCCCACCACAGTTGATACAGAGAGCAGGAGAAGCATTGCAGCAATCTACCACAGACTTCTCAAAACCTCCTTTCGGACAACTGTGGTTAGCACATCTGTGGGCAGAACGGTGGTGGGGGAGAGTGCAGATCGGGCAGGCTTGTGCTTCTTCTTTGCATAATGGAGCAGAGTGACCAAAGCGCGACCACTTTCTGCACTGTGTGGACTTGGAGGTGGAGCAGGCGGGAGCGACCATGCAGGTGGGCGAGATAAGTCGAATGGAATCACCAAACCTGGAAATATGAAGTGGGTTGACAGCCACAAAAACTGAGATTGTGCGCTTCTCAGGCCTCTTCGCCGGATCTGACAGCATGAATCTAGCCTAAATAGGGGGACGTCAATAGCATTGCTAATTGATTCAAGGAGTGAAGGGAAGAGGTCAGTAGGCTCATTTGGAAGAATCGAAAGTGGAAGATTGTGAATGAGGAGTTGAAGACTCGTAGGTGCCTCCCTAAAACCTGCAACGGGTGGTCACCAACAGGGAAACTCAGGTTGAGCTTCCTAGTCATTGCATCACAAAAGGGGGAGTAGGCAGAAGATGGGGTGTATGGGTTAGCTGTCCGAGTAACGGCACCATTGCGATTAACCGAGGCAGTAAGGGCCAGGGGTAGGGAGCAGTTGGCCTCTTTAAGCATAGCCGCAATGATGTCTCGGAGGGTAGCAGTCATGATAACCAAATCAATAGGCAGGGTTGGGGAAGTGCGGGGGCGAAGAAGCGACGTTGTGCAGCTCGGAGTGGTGGGGGTCCTTTGGGGACACTACTCTGGCTTGACGCAGCGACTTCTGCTGCAGTGTCGTTCATTTTGCCCTTAGCGCCCTTCCCCGTAACCTGTGCCGAGGTTTTTTCTTCTGGCTGCAGGAGATCAGAGACTATGAACCAGGGCGGGGGACCAGTATGGAATAGTGAGGTTGCTGGATAGCGCTCGGACTAGAGTTTGGCTTCCTCTGACTGGGGGCGGCAAGAGGCAAAAACAATAGCAGCTTGGGGTGAGTCTGGGTGGCGTTTGGCGTATGTGTCCGGGTTGCCATACCACTTTCCCTCAAAGAGGAACTGCAAGTCAGGGGCAGTGACTGTACGAGAAGAAAGGCGGGTACCGAGTTTCTTTTTCTGCTGAGCTGGTTTAGCTTGGACTGCAGAGGCGGAGGAGGGAGGGGCTTGAGGCGGTAGAGGGGCCACTTGTGTGGCGTGGTCGGAGGAGAGAGCAGCAATACGAGAGGACAAGTCTTTGAGGGATACCTCTACGTTGGAGGGGGCGGGATGGCCCGCTGTGTGTGGCAAAACACTTGAAAAGAGGAAGGAGATAGTGCAATACCATCCTCCCAGAGGCAAGCCGCGATGGGCCGTGGTCCAAGTCCGGAAGGTGAAGAAGTAGTTATGGATACTAGCCAGGTAGTTGTGGGTACCAGCCAAGAAAGTAAAGAAGCAGTAGGGTGCCAGCCGCTCCGAAGGTGTGAGGAGAGAAGAAAGAGGGGTAGACCCAACTCTGTGCCGTAGAAACTATTGGAAAACGCGTTCGTGTCTTGAGTAGGCAGCCTCTTAAAGAAAAGGAGAGTAGAGAAATCGACTGTGGCCTGTTGAAATGTTTTCTCTTACTGCAAACAGTGTACCTGGCCGTCTGTAACATGGGCATTGAGACGAGTGTTGCCGACCGTGCAGATGCTCTAAGCGAGGCTCAAAGCAATCGCTACATGGGAAGAGGAAACATCATCAAAAGAAGACGAAATCCATGAACCCAGGGAGAGGAGAGCCCCAATGGATAAGCCTATGGGCAGGAAAAGATGAGGGGAGATGCACTACACCTCTTAGGGCGAACCTATAGCTCGGGGTGGAGTTGGGAAAAGTGGTGATAATCTCGTGGTGTTGAGATTTCAATCACCGGGTGTGTAGAGAAGATGGAGGATGGAGATCTTATACCTTTTTCTTTTTTTTGAATCATGTGATTATTGATTTAGGTACAGCCACTCGACAGAAGTGTTCGTGATTTGAGACAGGTTTAGTTTAATTGCGATTGCGCAATTTCTATAAGTGGTAGGTGGGGTGAGGTGAGGTGGGGTACGGTGGTGGGGTTTACCGTTGC
>Ga0307509_10001739_pt1 | contig 36224 bp, 28 predicted proteins | sample 10_EM_MG_FD_202245 | JGI IMG/M metagenome (GOLD analysis project Ga0307509, IMG submission 202245) | Populus trichocarpa ectomycorrhiza microbial communities from riparian zone in the Pacific Northwest, United States - 10_EM | ecosystem: Host-associated > Plants > Roots > Unclassified | place...
TGTAGAAAGGCAATAACCCTCAACCCTAAGATCATGATCATGACTAGCTATCTATGAAGCAAAAGTTATTCGCAGATAAGCAAGAAACATGTAAGTTAAGAAAACTCATTTTTAACCGCAACAGTACCTCCGTAGCCAAGAGTGCCAAGGATCTTCAATCGAGAAAGACGGAAAAAGGAAATCTACGGTAGCCGTTTGAGGGTGATTCAAGCGAGGCAAAAACTGGCGAGGGGGTATGGGGGTCGGAAGGAGATACGGTACCGTATCGTCATTCGATAAGCGAATAATTGATAGCTACACACAATTCGGTTGCGGCTGAAGAATGGGTGGAGCCGCATCGCAACAACCTAGTACTTTTCAAGATTACCAAGCATCCTCAATCGGTCAGGCACAACAAGGAAAGGTTATTGCCATAGCCTCACGACCCCCCCCCCACTACTCCTGCTTTCGATGCTTTCTGCTAACAGCCGGAATCTGTATTCAAACCCTGTGGGGAGCCGTGTCCATCTGCCAGATCCACTATCGTTGATCTCGGCAGTCGGGGGCGGAACGCACTAGGAGAGAGTAGTGCTTTCCGGAGCTTTAGGAGCTGAACTTGGTAGCTACCATGCACTGCTATTCTCAATCCTGTTAGCCACCGGCTCTGCTAACCCTATTGTGGCGTAGGTTGGTGATTTGACTTGCGGATGCCCCCTGGCACGCTAGCTAGGTATCATACCCGATTCCTGATAATGGATCTACTGTAGCGAGTAGTCTAAATACGGTACTCATAGATTTGGATTTTTCGAACTTGGCCGGGGGGTGTCGCAATTCTACGGATCCTAGATCGCCATTGTACGATATGAATATGGCCACAACTTTCTACATGACTCAGATCCGGCATCTCTACGGTGGTAGGTTTGAGGGGCTGGCGCATAACCACAATTCGCTAGGTTGCTGCCTTGTGGTTAATTTGATAGTTCTGCTTGGGCACTGCGTGGCGAGATATATTTTACCAGGTGGGTGAGATATATCTAATCGATGCGCTTAGCTTGGTAAGAAAATGGACCGTGGAATTGATGGAGCCTAAAAGAAAGCACGAAGAAAAGGATCGATCGTGCAATCACAAAAGACTCTAGGTGGAACCGTGGATGAGGGAGGAACGAACGTCTGGATGACTATCATCTCTCTAGCTAAGGACAGGCTAGGAGATATATCTCTCCGTCTAACTAGCCAACCTCACACTCCCGAAACACAACAAAATCTCTAAAGAAACACGCAATATAGAACCATCCTGATCTCCCTTCATCCACCATGTTCCTAAAGCCTGTGCCCTGCCAGCACGCCTACTCCCGTATGCCTGGTGACATAGGGTATGAAAGAAACAAATGAAACCAAATACCCGATGCCTCATACCCGGTGACAACAAAACCATGAATGAAATATCCTATGCCGAGCAGCATAGGATGTGAGAACAACCCACAACAAAACACCTAGCCACCGGAAACCACAAAGCTACATGTCCTATACCCGTCCGTCCCCTAGCCGCATAACCGCAAACCTGTATATCCATCTATCCGCACAACTGCATAACCCCATGCCCTATAGGCCACTATCCAACAGGAATGGCAAGTATTTTTCGGGTGCGCATGGGTAACCAGAGCACTAGTTGGTGCTGAGAAGAATATAATCCTGGGATCACAATGTTTAGGGTTGATTCTCTGGCTCATGGTGGCTCCGGGAATGCCTACGCTAGGTCCTCAGGTATCGGAGAGAGAGCACTTCTGTGCAGTTTCTCTATCTGTCCGTCTATCCATCTAATGCTAGCAAGGGGTGAAACGGGGAAGAATGAATACATGAAGGAGAATTGGAAAAGAAGATTTTGAAGGAAGGGAAAAGGATTAATGAAACTAAGATATGGCGACCAATATAAATGGCGGAGGTTAAAAAATGAAATATGTACAATAAACAGAATGAACGGAAATTGGTGAGCCTTTGGTCATAAACGGGGACAAGTATCGAAGGGTTTCATGGGTATATGGTTACATACAAGTGGTATTCCCATGAATAACGGCCGGGGGTGATTTAAAGATCGCATTAGTCAGCTTGGGGTGAAGGGCGCTGGGGAGAAGGGAAGGTGGTAATACCAGCAATGCGTATACAAGACTTCCAGAGATTGGGGGGGCAGGCGGAGGAAAGGGGTGAATGGGAGATCTTTAGGATACCCGATACTTCCACTTCATCTTTGCTGCGTTATAGCGGGTGGGGCAGCTGCGTATCTGGAGTTTCAATAGATTTGCGGGCTTGCAATAGCTCCACGATTCTTCCATGTCCCTCCGTAGTAGCGTAAGAGAGCGGTGTGGCACCATATTTATCTGGGCGATTGGGGTCGACATCATCCCGTTCTAAAAGTAACTGGACCACTCCTTCGTGTCCCTCAATAGCAGCACACCCGAGTGGTGTTCGGAGGTCAATATCTGGGTGATTGAGATCGACATTTTCCCGTTCTAGTAGTAGCTTGACGACTCCCTCGTGTCCCTTGAGGGCGGCATCCCCGAGTGGTGTTCGATCACACACATCTGGGTGATTGGGGTCGACATCTCCCCGTTCTAGTAGTAGCTTGACCACTCCCCCATGTCCGTGGAAAGCGGCCCATCCAAGTGGTCCTGTTTGATCCTTATCCGGGTGATTGGGGTCGACATCTCCCCGTTCCAGCAATAACTTGACCACTCTTTCGTGTCCCCCAATAGCAGCACACCCGAGTGGTGTTCGGTCATTAATATCTGCGTGATTGGGATCGACATCTCCCCGTCCCAGCAATAACCTGACCACACCTTCGTGTCCCTTGAGAGCAGCATTCCCAAGTGGCGTTCGATCGTACACATCAGGGTGGTTGGGGTCGACATCTCCCCGTTCTAGCAGTAGCTTGACCACACCTTCGTGTCCCTCAATAGCCGCCCACCCGAGTGGTCCCTCACGATCCTTATCCGGGCGATTGGGGTCGACATCTCCCCGTTCTAGCAGTGACTGGACCACTCCTCCGTGTCCTTCCATAGCAGCACACACAAGTGGTGTCCGATTGTTTTTATCTGGGCGATCGGGATCGACATCCTCCCGTTCTAGCAGTATCTTGACCACCCCTTCGTGTCCATTCCATGCTCCCCAAGTGAGTGGAGTTCGACCTACACAGTCTTGTTGGTCTACCTCGTGACCTTTAGCATTGAGCAGCACAGTCACAAGTTCAACAATCCCGAAGAACGATGCACAGTGTAGCCCGGAGAAGAGCGGAGAAGTAGGGATGGGTCTGATATAGCTGGGGGGAAGCGCCTGATCCAGAAGTGATACAGCAGATATATGTTCTTGGTACTGGTTCAAGAGTACCAGCGCGAGTGCCCTCGCAGAGTCTGAGAGATCTCTGTTCGTATGCATTCCCCAATATCTCGCACAATATTTGAAGAATGGCATACTTCGAGTGTCGGAGAGACAATGGGATGTGAGGTTCTTGACTTGTGGTGAGTTCAGATAAGTTAAGCAGGTTTCTGCGAGTATCGAGTGAGGTTTAGTGAAGAGAGCTGGATGACTGCACAGGTATTCTTGAACCGTATAGTGGATCAACCGCACAGTCAAGGCCTCCGCGTCGACTGTGATTAGGCCTTGGCAGTAGTCCAGTATTGCTCCTATCGAAGGAACATTTTCGGGATCAAAATCCGTCTCACCTACCTCTACCGCTAGCGCATGGCATAACTCATCCACTTGCAACGGCCGTTCTGAATGACAGATCCATATGAGGGCGGCTATCGCAAGCTTGGCCTTCCCCTCGTCCTGAGCCTTTATACGCTCCAGTGTCGCATCGTATGCGTCCCCTAACCCTACCCCATCTTTTATCGACTTGAGTGTTTTTCTCCGCCGAGCAACCGTCGTACCTCTTAGGATTGCCTCAATGTGGAGAGAGGCTAGCAGGAACCTAGGTTCAATATGTCAGCCATTAATTCGAGGTAGCTTTGTCCCCGACCCAGTTCCTACATACGTTTCAGAGCTTATTGCGGGGATGCTCTTCATAATATCCCCTTCTAATGTGCTGCTCATCATATTGGGGATGGTGTCCTTCCTAAGTTTCTCTTGAAGAAATCTAAGGACCCCATCTTCTGTAGCCCGTATAGATTGAAAGGTTGCCACTCCACCCAACTCCCTCTCCACCTCACTCCGCACATGCGGCCTTCCGGTCATAAATAAGCGGGTATCCGGAGACCCTTGGAGCATCTGGCCTAACGATTCAAGAATCACCATTCGATGCTCTGGCACACATTCATCAAGTGCATCAACACATATAAATATGCGCCTCGTGGCTGCGATTGCCTGGAACACCTTTGAAATTCCCGAAACTTGGAGTCCTCTACCCCCAATAGACATTTTCTCCTTCCGAAACTCCTCGACTATCGCTTCCGGGATTTCCCTCTGTCCACTGACAAGCTGTCTTAGCAGGGATCCAAGCATATTTACCGGTGACTGCTCATTCCGGGCAGCAAAGTCGAAGTAAAAACACACAACGGTAGGATTGCCCTTGACAGCCTCGTCACACAGCTTGTCTATAACCAGTGAACTGTTCCCGCAACCTATTAGCCTAGTATTCTTTGATTCCCCACACCGGTACATTCTCTTACACGATATAGCTCTTTCCCACTCCTGGATTGCCGTCGCAAAATAGTGTCGCGTGGTAAGATTCACCCTTCCTAGTGCCATTGTGCCAGCGTCTGAATTCTTCAGTTTCTAGCAGCCAGGCCCCTATACTCTCGACGCGGCGTGCTCCGATGTCTCGATGCCGCACCCGTGGCTCTAATGGAGATAGCCAGGCAAGTATTTCAGATCTTTCATCGGGGGCAGTGCAGTTAAAAGTATTAGCGATGTGGGCGATATTGGAGATGTTGGAGATGTTGGAGATGTTGAAAGAATTATGGTTATTGCTGAAAGCTTGTGACATTTTTCACTTTTCGCCGCTTTGGATGTTGTTGAGAGCGAGGTGTTCAGAAAATTGGGGTTCGTTGACGAAATGGCTGTGGTTGAGGAAAAAAGCGGGGTCATAAACCTTGCGCCAAATTGACAACTCTGTTTCCAATCACTGGGGCCCAAACTCGTTACACGAACCTCCCAAAACTGATTATGTCAGGACCTCAGAGGGGATTCACATTTCCCGGTGAGTAGTCCTCACGATGCGCCATGATCCTCGAGTAGCATCGAAGGCAGTAACATCGACTGCGATAACAGCACTGCTGCCTTCCACTCCAAGAAGTTCGTAGGACTCGACTATTGGGGCCGCTCTCACTTTCGCCTTTCTCACCCCAAGACCAACTAACCAACCTCCGCATCCACGGTTTCATCTATACCGAGACCTTTTAGGATATATTTCCTGTACCACTACCACACCCCCCCTAGCGGTGACACTAGCCCCACATTCCAGGCAAATAAATGCAGCCTCTTCCTCAAATTGGATCCTGCCTCGATATTAAGCCTTATGAGTACCCGTAGCCCATGCCAAAAGCCCAGAATAAGATGTGGTCTTTGACTTTATCAAAGTACTTCCATATTCTCCCAGTGCGGGAATGGCGGCGATTGGAGTCCGGTAGGTAACCAGACTGAGGCCAAAACACACCAAAACTACGGGCTTCGGAGTTACCATTACCCAACCACCATATATCGAAACAGCACGGAAAAGATTCGAAAAGTAATTTGCTATAATCGCACCGAGACAAAAAGGTGTGGATGCTTTCCCCGAAATTCTCTTAGAGGGGTGCGGAGTGGAATGCCCTTGCTCTCATGGTACAGTACCTATCAAGAGTGATGTTTTGTGTCAGAAAAATGCATTGCAGCTCACCTTCCCTAGCTATTACTCTACCAAGCATCCTCAACAGGCAAAGACACAACAAGGAAGGCCATTGCGATAATCTCACTAACCAACCCTACCGCCCTACTATTCCTGCTTTCTATACTTGAGTACGTTCTGCCAATAGCTAAAGTCTAAAGTTATATTCAAACTCTGCGGACAACCGTATTTATCCGCCAGATCCACTATCGTTGATCTCAACAATCGGGGGCGAAACACACTAGGAGGGAATAGTGCTTTCCGGATGCGGTATAGCTTGGGAGAGCTGAACTTGGTCACTGCTGCCCGCAATTCCGCTAACCTCCTCTGTTAACCCTATTGTGGCATAGTTTGGTAATTTGACTTGCGGGATTCCCCCTGAACCGCCAGCTAAGTACCCAATCCACGATAGTGGTTCTAGCGAGTAGTCTAAATGCGGTACCGTACTCATAGATTTTGATTTTTCGAACTTGGCCGGGGGGTGTCGCAAAACCACGGGTCCTGCATCGCCGCTGCACGGTAAGAAGACGGCAGATTCCTACGTAACTTAGGTCCGGCATATCTACGGTGGTGGGATTGAGGGGCTGGTGTATAACTACAGTTCGCTAGGCTGCTGCCTTGTGGCTAATTTGATAGTCCTGCTTGGGCGTTGCACGGCTAGTGATATTTTACCAAATGGGTAAGAAAGGTCTAATCAATGTCCTTAGCTTGGCAGGGAAAAGAGGGGGCTCGGCGGAATGAGAGGTATTTTTCGGGCGTTCAATGTTAACTCGAGCACTAACTGATGCTGAGAAGAATATCATCCTGGAATCACAATATTTAGGGTTGATTCTCTGGCTCATGGTGGCTGCGGGAACGATTACGCTAGGTCCTCAAGTATCGGAAAGAGAGCTCTTCTGTGCGGTTTCTCTATCTGCCCCCTCTATCCATCTAACGCTAACAAGGGGGAACGGGGAAGAAATGAATACATGAGGGAGAGCTGAAATGGAAGATTTTGAAAAGAGAGGGAAAGGGATCAATGAAACTAAGATATGGTGACTGATATAAATGGCGGAGGTTAAAAAATGAAATATGTACATGTACACTAAACAGAATGAACGGAAATTCGTGAGCTTTTAGTCATAAACGTGGACAAATATCGAAGGGTTTCATGTGTAATGCTTACATACGAGTGACATTCTTATGAATGACGGCCAGGCGTGATTTAAAAATCGCACTAGTCGGCTTGGCGTGAAGGGGGCTGAAAAGAAGGGAAGGTGGCGATACCAGCAATGCGTATACAAGACTCTTAGAGGCCAGGGAAGGCTGGCACAGGAAAGGGGTGAACGGGTGACCATTTGGATAACCGGTGCTTCTAGTTCATCCTGGTGGCATTATAGCGGGTGGGGCAGCTGCGTATCTAGAGTTTCGATAGATTTCCGGGCTTGCAATAGCTGCACGATTCTTCTATATCCCTTCCAAGCAGCGTAAGAGAGCGGTGTGCCACCGTGTTTGTCTGGGCGATAGGGGTCGACATCTCCCCGTTCCAGCAATAACTTGACCACTCCTTCGTGCCCCCCAACAGCAGCACACCCGATTGGTGTTCGGTCATTCTTATCTGGGCGATTGGGGTCGACATCCCACCGTTCTAGCAATAACCTGACAGCTCCTTCATGTCCCTCAACAGCAGCACACCCGAGTGGTGTTCGGTCATTTATATCTGGGCGATTGGGGTCGACATCTTTCCGCTCTAGCAATAACCTGACAACTCCTTGGTGTCCCTCAACAGCAGCACATCCGAGTGGTGTTCGGCCATTCACATCTGGGCGATTGGGGTTGACATCTCCCCGTTCCAGCAGTAGCTTGGTTACTCCTTCGTGTCCCTTGATAGCTGCCCACCCGAGTGGTCCCTCACGATCCTTATCCGGGCGATTGGGGTCGACATCTTTCCGTTGTAGAAATAACTTGACCACTCCTTCGTGTCCTTCCATAGCAGCACACACAAGTGGTGTTTGGTCATTCATATCTGGGTGATTGGGGTCGACATTTTCCCGTTCCAGTAATAACTTGGCTACTGCTTCGTGTCCCATGAAGGCAGCATTCCCGAGTGGTGTTCGATCATACATTCCTTGACGATTGGGGTAGACATCTCCCCGCTCAAGCAGTAGCTTGGCCACTCCTTTGTGTCCCTTGATAGCCGCCAACCCGAGCGGCCCTTCACCTCTCTCGTCTGGGCGGTTGGGGTCGACATTTTCCCGTTCCAGCAATAGCTTAACCACTCCTTCGTGTCCGTTGAGGGCGGCATTCCCGAGTGTTGTTCGGCCATTCACATCTGGGCAGTTGGGGTCGACATCCCCCCGTTCCAGAAATAGCCTGACCACTCCTTCGTGTCCCTCAACAGCAGCACACCCGAGTGGTGTTCGGTCATTCACATCTGGGAGATTGGGGTCGACATCTTCCCGTTCCAGAAATAACTTAACCACTCCTTCGTGTCCCTTAATAGCAGCCCATCCAAGTGGTGTTAGATTATTCCTATCTGTCCGATCAGGATCGACATTTTTCCAATCTAGCAGTATCTTGACCAAGCTTTCGTGTCCATTTCTTGCCGCCCACGCCAGTGGTGTTCTACCCGTACAATCTTGTTGGTCGACCTCATAACCTGCAGCAGTTATTAACGCATTCACAAGTTCAACAATCCCAAAGAACGATGCGCAGTGCAACCCAGAGAAGAGCAGGGGTGTAGCGATGAATCCGAGATTGCGAGGATCCAGTACTTGTTCCAGAAGTGATATGGCAGATATGTGGTCTTCGTACTGGTTCAAGAGCTTCAGGGCGAGGGCCCTGGCATTGTCCGAGAGATCCTTGCTCATATGTGTTCCCCAATACCTAGCAGAATATCTAAGGAATGGCATGCTTTGAGGGGGTGGGAGAGAATGGGGTGTGAGGTTCCCGACTTGTGGTGAGTTCAGATAGGTTAAGCAGGTTTCTGCGAGTATCGAGTGAGGCTTACTGAAGAGACCTGGATGATTGCAAAGGTATTCTCGAACGGTATAGTGGATTAGCCGCACAGTCAATGCCTCCCCATCGACCCTGATCAAGCCTTGGCAGCAGTCTACCAATGTCCCTATCGAAGGGACGTTTTCAGGATCAAAATCGGTTTCTCCTATCTCCACTCCTAGCGCATGGCATAGCTCATCTACCAGTAATGGCCGTTCGGAGTGACAAATCCATGTGAGCGCGGTCATCGCAAGGTTTGATTTTTCACCTTCCTGAGCATTTATACGCTCGAGTGTCGCATCGTATGCATCCCCTAACCCTACCCCATCCTTTATTGACTTGAGTATTTTTCTCCGCCGAGAAACCGTCGGCCTCTTAGGATTGCTTCGATGTGGAGAGAGGCTAGCAGGAACCTAGGTTCAATATATCAGCCATTAATTCGAGGTAGCTTTGTCCCCGACCCAGTTCCTACATACGTTTCAGAGCCTATTGCGGAGATGCTCTTCATAATATCCCCTTCTAATGTGCTGCTCATCATATTTGGGATGGTGTCCTTCCTAAGTTTCTCTCGAAGAAATCTAAGGACCCCATCTTCCCTAGCCCCTATAAATATGAAGGTCGCCTCTCCGCCCAACTCCCTCTCCACCTCCGTCCGCACATGCGGTCTTCCGGTCATAAATAAACGGGTATTCGGAGACCCTTGTAGAATCTGCCCTAACGATTCAAGAACCACCATTCGATTCTCTGGCACACATTCATCAAGTGCATCAACACATATAAATGTGGGTCTGGTAGCTGCAATTGCCTGGAACATCTTTAAAATTCCCGAAACTTGGAGTCCTCTACCCCCTATAGACATTTTCTCATTCAGAAAGTTTTGGACTATCGCTTCAGGAACCCCCCCCTGCCCGCTAACAAGCTGTCTCAGCAGGGATCCAAGCATATTTACCGGTGATTGCTCATTCCGAGCAGCAAAGTCGAAGTAAAAACACACAATCGTAGGACTTCCCTTGACAGCTTCGTCGCACAGCTTGTCTATAACTAGTGAACTATCATTGCGACCTGTTAACAATAGCATCCTTTGATTCCCCGCAACGATACATGCTCTTACATGATATAGCTCTTTCCCACTCCTGGATTACCGTCGCAAAACAAGGTCGGATGACAAGACACATCCTCCCTATTGCCATTGTGCCAACGTTTGAATTCTTGAGTTTCCAGCAGCCAGGCTCCTATACTGTCGACCCTGCGGGCTCCGATGTCCCGGTGTCGCACCCGTGGCTCTAATGGAGATAGCCAGGCCAGTATTTCAGATCTATCATCGGGGGCCGTTGTGTTAAAGCTATTTGCGATGATGGTACAGTTGTCGTTATTGCTGAAAGCTTGTGACATTTTTCACTTTCACAATTCTGTTGAGAGGATGTTGATGAAGCTGGGGTTCGTTGGCGAAATGGCTGTGGTTGAGGGGAAGCGGGGTTGATAAAACCTGGCCCCAGGCTGACAATACTTGTTCTAGTCACTTGTCACGGACTTGGTTACACAAATGCTCGACAGCGGATTCCGTCAGAAACTCTGAGATTCACATTCACTTGTCTTAGCCTCATGTTGGCCCAAGCTAGTGCATGCCTCGTTTTATTTCGATACATCCCAAAGTTATAGAAATTTAGCAAACCCATACTGGTAGCACCTTTCATAACTGCTTTTAGTATCCACCCGCGAAGCCATAAATTATTACCCGAAAATCATGTCTTACTTTAGCCTGCTAAGAAACTCATTAGCTATTTTGTGGAATCCTACTAATTTGGCGGACTCTAGTGCAGGAAGGTCACAGAATTATTCGCGGACTACGAGATAGAAGAATTTTCAGAGTTTTCTCTTGAACGCAAAAGTTTATCCCTTGTAGAGAACCCATATCGGCGGGTTTGGCGGTGGTAACGATTGCAGCCTTGCAAAACTCGTGACTCAGGAATAACTTTACCGGTAATCCACAGCGGTTGCAACTGCAATTCTAACTGTAATAACATTAAGGGCAATAAAAGACAGCTTCCTTCCACCGTGAGGAGCTCAAGGGCCTCCACGATTGACGTCGCTCTCGGCTCTTCGCTGCAAGATCAATGCCTGGTCATCAATTTCATCCCCGCCGAGACCCTCTAGCGTCTATTTCCTCTCCTCGATACCCCCGCAGCAAGTACCGGTACAGCACCCCCGCATTCCTAGGTCAAGGCAGCCTCTTCCTCCGACTAAATCCTGCGTCTGATCCTAATGCCTCATAAGTATACCCCGAACCATACCCAAAATTCAAAACAAAATAGAAAGGTTATACCTTTGTCCTGGCGTTTTCGCATTCTCCTTATGCCATGGTGATTGGGGTAGTCGGCAGGCGGTGATTACCACGAGTGATAACCGATGATCCGATGCACCACACCTCGCGCCCTGATGTTGGTAGGAAGACCAAATGAATGAAATAAATGAATAAGTTTAAACAATCACCACCTGGCTGAACGGGTGTTAATCTCTTTCCGCTATGTATAATACCCTGATCCTGTCGAGAGAGCTAGGAACTCGCTAGGGTTGCTCAAGGTATCTCTTGCGATGAAGGTATAGTATTAGGACAAACGTTTGGCGTGATACCATTTTTACAGCAATAGTGTCCATTTTCACCACCTTCTCTCACACCAAAATGCCTAAGAGAACCTAACCGAATTTGGTAGTGTATCACCGTAGTACACGGCTTCATAATCCATCACTCGCATGCTTGGCAGTTTTGTTGCAGACGCACTATTCCATTTTACTATACCACTTGGTTAACACCCTTCCATTCTTGAACCGTAAGCCAGTAGATAATCTGAGGGATATGACAGGATTTCTGAATATTATCCAGGTGTTGAGAAAATGCTGTTTTAAGTGTGAGGTATGAGTTGCCACGTACTTTTTTGTATGGAGCCCCATACAAAAATTTAGGTCATTTTCATACTGGCGAACATAACCATGAACAACAAACACAATTTTGATCCCTTGGGCTGCTACTTCTAAAGGTTTGGATTCATAGTTATTGTTTAGCTGATAGAAAAGTTTGAAGTGTTGTCATCCAAGCAGTATTGCGAATTGTCTGTTTGAAAATGTCCATTTCGGCTAAATTAGGTGTAAAACGCGATAGAGCGCCAGAACTTCTGTCCCCGTACTTTAATTGACCGCTGTTGGGAAATTTAGTGTGATAAGTTTTTGTTTAAGGAGGACTGGGAGTGTTCTTGGGACAACCCAGTGTGTGAGCTCGCAGATCTCCAGAATCGTTGGTGTTAAAGGATTTGGGTGGGTGATCTTCGTATAGCAACTTGCTTGAGAAAGCAATATGTAAAGCTTGATTTATTCATGGTGTACTATTGTGGAACTCTCAAATACACAGATCCCCAACCACGCAGTCCACACTGATTGGCTTCTAGTCCTAGGGTACTAAGATTCAGCCAGTCAGGAGCAAACTGCGGGTGTGGGCAGGGTAGGTATTTTGGTACTCCACGATTGTACTGTACTGTACTTGAGTACAGTGTCGATATCACAACCAGAGTACTCGTATACAGGAATGCAAAGTGTGGCAAGAAAAAATAGGATTACGACATACAGGCAACTTGAAAGAGGGGAAGAAGATGCGAGGCATAGAGTCCGTAGCCCCCTCCACTATCTACAACTTCGCACTAATCTTCCCCTCATCCCCCCTCATCCCCCCTCCTTACGCCAACCCTCCCTTCCTCCACTTGGTTCAGCCAATATGCTTCTACATCACTCGAAACCTCATTCACGAGCTACCAAGGCCCCAAGTTCCGGATCCCTCCAAGCGAGACATTCCTCGTGGGGTCGACACTATCTTTATCATCGCGTCTCTCTCATACTGTTCCGACCCATCGTGTAAGCGATAAAGGGCTTTCTAGTCATTGCTACTCTACACTATCTTCGTAGTGCTCTTCTAGCATGTTTGGTATACCGATGGTGCTAATGAGATGTCAGAATTTGAGGATATGCGAGAGAGACATCCACAAAGCACCGCCGCGCCTTCAAGGGGTTACCTGTACCTAAAGCTAAGCCAAGGTGCCTGAGGGGTGGGACTAGTTAGAAAGCTCTTCGCATTTGTGGACACACTTGCAGAGAGCGAGAGGTTTTCCTATCCTTTTGGGATGTGGTAAAATGCCGGAGGAATGGAATGGCTAGGAGAGCATCTTGGGTCCCAGTCAATATAGGTTGCTCGTATATTGTCTATGTTTCCTTCAATCGTGGTTGCACCAGGTTCGGAGATGTCGTCTAGGACGAGAAGGACCGGTTGGGTTGATCGCCACCGTTTAGGATGTAGTTCATTACTACCTCATTAGCACTCTCTCAAATAAGAAGGAAATGGGAAATACCCGCATGCACATTCGGCCCCATCCAGAAATTAGTCTACCGACCGGTCCCTAACTCCCTTAGTTTGGAATCGTCTACTATATCCTTCGTCTTGAGCCACAGCCCATACGCCAGATACCCCGCTGGTGCAAGAATATTCGGATGCCCGACCAAGCGCTCCCTCATGGCGGAATTAATCCCATCAGTAGTACCAACAACCAAATCTCTCCCACCTGTAGGGAAACTGTGTACTCGTACAAGCCGCTCCCCTGCCTAAACTCCACCACACCCGCCCCTAATTTCACCAGAACTTCGCTACCAAGCTCAATGGCTCGGTCGAGCAGGCGCTTGCGTAGGGACGCACGGTGGAAAGTTCATGTGGGTCATAGTACTAAATAATACCGGTACGTATTTTAGAAGGAAGTGCCGCAGCGAGCAGTCGACCACCCGCGCGAAGGGGCCTACTGCCAACCAACAGATCCCTGGGATTTCCGGCCGAAAGCGGTTATCAAAGCAAGAGTAATTAATATCAATTTCATGTGGCTCAACAGGTGGAAGGAATCAAAGTGGGGGGTTGCACCCAGTCCGTCTTGGCTCTAAGCCTCACAACGCGCGAAGCAATGCGGCACCCAACAGCGGAGTCCAGTGGGCTATCGTCGAGGGAACCAGAGCAAGGTGGGCTGGCAAGCACATAATTAGTAATCTGGAAGTGAGTACTCGAGTATGATAGCCGTTTGAGAGTGATTCGAGCGAGGCGAATATTGGCGGGGGGGTATGGGGTATGGGGGTTGGGTACGGGTAGGAGACATCACGGCGCGGTCAACGCATACCGTAGCTTCCTCGTACTCGTACAGCCAGAAATACTCCAGGACAATTCGTTTGCGGCTCAACAACGCCTGGGGCCGCATTGCAACAGCCATGCTGGTATTTGCCAAGACTGCCAAGCATTCTCGATCAGTAAAGACGCAACAAGGAAAGGCGATTGCTATCCTCACAACCCCCCCCACTACTCCTATTTTCCATAGTTTCTGCCAACAGGCAAGGTCTATATTCAAACTCTGCGGACTACAGTATTTACTTGCTAGATTAACTATCGTTGACTTCTGCAATCGGAGGCGAAACACACTTGGCGATAATAGTGCTTTCCGGACGCGCTATAGCTCGGGAGAGCTGAACTTGGTAGCTATCATTCACTGCTATTCGCAATTCCGTTAACCTTCTCTACTAACCCTATTGTGGCATAGTTTTGGGGTTCGACTTGCGGATGTCCCCTGACACGCTAATTACCTAAGTACCCGATTCTCGATAGTGGATCTACCGAGTAGATACGGTACTCATAGATTTGGATTTTTCGAACTTGGCCGGGGGGTGTCGCAAAACCACGGACCGTAGATCGCCATTGTACGATGAATATGGTCGCAACTTTCTACGCAACTCAGATCCGGCATATCTACGGTGGTGGGCTTGAGGTGCTGGCGTACATATAGTTCGCTAGGCTGCGGCCTTGTGGCTAATTTGATGGTCGTGCTTGGGCGCTGCATGGCAGAGATATTTTACCAGTTGTGGGTAAGAAAGGTCTAATCGATGTTCTTAGCTGAGTAGGAAAATAGATAGGATACGGTGGAATGGCAGGTATTTTTCGGGGCGCATGGGTAACACGAGCACTAATTGATGCAGAGGAGAGTATCATCCTGGAATCACAATGGTTAGGGCTGATTCTCTAGCTGGTGGTGGCTCCGGGAACGCTTACACTCGGTCTTCGGGTGTCAGAAAGAGAAATGTATGAATGTTTTGTCTATCTGTCCGTCTATCTATCTATTGCTGGCAAAGGAAACCGGTGGGGAGATCAATACATGGGGGGGTTGAAAAAGAAGTTTTTGAGACAAGGAATCTATTTCACCGAGGAAGGTAGCCAATATAAATCACGGAAGTTAAAAAAATGAAATATTCCCCCGGATGCGGCATACTGGACAGAATGAACAGAAATTCGTGAGTCTTTAGTCATAAATGTGAACAAATATCCGAGGGTTTCATGGGTATATGCTTACATACAAGTGACATTCCCGTGAATGACGGCCGGGGGGGTTTAAAGATCGCATTAGGCGGCCGGCCTGGAGGGTGCTTTGAAGAGGGGAAGCTGGGGATACCAGTAATACGTATACAAGACTCCCGGAGGCCGGGGAAGGGTGGGACAGGAAAGGAGTGAGCCCCATGAGATTCGAGAGTGATCAATATAGTACCCAGCGCTTCTACTTCATCTTAGTGGCGTTTTAGCGTGTGGGGCGGCTGCCGATCTCGGGTTTCGGTGGATTTCCGGGATCGCAATAGCCGCACGATTCTCCTATGTCCCTCCCTAGCAGCATAATAGAGCGGCGTGGCACCATATTTATCAGGGCGATTGGGGTCGACATCCCCTCGTTCCAGAAGTAACTTGACCATTCTTTCGTGACCCATCATAGCAGCACACGCGAGTGGGGTTCGGTCATCTATGTCTGAGTGATTGGGGTTGACGTTTTCCTGTTCCAGCAATAACTTGACCACACCTTCGTGTCCCTCAACAACGGCAGACCCGACTGGTGTTCGACGAGCCTTATCTGGGCGATTGGGGTCGACATTTTCCCGTTCCAGCAATAATTTGACCACTCCTTCGTGTCCCTTGAAAGCGGCATTCCCGAGCAGTGTCCGGTCAGCTATATCTGGGCGATTGGGGTTGACATTTTCCTGTTCCAGCAATAACTTGACAACTCCTTGGTGTCCCTTTCTGGCAGCATCCCCGAGCGGTGTTCGGTCATACACATCTGGGCAATCAGGGTTGACATCCCCCCGCTCTAGCAGTAGCTTGACCACTACTTCGTGTCCCTTGAAAGCAGCCCACCCGAGTGGCCCTGCCTGATCCTTATCCGGCCGATTGGGGTCGACATCTCCCCGTCCCAGCAATAACTTGACCACCCCTTGGTGTCCCTCCATAGCAGCACAGGCGAGCGGTGTTCGATCATCTTTGTCCGGCCGATTGGGGTCGACATTTTCCCGCTCCAACAATAACTTGACTACTCCTTCGTGTCCCTTCCTGGCGGCATCCCCGAGTGGTGTCCGACCATACACATCCGGGCAATCGGGGTCGACATCTCCCAGTTCTAGCAGTAGCTTGACCACTCCCTCGTGTCCCTTGTAAGCGGCCCACCCGAGTGGTCCTGTATGATCCTTGCCTGGACGATTGGGGTCGACATCTCCCCGTCCTAGCAGGAGCTTGACAGCTCCTTCGTGTCCCTCAAAAGCCGCCCACCCGAGTGGCCCCTCGCAATCCTTATCCGGACGATTGGGATCAACATCTCCCCGTTCCAGCAGTGATTTGACCACTCCTCCGTGTCCTTCCATAGCAGCACACACGAGTGGTGTCCGATTGTTCTTATCTGAGCGATTGGGATCGACATCCTTCCACTCCAGCAGTATCTTGACCACCGCTTCGTGTCCATTCCACGCACCCCAGGTGAGTGGGGTTCGACCTACACAGTCTTGTTGGTCCACCTCGTGACCTTCAGCATTGATCAGTACAGTCATAAGTTCAACAATCCCGAAGAACCATGCACAGTGTAGCCCGGAGAAGAGTGGTGAAGTCGGGATGGGTCTGATATAGCTGGGGGACAGCGCCTGCTCCAGAAGTAATACAGTGGATATATGGTCTTCATACTGGTTCAAGAGTACCAGCGCGAGGGCCCTCGCAGAGTTTGAGAGATCTCTGTTCGCATGTGTTCCCCAATATCTCGCAGAATATTTTAAGAATGGCATACTTTGGGTGTCCAAGAGAGAATCGGATGTGAGGTTCTTGACTTGTGGTGAGTTCAGATAAGTTAAGCAGGTTTCTGCGAGTATCGAGTGAGATTTACTGAAGATATCTGGATGACTAGAAAGGTACTCTTGGACAGTATAGTGGATCAACCGCACAGTCAAAGCCTCCGCGTCGGCTGTGATTAGACCTTGGCAGTAGTCTAGCAATGTGCCTATTGAAGGAACATTTTCGGGATCAAAATCCGTTTCTCCTATCTCCACCGCGAGCGCATGGCAGAGCTCATCCACCTGTAACGGCCGTTCCGAATGACAGATCCATGTGAGAGCGGATATCGCAAGTTTTGCCTTTTCCTTGCCCTGGGCCTTTATACGCTCCAGTGTCGCATCGTATGCATCCCCTAATCCTACCCTTTCTTTTATTGACTTGAGTGTTTTTCTCCGCCGAGCAACCGTGGTACCTCTTAGGATTGCCTCGATGTGGAGAGAGGCAAGGAGGAACCTAGGTTCAATATGTCAGCTATTAATTTGAAGTAGCTTCGTCCTCGACCCAGTTCCTACATACGTTTCGGAACTTATTGCGGGAATGCTCTTCATAATACCCCCCTCCAATGTGCTGCTCATCATATTTGGGATGGTGTCCTTCCGGAGTTTCTCGTGAAGAAATCTAAGGACCCCATCTTCTGTAGCCTGGATAGATAGAAAGGTTGCCCTCCACCCAACTCCCTCTCAACTTCACTCCGCACATGCGGTCTTCCGGTCATAAACAAGCGGGTATCCGGAGACCCTTGCAGCATCTGCCCTAACGATTTAAGAACCACCATTCGATGCTCTGGCAAACATTCATCAAGCGCATCAACAAATATAAATGTGCGCCTCGTGGCTGCGATTGCTTGGAACACCTTTGAAATTCCCGAAACTTGGAGCCCTCTACCCCCAATAGACCTCTCCTTCCGAAACTCCTCGACTATCACATCCGGGATTTCCCTCTGCCCACTAACAAGCTGTCTCAGCAGGGATCCAAGCATATTTACCGGTGACTGTTCATGCCGGGCAGCAAAGTCGAAGTAAAAACACATAACTGCAGGATTTCCCTTGACGGCCTCGTCGCACAACTTGTCTATAACTAGTGAACTATCATCCGAAGCTATTAGCTATAGTATTCTTTGATTCCCCACACCGATACATTCTCTTACACGATATAGCTCTTTCCCACTCCTGGATTCCCGTCGCAAAATAAAGTTTGGTGGTAAGATCCACCCTCCCTAGAGCCATTGTGCCAGCGTCCGAATTCTTCAGCTTCCAGCAGCCAGGCTCCTATACTGTCGATCCGGCGGGCTCCGATGTCTCGATGCCGTACCCGTGGCTCTAGCGGTGATAGCCAGGCCAGTATTTCAGATCTATCATCGGGGCCGTTGTGTTAAAGCTATTTGCGATGATGGTACTGTTGTCGTTATTGCTGAAAGCTCGTGACATCTTTGACTTTCACAGTGTTGAGAGGGTGTTATTAGGCTGTAGTTCGTTGGCGAAATGGTCGTGGTTTGAGGGAAAGCGGAGTGGATAAGTCCATGCTCCAAATTACCAACACACCCCCATCACCGGACCCAAGCCTTGTTACTCAAACTCTTAGAACCGATTTCGTCAAAAACCCCGGGGAGATCCACACAAACCGTTCCTGGCGGTGGTAGCCTTACGTTGAACCGTGCTTATTATTCCTTTTTTGTTTTTTGAACCGTTCCAAAGCAGCTAAAACTTCGGAAACTGATACCCGTTCCGCTCAAAAACAGTTTTTACCATCTCCCCGCCAAGCCCCAAATCACTACCTAAAAAACATGAGTTACTCTACCATGTCAATCTTCGGAGTTGCTGCTGCTTAAGCTGGGGGGTGCCGAGCAACTCTTTACGTTGTGGGGAAACCTAAGACCTGAGCACACTTTTTGATACTGGCTTTACTAATGCGCAGGTTAAAATTATTGGGAACTAGAACCGTTTACCGAGTTTTCTCTTAAGTTAAACCATAAAGCTTAGCGACAGGGGCCTTGTAGAGAACGCGTATCCGCCCGGACGGTGGTAGCGCAACCCCGCGAAGTTCATGACTCAGCGATGGCCAAGGCAATTCTGACTGCAACATCGACGGCAGTAACACACTAACTTATCGTACCAGTGAGGGAGAAGGGGATCAGGAAGAGAATGATTTTGAAGGAGGTTAGTGGGAATGGGGTGACGTTAAGTGGGGATTGAGGGTAGAGTTTTAAGGGTTTGGAGTAATGTTTATTTTGGCAAGGCCCGTGTGGGATTTAGGGCTGCAGGCATGGTTGGATGGGTGAACGAGCTACCGTAAGAACTCGAATAGAAGAAACATGTGCTAGGACGTTGTAGTTGCCTCTCCTAGTAAGGCGCGGTGTATATTCCTTTTATTTTGTCTCAACTGAGGGCTGAGTTTGCAGTGTTTTCCCCTCGCGTACTCGAGTAGCTGAGAAGGGAAATTCCAAGGTCCTAGCACATGTTTCTTCTATTTGAGTTTTTACGGTATTAGTGTCTCATACCCGAAGAGAATAAACGTTATATTAAAAAAAACGAAAAGAAATAATTATCGTACTCGAGTACTTGTACCTCTTTCCAGTGCGAGGAGCCCGGGGCCCCACAATTGGTGTCATTCTCGGCACTAAACCGCAAGATCAGCATCCGTCCGGGTCCTCACCCTCATCCCCACCGAGACCTTTAGCTTCTATTTTCCCGCCTAGCTACCTCCCCCCAGCAGGGTAATGGTACACCACCCCCGCATTCCCAAGTAAATGCACCCTCTTCCTCCGACTAAATCCTGCGTCTGATCCAAAGCCCCATAAGTATACCCCGAACCATACCCAAAACCCAAAACAAAATAGAGAGTTCATGACTTTGTCGTGACATTTCTGCATCCTCCTTGTGCTGTGGTGATATAGGGTCGGCGTGTTGAATTTCTTGTTATTGTCTTCTTTTGTTCGTCTGCAGTTATTTGCTATGATATATCATTCTGTCCTATAACTTAGGGTTGCATCTCGTTTGGTGGTGAGACATCGTTAGGTCTTAATTATTGGGCGGCTATTTCGTATCGGCTAGGATTCTTACACTCTTTAAGTTTGAAGACGTATACTCAGCCCGAACGCGTGAGGCGTTATGGACTGAAGACGGGAGACAGGTTCCTTCGCATGAAGGATGAGGTCATCGATATTTTCTATATATGTTCGGCAGTTTGGGCTTTTCTTTTGGTTTATTGCAGGTAAGAATCTTACAGAGAGTCGAAGTTGCATAAAGTCTTTACGTTCTGCTTCACATTGGGACTTATTCCAACAGGGCGGCATCGGTAAGTGTGAGTGACAACCGATGATCCGACACACCACACTACCCGCCCTCGGTGCAGGTGGGGAGACCAAGTGAATGGGATAAGGAATAAGTTTATACAATTCCCCTGCGTTCGAAGGGGGGTTATCCCTTTTCCCTATGTATAATACACTGCTCCTGTCGAGAGAGCTGGGAGTCCTCTAGGGTTACCCCGGATATCTCCTGGGATGATGGTAATTGACGGCTATTCGGAAAGCCTCTATGATAGGTTTTTGTTTAGGGGAGGCTGGGAGCGTTCTCGGGGCTAGCTATTGTAGCCCGCAGATCTCCAGGATCGTTGGTGTTAAACAATTTGAGTGGGGTGTTTTTCCTATGGAAACCTACTTGAGAAAGCAATATGTGAAATCTTGATTTATTCGTGGTGTACGATTGCAGAACACTCAAATACACAGCCTCACTAAACACGCAGTCCCCACTGGTTCGCTTGTAGCCTTAGATTTCTAAGATTCAGCCAGTCAGGAGCAAACTGCAAGTGGGGACGGGGTGGGTATTTGGTATTTCACGATTGTACTCGTACACTCGCATTCCAAAAGTTCCGGCACCCCGACTGGTACCGTGACATAGAATCATGTAGTGAATATATTATTATGTATATGTACCTCGACATGATTCCAGGCTATTTAGATAAGCTATGTCGAGGTGCCATTTCGTTTTTGTTCTATGGCTGGAAGTTAGGCTATCGTGGTTTGGTAGTCAGGAAGGGGAAAGCGGGAAGAAGGTGATACCTGAGCGATTACCGGTCGATGACCTGATTTAATTCTAAAGTACCTCTACATAATAATACATCCAATATTGCCTTTTTGTGTCACAGTACCAGCTTGGGTGCCGGAACTTTTGGAACGCGAGTGTACCCTATCGTACTGCACAGCGTCAATATCACAACCAGAGTAGGCGAGAATGAAAAGTGTGGCAAGAAAAAAGAGGAGGAAGACATAAGTTACAGGCAACTTGAACGAGGAGAAAGGAGAGACAAAGCATAGAATTCGTAGCCCCCTCCACCATCTACAACTTCTCACTAACCTTCCTGTCATCCCCCTCCTTACTCCCGTTTTCCCTCCTTCTACCTCGCTCCTCTAATACGCCCCGACATCCCTCGAACCTCGTAGGCGAGCTCCCAAGGCCTAAGTTCCGGATCTCTCCAAGCGAGGCATTCCCCAGTGAGGTCGACACCATGGGCGACCTCGCCGCCGAGGAGTGCAAAGGCACCAGAGGGGTGAGGTTAGCTCGGGAGTTCTTCGTATTTGTAGACTGACTCGCAGAGGGCGAGGGGTTTTCCTATACTATTGAAATGGCATAAAGACGGAGGAAGGGGATGGCTAGGAGAGCATCTTGGGTCCGAGTCTTTGTAGGTTGCTCGCATCTCGTCTGCGTTTCCTTCAATCGTAGTTGCGCTACCGTTTAAGACATAAGTTAGTTCACTGTCACCTCATTAGCACTCTCTCAAATAAGAAGGAAAGAGAACATACTTGCATGCTTATTCGGCTACATCAAGCGTCGCTTAGTAATCGGTCACGAACTCTCTTGTTTCGGGATTCTCTATCATATCCTTTGTCTTGAGTAGTAGCCCATAGCCAAATACCCCGCTAGCAGAAGCTTATGATGAAGGCTAAAGGAAGACACGAAGAAAAGGATGAAGGTGGGGTCGTAATAGGCTCTGGGCAGAGCTGTAAAAGATGGAGGGACGGTCTTCTAGGTGGCTGCTCTCTCTTTAGCTAAGGACAGAGCAAGAAATAAGCTCTCCGTCTAACAAACAACGACGGAGCACTCCCGAAACTCAACAAACTCTCTAAAGAAACACACGCACCTAACAAAACCTAATCTCTAACGATCGCAAGCAATCTAGAACCGTCCTAACCTCCCTTCGGCTTCCGCGCTCCTAAAGCCTATGCCCTGCCCATGGGCCGGCTCCCGTGTGCCGAGTGATATCGTGTATGAAAGAAACAATGAGACCAAATACCCGACACCTCATACCCTATGGCAAGGAACATCAACAAAACCATGAAATAGATATCCTATACCTAGCGAGCAGCATAGGATATGAAAACAACCCACGGCAAAGCGCCTAACCACCTGAAACCAGAATGCCACAGGCCCGATAACCGTATCTCTCGTGACCGCATATCCGGATATCATATCATACATGCATATCCGCATAACCGCCTCACCGCATGCCCTATAGGCAATGCAGCAGCTTCTTCAGATGTCTAACCAAGCACACCCTCATGGCGGAACTAATCCCATCAGCCTACAACCAAATCCCTACCAGTTTCCTCCCCTCCGACAGGAAGACCGGGCACACGTCGCTCACCTACCCAAACACAACCCCACCCACACTCGATTTTATCAGAACTTCGCTACCGAGCTCAACGGCTCGGTCAACAACAGATCCAAGGAATTTCCCGCCGAAAGGGGTTAAGAGTAATTAAAATTCATTTTATGCGGCTCAACGGGTGGAAGGAATGAAAGTGGGGGGTTGCACACTTTCCGTCTTGGCCCTCAGCCTCACAACGCGCGAGACAATGCGGCACCCGGCAGCGAAGTGCCGTATGGTAGGCTATCGCCGAGAGCACCAGAGGAACCTGGACCGGCCAGTAGTAGTGTGACAGTTGGTAATTGTTTAAGAGTGATTCGAGCGGGGTGAAAATTGGCAGGCAGGTATGGGGGTTGGGTATCGGTAGGAGACATCGCTCTGCGGTAAACGGTTAACAGACACAAAATTAGTTTGCAGCTCAACAAAGCGTGGAGCCGCATTGCTGCAGCCAAGACTGCCAGGGATCCTCGATCGGTAAAGACGCAACAACGAAGGTTATTGTAATAACCTAACAACCCCGCCCCCCACCCCCCACCACCCTAAATTTGCTTCTGCCAAAAACCGAGGTCCATAATAACTCGGCGGACTAGTCTGCTCATAGTACCGTATACCGGTAGTATTTTCGAGCTTGACTAGATAAGATCGCAAAACCACGGATCCTGGACCGCAGCTGTACGGTATGAATATGGTCACAGGTTTCTACAAAACTTAGGTCCGGTGAGCTTGAGGGGCTGGCGTACAGCTACAGTTCGCTTGGTTGCTGCCTTGTGGCTAATTTGATAGTCTACTGGGACGCTGCCTGGATGGTGATATTTTACCAGGTGGGTAAGGAAGGTTAAATCGGTGCGCTTAGCTTGGCAGGAAAAGGGATGGGGTTCGGTGAAATGGCAGGTATTTTTCGGGTGTGCATGGGTAACTCGAGCACTGGTTGATGTCGAGAAGAATATCATCCTGGGATCACAATGTTTAGGGTTGATTCTCTGGCCCATGGTGGCTGCGGGGACGCCGACGCTAGGTCTTCAGTTATGAGAAAGAGAGCTCTTTGGTGCGGTTTATCTATCTGTCCGTCTATCTATCGATCTCTAGCAAGGGGAAAACGGAGAAGAAATGAATACATGAGGGAGAGTTGGAAGGGGAAGATTTTGAAACAAGCGATCTATTTCACCAAGGAATGGTAGCCGATATAAATGACTGAAGCTAAAAAATGAAATATTCCCCCCGGATGCTGTATACTAAAAAGGATGAACAGAAATTCGTGAGCCTTTGGTCGTATAGCGAACGAATATTCCAGCGTTTCATGGGTATATACTTACATACAAGTGACATTCCCGTGAATGACTGCCGGGGGGGGGTAGAGACCGCATTGGTTGGGTTGGCGAGAAGAGCGCTGGGAAGAAGGTAAGATGGGGATACCAACAATAAGTATACAAGACTCCTGGAGGCCGGGGAAGGCTGGAACAGGAAAGGGGTGATCCCCATGAGATTTAAGGATGATCAATAGAGTACCCAGTGCTTCTACTTCATCTTAGTGGCGTTATAGCGGGTGGGGCGGCTGCCGATCTCGAGTTTCGGTGGATTTCCGGGATCGCAATAGCTGCGCGATTGTTGTATGTCCCTCCCTAGCAGCATAATAGAGCGGTGTGCCACCATATTTATCTGGGCGATTGGGGTCGACATCCCCCCGTTCTAGAAGTAACTTGACCATCCTTTCGTAACCCAACATAGCAGCACAGGCGAGTGGTGTTCGGTCATCTATATCTGGGGGATTGGGGTTGACATTTTCCTGTTCCAGCAATAACTTGACCACACCTTCGTGTCCCTCAACAACAGCAGACCCGACTGGTGTTCGACAAGCCTTATCTGGACGATTGGGGTCGACATTTTCCCGTTCCAGCAATAACTTGACCACTCCCTCGTGTCCCTTTCTAGCAGCATCCCCGAGTGGTGTCCGACCATCCACATCCGGGCGATCGGGGTCGACATCTCCCCGTTCTAGCAGTAGCTTGACCACCTCCTCGTATCCAAACAAAGCGGCCCACCCGAGTGGCCCTGCATGATCCTTATCCGGGCGATTGGGGTCGACATCTCCCCGTTCCAGCAATAACTTGACCACCCCTTGGTGTCCCTTCATAGCGGCACACACGAGTGGTGTTCGATCATCTTGGTCTGGGGGATTAGGGTCGACATTTTCCTGCTCCAGCAATAACCTGACCACTCCTTCGTGTCCCCCAATAGAAGCACACGCGAGTGGTGTTTGATGAATCATATCTGGGCGATTGGGGTCGACATTCTCCTGTTCCAGCAATAGCTTGACCACTGCTTCGTGTCCCTCAGCAGCAGCGCACCCGAGTGGGGTTCGATCGTTCTTATCCGGGCGGTTGGGGTCGACATTTTCTCGTTCCAGCAATAACTTGACCACTGCTTCGTGTCCGTTGATAGCAGCCCACCCGAGTGGCCCTTCACAATACTTATCGGAGCGATTGGGATCGATATTTTCCCGTTCCAGCAATAACTTGACCACTCCTTCGTGTCCCTCAATGGCAGCACAAATGAGGGGCGTTACACCATTCTTGTCCTGGCAATTGGGGTCGACATCCTGCCTCCCTAGCAGTATCTTGACCACTCCTTCGTGTCCATTACACGCGCCCCAGGTGAGTGGGGTTCGACCTCCACAGTCTTGTTGGTCCACCTCTTGACCTTCAGCATTGATCAATGCAGTCACAAGCTCAGAAATCCCGAAAAAAGATGCGCAATGTAGTCCAGAGAAGAGGGGTGAAGTAGGGATGGGTCCGATATAGCCGGGGTGCAGTGCCTGCTCCAAAAGCGACACAGCGGATATGTGGTCTTCATACTGGTTCAAGAGCACCAGCGCAAGGGACCTCGCATAATCTGAGAGATCCCTCTTTGTATGTGTCCCCCAATATCTCGCAGAATATTTGAGGAATGGCATACTTTGGGTGTCCGGGAGAGAATGGGATATGAGGTTCTTGACTTGTGGTGAGTTCAGATAAGTTAAGCAGGTTTCTGCGAGTATCGAGTGAGGTTTACTGAAGAGATCTGGATGACTACAAAGATACTCTTGAACAGTATAGTGGATCAACCGCACAGTCAAAGCCTCCGCGTCGACTGTGATTAGACCTTGGCAGTAGTCTAGCAATGTGCCTATTGAAGGAACATTTTCAGGATCAAAATCGGTTTCTCCTATCTCCACCGCGAGCGCATGGCAGAGCTCATCTACCTGTAACGGCCGTTCCGAATGACAGATCCAGGTGAGAGCGGATATCGCAAGCTTTGCCTTTTCCTCGTCCTGGGCCTTTATACGCTCCAGTGTCGCACCGTATACGTCCCCTAACCCTATCCCATCTTTTATCAACTTGAGTGTTTTTCTCCGCCGAGCAACCGTTGTACCTCTTAGGATTGCCTCGATGTGGAGAGAGGCAAGGAGGAACCTAGGTTCAATATGTCAGCTATTAATTTGAAGTAGCTTCGTCCTCGACCCAGTTCACACATACGTTTCGGAACTTATTGCGGGAATGCTCTTCATAATATCCCCCTCCAATGTGCTGCTCATCATATTTGGGATGGTGTCCTTCCTAAGTTTCTCTTGAAGAAATCTAAGGACCCCATCTTCCGTCGCCCAGATAGATAGAAAGGTTGCCGCTCCACCCAGCTCCCGCTCCACCTCACTCCGCACATGTGGTCTTCCGGTCATAAATAAGCGGGTATCCGGAGACCCTTGCAGCATCTGCCCTAACGATTCAAGAACCACCATTCGATGCTCTGGCACACATTCATCAAGTGCATCAACACATATAAATATGCGCCTCGTGGCTGGGATTGCTTGGAACACCTTTAAAATTCCCGAAACTTGGAGTCCTCTACCCCCAATAGACATCTTCTCCTTCTGAAACTCCTCGACTATCGCTTCCGGGATTTCCCTCTGTCCACTAACAAGTTGTCTCAACAGGGATCCAAGCATATTTACTGGTGACTGCTCATTCCGGGCAGCAAAGTCGAAGTAAAAACACACGACGGTAGGATTTCCCTTGACAGCCTCGTCGCACAGCTTGTCTATAACTAGTGAACTGCCATCGCAACATGTTAACAATACTGCTCTCTGATTCCCCGCGACGATACACTCTCTTACACGATATAACTCTTTCCCACTCCTGGATTGCCGTCGCAAAATAAAGTCGGATGATAGCAACCACCCTCCCTATTGCCATTGTGCCACCGTTTGAATTCTTCAGCTTCCAGCAGCCATGCTCCTATACTGTCGACCCGGCGGGCTCCGATGTCCCGATGCCGTACCCGTGGCTCCAGCGGTGATAGCCAGGCCAGTATTTCGGATCTATCATCGGGGGCCGTTGTGTTAAAGCTATTTGCGATAATGGTACAGTTGTCGTTATAACTGAAAGCTCGTGACATCTTTGACTTTCACAGTGTTGTTGAGAGGGTGTTGATTAGGCTGGGGTTCGTTGTTGAGGAAAAGCGGGGCTGATAAAGCCATTCTTCAAATTGTCAACATACTCCAATCACCGGAACTAAGCCTTGTTAAATCTACTCAAACCGCCAGAACTGATTTCGTCAAAACCCCTGGGTAGATCCACACGAACGGTTCCTGTTGGTGGTAGCCTTACGTTGAACCGTGCTTATTATTCCTTTTTTGTTTTTGAACCGTTCTAAAGCAGCAGAAACTTCGGAAACTGGTTCCGGTGGTAGTCTAAGCTACTGATCAAAAACTGTTTTTACTATCTCCCCGCTAAGCTATAAATTATTACCTAAAAAACATGTGTCACTCTAGCATGTCAATATTTGGAGCTGTTGTTTAAGTTGCCGGGTGCTGAGAAACTCTTTACATGGTGGGGAAACTTAAGACTTGAGCACTTTTTTTGATACTGGCTTTACTAATGCGCAGGTACTAATGCGCAGGTTATTTATTGAAAGTAAATTAGAACCGTTTACCGAGTTTTCTCTTAAACCATAAAGTTTAGCGACAGGGACCTTGTAGAGAGCGCATCCTGTACTGTATCGTAAAAACTCGTTAAATCAGCCATCGGGGATCGGGCTCAGGGCTTTCGCAATCTAAAACAAAACACCCGGAAAAGGAATACCGGTAGCGCATTCCAGACAGGGAATAGCTTGGGGGGGGGGGAGCTTGCGAGGTCTCATTAGCTTGTATTCCTTATTTCGTTAACCTACGAATACTCTTCTAAGCCTATTCCGGTTTAGCACGGCGATCAAGCTGAGATCCGGGATTGCTGAGTTTTTTACGGTTTCTGAATGGGCGGTGGTAATGGTCGCAACCTGCGAACTTCTTGACTCAGCGATGGCCAAAACAATTTTAACAGCAGGATCGACGGCAGTAGATTAACCCACTACCCCACATTCTTAGATATATGCAGCCCTTTCATCCAGCTAAATACTACGCTCGATCCAAGACCACATATTATAAGTATACCCCGAACCACCCCCAACACTCAAAACAAAATAAAAAGTTCATGACTTTGCCGTGGCATTTCCGTATCCTCCTTGTGCCATGGTGATGGGGGATCGGGGGCAGGCGGGAAGTAACGCGAGTGATAACAGATGATCCGACACCCCACACCCCCGCCCTAGGTGCTAGTGGGAAGATTAAGTGAAAGGTATAGATGAATAAGTTCATACAATTCCCCTGTGGCTGGAGAGTGTTTAACTCTTTTCGCTATGTATGATTTCCTGCTCCTGTCGAGAGAGCCGGGAGCCCGCTAGGCTTACCCCGGGTATCTCCAGGGATGAAGGTAATTGACGGCCGTTCGGAAAGCTGGTGTGAGAGGTTTTTGTCTAGGGAAGACCGGGGGTGTTCTCGGGACAACTCAATGCGTGAGCCCGCAGATCGCCAGCATCTTTGGTGTCAGAGAATTCGAGTGGGGTGCTTTTTGTATGGCAATCTCCTTCGGAAAGCAATATGTGAAATCTTGATTTATTCATGGTGTAAATTACGATAATGGAACTCTCAAATACATAGCTCCTTTAAACACATAGTCCCCACTAATTGGCTTGTAGCCTTAGATTTCTAAGATTCAGCTAATCAGGAGCGAACTGTGAGTGTGGGCAGGGTGGGTATTTGGGTGTCCCATGATTGTACTATACGGCGCCAATATCACAACTAGAGTAGACAAGAACGCAAAGTGTGGTAAGAGAAAAGAAGAGTAAGATATAAGTTATAGGTAACTTGAACGAGGAAAAAAAAGCGATAAAGCATAGAATTCGTAGCCCCCTCCACAATCTACAACTTCATACTAACCTTCCTTTCATCCCCCCTCCTTACTCTCGCCCTCCCTCCTTTCCATCTCGTTCCTCCAATACGCCCCTACATCCCCCGAAACCTCATACGCGAGCTGCTAAGGCCTAAGTTCTGAATCTCTCCGAGCGAGGAATTCCCCAGTCGGGTCGACACCATCTTTCTCATCGCATGTCTCTCCTACTGTTCCGACCTATCGTGTAGGCGAGAAAGGCCCTCCTAGACATCGCCCCTCCACACTACCCTGGTGGTGATCCTCTTCCAGAATGTTCCGTGTACCGACAGTGCTAACGAGATGTCGGATTTTGGGGATATGGGAGGAAGACATCGACTTAGCACTACGGTGTCTTCGAAGGGGTGCCTGTACCTGAAGCTAGGTAAGGCAGTCTGGTGTGGGTGGCGTCACCGAGGGGAGTGAAGGCGCTTGGGGGGTGGGATTAGCTGGGGAGTTCTTCGTATTTGTAGACTGGCTTCTAGAGGGGGAGGGGTCTTCCTATCTTGTTGAGATGGTCAGAAAAATGACGGAGGAAAGGGATGGCCGGGAGAGCATCTTCGGACCTAGTCTTTGTAGGTTGCTCGCATCTCGTCTACGTTTCCTTCAATCGTAGTTGCGCCACCTTCGGAGATGTTGCCCAGGACGAGAAAGACTATGTTGAGTTATTTGCTAAGTTACCCCTTAGTTCACTGTCACCCCATTAGCACTCTCTTAAATAAGAAGGAATGGGAACATACCCGCATGCCCATTCGGCCCCATCAAGAAATTGGCCTAGTAATCGGTCACGAAATTCCTTAGTTTGGGGTCCTTTATCATATCCTTTGTTTTTAGCAACAGCCCATACACTAAATATCTCGTTAGCAGAAGCTTATCCAAATGCCCAGCCAAGCACTCCCTCATGGCGGAATTAATCCCGTCAGCACCTACAACCGAATCCCCACTCAGCTTCCTCCCTTCCTACAGGAAAACTGGGTACACGCCGCTCATCTCCCCAAACTCCACCACAGACATCCTCGATTTTGTCAGAACTTCGCTACCGAGTTCAATGGCTCGGCCGAGCAGGCACTTGTGTAGGGGCGCACGGTGGAAGTCTGAGAAGAGGAGTCGTACTTTTTTGCTTGCCCGGCAAAGTTCATACGTATTCTAGAAAAGGAAGAGTCGCAGTGAGCAGTTGATCATTGGGGTGGGGGGTTTAATGCCAACCAAAAGATCCCTGTAATTCCCCGCTGAAAGCGGCTGTCAATGATAAGAATACCTGTAATTATATACATTTAATGCGGCTCAACGGGTGGAAGGGATGGATGTGGTGGGCTGCACACTTTCCGTCTTGGCTCTCAGCCTCACAACGTGCGAGACAATGAGGCATCCGTCAGCGGAGTACGGTGGGCTATTGTCGAGGGCATCAGAGGAACCTGGATTGGCTAGTAGTAGTGCGATAGTTGGCAGTCTAGTTGTTTAAGAGTGATTTGAGCGGGGTAAAAATTGGCAGGTAGATATGGGGGTTAGGTGTCGGTAGGCGGCGTCGCGGCGCGGTAAACTACGGAGGTACAGCTCCTAAGTTTTGTATTTTCCACAAGCAGGAAGGGCCGCGAACCTGGCCTATGGAACATACAAAACAGGCGCTGTACCTCCGTAATACAAGACTTGTACGGTAGTTGACAGCCAGACACACAATTCGTTTGCGGCTCAACAAAGGGTGGAGCCGCATTGCTGCAACCATTTGCCAAGGCTGACAGGGATCCTCAATTGGTAAAGACGCAACAAGGAAGGCTACTAGTATTGCGATAACCTCACAACCACCCCCCCCCCACTATTCCTCTTTTCCATATTTTCTGCCAAAAGCTAAGGTCCATATTCAAGCTCGGCGGACTACTCATGGAATGGTATTTTTCGAACTTGACCGGACAAGATCGCAAAACCACGGATCCTAGATGACCGTTGTACGATATGAATATGGTCACCGCTTTCTACGCAACTCAGGTCCGGCATATCTACTGTACAGTGGTGGGCTTGAGGGGCTGGCGTAAAACTACTTGTACAGTTCGCTAGGCTGCTGCCTTGTGGCTAATTTGATAGTTCTACTTGGGCGCTGCATGGCTAGTGATATTTTACCAGGTAGGTAAGAACGGTCCAATCGATGCGCTTATCTTGGTAGGAAAATGTATGGGGCTTGGAGGAGGGACAGCTATTTTCGGGTGTGCATGGGTAACTCGAGCAATAGTTGGTGCTGAGGAGAATATCGTCTTGTCCTGGAATCGCAATGTTTAGGGTTGATTCTCTGGCTCACGGTAGGACTAGGAGCGCCTACGCTGGGTCCTCAGGTATCGGAGAGAGAGCTCTTATGTGCAGTCTATCTATGTACCTGTCTATCCATCTATCGCTAGCAAGGGGGAAGCGGGGAAGAAATGAATACATAAAGGAGAGTTAAGAAAGATGATTCTGAAACAAGTGATCTATTTCACCGAGGAATGGTAACCAATACAAATGACAGGAGTTAAAATGAAATATTCCCCTCGATGCTGTACACTAAACAGACTGAACAGAAATCGGTGAGCCTTTAGTTATAAACGTAAGCAAATACCGGAGGGTTTGATCGGTATGTGCTTATATACAAGTGGCATTCCCGTGAATGACGGCTGGGGGGATCAAAAGATCGCATTAGTCGGCTTGGCGTGAAGGGCGATGGGAAGAAGGGAAGGTGGTGATACCAGCGATGTGTAAACAAGACCCCCAGGGGTCGGGGAAGGCTGGCGGAGGAAAGGGTAAACGGGTGATCGTTAGGATACCTGGTGCTTCTACTTCATCTTTGTTGCGTTATAGCGGGTGAGTGAGCTGCGTATTTGGGGTTTCAATAGATTTCCGGGTTTGCAATAGCTGCACGATTCTTTCATGTCTATTCCTAGCAGCATATGAGAGCGGTGTGGCACCAGATTTATCGGGGCGATTGGGGTCGACATCTCCCCGTTCGAGCAGTAGCTTGACCACCGCCTCGTGTCCTTCAATAGCAGCACACGCTAGTGGTGTCCGATGCTTGTTATCTGGGTGATTGGGGTCGACATTTTCCTGTTCGAGCAGTAGCTTGACCACTGCTTCGTGTCCCTGCAGGGCGGCATCCCCGAGTGGTGTTCGATCATACACATCTGGGTGATCGGGGTTGACATCTCCCCGTTCTAGCAGTAGCTTGACCACTCCCTCGTGCCCCTGGAAAGCGGCCCACCCAAGTGGTCCTGCATGATCCTTATCCGGGCGATTGGGGTCGACATCTCGCCGTTCCAGCAATAACTTGACCACTCCTTCGTGTCCCTCAAGAGCAGCACACCCGAGTGGCGTTCGGTCATTCTTATCTGGGCGATTGGGGTCGACATTTCCCCGTCCCAGCAATAACTTGACCACTCCTTCGTGTCCCCTGAAGGCGGCATTCCCGACTGGTGTTCGGTCATCTATATCTGGGTGATTGGGGTCGACATTTTCCCGTGCTAACAATAACTTGACCACTCCTTCGTGTCCCTTGAGGGCGGCACTCCCGAGGGGAGTTCGATCATACACATCTGGGCAATCGGGGTCGACATCTCCCCGTTCTAGCAGTAGCTTGACCACTCCCTCGTGCCCCTGGAAAGCGGCCCACCCAAGTGGTCCTGCATGATCCTTATCCGGGCGATTAGGGTCGACATCTCTCCGTTCCAGCAATAACTTCACCACCCCTTCGTGTCCCTCTATAACAGCACACACCAATGGTGTTCGATGCTTGTTATCTGGATGATTGGGGTCGACATTTTCCCGTTCTAGCAGTAGCTTGACTACTCCCTCGCGTCCATTGAGGGCAGCATTCCCGAGTGGTGTTCGATCATACACATTTGGGCGATCGGGGTCGACATCTCCCCGTTCTAGCAGTAGTTTGATTACTTCCTCGTGTCCCTCGTGAGCGGCCCACCCCAGTGGTCCTGCATGATCCTTATCCGGGCGATTGGGGTCGACATCTCCCCGTTCCAGCAGTGACTTAACCACTCCTCCGCGTCCTTGCATAGCAGCACACACGAGTGGTGTCCGATTGTTCTTATCTGGGCGATTGGGATCGACATCCTTCCGCTCGAGCAGTATCTTGACCACCCCTTCGTGTCCATTCCACGCACCCCAGGTGAGTGGGGTTCGACCTACACAGTCTGCTTGGTCCGCCTCGTGACCTTCAGCATTGAGAAGTACTGTCACAAGTTCAACAATCCCGAAGAACGATGCACAGTGTAGCCCGGAGAAGAGCGATGGAGTTGGGATGGGTCTGGTATAGCTGGGGGTGAGCGCCTGGTCCAGAAGTGATACGGCGGATGTATGGTCTTCGTACTGGTTCAAGAGTACTAGCGCGAGGGCCCTTGCAGAGTCTGAGAGATCTCTGTTCGCATGTGTTCCCCAATATCTCGCAGAATATTTGAAGAATGGCATACTTTGATTTTCTAGGAGAGAATGGGATGTGAGGTTCTTGACTTGTGGTGAGTTCAGATAGGTTAAGCAGGTTTCTGCGAGTATCGAGTGAGGTTTACAGAAGAGATCTGGGTGACTGCAAAGGTACTCCTGAACAGTATAGTGGATCAACCGCACAGTCAAAGCCTCCGCATCAACTGTTATCAGGCCTTGGCAGTAGTCTAGCAATGTCCCTATCAAAGGAATATTTTCGGGATCAAAATCCGTCTCTCCTATCTCCACTGCTAGCGCATGGCACAACTCATCCACCTGTAACGGGCGTTCCGAATGACAGATCCATGTGAGGGCGGCTATCGCAAGGTTTGCCTTTTCCTCATCCTGAGCCCTTATACGCTCCAGTGTCGCATCGTATGCGTCCCCTAATCCTACCCCATCTTTTATCGACTTGAGTGTTTTTCTACGCCGAGCAACAGTTGTACCTCTTAGGATTGCCTCGATGTGGAGAGAGGCTAGCAGGAACCTAGGTTCAAATATATCAGCCATTAATTTGAGGTAGCTTTGTTCCCAACCAAGTTCCTACATACGTTTCGGAGCTTATTGCGGGAATGCTCTTCATAATATCTTCCTCTAATGTACTGCTCATCATATTTGGGATCGTATCTTTCCTGAGTTTCTCGTGAAGAAATCTAAGGACCCCATCTTCTGTAGACCGGATGGATAGAAAAGCTGCCGCTCCACCCAACTCCCTCTCCACCTCACTTCGCACATGTGGTCTTCCCGTCATAAATACGCGACTATTCGGAGACCCTTGCAGCATCTGCCCTAACGATTCAAGAACCACCATTCGATGTTCTGGCACACATTCGTCAAGTGCATCAACACATATAAATATGCGCCTGGTGGCTGCGATTGCTTGGAACACCTTTGAAATTCCCGAAACTTGGAGTCCTCTACCCCCAATAGACATCTTCTCCTTCTGAAACTCCTCGACTATCGCTTCTGGGATTTCCCTCTGTCCACTGACAAGCTGTCTCAGGAGGGATCCAAGCATATTCACCGGTGACTGCTCATTCCGAGAAGCAAAGTCGAAGTAAAAACAAACGACGGTAGGATTTCCCTTGACAGCCTCGTCGCACAGCTTGTCTATAACCAGTGAACTGTTATCACAACCTATTAGCTATAGTATTCTTTAATCCCCCGCATCGATAAATTCTCTTACACGATATAGCTCTTTCCCACTCCTGGGTTGCCATCGCAAAACAAAGTCGGGTAGTAAGATCCATCTTCCCTACAACCGTTGTGCCAGCATTTGAATTCTTCGGTTTCCAGCAGCCACGTTCCTATGCTGTCTATCCGGCGGGCTCCGATGTCTCGATGTCGCACCCGCGGCTGCAATGGTGATAGCCAGGCCAGTATTTCGGATCTTTCATCGGGGGCAGTGTAGCTAAAGGTGTTGGCGATGTTGGCGATGTTGAAAGAGTTATGGTTATTGCTGAAAGCTTGCGACATTTTTCTCTTTCCACTGCTTTGGATGTTGTTGAGAGAGCTAGGCGTTGATTCAATCGAGGTTCGTTGACGAAATGTCCGTGCTCGAGGGAAAGGGGGGTTGATAGAGCCTTGCGCCAAATTGACAATACTGGTTTAACTTTAATTCCAATCACTGGACACGAACCTCGTTACACCAACTTCGAACACTGATTATGTCAGAACGTCTGGGTTGAATGCTATGCACTGTGCGAGTACTCGAGTGGTCTACCGGTCGGGGTGGCCTTATGTTCAGCCAACTTGTTCATACCTCTCCTTTTTTTCCTCCTTTGAATCGTTCCAAAGCATGAGAAATTTGGGAAACTGGTACCGTACAGGAGGTACCATTCGAGATTACTTTCAGTATCCATCCGGGATGCCATGGATTATTATCCAAAATCGGGTGTTACTCTAGCATGCCAATACTCGCAGTTGTTCCTTAAGCACGTGGGTCCAAGCAACCCTCCCGGTATTGTGTGGAAACCTACTCACGGCAAGATTAAGTCCTTAGCCAAGAGGAGCATCCCCGTAATATTCAACAATCATTATAACCACAATGGCAGTTACAACCCCAATCACAATTATATTGACCATTAATATTAAGGTCTGTATATTTGTGTGACTACCCCTCTCTAGCAGCCTGCAAGCTCCGTCTCACCTATTTTCCGCACCATTAAAATAGGCCAATCACAGTGAAGAGTTGCGCAACACTCAACACCAAAGATTTCATCGTGACCTCGGTTGCCACCCATCCCTACAGCATCTTACCCCACCTCACCTCCTTGACTGATATGGCTTCCCAGCCAGGAGGAGAAGACCAAGGGTCAGCTTTGACTAGCAAATACGAAAACAGCCGATGGTTCCAGGAATTTCTTGCTGGAATCAGGGGTGTGGCGCCTGCATTGTCCCTACCAGATGAATCACCTCTTAGGGAAGAAATCCTTAACCCCACTGGAACTGAGTTCTCAGACGACGAAGTAGTGAATGTCACCTTCCAGATCGAAATGTTTACAATGATGGTGGGAATGAGACAACAAATACACAAACTCACGAACACGGTCACCGAACTCGCTACTACAGTGAAAAGTTTATCGAACAACGCCAGAGACTTGTCCACGAACGTGGCAGCATCGACCGCAAAAATCATCCCACAATCCAGCACGGTGCAGAAGCAATCTCGCACTTATGCTGAGGTGGTGGCGGCTTCTAAGGAAACGCCTGTGTAACGGGGCACCCTATAGAGAGGTGAATTCTAAGGTTGCGACCGCACCAAAACTCAAAGTAGAAGATAAAGATAGAGTAAATAATTCACGAAGAATCAAAACGGTTAAACTTAATATCGTTAAGCTGAAAG
>Ga0307509_10001740_pt1 | contig 36222 bp, 42 predicted proteins | sample 10_EM_MG_FD_202245 | JGI IMG/M metagenome (GOLD analysis project Ga0307509, IMG submission 202245) | Populus trichocarpa ectomycorrhiza microbial communities from riparian zone in the Pacific Northwest, United States - 10_EM | ecosystem: Host-associated > Plants > Roots > Unclassified | place...
TAGGGGCCCCCCCGGCCCGCCCCCCGCCCCAGAAATCTATTCATCGGGGATACCCCCGCGCTCCAGGATTTCTCTCCTGGCCAAGACGCGGAGGTTTTCTAGGTCAAAGACGACGGACCCCTGGGGGTCCATGCCGGGGGGGCAACCCCCAGCAAAGAACTCGTTAAAAGTAATGGACGGATTTTCCTGCGCATCACAAGGCGGAGGAAGGACTTCCTATAGATCAAATTGACTCGTTAGTAAAAAATTAGTAGCAGAATGTATAAGAGACTTGCATATTTTTGGGGGTTGGGGGAGGTCTCGGCAGAGGACGCGGAGCCCCCAGCCGGCTCCGCCCGACGCATCCACAGCCGTGACCCGATCCGCCTCCCCCCGCGTTTGTAAAACTTGACCTGGATCACCACCCGGACCCCCCCCTCGGACCCGTCCAACCACAACCTCGCGTCTAAATCGAGACGATCCGCCGGTTCCGACCACCCCGACTCCAGGACAACGGACGGAAACTTCGCCTTCTTGGCCCAATCTGGGCCAAGAAGCGGAATGATGGTCAGATCACCCTCTTTTGCGGATCGATCAAACGGGGGAACAAAATTTTTATACTCTAGTGAACGTGATTAGCTAGATTTCTCACATTTCGACAGGGCACAATTGATAACAAACCAGGTGATGGGGATACCCCGATTTTCCGAACCCAAGTTCTTGGGATGGCTCCACTCGATAACCCATCGAAAATCTCGTCAATCACCCATTGGGCCGGGCACTCGTGCAGTGCCGACGGTATCACTACTTTTAAATATTTTTCCCAGGCAAACCAGTGCACTCTATAGCCGGGGTTTAGTTAAGCAGAAAAGAAAAAAAAGAGGGTGAAGGGGTAAGGTTACCTAAACGCGTGTTGTTCCAGGTAATTGGTGGGGTAGCGGAGGCTCTGGATGACCAGATCGAATTGGTCTTGCTCCACCCCCCTAAAAGTTAGCAGGTCAGCGTCACGCCTCTTTATCGCATTTTTTATTTCTATGAAGATTTTGGACGACATTTTGGACATTTCAGACGACATTTTCGTAAATGGTGGGTTGTGGTTGTCGGGGAGAGAGCGAGAAAGGGTGATTCGTTGACGAGTGTCTGGGGACGTAGCAACGCCAAGCTACCGTCTATTGGGCACGACGAAACTAGGCGGGTGACGAACAGGGATTAATTACAAAGTTATCTTTTGTAACCCTAACCTTGACGACTCCACCTTTTCCCATGAAGCACCCCTGTTGGTCACCCGCCCAGTTTCGTTGTGCCCAGGAGAGACTGTAACTGTGCCATCCTCTAAGGGATCATGACCTAATATTCTTCTGCCGAGAGCTGCATTGCCTTAGCAACAATCGTTCGTGACCGTACTACGAAGGTTATATTCGGAGATAGCGAATCGACAGAGTAAATACAGTATTAGACCACAGAACTCTTTTGATTTAGAACCCATGGTATCATCACTACTGCACCTTGGCCCCCATTCCAACCCCCGCCTCTACTGCACCTCACCCCTCCATGGAATCCCTGCCTGAGCCCCCATCCTCTGAACACTAATCGACGCCGCCCTTGTGGCAAAATTCAGACAATGTCCAATATCATTCCCTTCGGCACAGGCAACTGCAAATGCGCCAATAAACGTATCCCCTGCACCAGTAGTGTCCACCACGTCCTGAGCCCGAACCTCAGGCCTAATCCAACCTTCCTGGTGATCTGAGTCCTTGAAGTAGCACCCGCGGGCACCCATGGTGATAACCACGCTCCGCTTAACGCCACGCTCAAGGAAGCGGTTGATTGTTGACTGAATTCCGGCGTCGTCGTCCAAGTAGGTGACTTCTTCCCCGGTGAGGTATGTGGCTTCGGATTCATTGAGGATTAGATGGTCAATTTTAGAATAGAACTGGAGGGGAATGTGCCTGGCCGGGGCGGGATTTAAAATAGTTTCGATATTAGCGTTGGAGGCAAGCGTCAGGAGGTGCAAGACCGTTTGGAGCGGGGTCTCGAGCTGTAGGACAAGGATGGAGGGAAGAGGACTAAAGCTCGAGAAGAAGCTTTCTGGGAAATCTTGCGAAGTGAGAGCCTCGTTTGCGCCAGCAGTGTAAAGAATGCGGTTATCGGCAGTGTCTTCATCGACCTAGTTCTGTTAGCCCGGATTTTCTAGTGATAACTCAGCTATGATATGGAAGGAGGGAGCGTGTACTATGATCACGGCGACACCGCTGGAGATTCCTTCCTTGACGGCTACTCCTTCAACGTCGATTCGATTCCGCCCCAAGCTGTCTTTGAGACGGCTCCCGAACTCGTCGTCTCCGATAGCACCGACCATCTTGACTGAAATGTTATCTAGCGGCGCATCGGAGGATGTTCTAGCTAGGCGACAACACGCGACAGCCTGGTTCGCCCCTTTCCCACCCGGCGCAGTTGAAAATGACTGAGCAGTTATAGTTTCACCTGGGTTGGGAAGACGGCGGGCTCTTGTGGTCAAATCAGTGTTCAATGAACCGACAACGAGAATAGTCCTGGGTACTGGAGCCATATTATTGAAGGCCTTAGTAAGTTTATTCGAGTCCAGAGTCGAATGTATATTATATACTCGAGTAGTTAGGTGTAGAGAGGCACGATAGAGGGCCCCGAGGGTGGGTGAAGGAAAACGCTCTGGAAGGATAGTGGGGCGGGTGGGGCGGCTGGCTGCCGGTGTGTTGACGTTGGGGGAACACCGGCAGGGTACCGGTACTCGTATGATAAAAATAAAAGAGCCGCTTAAGTTGCCGGTGTAGGGGTGCTTGTATGATACGAGCAAGCTACAATATGATACGCTAGACCCAGCCTTGATCACGTGCCCGTCCAACTACAGTGTCCTTCCTTCAGTTGGTTTCGGCTACTGAGCCCACCAGGCAAGTCGATTATGTGATCCTGTTCAAGGGCTGTCGCAAAGTTTTAACCTTCACGTGAGCTTCGTTACTCAACATGGCCCTGAAGTGAAAGAGCCCGGATAGGTATATTGTATTGTCAGCCAAGACATTCTCAAGCACAGATTCTCATTCCTGAATCCAATTACCGGATATACTCGAGTAACTGTCAACTCCTACTACCATACAAGTACCCCACCAGCACCCTCACCTCTGAAAGTCCAAAGATAGACTAGCTATTTCGTATAACTGTATGACCTACAGATACCGGTAGTGTACGAGTATTATTAGCATGCTAGAGAAGTGGCAACACTACATGTCAGATTATGTTGACGAAGACTACCGTATTGTAATCATCCCAAAAAAATCGCCCCTAGAACCAAAGGGAGAAACGAAGAATCAAGCGCCACTAGATTTAAGACCCGTTTTGAGATCATCATACTCAACATCGATGTATCAGGGAAAATGAAACTCCAGGTGGTAAATACTCCAGCACATACGAACAAACAAAGTGGAAAAATATACGCAAGACGGCCCCCCAGTGTATAGAAATAAGGGGACTAATACAAAAAGGAGACAAGCCATTCGCCCTAGAGGTCTAAAAGGTATTCTAAGAAAGGAATGCCTAATGCACCATTGCTTTCATCCTAGCCCCAATTCTAAGATATTTGTCTGGGTCTAACCTTGTATCTTCTTGGAGCCAATCGCCAGAGAAAATGCAGTGGACCTTCATCCGCTTGTGATAGGAGAGGTCGGGTAGGAGTTTGGGGGTGATCAAAAAATACCTATAGAGCTCTATTTGTCAGCATATCTCACAGGATGGGAGATATATCCGGGAAAGGCTTACTGCGAGGTATATTCTTGACAAGCGATACTGACCATCCTATGATGGACAAGCCGCTCATTCCTAGGATCCATCCCCTGATTGATTTCATCAACGACTCTGAAAGGACTCCGCGCAAGACTCTGCAGTGCCATTAGATAAAAAACTGTGCTGACGGCTCTCTCACCGCCACTCTGGCGCTGATTGTTCAGGACCTGCAAGCTCTCGTTTGCTCTGAACTTGACTAAAATCTGTATAGCCCACTTATCATATTCGTCCTCCTCCTTGTGCACACGAACCTCACCAGCACAGTTGATTTTCTCGAAGGACTTTGAAAAGGCAGTTGAAATTTTCGCAACAAGGCGATCGATTACCGGCTCCCATTTATTGCGCAGTTCAGCTATAGCGGCAGAATGTTTTTTGAGGTTCTTTTCTCGTTCAGCGATTTTGTCCTCGAGGTTCCGAATCCTGGTGGCACGGTCTTCATATTGCTTAATAGCGTTAGGATTTCCTTCATGAAGTAAATCGAGTCGAGCATTCTCGGCTTCGATGTCTGTCTCGATATCTTCGGCATTCTTTTCGGGAGGAATCTGGTTCATGAATTCGGATTCTTCGGGAGAGAGCCCCTGTATAATCTTGCGGCAGGCGCCTTGAAGGGCGCGGGCGCGAGCGGCGCACTCAGTTGCATGTTGTGCAAGACCAGTAGACTCGGTCTTCTTAGCTTCAAGGTCCCGTAATACGTCCTCAATCCTCCTCTGCAAGATCTCGGCATCTGAACCTGCCTCTGCGAGCCTAATCTGACATAAGATCAATTCGTTATGAATCGCTACGAGACTTTTAACAAGGTCCTTTCAGGAGTGTTAGTCTCGCAACCGATAAGACAATAAGCACAACTTACTGCGAATTTTTGCGCATCAACCGCCCTCTCCATCACAAGTTCCTCTTTTTGCGACTTCCACCTTCTCATGTGCTCTTTGTAGTCCTCACCGCCTCCCATCTTCCTCCTGAGATCCTCCTCAGCACTTGCTAGAGTGGCCTTAAGCTTGACGTACTTTGCTGCCTCCTGCTGTTTTGCAGCCTTTTCCGCCTTGATCTTTTGATTGGCAGCTTGCGCTGCCTTATATTTGGCAACAAATGTAGCCCTAGAATCCTTCAACTCGTCTATTTTTTTCCCGACTTCTTCCAGGTCGCCTTCCATCTCCCCAATAGAGCGACGAATCTCCTGCTCTGCTTGGGCGTCAACTTGCTGTGCAGCGAAGGCCTGAGCATTACGAATCGATGTTACGTTTGTCATAACCTGGTTATAACGCCTCCGCAACGTATACATATTTCGCCCAGTAATCCACCTACTAATCCTAGTGCTCTCCATGTGTTTATTCTGGGCAGCAGTAAACTCTTTGGGGCTTATAGGCTATGTCCCGAGCAATTAGATATACGACTTCAAACTTGGAGGGTACTGATGGACATACCGTTGTGTGAATGCGGCATTCCTGACACAGCATTGATATAACGGGCGCTGGGCCATCTATAAAATCAATAGTAAAACCGTCAAATCCTAGTCCTCGCGCTTCCTCTGATGACACCGGCCGAGGTGGAATGGGGGCATTGGAATTTTCCCTAATCGTAACATCTCGCAACTTCAGACTCTCAGGACCAGGGCCAAAGCACACATCCAATAACTTCCGGTAATCGTTTCTGTTCTGAGCAATGAGAGCAAGCTTGTCGTTTTTGTTGAGTTGCGATTCAACAACGTCGGCGTATTTGGGATCAGTAACATTACAGGTCAATACCGGGGGACCAAGTATTTCTTGTTCGAATTCACCCCGGTGGGCTTTGATCCACTGCCAAACTCGATGGGTATCCCTGCTCATGCGTTCAAGCATTCTCTCGCGGACCCCAATAACCGAATTCAAATCCTGAAGGCTGCTCTCGGTCAGAGAAAGGCCACACATGAGCAACGACAGGGGAATTACTCCTTGTTTCTCCGGCTTATTTGACCGTTGATTTGATTCGCTCTCTCAACCGTGGGCTTGATCTCTGAGTCGATGTCATCGATTCTCTCTTTTATGTCTCTAACCTCATGATTGCTATCACCCTGCGGAACCCATTAGCCAAAAATTAACCCCTCCATGGAATCAAGAATCCTTACAATCTTCCCGTTATAATAGGCCAGATCGACTTCTGGAGGATCCTCCTCCAATTGTTTCTTGAGTCTAGCAATTTTTTCTTTTTCTCGCGCAATCTGCTGCTTCCGGCTCCGTTCTGCTGATCTAGCTGCATCCATCTTATCGGTAATGTCTGTTATCTTGTCGTCGGCTTTCCCCATAACATCATCTTTGAACTTTGTAACTGCTCCCTCTTTGGCTTCAAGTTCCCTTTTCTTCGCCGCCACACACCTCTCAAGGGCCTTCTGATATCTGCGCTTTGCCTTAGGCGCCTCAGTCATTGGCTCAACCTGCTGCTCAAGCTCACGAAGCTCCCGTTCTGCAACCTTGCTTGCATCTTTGGCATCTTTAGCTAGACCCCTTGCCTCTCGGTATTTAACAAAAGGCCTGGCCTTATCCAACAGCTCGATCCTTTTGATAATTTCTTGCCTCTCCCGTAGGCGTTCAACATCCTGCTGTAAAGCAGTCTGCCGCGCCTCCATCGACGTCAACTGATTACGGTCAATTTCTAACTCAGTTAGCAACTCTTTTTGGCGTTTACCAAGCTTCTTGAGGTTTTCATGATGACCAAGGATCTCTGGGGGCGCCGCAGCCCGTTGGGTGTGGGTCAACAGATCAATAGCCGTCAAGCCAGCGAACTCCACAACACGGTCCTGAGGAAGGAATTGGCAGAGATTGTCTATTTGAATGTTGTAGGATTTTACAAGCTTCGTAATTTTTCCAGATGTACTAGGCGAACCTAACAGCAATATGTGAGCCACTTCAACACCGAAAGAATAGATCTCCCATTGATATTCCATATCCTACCATTGAGTGTAAATGTGGAAGTGTTGTTTTCTCGTCCAATCTTCCGTTTAATGACCGGGTTCCTCTCGTTCTCCTTCCCCTGTAATTCGATTTCGATAGTAGCAGTCTCACAGCCGTGTTTGACGAACTCCGATATTTCCTTTGCTCGGCCAAGATTCTATTACCAACACACCATAAATTATTAAGATCCCTAGAACCGTCAAAGGAAGAAACTTACTGCCGGGCTAGAACCCAATCCAAGACAAATAGCACAGACAATAGTCGATTTGCCTGTTCCATTAGGCCCGATAACCATGTTCAAGTTTGGTCCCGGAAAGAATTCAACAGCCGTGTAGGTGACGAAATTTTCAGCCTTGATTCTAACAATGCTCCCAGGCTGAAAAGGTTGGGAATTCCGCTCTATTTCGCCTCCTCTGTGATCCATGACTTCCTCCTCTTCCTGATCCGAGTCGGCCTCTGACAGAAGACTTCCATCCATGTCAGGCTTCACAAATACATCACTCTCCTCGCTATCCGGATCCTCCTCACTGACTCCATCGTCAGAGGCTATTTCCTTACGTATGGTACGAGCGCGTTTTGGATTCCTGCTAGGGGCTGGGGACTCCAGGGACGATAGTTCTTCAGACTCGGAATTATCCGTCAGGTGCTGTGCAGGGCGCTTTTGTATCAGCGAAGGCATCTCCTAAAGTCCGTCAGTCGCCTGGGGGTAATTTTGTCCTGCGAGACAAAGCGTTTGATGGAATGAATTCGAAAGCGCAGAGCAGTGAGGTGGCGAGAGTTGGTAAGGATGCGATAAGCGGCGTGGGGGGGGGGGTAGTTAGACCAGGAGGAACAAAAAAATTCGCGTCACCAGTAAGTTCACACCGCGTTGAGTGGTCGCAGCACCGCCAAGCCAGGCAGGTCAAACCGTGATTCTGGAAACTTTTGATTAATAACGAATAAGACGGCGCGATAAGACCAAACCTTAAACTACCCATCTCTTCAAAAGTGTTTGATTTTTGGTTTTCCCAGCACACACCGGATCAGGCGTAAGATGTCTTATCTCTCGATCTCTGGAATGAGCGACCTCAATCTACCAAAGAAAGTGAAGCTTTGCTCGCTTTCCATGCATGCTTGGGCGATCCCAGCGAAGTGGTTCAAAGCATAGACAAAAACACTGGATTCTTGGCACTCAGGTTTCATTCAGAGTCGCCGGCCTCGCCGCACAATTCCATCTACTCCAGAGAGAGTACTATGATACTTGTAAGCTCACTTTTCTAGCTTCCACAGTGAGGGACTATCAAAATACTGGTACCTAATACCTCAATTCCCTAGTACCAAAGGCCCTTCTTACTAAGACATACACCTCTGGGTATGAGCCCTCTGTACCCATATGCGATTTACCGCAAGCTATTAGAGCATCGCGTTTGTATCTCAGCCCCACCTTTCCAGGTGCAAGATAGGGATAGACATCCGATACGATACAGATTTACGCAACAAGCATCAGGCATGGGTAGATCGCACATCTAGAAGCATTTTTACCATAATGTTTCATTCATCCGCCCCCCCAAACTCAGCATTTAACAAACAGAAATTCACTCAATCCCTTCCCCAACTCTATCTCCCAATACCCCCCTACCCACTCCGCCGGGAACACCGAGAGCCCACCTGAAATCAGCAATAAACAGGATACCCAATCCATTTCCCTACTAAGGCCCGTTTTACAAGAAACATATAATCCCAAAAAAGTGACTCAAGGATAAAGCAAGAGGGTTACCCAAGATGTACTCCAGAGAGACCATCTTAACCCCCAAATACCATTCCGGGCTCGTATTCTTTCTTGCCAAACGTGCCAAAGATGGCTCATACAACCCCAACATCCCCGGTGGACTGGGATACTCCGCTCCAATTATTCCTCATCCTCCTGAAGAGTGTCGATCTCGCTCTGGGCTCAAGTCAGCTCAACACTACCGAGTCCTATGGAGCTGGAAGTAACTCACATCCGTGAGCTTTCTGGGAACTTTAATAGCGTAAAGCTCTTCGATGATCTTTTGTGTCCCCGTTTATATTAGCTTGTCTCTTTTTCCTTTCTCCCAAACATTGAACAGGAGCGCTAACCGTAATCGAATAGTTACGTGGGAAAAGATTGTCGAGGAATGCTTTGAGACGAGCATAGGGGATAAAACGTCTAGGGATAGTCTGGCTTTCTCTCATTTCTAATCGTGATGTTTTTCCGATATCTTTCGTGGTTACTTCGTGAAAAGTTGTTTTATCTTTTCGTAATCGGTGTGTAGTAATTTCGTCGTTGTGTTTGGAGAGAGATCAAACTCGGGGAGACACCAGACATCTTGCTGGGTTTTATAGCAACACCTTTCGATCTCCCAGGCCTGAGGATACAATTTGAAAAGCATAAAAGGATCATGACATGTCCATCCTGCAGATGAGGCCCCTAGACGAAGAAGGTTCGAACAACCGTTGCGGTGGATATCCCGACCACGTCTGCTCCACGCCTATTATTACTACCCGGCCTCGTAGCTCAGTCATCCACTCCACCCCGCCACCCGTGTACAAATTCTCCTCTGCTCCTGCTCACGCCCCATAGATAACTTAAGGCCCCTCATTGTGTGTGCAGATTCAGCGCTTCCACAGATGTAGATAATCGTTGGTCTCAAACCGGACTACCGACTCGAAGAACGTTAATTTTTCGTATGCAGGTTTTGCACTGCCTCAGCCTCGTCTATGACCATACTGCAGACTTAAAGGTTGTCTGCCGTCTGCACTCGAAGAAATTGCGGTTTGCGAACAGGCAAATGGCACGCGAAAGATAGGAAATGGGAGCCTAAGAACATTATCCCAGATGTTCATCGGGCGGATGGGGTAAGCGTGGTTGGTCCACCCTGTGACGAGTGATGGTGCGTGATGGTACCGGCATCTTTGGGATTCAAGCTAAAAAGCCGGCATGGGCGGCTTCATCGCGATAGGTCACTGAGCATCCCCGCGAAGCAGTTCACGGTAAAGCAAATATATTGTAGTTTTCTGGTTTTTTTCCATCTATCACTATCTTGCCCGATGGGGATGCTTGTCCTTGGTGAATCCCATATAAACAAAACAACAAGGGTTAGAGCGGGGACATGATATCATGTTCACGAAACATTTACTACATGCAGATAGTGCCTCAGAGCCGAATTGAGTGGTCGCGGGAAATTTGGAATTGCTTTTGTTCAATATCGTCTCCGTTGCGAGCATTCGAGCCTTGGATATACAGCCGGGCCCTCCGTTAGATATGATACTTGCCCACAAGATCAATGGTGAAGTGGCAATTAAGCAATTAAGCAATTGAATAGGAGCCCCACCTTCTCTGGATCTCCTCCAGACTGTGTTTTGTGCTCTAGTTTCTTCTAAAGCCGGCTCCCACCGGGCTACGACAAAATGGCAATATATTCCACTATGTTCTCTCTCTCAAGGAATAGATTATCTCCACTCCTGAGGATCGTCACACGGGTTGCAACATTGATAGCCCTACATGCGTGGCATACAGAGAGGCTCTTTCACTAGTTTGGAGATTTCCCAATCGAGCATATTTCCCCCCTCTCCAATTTTCTTCCCCTCTCCGGGATTTTCAGGTTTCTGCTCTCATTTGATATCCCACACTATATATATGTTCATATTGCATCAATTAAAGCCCATAGGGGTTTCTCTTATCGTTTGCCAGTGTTGGCAAACTTCTGGGGCCAGTAATAAGTAATTCTGGGTCGTAAATATGCGAAGCCGAGCAGAATCTAGTCTTGCACCAAGGCCATTTGTACAGGGTGTCTTCGGGGCTTCAGTATTTCAACCTCAATGATGTGCTGTATTTCTAGCCTTGCAGACTTCTCTATGCACATGTGTTCTAGCCTTCAACGACAAATAACAATGCTACACAGAGTATCTGCAAGTTGGATCTTGTAGAGCCAGTCGGCAACAGAACTTACTTCCCCACGATCTCTATTCTCACTAAACAGAGAAAAAAAAGCCCCCGAAAACGCATCCCCAATTACCTCATAATCCACATTTCACATCTTCGTAGTGACGGAGCGATCGGGAATCACTGATTGTGGGATATTCTGATCAATAACTTTTGTCTCTCCCCTCAGTTTCTGCAACCTGCTAAACACTCTCTCGCTTCCCACCCTTCTCTCGAGCAACGCCTCTCATACTCTTCGAACATCAACCAACTTGGGTGAAACAAATCTTCAGAGGGCCACCTGACTGATCCCGTAGTTCTCTCCTGATCTCGCCTTCTTTGTACAGGGAACATCAACTACCTTGTCTGTATCACCGGTAGTATACACTCTTGATATTTGTACATGTATAGGAGCGGTAAACCCACGATATAGAACCCTTTTGGGAATTCTCTACGATAGGTGTTTGAATTTGCATCTCACTAACTCAACAAGCATAGTTCTCCCATTAACGCCCCATCTCTCTCTGTGCCGGGAAGAACTACCAAGTGTTTTGTCTTCATCCCCGGTTAGGTCTCGCAGTACGGGACAAACATTGGTCCGAAACAGCAATGACAACGAGGGCAGGGCAGTGGATGGAGTATTCGGGAAAGGCGAGAACAAGAATGCCAGACGACTCCTGGAATTTGTAGGGTTCCAATAAGAGACTGAGGGACAGAAGAAGAAATCTGTAACTAGGTGAGTTTCGTGGAGATTCTGAGGTTAACACTGAAGCTACAAAACAATGGCAACATTCCCTCCATAGCAAGCTATCATATCTCTTAGGAATAGACGCTCCATGGGTCCTCTCAGATTGACCCTCTCTATCACATGGGTACAAGCCAGTCTCGCGACGATACCAGAATACCAATATTTCCTCTCCCTACTTCAGGGACGGGAAATGGAGGTGGAGAGAGCTTGCAGTTATGCGACATTGGACAACAAAACTTGCGAATAATGAACCAAATATCCGACACGTTTAGGATTGGAAGGAAGCACTCGCAGCAGGGAGGGAGCATCTGGGAACAAGGGCCGTGAATTTATAATACAAGTACCTAGGCGCTCAGGCACTGATTTTGCGAACCCTTGTTTTCGGGGGCTCTTACCCTCGGCATCCCTCATTGTTTTACTGCCGGTAATAAGTCCTCTTCCCTCCCCCGGCAAAGCACAGACGAGGGCGGGGGTTTTTTCTCTCAGACCCATGCAGTGGGTTACTAATAACTTTACTTGTATATGGTACGTTACCGCATCTACAGTAATTGTATTATTATTTCTGCAAGGAGTAAAAAAATGGAGGTTCTAGGCGTTGTCAACCCCCGCTTCTTACCAAGTGGAAGGAGCTAACGGCAGAGAAAACCGATCCCCTAGGATCACACACAGTTTTGGCTCACGAGCACTCACCGGGGGTGGAACGGCGCGTTTGGGGAACTTAGTGGCTTGCTTCATTTCCTTCGTCTACGATATCAGCATTAGAGAACCTATCCGCTCGCCATTTCGATTCCCTCGCTTCACGGTCAGTTTGCCTTAACCATGCTAATAATCACCCATTGCCACTAGCATCGCAGTAAGAAGTGCCCTTTATTAAGCACTTAGAAGCTACACCAACAGCCTCCTCCTACCGATACTTTTAGATCAACCATCGCCTATCTAATTTCGTTCCGCCTCTAATAATATTCGTCTGCACAATGAAAAACCAAGAATGATTAACGCCCTTTGCATCCGGAGGCCAAGCTAGCTACGAGCACTGTTAGAAATCGTGAGATGTTGCTCGGCATGCTCTCATAGCTGCTTTGTTGTTCGGATAGCTTCTGGGAACGCGCTTCGGCTTTCGAGAAAGCATTTCGGCTACAGGAATGTGCTTGAGTTTTAGATTAGTGCATCCGTCAGAATAAAGGCGGGAAAGCCGGAAGGAAAGCGGGAGAGCTGTATGAGCCGGATGCGCGGATGTTGGATGTGCGCGGAGGCTATGAACAGTAGGAGTCTTTGTCTTTCCTTTGTTAGCATGAGTACGCAGAAGGAAAGAGGGACATACGGCAAAGCGGATGGATATGTTTGGTGATCCATGGGAGGATGGGAGGACTTTGTTGCGGTTATATCTGCTCGTTAGTTAGAGTGACGTTGTTGAACGAAGGGAGCTTCCCTACTCATGAGTTGTGCGATCATGTTTTTTCGTTGGGTGAACTCTTGGCGTTTTGTTTGGTTGTTGTCGCCGTCGTGGTCTACATATCCACATCTAAAACAGACATCAATACGATAGTTCTTCATACCTTTACTAGTGCGCCATTCATATTTCCTAGAAGAGGGTTACTTATTTGGGACAGGATGGCATTCAGTTGACTAATCAGTATTCAGCTATTAAAACTGGTCCCCACTCGCCGGCTGTATCAGATTATGTTTAGAGTGGGTTGGGAGCTCTTGGTAAATTTAGATTAAATTTATACTGGGATAAAGTAATTTGCCCTGCCTAAAACCATACACTTGCAACAATGTTTCTCTAGAGCTCCATCCAACCAGGAGGGTTCACTTCTCCACTGGTATGCTATCCTATCTTAGCTGCCAAAACCAACTTCCTACAACTTACAACTGGATATTTTAGGACGTTGGAAGTCTTAACACCTTCCAAGTTATGTCGCCCAAGGGACCTGAAACTAAGTCGCCCGTATTCATATTCCTCCAGCGAGTGCTCGTCACTTCTGACTTTGTCGCTCCGTTGATAACTGGTATGGTTATTTCCATTCCCAATATGAAATATGGTTACCGTATTCCCACTTCCAATATGAAATTCTTAGTTTCCACAAGGCTCACTACTAGCCGCCGGTATTATTACCCAAAGTATTGTAATGGCTACCGTATTGACCCCTTTCATTCAGCACGGTCCGCCACTCCAAAGCCATTTGCAAGTCAACGCCAAGATTAGAGCCCCTTAGTCTTGGGCAAGAGCTCAACCGCTGTGGAGCCTTAGTCTCCAGCATAACAAGTCATCCAAGACTGGAGTATCCCCATAACCCGCCAAGAGCTTGCTCCTTATCGGGTTCGTCAATGCGAACGGGGGCGGTATCCGAAAATAGCTGGCTGTTGTGCTCATAACAATCAGAACAGCCTAGCATAAGGTACTGTCGGTCACGTGGATGACTATGGTGTAAAATACGCCGGAACACAGAGACTATCGTGAATGTTTGATACCATTACTTTTATTAGTTTAGCTCCATAGGAAAGGACTGCTTGAGGAGGAGAGAGCAGTGTCTGTCTGCATCGATCCGCAACCATCCTCATCCACCCCTTTTCATCAATGTTTTATCGTGGTTTTTCTCTGACTTTTATCTCGCTTGACCTTGGCTGGTGAACTGTGAGAAAGTGAGACGAATTTGCTTTCCTTCGGAAGTGCCTATTCCCCACCAAAAGAACGCCTTGACCGGAAGAGATAGGATAGTACTGTACTTGCCCATTCCAGAAGAAACCGGAGATCTTGGCACGGCTCAGGCCATGGAACGCCAAGATTCCCGGATACCTTTAAAATAAAGCAACAGTTGCTCATTGCGAGCAAGAAGCATTCCAAAACAGTGGTTGTCTGCCTTGTATTCAAATTACTGTCGAATATTATGGGCACTATGTGGGTACCAATTTCTAGGCTCTAGTATGCACCCGGGCTCCCTTTTCCCGGATTGAGGCATTAATTCAACCATTAAGCAGCAGGCACCCTACGCGTTCAAGCTTCTACGAGAATCCAACAGAATACTCAAAAAGTACAGGCTTGCGGTATCTGCACTGCTGGTATGGAAATCGTGACTGCTCGAAGACAGTATTCTGCAGCTATCCGAGGCAACTCAAGAGAGAGTGGATAGACGGCTGGGTTTCACAAGTGCGGAATGCTAGTGCGCCTTTTTATGGCCTTACTTGGACAACTGGTCAGATCGAACCGGGTTTTAGGCAGGAACGTTGAAACAAGAACGTCCAAGACAGGAGCCAAGGATGGCTGTTGGCTGGTGTCCCGAAACGTCAGAGGTGACAGGCGCCGACCCCCTGCCCCTTTCGCCGCGAGTACAGTACTAAGCATCGCTTCTTTTGGTATATAACCAAAATTTTGGCTACCAATCACTCGTACCTTACCCGAGCCGGCAGGTAACAAGTACCCGACAACCAATGAAGACAGAGATGCTCAGATCTATCAACATTAGCGGGAGCGGATGGGAGTTACTCAAGTACATTGTAGATCGGATGTAGAATCCTTACCTAGGAGTAACCCCCCTTCCCCATTACTCAAGTGAGGACGGACGAGCTCCCGCTGGGAAAGGTCTCTTGTATAGCGCTTTGTTCGTCCAACTTACTCGAGTACCCTGACCCCCCTGCCGAGGCGGATCTACGGCTGGTCTTTGTAGGCTTACCGCCTTGGGGAATGTCAACTACTTCCTGTCATACGGGTCCTCTGCCTATTGAGGGCATAAAACACAATCGCGTCGCAAGCCCACCAATACCCTATAAGTAAGTAATTGTGCCGCCCAGAAATATCTATATACGAGTACCTACGGAAAGCTTCTCCTGCCAAGTTGCTTGGCTGCTTCAAGATCTGAAAAGTTATCCATATACGTTTGAACATCATGGTCGAATTCCTTGGCGAATATGGCGGGAGAGGAGGATATCTTTGGAGGGTTTTCTGCGTTTTTCCTTTCTTTCCATCAGTCTTCTTCCTGCACGAGTCTCCTTTGATTTCTTGGTTTCCTTCGCTCATTTTCTCTTTCACCTTTCCTTCTATTTCATTTCTTGAAACCGGCTGTGCCTTGGTTACCCAGTTCTTTCAACCGACAGCAGGCACTTGTCTTTCTTTCTATTCTTTATTTCTTCTTCGCACTTCTCTTCTCCAAGTCACAGCAGCCGGCCCTGCCATCCTCAGCAGCGATGTATACACAACAGTTGGTTCTCATTGCGGCAGTGCTCTCCGCTCCTCTTCTCTCCTCGGCGAATTGCATGTACGGGACGAGTCTGTTCCCCCGCGTAGCAGGTGCCACTGTTGAGGTCTCGAAATTTGGGTATACAGGGCTTCAGGGCCCTCTCAATTGGGCAGCACTCTCTGCGGAGAACTCCGCTTGCGCAACTTCAAAAGTGCAGTCACCTATAAATATCGATAACACCGTCCAGCTCGCGGCGGAAGCTCCTAAAGTTGTTATTGCGGATATGAAGGAAGCAGAGTTCGAGAACCTGGGGACAACCGTGGAGGTCATTGTCAATGGAACAACAACCTTCGGCGGAACGAAATTCAGCCTTCAGCAATTCCATTTCCATACGCCAAGTGAGCACAGGGTTGCTGAGGAGTATTTCCCATTAGAGATACATATGGTTCACGAAGCCGCAGGTAAGAATTCCCCTGTTCCATTCTGATACGCCATGGATTCTAACTTTTTATTTTTATTTTTTTAAAAAAGACGGATCCGGGGCAATAGCGGTTATAGCTTTGACCTTCCAACTTTCCGAGGATGGGAAGACCACCACAGAGCTCCTGACCGCAGTCACCGAGAACCTCGCCAAGATTTCTACTCCCGGCACGGTAACTGAGACCGGTCCTCTAAAGTTCGCTGAAGTCATCGACCACATCCAGACGACCCCTCTCTTCCAGTACACCGGGTCCTTAACCACCCCTCCCTGCGCCGAAGGGCTTACATTCCTCGTCACTAAGGAGCCCCTCCCCCTCAGCGTCAAGACCTACAACGAAATCAAGGCCGTCGTCAAGTTCAACTCTAGATACACCCAGAATTCCCTCGGCCAGGAAAACTTGCTCGGCGTTGGAGCCACCGCATTGGCCGGCGCCGAAGGTGCCGCGGCAGAGAATGGAACTGCTTCTGGAAACTTGACTGACGTAGCTAAGCCAAAACCATCCAGTGGAACAGCTATTTCTAAGGCCGCTCCCAGTACGTATTCCTCCTCGCAATCATAACCTCCTCACTTAGAACCTCGAGCTAACACCTCCTAGCTGCCACCGGCCACGTTGCGGTCAAAGTAGAGGGCGAGCACCACTGCATCCTCGGCTCCTGTCGCCAAGTCCCTAAGGCTAAGCGCTTCTACCGCCGCAAGTAAGCCAGATCAGGCAAGAGAAGAGATAGAGACATGATGTATTTTTCATAGTTTATTTTTACCCCATTTCTGAATTTTAATTTTGTCTTATCCCTTATGTCATTGTTGCATCACAATATACAGAAGAGCTGGTGCACATGTGTGCAGGTATGCCAAGCCGAATTTGTGTGGGTACCGTAAAAACTCTTGTAACCCGCTATCTCCGGGGCGCCTCCAATCTCCAGATCCAGAGACAAAAAGTGCTAAGAAGGGTCAGTGTTCTCCCACCCCGGTATAAGATCGGCTCTCAAGACGTGTTGGATCTAATTAATTGGGTACACGCAATCCCGTCAACTTGTCAAATCAAACCTACCGTGGCGAGTTTTTACGGCGTGCGGGGACGAGCGAGGGTGTACTGTGGATTAGGACGCTCGAGCAGTACAAAGTAGCCCAGTTAGCACGCGAATACAATAAGGGTTTTTGTCTGGATTGGTGCTCTGTTGAAGGCTTCAACTAAAAACTTTAATCAAGAGAGTGCCAAGGTGGAGTGAGAACTAGTGAATCGAGTCGCGTGACATGGTGGTTCGAACGCTTCTTCTCGGCTGTCTCAGGTTTTCGCCCGGGTCGACCGGGGTGGGTTTTATTCACTGTGGCATGTTCGGCTTGGCGGGGCTCGCACTGGCATGTGGCAGGGTTGGTGTCATAGGTGGGGTCGTTTTGGTACGGTTTCGGGCTCGGCGGTGGAGGTGGAGAGTAATCATGAATGGGGGCGATAGCCTAGTCACCAGTATGATACGATGTTCTCAACCCCTGGGTACCTCATAATTTGGGCTATTAGAACTAGAAATGACGCTGGAGCTGTCAAACAGGGTGTGGCTGAGCCAGGGAGCCGGATTTGCAAGAAAGTTCCCCCTAGAGTTAGATTCTGGAAATAAGTTTGTCGTAGGATGCCTTTTCTACTTGTGCCAAGGTTTTTCCATTTTCGCGGGAAAGAGTTTCCTGAAGAGGTTTACGGTACTCTCACTCTCCCATTGGGTCAAACTTTATTTGACTGCTCTAGAGGCATTTCGGGTTGGTCCAAATTGTGCGATATTTTCTTTCGGTTGGGGGAGTGTGCCGGTGGGTACGGTCTGGTAATAGGGTGCTGGATACTGTGGGGTGGGGGGGTCATAGCTGCTCACTCGTGGGTAGGCGCTAGTGCTCTGGATCGATGGAAGGCGTTCTCAATCAGTTTTTTTATGATTTCTGTTTCCACGGGGTTGAACCTCTGAACGCTATACTAGCACGTCTTGATTCGGTTACTTGCTTTTCGTTTAAGAACTGATCTATAATATTATTGGATGTAATAGGTTCATATGAACGTATTAGGGTTGTCAATAATGGGAGGATCGTTGCCGAGAGCGAAGAGGAGGGTTCTATTCCTTCCTATAATAAACAAACAAATATCATACATAAAGCACTAGAACAGCTGAGGTTCTCCCTAGGGCATTGGAGTCGTCTCCCCCGGTTGAGCCTATCGTCCTCTTTTTATTTGTCCCCGCGAAATGTGTGAAGACAATGTCTTTCCTCGGTGTTCCCCTCCCCTAGCCTAAAATGTGGAGTTCCGGAAATTCCTGGAGTAATTTTCCATTGTTCCAGTATTGATGGTATCATAGATTACCGTGAACTCTGGATAAATCCACTATCGGGGATCTCAACATAATTCACTAGTGGAGAGCACAAACCGGTTTTCTGAGTACGGTACTGTACCTCGACTGCCTGTTAATAATGGACTATGAGAGCTTTAAACTAAGTGATGTTGGACGGGATTCTGATTGGACATGATAGGCGATGTTCGGGAGATACTAACTTGTGTCCCTATCCTTACTATATCGCGAGGGGTGTCCTGTGGGCGAGGAGGGGGTCAACGGAAAGACCAAACAGAATCGCCTCTTGAATTAACGCTTACTAAGTCACTTTTAGTGCTGGGTTCGCTGTGCCCGCCTGGTCGTTGACCCCCCTCCTATGTTATCTACACAAACTTGACTTTGCTGAAAGTCTCTTCTTCGGCAACATTTCCCACGGTATTTTCCATCTTTCCATAATCCTCCACTGATTCCAGACGGCTCCTTCAAAATTCTTCCCAAAAAACATTTTCCCCTTAATACCCATATCCGGTTTCCTCCTCTTACACTATTTTCCTGGTGTTCCATGACCCCAAAACAGTCCTGATACTTTCGCCTGTTTCCCAATTGTCATGGTGCGTCATTGATTAGTTCAAACCCCTAGCGGACTTTAATCCCTGACCTCCGGCATTCCCTAGTTCCCATTCCTAAAACATCTCAAATATTCTTACTTTGTCTGACTCCTGGACCATACACACCATCGCTCTTCTGATACCGTACTCCTCAGTTCTACCACCTTCTTCGAACGAAATTTTACTGCCATCCGCCATCCGCTTTCCGAGATTCTCAACAGTTAAGGCCCTAGTCCCAGGGGGAAGGCCGAGGGCTGTAGAGACTGTACTCGGGTGTAGACAAAAGTCGGGCGCACCCCATATATGATAACTAGGGTTTTTCCCCATACTCGAGTACAAACGCGCTTTGTGGCTTTTTTTGTAAGGGCAGCAAAAGTCGGGCGCACTTCCAGAATAGGAAATAAACCCAGACATTTCGTGGCACCGCGCCCGACTAACCCTTAATACCGAGTACTTGTAGGGATCGAATCACACTTGGTTCGGCACATGCTAACTAAGAGCAAAAAGAAGGTTGCGGTTTATCTTCCCCTCAATGAGCAGCACAGCAGCAGCCCACAGAACCGCACTGTTACACAGTGTTCCCAAGCGTCCAGTCCGTCCGTCTTTAGCCTAGGACGGGACGGACGCCAAGTTTGAGACTTTCGGACGGGACGGACGCCCAGTTGCAGTCCGTCCTGACCTATGCCCGGGACGGACGGCCGGGCCCTATAGGTGTCTTAGTTTATGCTTCATTTTCGAATTTCATGAGCATTAGGTAAGTGTTATCAAGATGTGAACCATTTTTATTCTAATGAAGAGAAGCTTAGGCTCTACTATTATGTATCAAATTTCGCTATCAATCAACCAATGCTTCCAGTGATATCCGATCCTGGTTCTGAGCGCCCTGACCCCATTCCACTTCCTTGACCTACAAGGGACGTCCGTCCTTATGCAGGACGGTAGGTAATCTACAAGTGACGCCCGTCCTTACTCAGGACGGTAGGTACCTACCGGAAGTTACCATTTCCAAAAAGACTGCAGGGCCCGCCCGTCAACCTACAGTCCTGCGGTGTTTACAAAAGACGGACGCCGTGCCCGGCCATCCTTTTCATCTTTCTCGTCCGCTCCACCTCCAGCGATTGAAATCTCAACACCATGGGAAATCATCATGAGAGTGTCATCCGCCTCTGATCTACCCCGTCCGTGGCAACTGCTCGGGGGTTTATCACGCCTTCATTCCTTTACTTTCTCTGGGGCCTTTGGCCTCCCCTCCCGGGGGTTATGGATTCCTTTCTGGTTCCGTTCGTCTTCGTTGAGCTCGCTCGCGTTGATGTTCCTACCCTTTACCCCGCACTTCGCGAGGCGTCTCGCTTAGCGTTTTGCACGGTCGGCAACCCTTTTTTCCTCATCAACACGCGGTCGCTAGTCTCGGGCTATCTGTGAAGTAGTTGCCCTGGTGGCCCTGCTCTCTGGTATTGCACTCTCTCCTGAGCTGCTTGGTCGGTACGGTCGGCATTCGAAAAATCGTGACCCTGTTTCGGTCCTCCGCGTTCGTACTTCTCGGTCTTTGGCGAGCTTTCCCTCTCCCGCTTCTGTAACAGGTTTATTCCTGTCTAACGAAAATACAATAGGACCGGCGATAGACCTGCTAGCGCTGGTGCTAAGGGAGGCTTCAAGGGACCGGTAGCTAGAAGGATAATAGTTGAAGGACAAGTTGGGCTAAGGGACTCAGGGATTGCCGTTCAACCAAGTGTATTCTTAGACTGAAGGTCTGTCGAAGTCTGCTGTCTCCTGCTAGCCAGGAGACTGGTTTAAATACAATACCCAAGAGCGATAGCCTTCCTGCAATCACGATCATTACCAGTAGCTCCGCACATACCGGAATCCTGTAATCCTGCAAGACCAAAGAAAGAAACAAACAAACAGTGCTCAGCCTTCGCCAGTGCTACATGACCATTCCATACCTGAAATCCTAAATATAAACTTCCAATAAAGCAAACTAAACATAACAATACGATAGCATAGCCTATCTGACTCAGAGACAGTGGCGGAGCTGAAATCAAATCAAATAAACCAAATATAAATCAACTAAACATAGGAGATCCTGCACTGCCCGCTCCTGTGTACCGTTACCGGAACATGTACACATGTTACAGCTTCCCACGCGTCAGATCCGCTTGCACCGTACTGCTACGCCCCTCCTTCAGCTGGCACCTTACTGCCTCCTCGGCTGGCACCCTACTGCCCCTCACGATAGCTGGCGCCTCCACTGCTGAGTGGCTCTCCTCGCTGGGTGACTCCCCTCGTCTCCTCCCGCTCCCGCGATTTACTCTACGGTCGCACACCTCGCGTGTAGGTTACGCTGGGTCATGGTATCGCACTACCTCCTTGGCCCATGCTAAAGTCCGAAGCGTCGCCGTCATAACGGGCATTCCGCCCGTGTCGAACGCCTTCCCCGCGGCCGAGTTGGCTAGGGGTTATTGTTCAGGCATCCGGCAATAGTAGTTTTATCTCTCCTCTCCATCGGCACTTGGTGCCGTAAGATTCTTTTCTTTTGTTTTGGGGGGCCCGCCGAAGGGTTTGCGTCCTTCCCTGGTTTCTTTTCTATACTTGTCTTTCCTTACGTGTCTGGAGGAAGGTATTGCTCCGTCTTGCTTTCGTCTTAGGTGCTGCGAGGGGGGAGGGTGGGCTCTGGATTGGAGGGGATTGATTTTTCCCATGAGGGGGTGGAGCGGGTCGTTGGATTGTTTATAGTTTTGTTCACGCCATAGCTAGCGCTCCACGCGGTTTCTTGTACTTTAACAACGAATACATGAATAAAAATAAAAAAAATAAAATAAAAAAAGTGCCCGGCCGTCCTTACCCACCCTGCCCGGGACGGACGGGACTATAGGACGCCAGGGCCCTGGCGTCCGGACGGGACGGTTGGGAACACTGGTTGGGTACCTCTCTCCGGCTACCTACTCCGAGGGTAAAAAGATGGTCACTGAATCTATCGGTTTCATTCACGGGTTCGGAAATAGGACAATCGCTTTATTCGCTGTGGCTTATAAAGATTAAGCCCGTTGGGTTTATTTTATCGTTGACAGCGGGTCACCGACATCCTTTCTTTCATCTGAGGTAAGTGCACTATTTGTAAATGAAGCCAATAGTTCTGATCAATCCAGGCGTGCAAGTCTCTCGGCATACGACAAGAGGAGGGGGCCTGGGTCACAATTGGAGGACGCGCACTCGTCATTTCCCAGTCCCCGTCCCACTCGCGCTTTGCTGATGTCAACCTCCTGGGCTGCGATTTTTTCTCTCGGTATAAACTTAGAATATTGTTATGTTTCGACGAGAATAAGGCAATATTGTTCTTCCCGGATGTTTGTTGAAGGCTTCATAAGTTGTAATTCTGTGGGGAGAGGTCAGTGGTAGTAGGTGTTAAGACAGTTGGTAGGAAAGGATTGGTGGAGAGAGGGTCGGTGAAGCTTTTCTGGTAGGGCTTGTAGAAGCATTATTTAATTGTGTCCGAGGTTCAGTAGGAAGAAAATTATAGTATGATATGGTCCTGCCGGAAGGAATTTGGGAGATAAGGCAAAGGAAGGAGACACAGGATGGAACAAGAAGGAACTCTGGTACGGTTTAATGATATTATACCTTCTGGTGTAGCTCCTTTGCTGCAATGGGAAGGATGTCGAGGGGGGAATACTAGGAATAGACCAACACATTGAGACTTTCAGTAACGAGATTGCTGATTCGCTAGGAGAGAGTAGTTTGTTCAGGTTCCTGGCAATGGCTTTGGGCTGCTTGCGATGGGATAACAGCCTCGATTTACCAATAATGCACATACTCTTTTTCAAATGGAAAACTTGCTACTCGTTTTCGGCGAGCCTGATAGACCTCTCACGCAGGTTAAAGCACGTGCACGTCAGCAGGCAGATTTAAATCAAGAGGTGGGTAAGGGAGTAATTACAGCACCGCCCGCGGATTATTATGGGTTCAGGCAAGATATTATGGCTAAATATCCCTCACACAATCCTCAAAAACCTCTCCTTGTCTTCAAAGTAGCTACAAACTCATTTCCACCGTCTTCTGCCATTAATACTGTTACTGGCCGAAGGGGCGGAACTGGAGATATGCTGTTGGGGCGAACCGGTGGCGGTGAGAATTTATGCCCATCCTGAATAAGGCAGCTCACATTGCCACTCCGCCCCGTTGCCTCCACCATCTGCCTTGGAGGGGAAAACGGGAGAAACAATACTATCAAACAAACGATAATTCTTCCTTGCTACGCGGCACTTCCTCCTCTTCTGATGTCGATAAGAAGTTTACCGGAAAGCCTTGGTGGAAGGCTTTTTTATCAGCAGAAGGTGGTGGGTTCCGGCAAGCCCCAGAAGGCAGGATATTCATTTTCTAGAAGAGTGGAATGTGTATTGGCGATGTAGGATTTACGGGGTGGTCGAGGGGTGTCTGTTAAATTCCAGAAGGAATTGGATGGTGACGGAGAGATCTGGAAGGAGAGGAAGGAGATCGAAGAAGGTACAGGCTGTGGGAAGAGAACGGCTGGAGTGATTACAGGAGCCCACTGTTCGCCCAACCCCCAAACCCTTCTTTATATCTTTATTTCCTGGTATCTATTTCTAATATTTTGGTGCAGGGCGCTGCATTACCTCATCCAAAATCGGTCGTGATTGTACTGCTGATGGTTATAGTGGCTAATCTCATCACACCCGAGCAACCCCACGCCGACCACCCTCGCCGAGCATCCAAAGGCTTTCGTTCGCAAATAGAGGGGGTAAGCGAAGTATCTATAAATTGGTCATGATAGTGCATTGAACTAATAAATGTACAGATCAATACTCGATTGGCCGTATGAGATAAAGCAGAAGACTGCTGGATATTTCTTTCTTATCGATAGTGGAGCTCCAGGGTCATACCTTTCAGTCAATGTGGGTGCACTATGTGTGAATGAAGCCAGAAGTTCTAATCAATCTAGGGTGGCCACTCTCTTAGCATTCTGCAAGTGGAAGGAGGAATGGTTGTCATAGGAGGACACTCACTCGTCACTTCCCAATACCCTTCTAACAGAGACTTCACCCATGTTAATATCCTAGGAACTGATTTTTTCCAACACAATGGTGTTGTAAAGATTGAAAATTACCCAAAAATGGAGCCGATATTGCTCTTCATTGGCTTTGGCAGTGGGAGGCAAGTTAGTGAGGGTAGATACTTTAATGCAGTATTATAGAGAAAACCCGAAATATAAAAGGTTTTCTATAAAATAAAATAAAATAAAATTCGTACAAGATGTGAATCGCAGGGATTTTTAAGACATAGATTTTTGTTGCATAGGAAAACACACTACCATGCGACCACCTTGTTTTCCTGTCCGGTGTTTTTGCTCCCACCACTAAAAGCCTTTCCTTGGCGCACCTTGTAAGAAAACATCCTGCCTGGTCCTTGTACTAGGGTGTGCGGGTAAGTCTGTCGAACTTCGGGCTCATCCGTCGAAATTGCCACCTGCGTAACCGCTTCTTGGGCAGCTATTCCGCCAATCTGCACTAAATTTTGATGATGGAAAAAAGTCTGTCGAACTCTCGCCCACAGGCTAGAGGATCCGGTTCTCCGAGTGGTCGTGATGCAAGTGGGCCAACCAGCGGAGTTCGGCAGACTTACCCCTGCCCTGATACCCGGTACTTACAGTTTATGAGTATCAATAATTAATTAGGAAAGCTTTGGAGAAGGAATTTTAAAAATTCTCTCTGCAGGTGCTGTGGTCGCAGGTTGAAATATAAGTCGGTGTTGGTTGTCATGAGGGTAGGTTGGCTTCTATTGAAGCGCCTCTACCGTCCGCTTTCTCCATACTTACTTCCTTCCCTTGAACGTCCACCGCACAGCATCGCTTAATAACCAAACCGCGAACCGACACGAATAGCGTCGACTGTTTGGTCAAGTACACAAGCAAAGCCGCACAGTATGCTCCCACTCGTCAATCGTCTTGCTCACCAGGTTGGCCGTGGAGCTTTCCGCCCTTCCTTCACGGCAGCCCGCCTAGCTCATACCAAGCGTGTCCTGTACTCAGAGCCCGCTACTCACCGCACAACCACTCAAGCATTTTCTTCCAATGTCGATCAGCAAGCCGATTTGATCGGCCAGCGTCCGCAGGAAGAAAAACCTCTTGATGTATCCCCTTGCGTTGACAACATCAGCATCAATTCCAGGGCCGACCCAGGGCCGACAGTGTCGCCGATGTCGGTGGTGAAGCATTGGCAACATCGATTGCTGCGAAGTTCGGAATTCCTTACCTCTCGAGTGTCACCGCGGCCGAAGCGAAAAGAGTGGTTAGAGAGTGTACCGGCTATATCCAAGCACAGGGCAGGCCGATGGCCCCCTTCCCTGTCTCTTATAAAGGGCAAGCCCGTTAGATATTTTTTCAGGTCCTTAGTGGATGCCCATCTACCTATATTTCAACTGAAGTAAGTGCACCACCCCTGAAACAACACCGGATTCTGACAAATATAGGCTAGTCAGGCCCTGGGTCTTGAGATAGATGGGGCGTCGATGGTTACAATTGGTGGACGTACTAGTGCCGTTCTTCGAGCCCGAGCGCATTCCCCTTTGAGCGACACCAACGTCCTGGGAACCGATTTCTTTTCTACACATAATGTCTCAATGGTTCGGAATTATTCCAAAAACCGCGTTGATTTGTTTTTCTCTGAGCTAGACTACCAGAATTTTTTTTGCAGTTCCACCGTGAGAGTGCGGGTGGGTGAAGAAAAAAATTCCTCATCTCTGTTCGTTTTCATCATGTTGTTTCAGTGCTTTGCTTAGGTTTCTGGAGCCTTTATGGTAGATCAGACTCGTTTGCTTTCATCATGTTGTTTTAGTGCTTTGCTTAGGTTTCTAGAGCCTTGATGGTAGATCAGACAAACAATATCCCACTTCGTATGCGGGTCATCACTATATATCTAGATGTGCGGACCTCATAGTGCATAAGAAGCGGAGGAAAGGTGTCCTATGTAAGAACCATCCCACCCCCTGATCTAGAGTATAGTACCACGGGCGTGCTTTGTGTTCAGCTACTGGCAGTGAAGGTGTTTATTGACTACTAGCCCACATCCAATAGCTGTGTATCGATTAGTGATTTTATGTGACGATGGGATACTAGATTGGGTCCGGCCAAGTGAAGGTGATAATGATTACCCCCGGATGGGATAACCGACCACTAGGATATGTGGTTACCGCGGTACCGTGGTTTGGTCGATCTTTCTGTAGAGTCGTTCATTACACGGGTTGGAGTCCCTCAAGAATAATATCCCGTCAATACTATATTAACGATCAAGACCCACTAGGGATCATGAGGTCGCTCTTCCTAGATACCACAAGTATTATACATAATACCCTTAGCTACTAGTCAATGTACACAACATAACCTTGTGTGAAACACTATGCCGCTGAAGAGTGACAGCATATGATGTCCCTGCTTTCAGATACATCTTGCATGCTATGAGTACTCGGAGTGTCAACCCCTCTTCAAGCACCGACTGCTATTGCATGCCACCACGATTTGAGAAAATGTGCCAAATTTTGACAGTATGCAAGAGGAGTCCTTTTAAAAAACGCTTCGACATTGCCAGCACCGGTATTGCCAACACCCAACTTCCTATCTCATCTACAAGTACCCCTGTCCGACCATACAGTACCGTAGAATCTCATGAAAGTCGGAATGGCGCTAGTGCCGATTTTCTTGAACCTGCCCAATCGCCGCTGTCTATAGGTCAGGGTTTTTTTAGTGACTTCTGGTGCTGCCCAGACTTTGTTGTTTTGGCAACTAGATAAAGGTTTTCTATCATACTCACACCTTTGACTTCTCTTCCGCTACCGGACCCCTGACTACAAAACTCCTTTTCATATCATAATCAGGAGTGTACACCGATCGAACCAGTTTTTGTGCACCAGTTCATTTACAGGTATCATATGTTTTCCCACTGCTCTCCCATTTAATGTCTGTTTGGCAAAAAAGGAGAGTTTCTGCTTACAATTATTGTTTCCCGGTTCATCTCGATGATACCTATATTCCATATTCCCTCGATTCACATAAATAAATTCATCAAAACTTGAGCTTTATTGCTGACTGGTAGTAAATAGATAATCGTTTATCATATGACGTACCAGGCCGATACTAAGAACAAGCCGGCTGTTCTTTTGCCTGAAGTTCCAGCCATCCGAGGTTCTGTGTCACAATATATACAAAAATGTATCAGCAAGTTCAATGCATGGCATTCTGGAACCCAAGGCTTCTGTCCTCCAGATAGAGGGGAAAATGCGCTCACCATGGAAATGCCTGCATCTATTTGGATTAGGTTCAAGGAGGCTCTAAATATTGATGAAGATGAAAAGTAAGATTCCGTTCTCATTATAGTTTGGTACAATTTACAAAATGCGGCTAGGTTTCTCCGGTATTCTTATAATTCGTTATTGAAGACCTTAACCATCCGATCGGCCCCAAGCTCGATACATGCAAATTTGGTTTCTACTGTTTCCACCGCATTTACCGTGGCCATTAGCCGGCTTCCGATTTTGCTTCAGGAGAGGATTGATATCGTTACTAACCAAACCTTCAACAGGTTTCAGGGAGCCTACCGTAGGTCGGAAATAATCCCTGATGCTGCTATAAAAATTCGACGTCTACAGGGAAATGTGGAGGTGAAATTTATCCTGGAAGTGGGTATGGCAGAGGCATATGATACCCTGGTTGATAATGCGAAGATGTGGCTGCAAGGTACCAAGACGGTTTCAGTTGTGATGCTAGTAAAAATGGAGGAAGACCCGCCTTACCAGAGCGCACTACCCTCCTGCCTGAATGATGATGAGCCTTCCCAGCCTGAGGGCGATATTGAGGGAGAGGAGGTAATTGCTGAGGAAATGGTTTCGCTTAAGGGACCCTATGGACCAGCAGTCCACAAGGGAGTTTCTTGGGTGGGAACCATCACCGGATTTACCGAAATTTGGACACGAGACCCAGTATCTCACATAGCAATTCGTACTCTAGCACCAAAGGTAAGTTACTCCTTGAGATATATAAAGGAAAAGTGATTCAAGCTAAGGTATATAGAACCACATTCATTTAGGCACTGGATTGTTTTTTAAGTTCCACCTTAGTGACTTCATTGATGTTACCAACAAAGACGACCAGGAAATAGAATTTGACTGGGGGCAGCATCAGAGGAATCTGGGAGGCTACATCAAGGAGCTAGCGGTGGATCGATATCTTCGGGCGATGATTGCTCGGGAGGGACGCGATGTTTTGGATCATGATTTTTACCCCTCCCCTTCCCCTGTTTCCCAATAGTCCCCTATTGTCCTTCCTTGCTGTGGAGGGAATTGCTTTTTAAAACTTTGTTATGATACATCTTTTTTAATACAACCTCAGCTTACTGGTTTTACTAAGATCCCTTCGAAATAGGTTCTTTTTGAGAAATTAGAAAAATCCAAATAAGGCTCAACCCCACAATTGTGTACTAACATAGGTAGTGTTCCTAACAGTATGGGGAGGGGGGGCATCTATAGGGCCCAGTGATCCTTCCACAGTAGAGGCTAGGACGGGCTATAGGACAGGCAGCCCACCTAGCTCATACCAAGCGCACCCTACAAACTGAGCCCGCTACTCATCGCACGACCACTCAACCACTTTCTCCCAATGTAGACCAACAAGCCAATTCGATCGGCAAGTATCGGCAGGGAGTAAAACTTCTCGATGTATTCCCTTGCGTTCACACCAGCATCGATCAGGAGAATGACAATGTCGGCATCACCGATATCAAAAGTGAAACATTGGCAACATCGATTGCTGCGAAAATCCGAATTCCCTACCTCTCGAGTGCCACCGTGACCGAAGCGAAAAGAGCGGTTAGCAAGTGTACCGGCTATATCTTTGGAGCACAGAATGGGACGATAGTCCCCTTCCCTGTCTCTTACAGACGGGAGGCTCGTTGGACATTTTTTCTGGTCCTTAGTGGATACCAATCTATGATACCTATATTTCAACTGAGGTAAGTGCACTGCCTCTGAAACATCACTATGTTCGAACATGGTGGTGGTGGAAGAATGACTTGATGTATTTTCTATCTACGCTCGAAGGTCTATATAGAAATACATGACTGCCAAGACCCACTACCGGTTCACTCAACTCTACTCGAGTACTACTCAGCCCCAAACACCTATGAGGATAGCTACCCGTACCTGCTAACCTAAACCTAACACACCGGGCCCCAATAACAGAAACCAGCCCATAACAATTCAACTGTGCCAGGTAGTGCCATCAGCTAATCTCACAACACTCTGGCACATCGTAGTGCAGTGCCGGGCACACTGGCATAGTACAAGGCACATCGGGTGCCAAAAACGCTAGTAGCGGTGTTGCCATACGGGTGAGGGCTAGTGACTTCTAGTGCCGCCCAGACTTTTTTTGTTTGGCAACTAGATAAAGGTTCTCTACTCACACCTTTGGCTTCTCTTCCGCTGCCAGGCCCCCTGACTACAAACTCCTTTTCATAACATAACCAAGAGTGTACACCGATCAAACCAGTTTTTGTGCACCAGTTCATTTACAGGTATGTCTTCCCACTGTTCTCTCATTTAACGTTTGTTTGGCAAAAAAGAAGAGCCCAGCTTTATGCCTTAGGAAGCTAGAGAAAAATGCTCCACCAGCATGCAATGGGAATCGAAACTTGAGCTTTATTGCTGACTAGTAGTAAATAGATAATCGTTCACCATATGACGTACCAGGCGGATACACCCCGGAATACCTCAGGGGCCCAACGGCCACCAAGTTTGAGGTACCCAAATATTTACTTTACTCCCAAACGCCAGGCTGGCAGTATCAACCGAGAGCAATTTCATATTCCGCTCGCCCCTGTTCCCCATGCCCACATCACTCAATTTCCGCATTGCCGTCAGGTGTCCGATACGAAGAACAAGCCGGCTGTTCCTTTGCCTGAGGTCCCAGCCATCCGAGATTCTGTGTCACAAGATCTACGAAAATGTATCAGCAAGTTCAATGCATGGCATTCTGGAACCCAAGGCCTCGGTCTTCCAGATAGAGGGGAAAAGGCGCTCATCATGGAAATGCCTGCATCTATTTGGATTAGGTTCAAGGAGGCTCTCAATATCGACGATGATGAAAAGTAAGATGCCTTTCTCATTACAGTTTGGTATGATTTACAAAATGCGGCTAGGTTTCCCCGGTATTCTTATAATTCATTATTGAAGACCTTAACCATCCGATCGGCCGCAAGCTCAATTCATGAAAGGTTGGTCTCTACTGTTTCCAGGGCTTTTAACGTAGCCAGTAGCCGCCTTCCGATTTCGCTTCAGGAGAGGATCGATATCGTTACTGGCCAAACATTCCGCAAGTTTCAGGGAGCCTACCGGGGGTCGGGAAAAATCCCTGATGCTGCTATACTAATTGAAACTCCACAGGGAAATGTGGAGGTGAAATTTATCCTGGAAGTGGGTATGGCAGAGGCATATGATACCCTGGTTGATGATGCGAGGATGTGGCTAGAAGGTACTGAGACCGTTTCTGTTGTGATGCTAGTAAAAATGGAGGAAGACCCGCCTTACCAGAGCCCACTGCCCTCCTACCTGAATGATGATGAGTGTTCCCAGCCTGAGGACGATATTGAGGAGGGGGAGGTAATCACTGAGGAAATGGTTTCGCTTATGGGACCCTATGGACCCGCAGTCCACAAGGGAGTTTCTTGGGTGGGAACTATCACCGGATTTACCGAAATTTGGACACGAGACCCAGTATCTCATGTAGCAATTCGTACTCTAGCACCACAGGTAAGTTACTCCTTAAGGTACATGAAGGAAAAGTGATTCAAGCTAAGTTATACAGGACCACCTTCATTTGGGCACTGGATTGCCGTTTAAGTTCCACCTTAGTGACTTCATTGATGGTACCGACAAAGATGATCAGGAAATAGAATTTGACTGGGGGCGGTATCAGAAGAAGCTGGGAGTCTACATCAAGGAGCTGGCGGTGGACCGATATCGTCAGGCGATGATTGCTCGGGAGGGACGCGATAATGTTTTAGATTATGATTTTTATCCCTCCCATTCCCCTGTTTCCCAATAGTCCCCTATTGTCCTTCCTTGCAGTGGAGGGAATTGTTTTTTCAAACTTTGTTATAATACATCCTTTTTAATAAAACCTCAGCCCACTGGCTTTACTAAGATCCCTTCGAAATAGGTTCTTTTTGAGAAATTAGAAAAATTCAAATAAGGCCCAACCCCACAATTTTGTAATAACATAGGTAGTGTTCCGAACTGTATGGGGGGGAGTATCTATAGGACCCAGTGATCCTTCCACGATAGAGGTTAGGACGGACTATAGGACAGTCAGCATTTATTACAGATAAGACTGAGTGGATCTCCGGACCTTAGACAGAAAGATTGTTGAACTTGGATCGCGTGATACCAGTAGCAAAGTTTGCGCTGCTAGGAAGCTTCAGCGGCGAGGAGTCGTGGGTGTTGGTTTTGATTGTAGCTATTTCCGCCATGAGCTCCGAGCGAGTTTGACTCAACTTCCAAGTTAGATTATCCTTGACCGAAGCAATGTTGCTCTTGATTTCGGTGATTTCCAGGCGAACGTGTTGGAGGTCTTTACCGAGTTCTTTAACTTCCTCCCGAAAGAAGCGATTCCCGGCTAGAACTGCAACCCAGTGGCGATAGATGGGCCAGCCAAAGTCTTTGTCAAACTCTGAATGCAATCCAGTGTTCCCAGCCGCCCGCCATCGGGGTGGGACGGGACTGACTAAGACTTAAGTTCCATCTTTTAGGGGCGCTAGGGCGGACTACCCCCCAGAAGGTGAGGACCGGATAGACTATAGGGGACTATAGTCCTAGCACTTGGACCTCCGGTACTAGCCCAAGCTGAAATCATACACCTCCGACCCAATCATTATCGCATCATGGGACATCATTCGTTCCATCCCCGGCCGTCTCCCAACGTCCCCTGCCGTCCTTCACTATCACAGGCTGTCCTCTACACTCCCCGGCTGTCCCCTGTCGTCCCCCTCCTATCCTAAACACACATGTCTCACTCTGTAGGGCCCGCAGTCCAGCCCAAGGACGGCCGTCCTGCACTTTGAAAGCCCAGGATGGACAACAGGTAGCCGTCCCGTCCCGTCCAGGGCTCTTGGTGGTCCCCGCGCTGGGCCCTGCAGGGCCCCCGGACAGTTAGGAACACTGATGCAATTCATCTGTTAACAAGTGATTAAGAGAGGACTCAATGGATGGGGTGTACTCACGAGGGGCAGGGGAGGACATCGTTATTAACTGATGGCCCAGGAAGCGAATTAGCAGTTGGTGGGTGATGAAGGGGGTGGCTAAAAATAAAGGAGTAGGAGGAAATCGCTTCACAGTGCAACTTACCATATTAAATACAGGATGCCGGTAACTGGAGCACTTGTCATAAGGTGAACTTCCAATTTTCTGATGTTTGTAAGAACGACCAGGTCTGCAAATGCTACGAAGGAAACTCTCTCAGGATATGCAGCCCACCTGGCTCATACCAAGCGTGCTCTACACACTGAGCCCGCTACTCATGGCACAACCACTCAGCCACTTTCATCCAATGCCGACCAACAGGCCAATTTGATCGGCAAGCGTCCGCAGGAAGAAAAACCTCTTGATGTATCCCCTTGCGTTCACAACATCAGCATCGATCAGGAGAATGACAATGTCGGCATCACCGATATCAAAAGTGAAACATTGGCAACATCGATTGCTGCGAAAATCCGAATTCCCTACCTCCTGAGTGCCACCATGACGGAAGCGAGAGGAGCGGTTAGCAAGTGTACCGGTTATATCCATGGGGCACAGAATAGGACTATAGTCCCTTCACTGTCTCTTACAAACGGGAAGCCCGTTGGACATTTTTTCTGGTCCTTAGTGAATACCAATCTACCTATATTTCAACTGAGGTAAGTGCACTGCCTCTGAAACGTCACCATGTTCGAACACGGTGGTGGTGGAAGAATGACTTGATGTATTTTCTATCTACGACCGAAGGTCTATATAGAAATACATGACTACCAAGACCCACTACCAGCTCACTCAACTCTACTACCCAGCCCTTTGAGGATAGCTACCCCGGGCCGTACCTACTGCTAACCTAAACCCTAACACACCGGACCCCAATAACAGAAACCAGCCCATAACAATTCAACTGTGCCAGGTAGTGCCATCAGCTAATCTCACAACACTCTTGCCACATCGTAGTGCAGTGCCGGGCACACTGGCATGGTATGATACAAGGCACTTCAAGTGCCAACAACGCTAGTTGCGGTGTTGCCATAAGGGTGAGGGCTAGTGACTTCTAGTGCCGCCCAGACTTTTTTTGTTTGGCAACTATAATAGATAAAGGTTCTCTGCTCATGCCTTTGACTTCTCTTCCGCTGCCAGACCCCCAGACTACAAACTCCTTTTCGTAACATAACCAAGAGTGTACACCGATCGGACCAGTTTTTGTGCACCAGTTCATTTACAGGTATGTCTTCCCACTGTTCTCCCATCTAACGTTTGATTGGCAAAAAAGAAGAGCCCAGCTTTATGCCTTAGGCAGCTGGAGAAAAATGCTCCACCAGCATGCAATGGGAATCAAAACTTGAACTTTATTGCTGACTAGTAGTAAATAGATAATCGTTTATCATATGACGTACCAGGCCGATACTAAGAACAAGCCGGCTGTTCTTTTGCCTGAAGTCCCAGCCATCCGAGATTCTGTGTCACAATATATACAAAAATGTATCAGCAAGTTCAATGCATGGCATTCTGGAACCCAAGGCTTCTGTCCTCCAGATAGAGGGGAAAATGCGCTCACCATTGAAATGCCTGCATCTATTTGGATTAGGTTCCAGGAGGCTCTAAATATTGATGAAGATGAAAAGTAAGATGCCCTCCTCGTTGCAGTTTGGTATGATTTACAAAATGCGGCTAGATTTCCCCGGTATTCTTATAATTCGTTATTGAAGACCTTAACCATACAATCAGCTCCAAACTCGATACATGCAAATTTGGTTTCTACCGTTTCCACCGCATTTACCATGGCCCGTAGCCGGCTCCCAATCCCGCTTCGTGACAGGATCAATATCGCTACTGGCCAAACGTTCCACGGGTTTCAGGGAGCCTACCGGGGGTCGGGGGGGATCCCTGGTGCTGCTATACTAATTGAAACTCCACAGGGAAATGTGGAGGTGAAATTTATCCTGGAAGTGGGTATGGCAGAGGCATATGATACCCTGGTTGATGATGCGAGGATGTGGCTAGAAGGTACTGAGACCGTTTCTGTTGTTATGCTAGTAAAGATGGAGGAAGACCCGCCTTACCAGAGCCCACTGCCCTCCTACCTAAATGGTGATGAGTGTTCCCAGCCTGAGGGCGATATTGAGGAGGAGGAGGTAATTACTGAGAAAATGGTTTCGCTTATGGGACCCTATGGACCCGCAGTCCACAAGGGAGTTTCTTGGGTGGGAACTATCACCGGATTTACCGAAATTTGGACACGAGACCCAGTATCTCACATAGCAATTCGTACTCCAGCACCAAAGGTAAGTTACTCCTTTAGATATATAAAGGAAAAGTGATTCAAGCTAAGGTACATAGAACCATGTTCACTTAGGCACTGGATTGTTTTTTAAGTTCCACCTTAGTGACTTCATTGATGTTACCAACAAAGACGACGACCAGGAAATAGAATTTGACTGGGAGGGGTATCAGAGGAATCTGGGAGTTTACATCAAGGAGCTGGCGGTGTATCGATATCGTCGCGCGATGATTGCTCGGGAGGGACGCGATAATGTTTTAGATCATGATTTTTACCCCTCCCCTTCCCCTGTTTCCCAATAGTCCCCTATTGCCCCTCCTTGCTGTGGAGGGAATTGTTTTTTAAAACTTTGTTATGATATACCCTTTTTAATAAAACCTCAGCCCAATGGTTTTACTAAGATCCCTTAGAAATAGGTTCTTTTTGAGAAATTAGAAATATTCAAATAAGGCCCAACCCCACAATTGTGTACTAACAAAGGTATTGTTCCTAACAGTATGGGGGGGAGTATCTATAGGGCTCAGTGATTCTTCCACGGTAGAGGTTAGGACGGACTATAAGACAGGTAGCTCCTAGCTCATACCAAGCGCGCCCTACAAACTGAGCCCGCTACTCATCGCACGACCACTCAACCACTTTCTCCCAATGTAGACCAACAAGCCAATTCGATCGGCAAGCATCCGCAGGGAGTAAAACCTCTTGACGTATTCCCTTGCGTTCACATCAGCATCGATCAGGAGAATGACAATGTCGGCATCACCGATATCAATGGTGAAAACATTAGCAACATCGATTGCTGCGAAAATCGGAATTCCCTACCTCTTGAGTACCACCATGACCCAAGCGAAAAGAGCGGTTAGCAAGTGTGCCGGCTATATACATGGAGCCAGAATAGGACCATAGTCCCCTTCCGTGTCTCTTAGAAAGGGGAGGCCCGTTGGATATTTTTTCTGGTCCTTAGTGGATACCAATCTGCCTATATTTCAACTGAGGTAAGTGCACTACCTCTGAAACAACACGGTGTTGGAACACGGTGGTGGTGGAAGAATCACTTGATGTATCCTCTATCTACGACCGAAGGTCTACATATCATACCTACCCGTCCAGCCACAATCCTACGCGAGCCTGAGGGACTAAATGTACCAATCCCTACCGATCCCCTAATAGCACTATCAGATAGCGCGCGATGTGGGTGCGAGGCTCACGGGTTATGGCCCGCGAAGGCCGGAGTGCTCAGTGGGCACGACCTCTTCACCCAGAAGATATAAAAGTGAGTATGATATGAGAGGAAGAGTTCAGAAAATTCTCCCAACACTAGAGTAGAATGCGCGGAAAATAAACAGTAGCTTGAGGGTCGTGATGTGTGACCGTATTTGCTTCAGGTATATTATAATCCTACGAGGAGTGGTGCCCGACTTATCATACGCACCCCACTCCACTCCGAGATCTGAAAAGTCCACCCGTGGGCCCACGATCACAATCTGTGAGCTTCCTCGTACCCAGATATGCCGGGATATCTTACAAATCAGGGACCGCCGATCGAGTAACTCTCTCACAGGACTCTCCCCCTCGGAGATTCATGCAAACCATGGACTCGAGCTTAGGCTATCAGAGTGCATTTCTTGTCGATGGGAATGGTTGTTGGGTATGCTAGGGTGTCACTGGCTTTGTTGATTCAGTTCAGAGCTAGGGGGA
>Ga0307509_10001741_pt1 | contig 36218 bp, 39 predicted proteins | sample 10_EM_MG_FD_202245 | JGI IMG/M metagenome (GOLD analysis project Ga0307509, IMG submission 202245) | Populus trichocarpa ectomycorrhiza microbial communities from riparian zone in the Pacific Northwest, United States - 10_EM | ecosystem: Host-associated > Plants > Roots > Unclassified | place...
TCGGGTATGACTCATTATGAGTCATGATCGTGTGACTCATAGGTATGAGTCACCAGGGTCAGGGTTATTGCGGGAAGAGGCCTATATAAAGGATCACGACGGGCCGTGGATATAGGATCTTCACGCTACCATCTAAGTACTTTTCTACAATATAACTTTACCTTTACCTTTACCTATCTCTTAGCGTAAGAGAAATCAAGATACGAAGAAGTTCCCTCTACACCTCTCCCCAATAAGATATTGGGGTGAGATAAGAATACTATAAGATAGTCTAAGAATCAAAGAAGAGATTATAAGTTAATCTCCGGAAGAAGAACACTCTCTCGTCTTTAAGAAGACGAAGAATAAGTAAGTCGTTTGCTACCTGTTGCATAATTAATCTCTACTGGAGTAGGATCGTAACACCCCGGTATGTTTGTGCGATAGGCAAATGGGCGAGGAACCAAGCTCCCTTCCCTCAATTTTCCTACTCCGCTTTTCACCTTCCTATTTGGGAAGGCATAAGGGAGGGTAAAACACCACACATCAGTCTCACGATCCTGACCCGCCCCTGAACTTGGAGCTTCATAAGGGTGCTGGAAAGGCCTTATCGTGGGATAAATACACCATACCGGCTGGTATCCTACTACCACCTCAATATCTGCCCTCCGGTGGCCCCTCGCCATAGCCATAGGGGCAAAAACCTCACTACTTTGGCCAAATCCCATGGCTGCTGCCACAACAGTGTGTCATGGGTTTGGCCCTCCTCCATACTTCAACTCGGTCGGATTTTCTTAGCACTGTGTGGCTAGTATTGCACTGCCTCTGGTTACACCACCGCCCTGCCGATCGTTTACTACACCTTTACCTGATGCCTTGCTCTTGGGCTTGCATACGGTTGTTCACAAGAAAAGGATTCCTCAATCCTACCAAAAGCGAGGAAGGGTTTGTCTGACGGCCCTACACCCGAGATGATGAAGGTTCGGACGCGAGTAGCATTACAATTCTTTCTTTTGTCTTTCTTATGTCATGTGATGTTCAGGAAGGTTTTCTTGTTATCTTCTGCCTCTGCTGGCTAGGTTGTCAGGCAAGTGTCCTGCCTATTATTGGGGTTGTTATTCTTGTCTTGTGCCTTTTTGGTTGGGGATTTGCGGTTGGTTCCACACCAGAGGGACCTGGGATGACTTGTTTTTCCCTTGGCTGAAGGGGGTGGGCTTTCTTTGCCATGGGGTCTTCTCCGAATGCAGCGGTTTGTGCCTGGGGGAAGTGTTTACTTTGGTTTACATGTACCTAAAAACAATACCACGGATTTAACAAAAAAAGAAAAAGAATGGGCGAGGAACGGGAAGAGCCTAATCTAGTGACAAAGTATCCAATCCATGTTTATTTCCCTCTATTTCCCTCTTCATTGAACATTCCACCTTTCTCGATACCTTATTCTTGAACTTTAGTCCATACTCACCCAAGGCCAAACGCAATAGAGCATGGTATATACATATGTATTTCTCTAAAGCCGTAGGTATTTCGGGTCCAGGGTCCGGTTCTCGCACTGATATTGTGCATTAACAAATTAGCCGCACATCAACGAGCAGGAAAAGCTTTGGCCATGATAAGAGCACTCCCCCACCAACCCACCGTCGTGCAAGCCATAAAAAAGTAGAAATCAATATTTAGTGTATCATCCGTCAGCCTTCATAATTGCCTCTATGCTATTCGCCAGACCCTGCCAGAGTATCAAAAAACTTTTGGGTTTAGAGGTTTCCAGCAATGAGTAATGGCCTCCTCTATTGCCTTTTTGACCCCATTGACAGGACCCTTCATGAGATACTCGAGTACAGCTCAGGATAGTGCTTATGAAGCTTATCTTTCACCAGAAACCAAACATTTTCAATTGGATTGAGATCTGGTGAATAGGCAGGAATTTCCATAAGAGCAATTCCCTGCCTTCTGAGCCATCTCCTGAAGGGCAAGTGAGTCTTAGCATTGTCAATGATAAAAAATACCTATAAGGCAAACTCTCTACTCGTAATGTCCTAACGTCTGTGAACACAATTGTATTGCATACGGGCAAAAAAAACCAGCCGAGCCTCATGATTTTGCTGGTATGCAAGAGCAGTTGCGTTCACGAAGGTGAGGACATCGCGAGGATTGTCGTCTGCTGATCCTAAAATTTAGCCTCCCTTGGCGACCACCGGGTAACTTTTAGTTTTCCAGCCAGGGGCTGACCCACACTTTTTCCATCCGCAACCCTAACCCGACTGCGACGCCTTCTAGCCTGGAAGTTGGACCCTCCATAGCTCCTTCGACCGCAACATTTTACGCCCTTATCATGACAACTCCCAACGGCGGCCGATGGTACAACGGCGGCCCCGGGCCATCCTACAACGGTAGCAATAACAGCAACGGCTATGGCTCGAATCCTTACCCCCCACCCACCCCGATCGCCCCAGGTCGTCCTCAGCAATCCGCTTCAACTCCAACACGACCGCAGCTACCACCGCCGTCGACAAACCGCTACAGTAACTTTGAAATCACTATCCCGGTCAATCGCTGGCCTGCTGGTCACTCAAATAGCAATACTCCCAACACTCCCAGCACACCGTCTAACTCGATGGATCCGCACTTGACCTTGATTTCCATGGCCGAGGGGTACTTTGAGGCAGCGCATGCGAGTGGGTACAAAGCAGCTTTGGCAAAGGGGGGTGGAGATGCAAAAGCTTATTATAAATTGATTGCTACGGGGTTGAGGGCCCTAGAGGCGGCTTTGCAGGTAAGAGTCTGTAGCGAGAGAAGCAGAGCAGAAAAGCCATCTGGCTGACTGGGTAGTGCCGACTTCAACCAAGATTAGAAGCTATGGTCAGGCTACGATACGCTGGGATATTGCACGAGGAGACGGAGAATGGGGATGAAGCTGAAGACGCTTTAAACAAAGGGGTATGCTGGTTTTGTGTGGATCGTGCCGTGGGGTTCACCGGCTAATTTTTTGTTCATTTTCTTCCTCGCAGATTATGCTAGCGCAGAGGGTAGTGATTCTCCGAACCAACCTGAACAACGGGAAATTAATATGCTCGTAGGGAAATTTCACCGATATCAAATACACTATGCAACATCTTCTTGCGCGCATCATGCTGCGAACCACTCCTAAAGCTTCTCTGAAAATGCTCAATTCCTGTATTGCTGACTCGGAAACGTATGTGGATACCCTAGTACCCCTACCGATATCCCACTAACGTTACGCCTACCACAGTCTTGATATGGTCCACTGGACCTATTCATTCCGATTCCTACGCTGCAATATCCTAATGGAGGATTCCCCACTCCACGATGAGCAGGGTGCAATAACCACTCTCCAAAAGATATCAAGTACTGCAGCCGCGCGCCACGACCACGGGATCTATCTACTCGCAAGCTTAATGGAGACAATGATATCTGTTTCTTCCGGGGCCGATGGAATTGAAGCTGCCAATCGTGCCTTGGCAAGAGCGAATTCTTTACAGTTGGAAAGTATGCAAGGGATGGAGCAACTGGGTATCTTGCGGCAAATGTTGGACATCATGTGCTCACTCATGGCCGGGCGCTATAGTGAAAGCGAGGTGAAGGTCAAGGTACTGCATGGAATGCTCGACCATAGTTCAAAGGCGCAGATTTGGACGCCAAGTGGGGAATTTGAAATATTGATTAATCCCGTGCGACTTGGGAGGCCCGAGGAAAAACTGAAGTTCAAATGGTTGACCAAAGAGGATATTTTCGTGTTGGGATACTTCATCAGTGGTCTCTGCAAGTTCCAGAAAAATGTCGAGGAAGTGGGGCGCGGGGAGAAATATCTACAGGAAGGCCTCAGGTCAATAGAACGTGAGCCGAGGCATCATTATTTACCTTTTCTTCCTCCAGCCTCTTTTTTTTTTCCACCACAACTCTTGGGCTCTAACGGTTTCACAGGTCTATTGAAGGAAGACCACGCTGGCACGACCTCGCTTGTGGGAGCTATGAACAAGTCTACATGGAGGCAAACGCTGAAGTGTCATGTTATGCTTTACCATACTTTCCTCCTCTGTGTAAGAACAGATTGGGACGGTGCTATTAAGGTGGCTACTCCTTTTGATCCCGAGCAAGCTTATATCTCAGCAACACTGACCGTGCCCACCGCCCCCTTGCTAGGGATTCAATAATCTCCAACAAGCCTTCTCGGTGTTACCACCCCAGAGATTCCTCCTACCAACCCTCATCACCTACCTACAAGCTGTAATATCCCAGGGGACAAACCAATTGGATCAGGCCCTTGAGCTTTACAAACTAGTCTACACGACTGTCCAATCTCCAGATTCAGAGCTATCAATAATCTCTAAGCTGAACTCCATCATAATTCTCCGGCCGCGCGACCCCCGTGCAGCAGAGCATCTTATGACTACGGTAGAGAAGCCCTGCATGTCGACGAAAAACTACCTCATAAAGGCAGCATACATGGCCGTCAAAGCCACGGAACGAGGCGAGCTTGTCAAGACAAAAAACTACCTGAGCCTAGCCCTCCAGCTCGCTACGCAAACAACGAATCAGCAGTTGACATTCATCTTGCTAAGCTTCATGTGTCACAGGTTCTTTTCGGGTGTGGTCAGCGAGCAGGCCGAGAAAAGTGCCAGGGCAGCACTACAGAATGCCACGCGCGGGAGGGATAGCTTGTGGAGTCTTATGGGGGGTGAGATGTTTGCCGGTAAGCTCTGGCCAACGTACTCATTTCTTTTTGTTCGTTTATCTCGCGGATAAACAAATGGACATCGCGGGGTTTTTCCATTTTCCATTTTCAGCCCCGTTTATTAATGGGTTTGATGCATTGACTGACTGACGGATTGTGAACGCGTGGTACAGACTGCCTCGCGAGAAAGGGTAATGAGTATGAGGCTATGAGACAAAGAGACCTCAATGAGGAGCCCAGAAACGCAGTTGTTGCGAACTTAACCCGACATATGCTTCCGGATAAGCACGCCAGTGGAGGAGGAGTGGGGTTTCACGAAGCTGCCTAATAAGTACTTAAAGTGATAGGGTCACGGTAGACCGGAGGCGTTTGCATTGAGCTCTTTCATAACCCACATATTTTCATTTCCAACCTTATTTCTCTTCTAAGGAAGATAGTATGTTCGCTTACGGTAGACGACGCCTACCCGTCGCCGTCGTGGGTATTTGTACTGTATGATAGAGGGTTTCCTTGATTTTTTTCTATTCTTCTGCTCCTTCTACTCTGGGTTTGGGAATATGGCGTTCTCTTCTTTTATCCTACCTATACCACACTAACGTAAACCTCCCGTGCGAATCATCCATGTGCCCACCCCCTCGTCGACCATGATCTATCCAATCGATCCGACCTTCCCCTACCCCGTCCATCCACCCAAACTAGGTATTCTTTCCCCCCGCGCCCCCCGAATTACCCCCTCCTTTGTTGGCTATACAGGTATGATACCACTCGACTATGTCTCCCGTGCTCTCCATCCGCCACATACCCTATTACCCTAACACCCCATTACCACCAGATCACCAAACCCCGCCAACCGGCGAGAGGGAGGCCAAGTCTGCCATCAACCTTTCAGCCAGCCACCGCCGTTATACCTCGGAGGGCATATTTTATAGTATTTGTACGTTTATGTGAGCTGAGAAGGCACAAGCTTAGCAACAAAAGAAACGTACCCCCAGACTTTCAGTACAAATCACCAATTTTCAATACACACATATTTAGCAACAAGGCATAATAAGAAAGAAAAAAGCCAGTAATTCTTCTTTGGCAGAGAGCCCGACCCAAAGACTCACACATAGCCAAATGCCAGGCCACAGGAATTTTGTTCTACATACAAAATCTAAAAGCCCGAATCCCTGAGGGGGAAGATTGAAAAAGCCATACCAAGACGGGCAATTCGCACGGGATTTTTCTGATGGGCCAAGTGGGCTAGGTTCGTGTCTCTGGATCAGTAATTTACGATTAATAAAAAATTCATAATAATGTCACCAGAGCCTTGAGGACGGTATTTGTTTGTTGCGGTTGTTTCTCTCCCAGCCAATTATTAAAAATCGCAACTTCTTTTCATGGAAAACCCGGTGGGGAGGGACATTTCTTTTTGCTGCCAAGACGGTACTCGCTTACTTCCGACCGGCAGCCGGTACCTGCTTGTGATGCGGTGGGGCGGTGGGATGGTGGGATGGTGGGAACGACGGGCAGTCTTGCCAGATTCTAGTATAGCCTATTGTTCGCCGCCCCCTTTCTGTTTGTTGTTCCCCCCGCGGCTGTTATCGGGGTGGAGGAGGTGGGGTACCATACCGCATCGTTCCTGAGTGGTGGTGTGGCGTGATCTCGGGAGATTGACACCATCTCGCGCAGGGGTGGATGGGTACCGTAGGTTACGCTTGCGATAGCGTAAGTACCGGTACCGATAGTACCGTAGTTTGGGAGGCTTGAACTAGGCGGCGGGTGGCGATGGGTTGTTTTGAGGGAGGGGAGGGCTTTTCCTAACCCTCTTTAATATCATCCCCTCTACGAGTACCGTACAGACACTATACTTGCCTACGGTATTCCAATGGTGTCCTGGAATCTCGGCGCCTCTAGGCGTCAAGCCTTATCAAGTTCTCCCTATGCCTTTGGAATGGGAGTACGGTACAGTACCATTCGTCCCCTCCTTCGCTTCCGCGCTCCCCCTCATGTCACAACGCGAACCCACCAATCTATTCCCGGCACCCGAGAACTTAATCCAACTTACCGGTACTGTACTTCAACCCCAACATATTGACCGAAGAGTGAGCAAGGTATGGTACGGTAGCAGCTGGGTCGTGGATCATTCAAATGGTGCCACCAAGAAAAAAAGAAAAGAAAAAGAATCCCAGAGCGAGGGGTTTGAGCTCTAATCACTGTATCCAGGTACCGTACTTGGCAGCATAACTTTAGGCGGTTCGCTCCCACCTGGCCAGCTTGGCGGGACCATTCGCTAACCTTATTACTTGCCGATCCGAAAATGTGCTATCATACGGTACCTGGAAACCTTTGGCGTTTCCTTAGCCTAAACCACTTTTGGAATATCGGCAAGTGCTGCACCGGTACCTGACCTGCAAACTCTGGCGCCCAGCTGCTCTACCTCCACATACTGATATCCACCTCCTACAAAGCAAAATCTTCCACACATTCCTAAACTGGAGAACTGAAAAGAAAAGAAAAGAAAAGAAAAACAAAGACCCCCCACATCATAACCCGAACCTAGATTTTGCTGCTCTCACTGTTTTTCTTACAAAGGCTAAACTTCCATATAGTCCCTCCATCCCCGCAGGGATGTCGCACGGGAGCACCCGCTGACCCTGTATCCACGAGCGAGTGGGTAGATGGGTGGGTCAGAGTCCCCATCAGCTACAGCACGTCGCACAGCCCGTGCTGCTTGTACTCGAGTACTTGTACTGCGTTTATCTGGCGAGACACCGGCAGACACTTTTACGTTAAAACAGGAAGCAACTGAGGTGAAACCTACAATTGCGTCAAAATCAGAGCCCCGAAAGGCTTAGCCGTGGCTGCAAAGAGTTAGGATATAGAGTTTTATTACAACTCTAAAACAGTAACAAGAATAAAAATCCTGTTTGAAGACACCAGCACCTAACGCCTCTCACAAGATAATGTGGTACCGGTACTTGCTCTTGATATATCTCACTATAATTTAGGCCGTCCGACCCGGAGCGGATTGGATAGTATGGATTGAGCCCAAAGTGTTTGTGTCTTGAGCCTGTCTTAGTATTGGCTACTAGTACGGGCGCTGTATGGCTGATGTTTCTTTGTGGTGGGCAGTGGGCGTTGCTTAATGTGCCACGGGTATGGGGTTCGTACTGTGCCACGGCAACTTAGGCTCTGGAATTGTCCCGATACTTGCCGGTTCTAAAAGTGCCCGGAAATCTTAGCATGCTTGAGGCCGAGGGAACGCCTGGCTTTCCGGATCCTGTCGGAATCGGCGAGTACTGTGTTGCAGTATAAACACGAGGCAAGGCAAGCAAATTCTCGTGAAAGCTTGAAGCCATCACGCATTACATAACAAAAAGTGGACCAATCACAACCCTTTCCTCTCGCGAGCTGGCTGGTAAGTTACTCACTGCACCTCCAAGACTTGAATAATTGAGAATCTCGCTAGGACTTGGAGTTGCTTCTCCTTGTAATGCCTTTTTTTGTCTTGGCTAAGGGCTGAAAGAGAATCCTTTCGTCGTGTTTTCTCCCAATAATCCAAAGGGGGAAATTCTGGACGTACTAGCTTCATTCTCAACCATCCCAGTTCCTACGGTATCCTGAAAGGTTTGAGCACCCGCCAGAGAGTTAGCAAACAGCTAACCTGGGCCAGCCTGCAAAATAAGCCGCCCAGTACGACATCTCCCCTGGTACTCGCAACTACTGGTTGACACAGATGCTTTGACAGTTAGATCTAACTGCACGCCTATCGTGCGCAGAGAACTTTGAACCCTCCTAGGAATTCACACTGCAGGAGCAAGCTAATACTATGGCTCAAGCTAGCATGCACTCACGCAACTACCAAAAACACGCCATATCCAGCCAGGGAATGGCTAAAAGTGTGTGGGTTCTTGCATGGACTTATTACTCTTTACTAACACATGTAATTGTGGCGTGCCTACGTGATAGGTTTGTAACAGGGGGAGGTGTAAAGCTTCTCATTAGGGAGATTGTTCTCGCAGAGAGCCTGAGTTAAGGCGTACCAGTGGGGGTCCTGGGTTTAAGCTCTTTTGTAAAAAATAGTTGAGGGAAATTGTGCAGCTGGGGTTAGGTTGGATGGCTAGCTGATGAGAAAGGAAGAGGGTGGGGGAAAAGAGTGACAAAGAGAGAGGGACGAAGAGAAAGAAGGTGATATGGGGTGCGCTGTGGGGCGGTCAAGGCCAATTACCGGGTTGGGGGCTGAGCTGGTGGAGAGGGCTACCCGACAACACTCGAGGGGAGTATGATACAGTACCTGGAAGGTGAGGAGTGCTTGAACGTGTTATTCCGCGCTCTGCTGTGCTTAAAGGGAGTATAGAGAGCAGGAAAGAGTACAAATACCCCCCCCCCCTCTATCCCATCCATCCCTCACTCACTCTATTGCCTAGGATCAGTTGCCTCCCAATCTCCCAGTCAATTCATTAAGAAAGCGAAGCAAAGCCAAAACTCAAGAACAACAATGCAGTACAAACTCATCTCCGCGCTATTGGCACTCTCGGCTGCTCCTGTAGTCCAAGGCACTCCGGTTGCAGGTGCCTGCAACGCCGATAACGTACTCAGGGCCCTGAGACGCTTCTCCAGCGAGGCTATTCCATTCTGCAGTAGTTATATCAATGTCCCCACGATTACTACAAGTACTGCTTATACCGCTGGGACTATGTAAGCCCCCCCCTTTCGGTCAATTGGGTTTGGTTTGACTAATAGCTGAAATCGAATTGCATCTGTCTAGCACCACGACTACCACCGCCACCCTCGTCGTCAACAAGAGAGAGGTAGAGGAAGACGTCGTCTTCGGTCTCCCGGCCGGAGAGGAACACCTGGCACGTCGTGATGGGCCCCCACCCGCTTTGCCATCTTACGTCTCGCAGTACCCCCCCGAGAGGATCTCCAGTGCTTGCTCTTGCATGACTATTCCTACCTCGACTGCTACTGCCACTATTCCCATCACCGCCGTAATCCCCCTCGCCTACTTTCTTCCTCTCTCCCTTCTGGTATACTAATTATCAATAAATAGACCGCCACACAGACCCAAACCGTGACAGGTGGAAATTGCGATACGACCTACGACACCTACGGCAACGGCAGCGGCAACAAAATCGACTTCCTCTTGGCCTCTTCGGCAAAGGACTGCTGCCAGAAGTGCCAAGCGAAGCACGATTGCGTTGCCAGCGCGTGGGTCATTGGCATTTGCCAGCACCTGGTCAACAAACAGGCTATTCCTGGGGACCTGGTCACGCCGATGTGCCCACTCGGTATCGAGGATTACCACTTTGGACCCCCGGCGCCTGGGCGGGTGTATGCCGGGCCTTGTGGGCGTTAGGTACGGGTTTGTTTTTTGCTCGAAAGGGGAGGAAATAGCTTGGGTGACAGGTTAATTTGAAGTAGGAAACGAGGAGTGGTACGAGCTTATGTGTTATTTAATGATTTGACCGAGTTGCAGTTGGAGGGCCGCTATGGGAATACTATATTATTATCCGAAAATCCATCAGTTTTCTATGAGCATACGGTACCACCATACCGGTATCATACCAGTATTCACACACACTCACCCTCATGAGTCACAACAGAGAGAAAAAGTAACATTTACAAAATACGAGTGATAGCCGATGACCAATTGTGGTCCGTGCAACCATGCACTTGTTCCCACAGCGGAAGTGACCTTGCATGCACCAAGCGCGTGCAGCAAAATCACGGGGAGGGCTTTTTAGAAAAAATAAATAAAAATATTATTCTTGTTGTTATTGTCGTCTCAGATAGGGCAAGCAAGTCATGGCTGGGCTTTGGGGACTTCCGATCGACGAGTGGTGAGTCGGGCAAACCATGGTATCGTATTGATTGGTTAAGAACGGCTTTGGGAAAGAAAAAAAGAAAAAAATCAAGTTCGGTAACAGTAACGGTCACGGTGCCTGGGATTTTCGCGGGAGGGGGGGCATCCCTGGTGGGGGTTTGTTTTGACCTGATATCATGTTGCAGGTTTGATATGGTACCCGGTATGAACAAAATACGGTAGGTACCGCACAGTTATGTAGGGCGTTGCTGCGGGGAGATATGGTTGTTTGTTTGTTTATTGACCTTTGGTTTTGTGTCCGAGTGGTGGGGTGTGTTTTGAATGGTGTTGATGAGATATGATGTGATGGGTGAATTGGGTGGGATGGTCGGAGCTTGAATGGTGTAAATTTATATTATGAGAGGTTTTGCTGTTCTTTTCACCGTTATGTAAGGCCGGAGATTTTAGTTGAACTGAGGTTTGCACGCCAAGACTCTATTGAGGTTCAATGGATAAAGCCAGACACAATTCCACTTGAAAAACACGGTACCGGTGTTGAGAGGGAAAGGGCAGATGCTCTATCAATAGTGAAGCGGCTTCCTGCTTGGCTGCCCTCGTCATGCCCTGATAACTCTAACAGAACCTCCACTGGCTAACGAATAAACTCTCCCACTGCCTCATCCTCCCCACCACGACAAAGCTCCCCTTTCTCTGCTTCCCTCCCCACCAACCACAGCAAACGAACCAACCAGTCGGTAGACCACCATCTCTAAACCTCCTTCTCGATAAATAAACCCAACCAATAAATTACCACCTACCCTCCTAATCACCAGTACACACAGGAGGAGTTTCAAATTCTCCATCAGTCCCTTTCCCTTCCCTCCTTACTCATTTGGTCAATCAATACAATTGGTTGACCCTCCTCCCCTACCAGATAATCTTCGCTGTGAAAGCGTGTTCCGATGGAGGACTTTCAACAGCGCCGCCGCCCACCGGCCGTCACCTACGGTAAACCCATCAAGAAGCGGTTCTCGGACGCTCCTGGAATTTTCACCACTTTGGACCATGGCTCAAAATTCCCCGAGGCCTCGGATGAACTCCAAAACAAAGCAGCAGCGGCAGCAGCAACATCAATCCCAAAAACAACAACAATCGTTCCTTTGCCACCGACTATGCCGGTCAGGGTGACGAAAGTCCAGCAGCAGCAGGAGAAGAAGGGGAAGGAGAAAATAACGGAATCTGTTTTGGTTGCTAACCCGGTACAACAGAAAAAGAGCTCTTCGGGAATGAACGGAAAGTCGACTTTTGCGAAGGCTTACCTTAGAAATATTGCTCCCCCGGCTCAGTCTCCCGAGGAACTCGCGGCGAAGAAACTCGATTCGACGGATATTTTCGATTTCGAGGTTTCCAGTGATGTCGAGGAGGTTCCGGTCATCCCCATGAGGAAAGGTGGTAGGGGATTGAAGAAGAGCAAGCAGAAGCCCTCTATTACTAGGCCGACTGTCGTCGCGGGCTTTGATAGCGATATTCCGGAGACGAGCACTACCGTTTCAAGGAAGCGCTCCTACAAGAAGGGCGGAGGTGTCACTGTGCCGGAACCGAAGAGAAGGAAGTCGCTCAAAGACTCTGATGAGGAGATGGACATATCTGTTGCGAAGGATAAGGGGGCAGTTTCTACCGCTCTGCCGAAAGGGAAGCAAAATCTCAAGGGGGACAAAATCACTTCGACTGCTAAGGTCACGAAGAATTCTACTGTCTTTAAGGTAACCAAACACTCTACTTTCGAGGTTTCAATCCCATATACCTTCGACAGGCAACCTTCATCAAAGCCGGTGTTCTCCAAAAGCATTGTCAAGTCCGGGGCACAGTCTCTTACAAGGAAGCAGGGACAGGAGAAGAAGCTGAAGCCCCTTGCTAAACCGAAGTCGGCCCCCGCCCTTGTTGAGAAGAAAAGCGCCCCACATGAGAAGGTTGAGAAGCCCCCTCCTAAGTCTACCGCAGAAAAAGAGCCTGCGACAAAGTCCGGCAAGACCACCCTCAAAACCGTTACAGCATCACGTGTGCAAAAGGCGGTTCCAACGGCGCTGCCTAGCTTAAAGGCTAAGCATGCTTCCCCAGAACTTCCAATACTCGCCCGTGAAAAACCAGCTCCTCCCAACATAAGTGCCCCAGTCGATAAAAAGGGTTGGAATAAGGGCAAAACTAAGGCCATACCCAGGGGAGCCAAAAAACTTAATCAAGAGTCCTCTGACGATGATGAATTTGATATACCCCTAATTGCGGAACTCCGACCTATTCGTCGTCGCCGGCTGATTGATACTCTCGGGGGCGATACCCGCGGATCGAGAGCCGGAACAAGGTCAACTTCAGTTACCACTGACTCTAGCGGGGATAGCGACTCCTTTACACAGGATGCACAATATCCACAATCCCAACAACTTTCGGAATCCCAAAACGGCACGTCTAAGTTACAGGACTTGTTCCAATTCGGGCCCCAAGGCCAAAAACGACCTGCCCTGAAGCCTACCTATAGCACCGGTAGCGGGATTGGGCCTAAGGTTACTTATGCACAGCAGAGATCTTTCAAGGCCGACGAAAACATGTCTGAACAGAGCCTCTTCGGAATCCCACTCATGATGATGCCGTCTCCATATTCCGGCAAGAAGGGTATCGGCTTTGACGAGGGGCTGGAGGAAGAACCTCTTGCTACTACTAAAGGGATGATGAAGAATATTCATGAGCTTCGTGAGGCTGGTAGTAACAATCGCTTCCTGGACGATGTCGAGGACTTTTTTGGCGATATCGAAGGGAAGAACGTGCCCCTAGGGACCAAACGCTCTGGGTATGATTGCTTTTCACATGATATTGGGTTGATCAAGAGAGACTAATGGGATTGTTTAGGTATATCGGACTTGCCTGTAAAATGGTTGACAAGACGTTTGTCCGTAACTTTAGAGCTAATAACTTTGATACACGCCTCTTGAAGCGTGTTGCCAAGCAAACTGATGAGGTGGGATTTCTCCCTTTTGAGATTAATCGAAATAGATGTTGATCTCCTCTCTATTTATTTTACTTATTTTTAGGTCATTTGCTTTGCCCTAGCATTTATGATTGCCCGCCTACTCCGGGAGGATTCTACTATCCAAGTATTGTCAGAAATACACACCAATGGGACTCTGGATATGTTGGCCCGCATGCTTGACTTTGAGAGAGATATCAAGGTGGTTTCTAAGGATAAAAAGACAAACATGTCAAAAGCTGCGCAAGGAATGGCTATGGATTTGCGCACGCTTGTCGATAAGTCCACGGTTTTTCCTCAGAGCAAGCCGACAGTCTATTCGGCCCAAATTATGGGATTGATGGTCCTAGACACAACTATTAGGAGCCTACGAGCGGCCGGTATTCACGACCGTATCGTACCCTTGGATGTGCTGAGCAAGCTTGTTGCGATGGTAAAGGCTTTTATTACCCCCGCTAAGACTGGGAAGGTCCCAGACATGCTCGTGCTCGAACTGCTTCTTTCTGCTCTGGAGGCTTGGGCGTGTGGATTAGATATTGAGATTGAAACTGCGTTTTCCAAGGACGAGCTCACAACATTGACCGATATTATTCCCACTATCATGGCCCAGGCCGTTACTGGAGATAATGGAAAGTTTCACGTCGGTGACTTTGACGTTAAGGATATTCTCTTGCTCACTCTTAGACTAAACATAAATATCACGAACGATAGAACGGAGGCCTGCGATGCGCTTGCCGGTTCCGACCTCATTCCTATCTTGATTGACTTGATCCGCAGCAGATTTGGTATCCTTGACGGCCAGCTCGAGGAGGTCCCGCGTCTGGTCAACTTAGACTTACTCGTCCTTGGCCTTGGCCTTCTAAATAACTTTGCGGAAATGAGCATCCCAGGGAGATGCTCTGTTCTCAGAAAGGACGAAACCGGCGCCCTCCTACTCGACATCTTGGTTAAACTATTCCTTGCCCGGTTTGCCAAGGCTGAAGATGTATACCCGCGCCCTCCCACCCTTACCAATTCCACATGCTAACAGTGACACAGGCCGATTCCTTAGAAGAATCCCAATCAAACGTCGGCTTTGGATACCTTGCCATCCTCCTCGGTAACCTCTGCCAGGATACCGAAATCCGCATTGCAACCCGCAACCAACTTCCTAACAAAAGCCTCAACATCTTGTACGAATCTATGGAGATATTTATCGCGCATCATCGCAAAGTCGATGAGCTCAAGGACGAGAGCGATATATTTTATCAGCTTGGCGAGGCACATTGTGCGTTTACGGAGCGGTTGGAGAGGGTTGTTAGGAGGCTGAAGGAAGGATATTAAATGTGATGGTTAAATGAATAATGGGTGAACGAATTGGGGATGTACTTTTATTTTCCTTGTTTTTCTCTTATCTTTGCTTTTCGATTCTGTTGTATTCATTCAGTTTGGAGGGTTCTCTCGGCGGTGATTGGTTGTTTTTTCATTCTTTTTTGCCCTGCCTTGCTTTCATGTATCCATATACCCGAGATTGGGTTGCCCTCTCGCTTATTTCTTTCACCCGTTTCTTCTTTTATATTTACTATCTTCTTATGGGGGTTTGGTATTTTTACAAGCAGGTTCAGTTCGCACCGTCTTATGCACTTACCGGATATGATACCTTCCCGACATCAGGAGATGGATCTTTTCGCATCTTGTCTTTCTTCTATCCCGTTCTTCTCCTACCTAACAGGACGGAATTTGTACCATACCGATACCTCGTCTCGCCGACTCTCGTCTGCTCTGGTATTTCTTTTGGCGATTTCTTCATCTTCCTAGTCCGTGGGATTTCGTTCTTTCTTTCTTTACGATTAACTTATGATTTTTACCGTTTGTGGAACTGCCTTACCGGCCGAGTTTGGGCGCAGCAGGAATGAATTAGATGGGGATTTTGCAACTGGGAATACAGTAGTAAGGGGGAATGGAGCATGTGGCGTTTATTATTTTGATTATTTTGATTTTTGATTCTCGTAGGATAGCTAGGTCAGTTCTATTGTATCTTTTGTTCTGGGGGGTATAGATATTCAGCATCGGTCAGGCACTTAATTATTCGTTAGTCAACTGGTATCAAGAATTCAACATTTGGACAGACCGCTCGTTTATGATTGAACACTGAACCAGCATGTGACGTCCTCGCCCGTTGTGGCCTTTTTTCTCCTTTTTGTTGTCAAACCATCGTTCGATAGTTTAGTTTTAAGGCATGATGATACAAGCTACCGTATGGGGTGGACAAAACACATAAACGAAAACCAAAGGAAGGAAAGAAATTACAAATGCATCAGCACAGCCCCTCCTGAGCCGGGGCAACAGTTTCCTCTGCACAGAACCCGTCACTAAATAAATACCAGTATAATATTATCATAATAGAACTAAATTCTGGGCAGCCCCAGCTGGCCCGTGAAGCTTAACTAAGAGGGGAGATAAAGCGTGACTTTCGTTGATGATGATCACCATCTTATTATATATATATCATACCTCCTGGAATTATCGAAGGTTTCACTGTACTCAGTACAGTACTTTTTCCTTTGATCATTTTCCACATTTAGTATGATACCAGTATCGATGCCAATCCCGAAATTTTTCACGGTGACCCCTAACCCACCTCTACCACTCCTCTCTCAAGTGCCCAGTGCCCCATGAGGGCACAATACCAGTAAGATAGCTTCTCATAACCCTGATGGGCCCATAAATCATAAATGCAAGTGGAGGCAAGAGTGGGCTGGGGATACCGCATTATCTGGTTAAACCCGTTTTCACGCTAAGAGGTCAAAAGAAAGTGTGGCGAGATACACGAACTTCTTTGAGGAGAGAGTTTCCTTTAGGGGTAGGATTTTTATAGACACCGTGGGGGACTTTTGCACCGATTTGGAGGAAACAACTAGCCAGGAAGGGTTATTTTGTGAAAAAATGCTGACTCACATTTTATTCTGACCTCTTTTTTTTTTTTGAAAACGAGCTTGACCAGAAAATGCGGTACGATAATTGATCTACTCCCAGATTCTGCTCAGCAGCTCTTGGCACTGGTATGATACCCCCTCTAGGCTCGCTCCCCCTCCGGTCGCGTTACTCTGCCTCTTCCCACAATCCAACCCAATCCGAGCCAACCACTCTCCCTTCTTCCTTCTATACCCCCCCAGTCCATTCATCACATCCCACTGACCCGCTTCATAAATCTACTTCGCACTCCATACCAGAACAATGCCTACTCATGCCAAACAAAGAAAAATCGCCATCGTTGGCAGCAGAGCTGTTGGTATGTTTTTCTTTCCATTCTCTAAGCTCAATCCACCCTTGCGTATGTTTTATTTTCGCAGTTGGCTCAAAAAAACAATGCATGTGTGAATCTGTGTAGGCAAGTCTTCCCTGACGGTCCAATTTGTCGAAAATCACTTTGTCGAGTCGTATTATCCTACCATTGAGAATACCTTCTCAAGAGTCATCAAGTACAAGGGTCAGGAATATGCCACCGAGATTATTGACACCGCCGGCCAGGTAAGAGTTCCGTAACCACTATTTGCTTTTCCTCTTCTTTTATTTTCTTTTGCGAGAGGAATGCGAAGTGCATGAGTGACCCTTGTCCATATACTGATGTAGACCTGGACGCAGGATGAATACAGCATTCTCAACTCTCGCCATTCGATCGGGATTCATGGGTACATGCTCGTCTACTCGGTTGCCTCTCAACAGTCGTTCGAGATGGTCAAGATTATCAGAGACAAAGTTCTTACGCACCTTGTGTGTTATCCTTACCCGTACCCGTGTTAACTTGAATAAGAGAACGGTGTGCTACGTTGTCAAGAATTCCCTACCTTGGAAAAGGGGCGAAAACCCCAGCAAAATACGGAGGTACAGCTCCTAAGTTTTGAACGTTCCACAGGGTGTAAGAGCAGCAAACCTCGCTTGTGGAACATACAAAACTTAGGTGCTGTACCGTACCTCCGTAAGAGACGTGAAAAAACAAAAACTGGCAGACCTTACCGGAGGAGGAAACTCTAACGACATAGCACACCGTTCTCTTATTCAAATTGATACGGTATCTCCATGTTAGCAGGAGCGGTGATTGGTTACTAAATGCTGGTTCCGAGTTATGCTATAGGGCGCGGACTGGGTTCCTATCGTTGTAGTCGGGAACAAGTCGGATCTACACATCCAGAGACAAGTCACGGCCGAGGAAGGGAAGGCTCTCACCCAACAGTGGAATTGTGCCTGGACCGAGGCCTCTGCTAGGCATAACGAAAATGTAGCCAAAGCATTTGAATTGATGATTGCAGAGGTCGAGAAGGCCCAAAACCCTTCGCAAGCTGCAAATGGTGGTAAATGCATCATCATGTAATCAGGTTCGCCTTTATCCCACCCTGTCCTGTTCACCCTTTCCCTCTTTTTCCACATTTCTCCCATCTGGCATTGGCCAGTGGCGGAGCTTCATGTTTGTGTCGTCGAATTCGCGTCTTTTTGCTTTTTGCTTTTTGCTGGTTTCTTTTGTGGTCGAGTCTTGACTGGCTAATCAAATATTGGCGGACTTTTCTTCTCTCCTCTGTTCCTTTACCTTTTCCTCTTTCTTTTGAAACGGCATAACAGTACACGGGTTTTAGAAACTTGAATAACGGGGATAGGGGTTTAGGAGAATGGGAGTTTGCGTGACCATGATGGTGATGATGGTGGTGACTATGTATAAATTTGTTTCCTACACGGGTTTGGATTGTTCTGCATTTTTCTTTTGGGATTTTTTGTGCTCTCAATGGGGTGTTTCTCTTATTATTTTTCCCTTGTCCTAAATGAAACCAAAGTCATATATACCGTACATTGGTGCTAAAAAACAAAACGAAAGGGGAAGACAATCTGGTATCACACCATAAAGCATCATGCTGTGATGCTTTATTGTAAGGGTACTTGTTGCTTGCGGAATTAGGATTTCAAATCAGCTGAGACAAGCATCTACGATACAAGTACTGGTACCGTACAGCCCAAGCATGGAGGACGCACCGTACGGTATATACCGCATGTTACTCTACCATGCCTGGCCGTGAGGCTAAAGGTTTGGAAGAGATGTCTGTTGCGCACACAATTAACAGGGCGATTTGCACAGGGCTGCGAGTCTTTCTTCAGGATTGACTCCCGCCATCATACCATAGGGCGGCTCAAGGAGGGCTATTTATCGTTCCTGGTTATTGCTACGATGTAGCCGCACCTTGTCATGAGGAGCGCCAAGAGTTCAGGATTTTTAGTTCGTTATAGCGAAGACCGTCTGTATGGGAGCAGGGGTGTAGATTCCCAGAGGGTCCATTCGTGTTAGCGAGGTTTCCCGTATAAAGAGTTACTGTACATTATAGCGGGTTGGGAACGTGTTCTCAATACTGTTGTTATTTTGGGCCAAAGAGCTAATTGACGATACATGGTTCACTTTACCCTCAACCACTCCAGATTAAAAACAATTTGATGGAATTGTGACGAGTGAGATATTATGGTACAGAATTGCTAGTACTAGTTTAGGGCCGCTATTCAATGAATGAGTAATGAGTCTGTTCAGTGAGCTTCGTGACAATTTGCATACCCTGGAACATGCTTTGTCACCCGTACCCTAGTAAATGGTTGCTTGCTTCGCGACCGTACTAGTACTAGTACTGTACTCGAGTACAGTATGCTCATCTCGACCGTCGGGGTTGCCTCCACCTCTCTCGCACAAAATCCACCCACTAGCCAACCAAGGCCTATTTCCCTCCCACTCCCCACTCCCCCCACCCCCCACCCCACTCCTCCTCCTGATCAACCAAACGGAACCCGAGAGAGAGAAAGGGAGGGAGAGAGTCACATAGTCCACACGGTCCACACTTGACTTACATCCAACGCCGCTTGCCGTTACTTACCGTTCCTACCTTTCTGCCTACCCTACCCTACCCTGCCCTACCTCCAGTTTACCTACATATCATACCACCTACACGACATCATACCTTTACCTGCTTGATTACTTGCTTGCTTTCTTACTCTGCCTTTCCCACCTCCCCCACTAACACCTTTACCACCACCAACTACACGCAAAAACACGCCCGCCGCGACGAGAAAACAAGAGAGAGACAGAGGCTATAAGGGGAATAAAATTAAAATAAAAGGTGTTAATTGTGCACAGATAGACCACCCCAGCCTCAAAAACCACAGCGACCCCGGTCCCGCCTCGAATGACCAAGAGGGACTCCCCGGGGCCTTCGAGCTCCGAACCACCGCGGAAACGCCCACTGAGCATCGACGCGAATGGCAAACCGAGGTTTCGCGGATGCGACAGCATCAAGGCTTACGACATACTGGAGAAGCTTGGTGAGGGGACTTTCGGGTATGTTTGTTTCTCATTACCTGGAGAGGAAGGGAAGGGGTGGGTGAATGGATGGAATGGATGGGTTGGGCGTGGAGGGAGTTTAAGGATAATAATAACTGGGTGTTCTTTTAGGGAAGTACATAAGGCTCGACATAGATCTACCGGCGCTCTGGTTGCTTTGAAGAAGATTTTGATGCATAATCCTAAGGAAGATGGGGTGAGTCTCTTGCCTCCCTCGCTCCTTTCAGTCTTTTGTTCTCCAACGGCTATCACGCCCACCCGCTCGCTCACGTGTTGTCGTCAAGCGGGGTGATTCGCGATGAGGTTTTTTATGCGGGTTTTTTTTTCTTTTTTTCTTTACTTTCGCGGGGGGCCTATCGGTTGCTAATGAGGTGTTTTCACTCTTCACGAAAAAAAGTTCCCGATCACCTCCCTGCGCGAGATTAAGATTCTCAAGGCGCTTTCGCACAATAACATTATACGATTAATGGAGATGGCAGTCGAACGTAAAAGTACGGGATTCACCCATTCACTCATGCGAAGAAGAAAAAAATCTCTCCTCCTCTAATCGGTACCATTGCAATGGCTGACGATCGGTTCTTTTCCCTTTTGCGCTGTTGTTTTTGCAGAGGAGCGCGGACCGGCTACTAGAGGGACGCTTTACATGGTTTTTCCTTATATGCATCATGACTTGGCTGGCTTGCTGGAGAATCCGGATGTCACTTTTAGTGAGCCGCAGATTAAGTGCTACATGATTCAATTGTTAGAGGGGACCAAATACCTTCATCAGGTATTTATCTTGAGTTTTTCGTTCCATCCTCGACAATCCGAAGATGGGCGTTGGGGGATCTGGGCTGACCCTTGGGAAATGGTTAGAATAACATCCTACATCGTGATATGAAAGGTTAGTTTGAAATAGACTCGGTCTTGTTTTTCTCGACCCTTCTCCCCGCGGGCGCAAGTTCTAACCCAGTTTTCGAACAACAGCGGCAAACCTACTTATCGACAACAGAGGAATATTGCAAATTGCCGATTTCGGCTTAGCAAGGAAATTCGAGGAGCCGGTCCCTGTGCCTGGCGGTGGCGGCGGTGTCGCGGATAGAGACTACACAAACTGTGTTGTCACTCGCTGGTATCGGCCACCAGAGTTGCTCCTAGGCGAGCGAAAGTACACTTCGGCCATCGATTTGTGGGGAGTCGGGTATGATTCTCGATATCCTCCCAATTAGCTTGTTCCAAAACGTCTAACCATCGGGCCCCATAGATGCGTTTTTGCAGAAATGTATAGAGGAAGACCGATACTCCAAGGGAATACCGATATGGATCAGGCAATTAAGATTTTCCAGCTTTGCGGGTCGCCTACACAGAAGAATATGCCTGGCTTCGATAGGTTGCCTGGTTGTGATGGGGTAAAGTCGTTTGGTCCGTTCCAGCGCGCGTTAGAGGGGCAGTATAGCTCGTAAGGGTCCCTGGGCCGGCGTTGTTGGTGTCCGGGGCTAATTGATTAGAAGAATGGGTAGCGCAGGTGTATCGCTGTTGTCGCAGCTTCTGAAGCTCGATCCCCAGAGACGGATTAATGCCATGGATGCCCTCAAACACGAGTACTTTACCACCGATCCCCTTCCGGCGAAGCCCAGCGATTTGCCATCCTTCGAAGACAGTCACGAACTCGACAGGAAAAAGTTTCGCAACCAGAAGGCGCATCTCCCACCTGCACCCGCAGGTGGCAGTGTTGGCATTGGTCCGGATGGGGCCGGGGGGTGGAGTGGAAGGGCAGGGGAGGTTCCATGGGCAAACGGCAGCGGAGCAGGACCCAGCCGGGTGGGCCGCCCGAACAACGAGCCATGGGCAAACGGTGGAAACCAACGTTACGGGCGCCAGCACGATAACAGGATGCCACCTCATGACAGTCGGGCCCCGCCAGGGCACCGGCTAGGTCCAGACCATCGGCAATGGAGTCGCCCTGGGGGGTTAGATCACCGCGAGCTGGGATTACCGCCCCGACCCCCCCAGGCCGGGCACATGGATAGGGAGCCCAGAGGCCCCCCACTCAGGACCAGTCGGGGTAACGGAGGCGGTAATGTCGATACCTATATACCATCCTACGGAGGCGGAGGACCAGATGACCGCCGCGGCAATAATAGGGGTAGAGATTGGGATCGAGGTGATCGGGATCGAGGTGATAGGGACCGGGGCGACAGAGGCGATAGGGGTGATCGTAGAGATAGGGGACATGATCGGGGTTACAATGGCGGAGGGCCTGGCGGTGGAGGTGGAGGTGGAGGTGGCATCCAACGGCGAAGCTCCAGTCGGGATCGCCACCGGGAAGAACCTGTCAACAATATCTATCGCCGATAACGCACCTTGCACAGTTGCTTAATCTTGGCTCCTTTTTCACACATACTCTTGTCACCTTTTTTCTTTCTTTCTTTTTTTCCCCCTCTCTTTTCTTTTTTCCCTTTCGTTGCTATTACGTGCTCGCAGGCAGACAGGCAGGAGAGTTGGTAATCACCGGGCACGGAAACGCGGGGGATAGGGGGCTGGGAGAGTCTAGAATGCATCATAATTCTGGGGTTGTTTCTTATCTTCTTTCTTTTTCCTCACCTTTTTCCTCTTTTCCCTTCTCCGAAAAATCCATCGCCGTTTCTTTAAATATCTTCTTTGCTCTCCTTTTCTTTAAATTTTCCTTTTTCTGTATTCCCTCATCCGCAATCTTTTTCCCTTTTTCCACCATTGTCCATGAGTTGAGTTGAGTTGAGCCGAGTTGAGTTTAGTGGATGTTATCCTGATTACTTGGAATTTTAAAGGTGTGGGGGTCGATAGTTTGGCTGGCTGGCATTGTCTAGGATGAGATGAGATAAGATGAGATGTCTGGAGGCATTGCTATCATACTTCACAGTACTACCGAATTAGTATACTATACACATCTAGTCTATTCGTTTTGCTTATTTGGCTTGCTTGCAGGGCTGTCGGATCAGGTCGTACTATGATATGATAAACTCGAGCATGTATAGTGCTTTGCAGCACTAGAGGAACTTTACTGTAGCGTCCTGGGCAGAGTGGGGGGTTTATTACTTTTGTTGTGCTGTGAAAAAAATGAAAAAAACGAAGAAATCAAGTTAAGTTGTAGTGAGGTTCTTTCGTCACTTCTCCTACACGGTTTATATTTCGTGATGTATATTATAGGGCCTTATCCACTCTATTTTCGCTTCCTTCATCCATTCCTTCGACCAGCCTATCGTATCCCTTCCCTCATTGTGAGTGTCTTCAATCCATTCCAACATATTAAACCGCAGCAGCTAAGCCTTGAGTACTGCAGGAGGTGATTACTCGTACCGGTATACCACAACTAGCATGTAGTCACGAGAGATGGCGTGATACCCCATGAAGCCCATTCTTTTCTTTTTTCCTTTTTTCTTCTTTCCTTTTTACTTCCAGCCTTACAATGCAGAGCTTTGTTATTACTGCTTTGGGAAGTGAGTTTACTACTTACTAGGCAGAAGCCGTCTTATCGATAGTGGATAGGAATGAGAATATTGACAAAGGATAGCATCGGCACTCCGGTCAGTTGGTTGGCTAGGACGAAGGGAAGTGGCATTGACGGCACTGGGTCGGATTAGATCCTGAGCAGAGGTCAGGTGGGATAGGGATCTACTACACGTACAGAGCTTGAGGAGGACAGGACGCTTGAGAGTTTCTTCATTCCTCCCTGCTCTCCTTCCTATCTTCCTCCGTGCACGCCCGATTGACCTGACATCACTGCCCGGTCTGGGGGAGGGGGGGGGTTAAAAGAGGGTTCTGTCTCCTTTTCTTTTCTTTCTTTTCCTTTCTTTCCCCCTTCGTTCCTTTCATCTCCCTTAGTCTACGATAAGAAGTTGTTACCCACTACCATACGATATCATAAAGGCACAATACCCTATTTGTGCATTCCCGCTTTTCGAGTTCGTTTGGTAGTGCCATACCTCGTTCGTTCGTTCGTTCGTTCGGGCCAATCTCCCACGTACCAGGAGCCGGCCATAGACAGGGCACTCACTTACTAGGACCTTGGAATAACGAGTCATACAAGTACCATAGAGTTGATATATACCCCCAGCAATCCCCATCCCCTCCAGCTGTCAATTCTCTATAGATACTCCAGTGCAACTATATACGACTACGACTCCAGGAGTAATGACAATAGCACAGCCACCCTCGTCGCCCTTGTCACCTTTTCCTACCAGGACTGGTCCGGTGCATCTACAGACCAACAACCCAAAGTTCCCATGGCTCGTGCAGAAGTTTGGCGGAACGAGCGTGGGGAAGTTGCCATTGGGGATTGTGGAGGTTGTTAAGTATGTCCTACGTGTCCATTAAGTCTCGATTTGTTAAAATATAAAAAAAATAAGAGGGCTAACTGGAAGTAGAAAGTATCTGCCAGCAAACCGTATTGCAATAGTTTGCTCGGCAAGGAGCGCGGAGAGCAAAGAGCTCGGTACGACGAATAGGTGAGTCACCACCACTCATTGGCCAGGTCTGAATTGACATTCGTCAGGGCAAGCTAATATAAGCCAGGCTATTGCGGGCAGCGGAGGAAGCAACAAAGGCGAAGTCGACAGAGTGGGTGGATATTATCGACGGCATCCAGGAAGCACATATTGCAGCGGCCAGGGAGGTTGTTAGGTCTCGAGCGATATTTGATGAATTTAGGGTGGAGGTGGAGAGGGAGTGTGGGGGTTTGAGGGGGTTTTTGGGGGCTGCGCAGGTATCCTTATTTATTTATTCATTTATTCCGTTATGCAATCGATAGGGGATCGGAGGGTTGAAGAAGGCGAGAACAGATTATCAATGAAATCAGCCCAAGGTCGAAAGACGTTATCATCGGTACTGGGGAAAAGTTGAGCTGCGTGTTCATGACAGCGGTGTTACGGGATCGGGTATGTCCATTCCTTCCTTCCTACTTTCCTTCATTCCTTTAACCGGGAAGCAACACTGGGCTTTTAATTCAACTGACTGACAAACGCACGTGCAGGGCATCGATGCAGAATATGTCTCGCTAGAAAACATCCTTCCACCCAACCACCTCCCCAGATACACCGCTACCAGCAAAGCCCTAACCCCGCCTTTCTACAAAACCCTAGCCACCCTCTTAGAATTCCGCATCCGATCCCTTCCCGCCCATAAAGTCCCCGTAATAACAGGCTTCTTCTCACCCGTCCCCGGAGGTCTCCTAACCACTATTGGCCGGGGGTATACTGATCTCTGTGCAGCCCTCCTCAGTGCATCGGTGAAGGCGCAAGAACTGCAGATATGGAAAGAAGTAGATGGCATCTTCACTGCAGACCCACGGAAGGTCCCCACGGCGAAATTAGTCCCCTTCGTCACGCCGGAGGAAGCAGCGGAATTGGCGTACTATGGGAGTGAAGTCATTCACCCGCTGACCATGGAACAAGTAGTGGCCGTCGGGATCCCCGTCCGCATACTAAACGTCTGGAAACCGTACAGTTCGGGGACCATCATCTGCGCCAAAAAGCCCATCAGGGCCCGCCCCCTGGCACTAACGCCCCCCGTCTCGGACGGCGAGGGCGACGAGGACGACGAATACCTCGAGGGAGAGGAGAAGGAGAAGAAACTCCCAACAGCGGTAACAATGAAGAAGGACATTCACCTCCTGACAATCCACTCCAACCGCCAATCCCCCTCCCACGGCTTCCTCGCCAGCGTCTTCCAAATCCTCGACCAGCACGAACTTACCACCGACCTCATCAGCACTTCCGAGGCGCACGTATCGTTAGCCCTCCTAAACACGTCCCCGCACGCCATCGCCGCAGCGGTGGAGGCGCTGGAGGTCTACGGCTCCGTGGACGCGCGCGGCGGACTGTGTATCGTATCGCTGGTTGGCCGCCACATGAAACGCATGATCGGGGTCGCTGGGAGGACGTTTACCGCGCTGGCCGAGGCTGGGGTTAACGTTGAGATGATTTCCCAGGGGGTCAGCGAGATTGGCATCTCGTGCGTAGTCAGGGAGGAGGTTGCCATTGGGGCTGTGAATATTTTGCATGCGAAGTTGTTTTAGTAGGTTTGTTTTTCTCCCCCCCCCTCTGGGTGGTGGGGGAGGGGATGGTGGATTTTTTCGTTTCTAATTTGGAATACCGGGGTCATCATTTCCCTCGTATTGAGGGATCGCTTTTTGTTTCTTTGTTTCTTCGTTTTTTTTTCCTTCTCTTCCCTCCCTCTCTCTCTCTCTCCCTATACCGGGGGGCGCCGGTGCCAGTCTTGTTTTTGGCTGGTTTAGCCCGTGTCAAGTTTGGGGGCAAAAAAGTTCAGGGCAAAAAGAAGGTTTTTGAGTAATTTTGTCTCATCACTTCAAGATTATACGACACCAGAAATATAATAGTCTGATATCCTAGATGGTGCCATGTTACCTGCCACATCCCTCATAGTGTTCATATGATGCTCAAGTGCACCCTCCAGAGTTGTCACCCCGTAAAACAACCAACCAATCATAGACTAACAGCAGAGGGTCAAGTCTCACCTGGAGCAAAAAAAAAAAAAAACAGTTTCAAACAAATGCCTCGGGGGAGCTAAGCACTTGCATAGTAACTGCACCTTCCTCCAGAAGCCAAATTACCTTACTGCAACGACATTACACGACATGACATGGCTTGATGATTATGATGCGGATAAATGCTACAAGTATGAGCGCCGGCGATACAATCTCCTTTAAGCGCTCCCGAGGCCGGCGTCCCGGGGCTCGATCGCCATACCGATCGCCTGGGTAAAGTGCTTCCGGGTGACTTGGGCTTGCTTAACACGTGAATCACAAGATCTCGCTCGGTGGGGATCCCCTGTCTCGTACCTCGCATGTCCTGGGGTCTCCCCTTTTGTTTTTGGGTCTTTTGGGGGGAAGGATCGACGCTGCGGTGGTAGCGAGCGCAGGGACTTGCCATTTCAGCGTACAAGCGCAGGCTGACAAACAAACAAGACTTACGATCCCAATCTACCATAACTGAGAACTTTTATTTTATTTTTTATGGAATTGCTCCAGAACGCTAACTATCTAATTAGTTCGCCCAGAAAAGAACCATAAAACCCCCTACCAACCTACCATGCCCTACTTGAAGACCTTCCCATCAGCCCAGTCGAAGCTCTACACGTAATGAAATCAGTTAGTCAGACTACTATTTAAAATTCCTGCTAAAAAAAAATTCACATGTTAGAGGCAGCACTAACCTTGCCATCGACCGTGACAGGGCACTCCCAGCTCCAGGTATCCTCAACAAACTTCTTATCGTCAGGGTTCTTAGGGTCAAGTTTAATATACTCGTAGCTCTCCCAGTCGGGTGCCTAACGGAGAAATTAGCATCAGGCCTGACCCATGAAGTAGCTAGCTAGTTTGCAGCACTTACCACATCGAAAGCAGGGGGAGCCTCCTGTCCACGGATCACAAAGGACCCAGTGACGGCGGAGTCCCCGGATACGCCGTATACGCTAGCAGATCCGAAGATGTACTTGCGGGACGCCTCCAGGCGGTTGAAAAAACCACTAAAAACAAACCCATCAGCGTGATCTTAAAATAAGCTTCCTGTGGCAGAACTAACCCGATCAAGTTGCTAGACATGAAGACCTGAGTTAACTCAGGATTGTACTTGTAGTTGACCCTCCAGAGAGAATACTCCTCCAGGTTGGCATTCTCCCAGAACCAGGTAAGGGCCTCGGGGGTTTCAGAGTTAGAGTATTTCTTCTTCCAGTCGTCCAGAACAAAGGTAGATCTTCCCAAAGCCTCCAAGGGGTGCTTAGGCTTAGGGGCAGGCTTCTCCTCCTCTTCTTCCTCCTCTTCAGCCTCGGGCTTAGGGGCAGCCTTAGGAGTCTCTTTCTTTGGCTCTTGCTTCTTCGGCTCCTTCTTGGGGGGAGTGTATTTGACAGCCTCATCGATGAACTCCAGCTTACCGGCGACGGCAGTGTAAGTAGGCTGGTTGTGAACCAGCTCGTACCAACGGGTAACATTGGGATACTCTTTGCGGAACTCCTTGTCAAAGACCTATAATTTCGAATTAGACGTTGAGCCGCCAGGAATCCGGTCTACGCTAAACTTACATATTGGAATCCACGAGCAAGAACCGAGGTGGCAAACAAATCAGCAAGGGTCAGCCTCTCGCCAACCAAGAAAGTCTGAGTAAGGAGGTGCTTCTCAAGGACACCGACGGCCTTGAGAGCATTAGCCTGAGCAGTATCAACGCTCTTCTTGTTGTATTGGCCACGCCCAATCAGAGGACGGAACCAGCCCCCGAGATTTTGCAGAATTTCACTATTGGCAAAAGACATCCATCTCAGAATTGACGCATAGTCTTGCTTAGTCCCCCCCAACAGAGTGCTCTTCTCATTCTGGGAGGCAACTATAATAACACTTGTAAGCACAGCCCACAACAATCGAGGACGTCCTATCATAGAACGCGGGAAACTTATTCCAGCGTTTCTCCGTGGATCCGAAGAAGCCATCCCCAAAACAGCACACCGGAAAGACGCAGCACTCACAGTAAATGGCAATAGCAATGCACTCGGACAGAACAAATCCATCATTGCCTTGAAAAGTAGGAACCTTCCCGAGAGGGTTGATCTTGAGGTACTCGGCACTCACACCCTTACCAGGATCCTCGCAAACGGTCTCGATTCCAAGTCCATTCTCCTTAGCAACAGCCAAAAGCACCGTAGTGCGAGGATTTTGCTACAACACATCCATATTTTTTTTCGAATCAGCCAATGACTCGGTGCAAAAAATGCATCCAGTATAAAAAAAAGAAAAATCAAAAGGACAAAGAACCCAGCAGAGAAAGTCGGCTACCCACAGGATAGGTATAGATTTTTCCAAACGACATCCTGTCTTGAATGATATGCAGTATGTGTGGGGAATATGATGAGATGCAGTGGTTGTGCTGTAGACAAGTTTGCTTCAAGGAGAAATCTCATCAAGAAAAAAAGGTGGGGGAATCAGAGAGGGGTAGGGAGCGAAATGCCCTATGCCCCTCGTCTGACTAACCACCAGTCCATGGAAGGGCTCGTTCGGTCAAGAGGGTTGTCGGGTGCGTAAGTCTTGGCATGGCACAGGGTGAGAAGTCTTACTTCCCTTTCCAACTTCAGCCTCGCGGGCATTGCTGCGTAATCAGTCCCACGACACCATTCTCGATCGCTCTCAAACCAATGATTAGAAATTCCGTACCCAGGCCGGTAGACCTCAGTAGAGCTTTTTGAAACCACTCCACGTAACAAAGCCTATCATGGATAACCCACACATTCCGACAACTCATGTCTAATGATAGAAATCATGCATTGTATATCTCAAACGCTTCAACCCTACTCGCTGATTATTTCCGGATTTGCAAGACGAGCCTCACAAGCTAGGGCACTATTCCGGGCTGAAGTGAAAGGTAGTTGGTGGGCCGGTCAGGAGCGGATGATATTATTACCATTTCCATTACCAATCCAGAGCCTTGTCCATTGAGTTATTGATTGAGGAGAAATGAAAAGAAAGAAAGAAAAGAAGAGGGAGGAAGGAAGGAGGGAAGGAAGGAAAAGGGAGTATCAGTTCGTCAGACTCCACACAAGAACTGAAGCACGTATCCGCCTTGAAAAAAAGAACTCAAAACAGCACCAACTCTGGCAGGTGTCTGAAGGCAGAAACAGGTGCACAAGGGAGTCCACCCAAGATTAGTGTTCTTCGACCCCCACCCGAGTCGGCCGCGGAGTCGGCCAAACCCGACAAATGAGGATCCGTTCGGTCAAAGGGGACTGACCGATTCCATTCCCTATGGCGAAGCCGGTGCCGCTCTGGCCATGTATGGAGCGAGTGATCCCGAATGATGGTAAGGTAAGACGCGGTTGCTGGTTCCCATCCCTGCTTAAGACGTCGTTCAATAGACTTGATTGGTGGCAATCGCGTCAGATCCTTTGGGCTACAGAAAATGTCTTGAAGGACGTCTAAAACCTTATTCGCACAGCAGCCACCCCCATCCTGTGTTCGGACCCGGTAGTTTCCCGGTCGCCGTCCCGGTGCTACGTCCAGTGGCCATCGAGTTCCACAACAATAATGAACACAAAAGCTGAAATAATACTAGGAACTGCTAAGGGCCTCCTTTGATTTGCTGAGCCGATGTGTCCTCCCCGAGCCGTATTCGCTCCAGGTATCAGGCGTTTGTGCCCTCGTCCCGAACGTGACCATACATGAATTGCTGAAAATGAAGAAAAAAAGGCGATAACAAGCTCAGTCTCTCGTTCTCGCTACGGATTCTGCACGAAATGTGATATCGGCCCTGAGAGTCGCCGAAAGTTTAGCCGCGCGTAAGTTGAGCCAGAAAACGCGTGGGTCCGAAGACCAACATGTTCCAGTGAGGATGCACAGTGTATCACTCGTTGTTTTCGTTCGGTTAATCTGTCCTCCGGAATTTCCGTCCCCAAAGCTTTCTTTTTGATCTATATGAAATGATGTCCTGGCAGTTTGCTTTTTTTTCTTCTCTTTTTTTCCTTCTCTTTTTTTTTCTTTTCACTGCTCCATCTCGCCTTCACGGGCACCCCGGCCGAGGTTCAACCACAACCAATAAACCAGATTCCCCCTTAGCGAAACCTGAAAAAAATCACAAGCCACCGACGATATAAGACATCTCTATGTCCCATATTATTATTCCATGGTATCATATCTCGCCCTAGACTACCGGCACTCACACGAGTTGAAGCCGGACACCCAGGATGGAAATCCCCATACGAAAAATGGTCCGGCTTCAATTCGGCCGCGCTGGTGCCATCCGCTGTGTTCATGGCCTAGAGCAAGTTTCCGGAGAATAGTTCCCAGGTATTTAGGGTTGTCTCGGCTTCTCCTCCTAATATGAATTATAAACCCGGCACGGCCTTCAAATTATGTTCTGGATAGCTGGCTTTTACCATCAATTTGCAAAAAAGGGTACCGGTACTGGTGCTTTGCAATCTCGTGTCAATGCCAGTAACTACCGTTGCCGGCACAAATATTCTCCGTGGGGAAACCCGAAGGAGTACGATGGGAAAAGGAAGAGGCTAGGTTTAAGGAAATTTGAAACTCAATTTGGCACTTGAATTGATTTCCGTTCGCGCGGGTGTGGGTGCGCAAAAGCAGATACTAAATGTATGAAGTCAGGCAGGTATGCACGTGCGTGTATATAGGAAGATATTATGGGGTGCGATTCATCCTTGTCCCTACCGTTTGAGAGATGAGGAAATATCTGTGACACAGCTTGGCTTACACCCTACGAACCTGCGATTATCAATTGGTTGATAGATTCTTGAATTGCTTAACAAATACCAGGCAGGACATTAGTATCGCAAATATGTAGTTGTAGTAAACTTCGGAGAGAGAGGGAAGATCAAGGAAAGGTAACTCCTGCTGTGAACAGAGGTGTGCAAAAAGTCCGATATCTGCTCCTGGCCACAGGTATACCAGCCTTTCTACCTGCGTGCCATAAGCCGGCGTCTGTAATATACACTAGCAATAACGCCAACGCGGGCAATCGGAGAGCACGCGTTGTTCTGCTGTTTTTGCGCTCTGTACCCTCACAATATCGGGGTGCCCGATTGTTTGCCTCGGGTATGGTACTGTGTCACGTCGAATGCACGGAAGGATGGTAGGAATTAGCAAGTAGAGCTCTGGGGTAATCAATTGATTGACGAGAGTTCTGAGCATAGCCTGCAGTTTCCCCTCATCCGCCTCTATAGAGTTGGTTTCAGTCATAGCGGAAGCCGAATGTATGGGATCGAAACGAATCGACCACCGTTGGAGGCATGAGACGAGATTTACAAACCAGGGTCGCACCATATCAAGTGCCGATGGGGCCGACGAAGGCCGTTGAGAGAAAAAGAAAAGAAAAGAAGGGAAGAAAAAAAAGGGAGAAGGGCGGAAGAAAGAAAAAAAAAACAAAAAACAGAACAAAACAAGCAGGAACATTGCTAGCAAGAAGAGGGGAAAAGGCGAGAAAGAAAAGGCAAAATGTACTGGCAGTCAGCTCGCAAGAATTGAGAGGGAAAGTCATGCCATGATCCCTTCGGGTGGACAAGGGTAGGCCAATAGCGGGAGAAGCGGCTTAACATCGGAACCCCGCCGGTGTCAATCCAATTTCCCTACGTACCGGTTTTCTCGTGTAAGTATGAGATGTCCTGCGCCCAGCACAGTGCTAGAGGATGGATGGATGATACTGTATCCCATAGTCCGTCGTTGCGTCCAAGAGATGGGTGGGATAAGGCCTAGTTTTGAGACTCTACAGTAGAAAATTATTATTACTGATTGAGGAAGGATACTCCCTGGATGTGGCTATTCTTCTGAAGGGAACCTCGTGGACGCGGTGCACGATGACTAAGGGACAGAGTGATATCAGTGTGTAGGAGTACCGTACACGGCACCGGCAGTGTAGAGGGGCGAGGGTGGATGCCTTCCATTGCTTCCGTGATGGCTCAAGTGTGAAATGTCCAAAACAACCGACTAGCTGGGGTACCGTGCTTACATATGAGCGAAAAGAGGGCAGGCACAATTTTCCCGTTGGGCTAAAGGAGTTTCATGAGCTGCAGTCAGAGTTCTAAATGACGGAAACGGTGACGAGAGGTATTAATCCGCGATTCCGTGCCGTTAAAGGGACTCCGTATGCTGGGAAGGGTGGCCAGGGTCCATGGTTCGGAAATTAAAGAACTCAAGAGACGCTTTCCAGAACACCAATTTTAGCCTGTGGTCGGACGCCTTTGCGATAACGGCCTGTCGTAACTCGGTCTGCTAGTCCAACGTAGCACAGGGGAACGGATGTCCCCTAAGTGTTGGGAACCAAATTCAATATGGGTATAAGTGATGGTTTTAGAGTGCCGGCAGTCAAAAGACTGCAGTACCGTAAACGTAAATGTATGATAGGATAAGATAGGATGGTATGGTATGGTATGGGAAGGTATGGATAGGATAGGATAGGATAGGATAGGGTATGGTCATGATATAGGTACCGTGTTTGCTCCAGGTACGGTATCCGTTTCGAAGCAGAAGTACAAGTATAATATGCGGCACAATAGAACAATAAAATTCAAGCGCAGGCGAGGGGGAAAAATTCATGCGCACTGCTCCTGAATCTCTCCTTGTTTCGATCAATTAAATAACTAATTGGAATGCGAAATCCTCAGGAATTGGTGCCACACACACACTACTGGCGGAGGGGGGGCATCGCTCGGGTCCAGAAGCGAGCGAGAACGTGAGCATGAAGGATGTTACCGGTATTATGAATAGGCACATGGCCCAGATCCAAGCCAACCTCCTTTCCGTTAGTCCAGGAAGCTTTCACTCGTGGGGCACGACAATAAGGGTACGAGTAAGTTACGGCAATGTTTCTAGAAGGCCAACCGAGGAGGCTACAGTAGGTCTGATACCGGTACTCGAGTACAGCAAATTCAGTGCCACACCTTTGCGAAAAGCTACCGCTATTCGAGCTTCGGAGCAGCGCAGAGAGAGGTGGCCGCCAAATTGAAGTATCATCCAGCAGCGGGAAAAGCGGGTTGCGGGGAGTGGACCCCATAGAGGACAGGTACGGTACTCGTACTACGGTAGTCGCAGTCGGTGGTACTCGAGTACCGTACCGTACTGTACTGTACAGTACATTGCCGCCTGTGTCGGTGGCTTGTCCATTTCTCCACTGAGTTTTAATTTTCCTCTCAATGTATCACGATCTGTCCTTGGCGCAGCGCGCAAATCAGACGACCCGGGAGACAATCTTGGCGTTTTATTTTATTTTGCGACCGGCCTCCTGGGAGCGCCACACGTTTCAAGATCGCTGTCGCAATTCAGGCTAAGATCATCAAGGAAGCTCGCGGCGAGCCACCCTTTGCTTCCACTGATTCCTTTGCATTTGTGCGAGTGGGGCGCTCGCACGGGAGCTCTATTTTGAGGGGGTCACGACGATGTCCTTTTTCTTTCCCCCCCCCCCATCTATGGACAAAGTGCGAGAGAAGAAAATATGTGAAAAAAGAGATAGGTCGGATGAATTTGGTATTGGAACTCCAGTGGCGATGGATTGGAGATTAGTTCGCAAGTGGCCTGTCGGTCGGAATACCGCTATTGGTATTTCCTTTTGCTTTCCTTTTCTTTCTTTCTGAGGCGTGAGAAGGAAGAAAGAAAAGAAAAGAAGGAAAAAAAAGGTACTGCTACAGTAGGGCTAGGGACAATAGTTTAGGCTTCTTGGTGGGGGATAAAGTCAAGAAAGGTTGGCAGGGCTCGTTTGATGAGGGTGGGATGGGGTGGATTGAACAGGATTGGGATGAGGCGGGCAGGGCGGGGCGGAACTCTGCATGCTGTCTGGCGGAGTTGCGAATTAAAGATCTCTCGGTATATGTGGGAAAAAAGGATTTACTGGAGCACCGGTACAGTGCCTGCACTGCAGGCGATGAGGTGCCATATGTATGATATGATCGCTGGAACAACCGGCGAACAGTGGGTTTTGGACAAAGCTCGAAAGGGGAGACCAAGTGAGAGTTTGTGTTGTATGTTGTGTTACACCCGGCCTTTTTCAGTCGGGAATCAACAAAGGCAAGATGACGAACCCTGCATTTTTTCGCTCTTGCCATTTTCTTGTATTGTGCCACGTTGGCTATGAACGACTACCAGCACTGCAGTACCTTTTTGCTTGCTGGAGTACCAGTACCTACTCAAGTACAGTATGTGCCGGTACAGTGCCAGTACAGTACCACGACCTTCATTCTATTCCACTCTAACCATACCCATCAGGCATCTCATCACACTCTCATTTACCATACACTGACTGACCGAGCTACCGATAGGATTTGCTGGGCTCCCCCAGTGAAGCTAATGGGGAACAGTTGAATTGACCAGGCACACAGACGGACAATATTTTCTGCTTGCGTCATGATCTGGAAGGGGTCTAACCGGAAAAATGTCCTTTTTTTTTGATTAGATTCTTTTGCGGAAAAAAAAAAGAAGATGAAGAAGACGAAGACGAAGGATAATAATAATGATAGAATATATTTTATGGAATACGGAAGCTCACATGGAGCCCTGTACAGGTAGGAAATTCCCCGTCTTCGCCATGTCTCGCCTTGGCCTGAACCTCTCTGTCGGGTGCATGATGTGAGACGGAGAGGGAGTCCAGGCGAGGCTTGAGAGCGGGAAGGGCCATTCTGCCCCCCCACAACCCATCCACACACTTCCAGCATACAGTACCAGAGTCCACTCGTGCCCTGGAGAGTGTAGTGCACAAACTCACACTCACTCACTCACTCACTCACTCACTTACGCGTGCACGCGCACCATCAACACTTACCCACACACAAGCACACACGCACACTTATAGTACCGGTACTTCCTCCCACCACGGCCATACACAAACTCACATTTCAGATGCACTACACCTACCGTACCATACAATGTCAGGACAGCGGTGGCAGTATGCACCACAGCCATAAGCACCTTTTGACAGCAAAACGGGCATGAGAGGCTGTGTGCCCATATCTGTTCAAATCTATATGGCTCAAAGTTTTCCCTTGAAGGAGGGGAGAGAAGAAGAAAAAATAAAAAGGAATGGACATGCGTAACAATATCATCAGGAAAATAAGGAATTACCGTATAGTGATCAGACATTAGACATATGTCTACTACCGACTGGTGGTGATGGTGGTGAGAAGGAGGAGGAGGAGGAGGAGGAGGATGGCACCAGCCGGCTTTTCTGCCTGCCCTATCCATCTAGTTCTTAGAGGGAGGTGATATGGTTTGGTTGGGTATTGGTCATGGAAGACAGTGGGCATTGGGGCCACCCCCCGTCTCACATTTTCTCTCTCTCTCTCTCTCTCTTTTTTTTTTTGCGGGCCCAGAGTCGGGGGTCAACCATTCCACGACGCTGGAGAGCTCCGCCGATCTTTTTGGTCCGCTGGTAACTATGGAATTACTTCACACCCTCCTCCAGGACTACGGCTCTGTTTGCTGTCGGTATTTTGCTGTGCCTGCCAGTGAACCTTTTTTTTTTTTTTGCCCATTTATTGGAACATGTTGGTGACGATTTTTCTTACGCAGTTGTTGTTGCTATGATATTTCTTCCAATCCTTCTTGTGCTGTTCATTGCGGGAACAGTGATGATCCCGCTCATCTCATCGTCACCAGCGCCATCTACTCATCTCATCGCAAGCTCGCAACTACCTCCGTCCCCTTTTGCTTGTCCTTGTGCTTTCTTCCCCTCTACCAATCCCCCCAGAAGGTTTCTCCCACCTCCACCCCCCCCCAGTCCACCCCCTTCCACTCACATCTCCCTATCCTATCCTCCCCCCCACCACTTCCCCGATCCCTGAAAAATGCTTGACGATTTGAGGATGACTACTTTGGCCCTCATCTTGCTGTCTTTATTTTTATCTACCTGCACCCCGGCTTCTCTGTATGTTGGCGTCTGCTCCT
>Ga0307509_10001742_pt1 | contig 36212 bp, 22 predicted proteins | sample 10_EM_MG_FD_202245 | JGI IMG/M metagenome (GOLD analysis project Ga0307509, IMG submission 202245) | Populus trichocarpa ectomycorrhiza microbial communities from riparian zone in the Pacific Northwest, United States - 10_EM | ecosystem: Host-associated > Plants > Roots > Unclassified | place...
TGGAGAGGCTCGATGCAGGGGTTAATTTGGAACATGATGAAGGGATGATGGCATTGGTCTCCGGGGATGTTCAGGGAAGCACGGAATCCTCGTGGGTATGGACTGGAAGTGAGACTGGGCAGGCATTGAACCATGGCTCTCCGGATCACGAGACCCCTCTAGCCAATGGGAAAGACTATTCTCTTACGAATGGACATCCGGAACCTTCTGCGAGCCTTTCAAGGGAGGAAGCGGCAGATTGGGGTGGATGGTCGCAATTGGAGACGATGCTTCGGAAACTGGCCCACGATAGGGTTGCAAGGGAGCATGCTCAGCAACAACGCCAGCAGCACCAGCACCAGCAACCGCAACCACTGCCGCATCAGCAGCACCAGCTTGCACCAGTACCTTGGAATGCGGGAGTGGGGGGTTCTAGTCGATCGGCTCCAGCGCCGACAGCATCATCCCGGATTTCCATCGCCAATATCATATAATTCAGTTATGCTTGCTCGGGTGAAGGGAGTGGTCTTTGGGGTCTCTTTGGTTTTGGGGGTGGGGGAACAGGAGGGCTGGCGCAACGGTTTGCGAGGTGTCTGATATGAGGTGGGCTGGTTATTGTGCAAGTCTTTTCTTTTTAATTTTGATGGATGGTGTTATCTATTGGTAGGGAGATAAAAGATGTGAGAGGCGCGGATGGGCCGGGGAGAAAGAGTCATTGAGGCTTGTAACAGCAAGTCATCGATTCCCCCGGGCCTTTCTCGGTTTTTTTGCGATATTGTTTTCGTTTCATTTTGCCATTTCCTTATGACTCTGGTTCGGCTTCTTCTTTCTCCTTTTGTCCTCTCTGGTTTGTCTTTTTCGGCGGGGTGTTTTCTTACTATATCCGTATTTCTTGCCTTGTGCACTCTCAACAATCTTGTCCGGGTTTGCTCCTTCCCAGATTCCTGTTTCCCTTTTGGCAAATTGGCCTGTCCGCCCACTTTCTCCTCCTTCGCAGTTTGCCCACGAACCTTATTTCTCGCTTCTTGCCGAACAGTGCAATAAGCACTTTGCTCTTTTCCTTTCTCTCCAATTCTCCAGTTCTTTTTATGTCGACGGGGTTGGTGGGGGTTTCTTGTTTTTTTCTAAACAAAAAAATATGGTGGCTGCTGTCCTTTTTTCCCTTTGCGCTATTGAATACTATTTCCAATTTTCAGGCTCGGTTCAGTTCAGTTCAGTTCAGTTCAGTTTTTCTTCCCCTGAGGGTCCTGTATATATATCGGTATCTAGACCCCCCCTCCCTCCGTCTGTCACCCTCTTAGGGCAAACACCAACGTTGACGTCGATACGCTTACCGTACGTATCCTGTATTTTTAGAAATCTTTAAATTTGTTTCTCTTACCCGGTCTTCTCCTATCATACTACTTGCTTGCTCCCCGCCTGATGTTACTACCCGGTGGCTATCTGATTACGCTATTCTATCTTTCTTTTCCCTGAGTTGTATGGCTTTGGATGTTTTGTATGAATTTGGTCTACTCATATTGAATAACGTACCGTATCTTGATACTCAGTTAAACCACTGGTAGAAGCTAATACCGTACGGCACTGTAGGGCCGGCACCACACAAGACAAGACGATCTAAGGCAAACTGACAGCCCGGAAACCCAGATGTGAAGGAGGAGTTGGGACCTGCGTATTATACCATGGACAATAGAAAACATTTCCCCCATTCCCCATCCATTACGACATAGCCTCATGCATGGCACTCTTTCCCAGTATGATGCCTGGCCTTAGGCTCAATACGTTTCCCAGTTGACCCACCACTAGGGGAGGTTCGAAGCTCCCGGTTCCGGGAAGGTACTGTTCACATGATACTGCACATGGAGCCCGGCAGAGGTGCATTTTGTGGGGAGTACGGTACTGCGCAGGATAAACCTCCTTGCTCCTCCCCCCACTTTTGAAAAACCAACATGTACCATACTTCGCCCAGCCTGCGATATTAGCTATGACGGGATGGAGCAGATGGCGCCAGGCCGGAGCTAAAATGGTAGAAGCAAACACCAGGGATCATTTATATATACATTGTGCATTTTACCAAGCAAAGAGAACAAGTTAGCGATCTAGAGTGAGTGTTGTTTCTGAGGTAATATGATATGGTAGACCCACTACCCCCCCCCCCCCCCCCCCCGCATTGATCCGATCCTTTGCAATATATCTTGTGGATCCCTGTTTTTCGGATACAGTACTGTACAGCACTTGTCCGCTCGGGACGAGTATACTGGTACTATAGTGCTACAGGTATAATAATATAATTATAATTATAATTACATCACTTGATTAGACTGCCAACTTACCGGCTTGGATGGAGGATACCGGGGCGGTAGACTATGGAAAAATAATAATCTTTGTTTTCTTTTTTAATCTTTTTAATTTCCGTGCTCTTTACTACTATTTTTCCTAGGAAAGGAGGAGGAGTGGGTACGGCACTGTACTGTACAGTACAGTACTAGTAAGTGAAAAGAAAAAGGAATACATCTACCAGTTAGTGGGATGGTGAGTCTTTTTCCCTTTTCATTTCCCAACTCTTGGGGGGGTATGATATTCCTCCGCTAAGGGTGTCTGGATGGATGGAGGAGGTTTGTGTGTTGGGGATAGGTGGATGGAGATGCTGCACCAGTATCACAGAGGGGAACCGCCATGGAACTACGGCAGGAACCGCTGATAACATTTGTTTAATAATCGGAAATCCTAACGGCATTTGAGGAGGGGGCAGGGGGGAGATCCATCCCCGCACCCCGCCATCCCGGATGGCTAGATTTTAGGAATTTCATGCGGGACAACTGGGTAGTCGGGAGGACGGGATGAGAGAAAAAATCGTGTTATTCGAAGAGGAAAAAAAGGCATCCCCACGCTCATCAGAAGCTTTATCTCTACAAATATTCATAGGCAGTATCAAGGCCGCTGGTCATCTATTCAGTGGACACACACACACAACATCTCAAGCCTGGATTGAATGGATGGTTGCTTAGAATCTGGATTTTCAACAATACCAGCACTGTGCCGGTAGATAGCACTGGTACTGTAGAGTAGCTACTTGTTTCTGGGCCATGGGGATAGTAGAGTACGAGTACTGTACAGTACTCGAGTACACTCACACCCCACTATCCCGGATCTCGATAATCCGGATACCTCGCTGCCCGTATGAATTCCTACGAGCTTAGAACCTGACCTATTGTCCCGGATCATCCGTTGTACCGGAGATATTCTTTTTGATTTTGGCTGTCCGGAACAGCGGGGTGCGGTTGTACTGGTATTTCTTTAATCCCTGTTTTCGGGTGCTCGAGCTTATGGCTTGGGACAAGTGCCGGTATGATGATAGCTCGGCCTAGACTTCGGTTAGCTAAAAAAAACTAAAAACATGCTTAAGCACATGGGAGCCTTTCCGGTGGGGCGAGCTTGGATCAGGGAGGATCCTTGTTCGAGTGACCCTCTATGCATGCTGGGCTCACTGACCGTTGTTTTTGGGTTTGGATTTTTTCTTTCGTTTTTCTTTTTTCTTTTTCCACTTGCTCACCCCGTTGATTTCCTTCCTCGGTTAGGTTTTTCGATTGACTTTATCCCGCACTTTGCTGGTATGCATTTCCAGGGTTTTGGAGGGGTTGGGAGACGTTTCGATGGGAGGCTGACAAGTCCTGTCTTCTGCGTATTACAAATGCACCCAGGGAGAAGGAGCAGGAAGGGGGAAAGTTGGACCAAGTTTTAAAAAAACCTTGGCCCGAAAGCCCGAACCTTTTTCCCTGGAACATATCATTCCAAATCTTATGAAAGGGTGGATGGGTCCTCCGGATGATGTATTGATGGCGCACCGTGCTTGCTTCGGAGAGGATGCACTAACGTAGGGTACTCTATTATTGTAGATGGAGTCCAGGGCCAGCTTGAGGTAAATGCCGGCCGGAGGGGAAAGTGCCCTGTATTGTATCGTGGGGTACGCCGGATGAACTCTTGCACGGCGTAAAGGACCTTTTCGCCTACGTTGTGCCCATGCCGGTGCGGTATAAGCGTGATAGGAGAACGCCTTGCAGATGGAATTGCTAAGTAGAACATGTGTAACTACTTCGAATACTCGTACGTAGTGCTGTACCGTATTCCCCTGCTAGGAACAGGGTACAGTCTGCGGCTCGGGGGAAAGAGAAGAGGAAGAAAAAGCCACACACCGGTAGTTGCCAACTTGCTTTTAAATCATACGGGGTTCTTTCTGAAGCAATACGGTACGTATCCCGCAGCCTGAGGAGACCCTCAGAATCTTACGCTGGTCTGGTGGATTCTCGTATCTTCGCGGTGGGACCTCGGGCGTTCAGGGCAGGTGTACTACCGTAGTAGAATAGCGCACATATAGCAAACCGGTATCGGGAGTGCCAGGAGCTTTGCTCAAGACTGTTTCAGCCACGTTAAGGTGCTGCCCCGGCGACGGGGTACAAGATCTTCGATCTCGCCCTTCGGAGCACCCGCTTGTTCGTGCCGAATGAAGTCAAGATAGTGATTGGCTCTGAGAGATTTTGGTCTAGCCTGTGGCACGGGTTGAATGAGTGACTTCTCATGAGCCATGGGGCCACTGACTTCGTAAAACCACCAGCCACCCAATAATTCCTGATTTCAATATGGGGTCTTGGGAACCTGCCTCAATCAATTACCACTCCTGCAATCTATCAGGCTCATGGCGGACAGCATCACCTAAGCGCCTCTATTCTGGGCGCTACATAATAACACGATAATTTATATAACACTGATAGGCATTTTTCAGGAGTCGTGTAAGCGATCATGAAATTTCTCGGGGGGAAATATCAGCCAAGTACCGAACCTCTGCGATACCAGTAGATGAATATCTGGGCACCGGAATGTGGGGGGGCCGCCGGTATATCGAGCCCGGTACTACCGTAATGCAGGCAGGCAGGGATTGAGGACGCATGGCGATGGCTAGAAGTGTGGGAGAAGAGTGGCATGTATCGTTTATTTCGATTTGCGAAAATCTTGATAATCGGAAGAGCTTGAGCGAAAAGTGAAAAAGAAGTGGGGAAAGAATTTACCCTTGGATAACTGCTGCGCTATCAAGACCGCTCCGGCCTCATTTTTGTTAGCGGGTTGGGCCGCGGAACTCCTTGGGCGAATTTAAGACATGGTATTCTTTTTTTTCTTTTCTCTCCTTCCCAAGCTCTCCCAGGTTGTGGAGACATTCGCAATATTTACCGATCCTTCTAGCACCACGAACGGAACTCACTCCGGAGTTTTTTGTCGGTGTGACCGTAGATGCAACGAACATCTGCGTCTACCCTACCGGTATTGAAAATCGGCGCCCGGCAATGCCGCATACCGCCAACCTTGACAATCCCTGAGCTTAGGAATTGCAGACTAAAACCGTCTAAGGACGCGTGGCGAGCTGCTCTACTAACTAACCTATGACTATGGAGCTTTGTCTAGCTATCGTAAGGGATGAAAGAGGTTCCGATGCCAGATTCATTCGTTTGGGAATACTGTGCTTAGAACACAAGTACTTTATCTCGAGTCGATGGACGGAGCAGACCTTGTTCCGGTGACCACAGGGAGTTCCCTGGACCCCAAGAGTCAGCTAGTGTTCAACCGGAGGCGTGTTGGGTGCGTAGAAGGAGACCATCGGCCGCCTTACTACAATGATTTATTTGTCAGCCTTAGCTTTAATGGCCTTCCAATGATTGCGAGTGATAATCCTTCACCGCTAGGAGTGAGTTTGTGAGGGACAGCCCGTGCTTGGCACAGCAACTCTATATCAGGTTCGGAACCCAAGTGAGGGGCTAGCCATCTGGGAGTTGATCTCCCTTAGGGTTGCCGTCGTAGCTCGGGTTATAGTTGGGTGGTGTTTTCGGAAAGGTTTTCTGGAGAGGTTAGTGGTTCAACAGGGGCATCTCCCTTCCACTCTTTGATGCCGCACTTCATCTCTAGACCTCTGCCTTGATGGGATTTGGTATCAGAAAGCCGGTATGGAGGCAATTATCCCAAGTGGCTAGGTATCATGGTGTTAGAGTTAAAGGAAGCGGATGGTTGTTAGAGCTGACGAATAAGCATAGATGTGAGGGTTGCGTGAAGCGGAGAGTGTGCTGTGGTTGGCAATGGAAGTGCACAGAATGTCTGTATCGGTTGCATTTGTTCTGGAGTTAGAGCTAGGGTGATTCACAGACCGTGGTCATGTCTTTCCTTTATGATTACGGGAGACAGCAGACAAATGGGGCATACATGGAGGGAAATCTGCAGGTGTGGGAAGTGATGTAGCTATCAAGCTGATTCCCTTATATTTCGTGATATAATATTAGGCCCTGTTCTGCGCGCTATTTTTATAGCATAAAAGTGACTTTTTTTTTATGGCATAAATTATGGTAACCAAAACTTTTTATATGGGTGCGCGTCCACCGCATGCAAAAATATCACAATATAATATTATTATATAATATTATATATATAATATATTCTGTTTTTTTTATCATGGCATATATATGAGAATAAATTATTGGGCCTAAGGGCTACAAAGTAATAACTTTTGATAGTGTAAATTTTAATAATTAATTTTTTATGATTGATTTTTGATATACTATTATTATAAATAATTAACATGATACTTTATCAATATTTGCTAAATTAAAAAATTTCTTTTTTTAAAAGACCTTATCAGAATTTAGAGTGGCTCTGACTCTGATTATTTTAAAAGGCACTAATGTGACTCTGTTTTGGGTTTATAAACCTAGGTTTACATCAGGTGGGGTAGGGTACAAGTTTTGTATTCTGTATATTATTATATTTATTTCTAGAATCTGATGATGCAAGTGGACCCTTATATTTCTGAAATAATATGCCATATATTTATTTTAGAATATATGCCATTTGCAACTTTGATTTTAATATATGACACGCAGAACAGGGCCTTATATGTACTCATTTTTGACTAGTTAATTTGGATAGCGACGAGTGAACGAAGCTTCTGATCATACATATGAATACCTTTCCTACAATCCAGCCCTATTCCATCCCGAGCTTTTGATCGCTGTGCCATCTACTGGTTACCCTCCGACACATAGCACCACTGGTCGCCTCGGCGGGATATTGGATAACCCTAAAGCCTAGGCTTATCAATTGATAGTGCAACCTATCCGATAGGCGATCCTTCATTACACGTGGGGTCACTATGGTTTCTATTAAGGCCACCTAGGCCGGGGTTAAGCCACGCCCGACCCCGAAGTCATATGGGATCCAGGTTTTAGGTGTATTTTGTTTTTGTAGATTTATTTTGAACCCTTTGGAATCTGAGGAATCACGCGATAGTCTATTCCCAAGTATGATAGTTAGCAGTGCCTGGCCCTGTGAGGCGTTACCTGGAGAACCACTTGAGCAAGGGATGCAAGTTCGATGTTGAGCTCATTGGTGTAGAATATCAGTACCATCGGAGCAGCATCAGAGAATCATTCGTGCAAATTAATTGTAACTGTCTGACGCTTATGAATGCAATCGTTATTGTATAACAGCAAAATATTGAGGCCTCGATCGGCCTCATATACGATAGCACCTGCATCCATAAGCGCCAGAAAACTGCCAGAAGGTATAGGAGGGTGCCACGAAGTACATCAAAACAATGTAGGTGTATTTTAGATATTATAGATCTGGAAAATCATACTCCTGGAGCATGACCGCTTTAGCGAATTAGTTGAGACTAAAATAAAGTGGAGGGGGATTTGCTGTCACGTACTTGCTCTTCAGGAGATCACCTGGCTCCTTCTAGTGGACATAAAGAAAAACGAGAACGGAAGCACTGGTCAGCTTTTTTTTATAGCTTAACTTAAAGCCGCCTAAATAGCTTGAGTGTAAAGAGTGAGGGTTTGTGGATGCGAGGACAGGAGCTGGCATCGTGAGGTGCTGTTACTGCCCGGACCTGTCTGGACATGGCACTGAATGCGAACCAGCGATTTAGAACCTCAAGCAGGTCTCCATGGCTGCTCTGGTGGCTGCTACTTACTGATCTGAGGAGATCAGATGTTTGTGCGATCTATTTTGAGCAGTGACGTGTTTATTGTACCTTTGCAAGCACGGGGGCATGGAAGTGGGTTGAGTTTGCAGACCCCTCCTGGCCCGGTGTTGTGGTGACAGCAATGCTGGGAGGACGCGCGGGGTGCGCTGACGAATCTATTTCATGAAAGCTATCAATTGGGGCCTAGCAGCTAATAAACTCGTACCACAGTATACCCAGATTAGAGTTCATCGAGAATCAGTTACCTCCCTCGGGTCTTCATAGTGCATAGGACAACGAGTGACTCATTATGATGCATATCTAGAATCTGACTAGAAAATCGTGGAAATACGGTACTCAGGTCTGTGGGGTTTGAGGACGGGGTTCTAAGTATAGTTGGAGCAGGTGGAAATACTCTTTCCACGTTCCGATTTTACTATAAATGATCTACCTATTAGTCTCAAGCTAACCATAATACATCCAACACTTGATATCGGCCCTCTACCCTGCTCTCTATCTAATTTTTGATGTATCATAATAGCACCGACTCCGTCCTTACTCAGGACATAGCTCGTTCCCGCTCCTGGCCAACCATCTCCACAGCCTTCCCGGAAACTCTGCAGCTACGGTCATCCATCAAATTTCTACCCCCAACCTACAAGCACCACGACAGCAGGGTAGATCTCGCCAGCTGTAAGGCACAGAAAGACTGGGAATCTTACACAGAATCGAACCAACCATAGGGACATATTTCTAAGGTAACCTAGGCGGCCAAATTTTAAGCTGAAGCTTACTACCATTGCCCGATATGCGAAGACTCGGCTTGCGAGTAAATTCGAATAAGCCAACCCTAAGGTGGGGGATTAAAGCTCGGATAAGCTTTAATGGCTCCCTTCTGTACCGGGCGTGAAGAGTAAGTTTGTCAGACTCCCTCCGGTTGGCTCAAGGGCCTTTTGACCACTCGGATAACAGTATTTGCCCCTCCCGCTGTGCCAAGAGTTCGACGGACTAAGCACTAAATACGCGCTTCTGTTGGTAGTGGCCAAGATAAGTTTATGCTCTTATTAGGGCGCCAGCGACTAAGAGAGATTACCCGAGGATAGCGGGGTTGAGAATGGTTTTGGGAAGCAGTGGTTCGTCTCTTCAGAGTCTCAAGACATGATGCCGTCCACTCTTGTGTTGCCCATTCGCAAAATGTGCTCCATAGAGCTAATTTAGGGTGGTATGATAGTGACAATCCGACAATCTATCACTCCGCTTCCATGGAGAGTGGTGACCCACAGGTGGCTGGATTTGGATGTTTTTGGTATCATACCACTCGGTTTTCTCTGACTGCGTGTCATCTGCGGGGTACACGATGCCCTGGATTGAGCACCCACCCGACTGGGTATAGGCCAAGATTGTGGGCCGATCAAGAGAATCGGCTGCAGGAATAGCCGTCTCCTATGCGGTACTTTTGTCAATACGTATCTCTTGTTTTTTCAGGTCCCTTGGGATCAGGGATACATTAGTGTTCGCGATTGGGGTTTTTCAAGATAGGCAGGCATTCCAGCACTCCACCCCACCAGCCCAGGAAAGAAAGAATTCAATACGAGAAGAGATATAGATAGAACTTGGCTCCTTGGTTTCGCAAAAAGAGAAGGAAATGATAAGAATAGACTTTGCATGCGTACAAACAAATGGGTGACTTCCCCTAGGTGTATGTCCACAAGCACAATTTGGCCTTCCCACTGATATAACCTTAATTAATAATTTCCAAACACCCGGTTGCAATGTTTATTCGCACGGCTTCCAACAACAGTAGCTTTTCAGTGACGAAATATGCCAGCAGAAACCCAGAAGATTTGTCAAAAGTCAAGAGGAAGACGCCCAATATCTACCCTACCCCACCATGTCCACTCCCTCAAAATAAGAGGTGACAGGTACAAACCTCCGACCACGCACTGTGAACACTATAATAATAAAACCGTGATACATTTACCAAATAGCTAGCTACCGTACCGTGATCCAACCAAATATCCTTTCCCTCCCCGAAATGGCACGGCTCATTGGCAGGGAATTCGGTAGCTGCTACCCCACCACCCACTTATCATAAACAAGGTCAATAGGGAGATGCGGTAAATATCTCCAGGACCTAAAGCGAATCAGCTACCACTCGTACTTCCCCTGGCCCTACCCAGAATTCCCCCCAGGGCGGGGTTTGAGTACAAGAGTAGGTGACCCTCGAGGGGAGAGAAAAAGGAAGAGAAGCGAAAACCATGGTATCATAAGATTATTATATCGGTGAGCTAAAGATAGGGTCGGACTTGGGGTGAGTTTTTTTTTTCTTCCTCACATTTTGGGGAGGTGTGGGGTCCTAGCTGTGGAAGCAAATATAGAGAGGTCCACATCGGTGGATTAGTATACAGTATGATATGATAATAATATGTAGATGCTCTTGTCACGTACTCGGGTAACGGTATGTCACACTTATTTATTTTGAGAGTGTTGATTGGTTGGAAGGTGACAGTGGGCTAGAGGGAAGGGAAGGGAAGGATGGATACCGGTATGGGCAGGTAGGTCTATCGATGCGGTGGACAAGAATTGTCTCTCGGGACCGGGGTTGGGAGTTTCCGTATATTACGGTATGGTACGTACTTACGGTGGGGGGTGGGCATATCCTCAGTCGGCGAACTCTTGGCGTAGTGGCTGGGGCGGCCACCGTTGTCTTAGTGGCCGAGAAGACCCCGAGCCAACCAGAGGAAGCTGGACAAACTTACCTTTGACAGTGTATACGTGGACACTGTGGCTATCCACGTCCAGGAATATGGCAGCCCTCTCTTTATGGTATCAGTGCCATGAAGGAAGTAAGGGGATAGAAAACCTGCCGTATCACAAACCCCATACTACCGCTATTAGCCTCACCTTCAGTTAAGCGCGAGCGTCTAAACTAACGCCTTCCACGCCATAGCAAGCCATCCACCCAAATAGTCTGCTAGCCACTATTTAAATCCTGACTGAGGTTCAGTCAATCACATTTCCTAAACTTGCAGATGGCTCGTTATGGCGTGGAAGACCTTATGTCCCAAACGAATCCCGCCCTAGCCACAACCTCACAGCCCCACTCCTGCTCGAGTATACTAACTCTTAAATAGCTAAATAAGCGTCGCCGCGTGGTAAAGTGGCTCCACCACCTAACAGTAAACTGTTTTTGAACCGGGCAGCCGCCATGGTAAGATGGGGGAGAAACAAATTCGGCTCTAAGCGCGGCGTTCGCCTTAACGTCGCACATGAAACTTGTGTTTCTGCAGCCGATACTATGATTCGATAGATATCTTAAGCGAGTGAGGCACGCCGAAGCTTATCCAGGTTACTCCGATCGTCGATAGGGAGGGCCTCTCCTCGAGGAAGGACAAGGGGTGGCGATCATCGCCCCGACACCCTGGTTGCATGTCTGCCTGCTTACCTGACTGGGTTCTGGGAAGGAGGGAAGAGAATGCCCCTTCTTCCAAAATGAGGGCCCTGCTAATAATACTGGATCCTTATTTGGTAGCTAGCTGGATTTCGCTTAGAAGTACTTGTGAAGGAAAGGGGATTATGTCGGGGGGCCTCAGTGCGGTACTAGGAGTATAGTAGGATACGTGGTTGGCTTTTCTGACTTGATAAGAGGGTTTTTTTTTGGCGGGGATTTAGGATTACAATATGGGTTCTAGTGAGGAATGGGGGCGAAATGAGTCTACCAGTACGGCACTGCACCTTTGCAAGCTCAGTGATCCCCAGTGCTGACGCTGCACCCAGCACATATGTAGACCATGATTTGTAACATGGTGGTACCACCACCCCCAAAAGCGTGGTGAAAGGTCCAAGCTTCTTCCCACACCCTCCTGCAGATTACTCTCTTATTCATCCTCCGACTTCCCGTCTTGCATGTTGGCCCTGCAAACCTACCGCAGTAAGCCCCATAGGGCCGGGGATACTACCTAAAGTACGGTACCGTAAGAACTCTTGGAATCCGCCATTTCAGGCAACTATCCGACCTTCGGATCCTGAGTCAAGACATCCGGAGGGGGATTAGTATTTTCCCAACACAGTAGAAGACCGGCCCACTGGACAGCTTGGATCTCGCTAACTAACCTGTATTCGCAATTCCATTAACTTATCGGGCTAAACCTATCCCGGGCTAACGCGCCAATCATGACTGATAATCTAATGGCGGGTTTCAAAAGTTTTTACGGTGCTTGTACGGTACCTACACTCGGAATTGGGCGCCGTTTGTGGGGGTGACCACTGCTGCATCATGCTGATGCCTGAGCAGGAAAGAAAGTTGAGCTCTGGCGGTATGTAATAGCAGCCGTGTTGATAGACATTATTCGATTACGAGCGTATATGATATTAATAACGGCGTTGCTTGATTAGGTCCCAGACAATTGGCATTTGTGCTTTTTCAGTGGCCAAAGCGTGACAAGAACACACTCATCAAATTTTAGCACCAGAGATGTCTGACATGTGGTCCCCTAAAAGAATAACTGGGTTTTTTTTCATCCTGCATCACGCACAGTAAGGTGGAGGCGGGAGATGGGGATTTTGTAATCGTAAATAGCTTATGAGCTCCCAATCAAGCGCAGCCAAGTAAGTCAGCATATATACGAGATATAATTCCATCTACTATCGCAGCCTTGGCATTGCCGTCTCTCTGCAGATGAATTTCCCAATATGAAAATTTAATACTACAGTAGTTTTCTTTCCTCCAGTAAAAAAGTTATGGATACCGTTGCGATACCGTAGCCCCGTCCGGATCTCAAGACTTTGCGCCCCGCCAGAGGTGCAGCAATCCACTTGAGGGCTTTAAGACAGCACGTTGAAATTCTGTCTCTGTCAGGCGGGAGAGAAAAACAAAATAAAGTGAAAATTAATAAGGAAACCCACCTGCACTCCAGCGCTGTCCAATTTGCCGTTTCCCGCTGACTCGTATCGTGGGTCATTCTTGGGCCGTGCTTAATCAGGACCGACGAGATAAGCTTTGGAAGCAGAACCCCTGCACTTCTAAATTTATCACTTCCGTCAGTAAGGTGAGACAACGGGCGCTAGCCTGAATAGGAATCAGATTGCACCTAATTTAACGTTTTGGAAAAGAGGTGCGCCTGTGTGCGTTCCTCAGCCACGATCGAAGAAAAGAAAAAAGAAAAAAAAAGAAAAAACAATTAATCCCTATGATTGACCTTGCCGGCAGTCCGTCCTCCTGTCTCGGCGAAGAATATTCGTGATCCCTCTTTGGATGCTTCTATTTTGCGCCGCACACAGGCCCACACACACAGGGGTGCTTGTACCGCGCACGAACATAGGCGAGATGTCGTGTGACGCTGGTTACCTGGTGACGATGCTGTTGTTTGGCATAGGCTGGCTGGTTAACACTGTTCCTCGGCAACCTGAGATGTGTGGATTATTCTGAGCTCACCTTGGTAGGCTTACCGCCTGCCTGGTGACGGAGTGACTGGAGGCGCAAGAGTGTGTTCTGAACAGAGTAAGCAGTGTATTGTCTAGATTTCTTATTACTATTATTGCCCTTGGCTCTACGTGTAGATACGGATTATGAAGTGAATAAATAATGGCGGCGACGCCCTCAATATCTGCCTTCCTTTCACCACCCTCTGATCCCTCTTCACTCCTCGCTATCTACTCTCACGAGTAAATCATTTCCTCTTTTTCCCCATAGATCATTTTACGTTTCTCTTACTTCCTTTCTTTATCACGACCAACTCCCTTTGCTCATATATCTACCCCCGTTCCCTCGAAGAAGAACGATATCTTGGGGGGAAGAATCCTGCGACAGCTTCCTTAATATACCTTGATAACATCCTATAAACATGCGGTGCTCGGGATTTGTTGCAGCAGCGGCTGCGGCATTACTACAGTGTGCCTCTGCGGCGGCCATCACTACATATTATGCTGGGGGAGACGGACCAACAGCCACTATCACCGCCGATAACCAGAAGGTGACGGATTTATATAAGAGCACAAAAACCACCTCGTACCACTGCGACAAACCTGGCGTTTATACGCCACCGCATCAGACCAAAGTGTGGACTGTTTACGAGCCCACATGGATTACCGTAAGTCTTGATTTGGTCCTTTCCCATTTGGTTTCGGTGCTGATAGGTCCTTGATTACTTAGTATGAGGTTCCCCTTGCAACTGCATATATCTACCCTTATAAAGAGGCAATTTGCGGTAGTTGCACCAAGAACGTGGAGGTCATTGTCTATATTAATATTGACATCATCACCTACTCCGAGCAAATTTGGAAGGTTATCGATGGAAGAACCATCACTGAGATCAAGCCTGTTACCGCTACTCCTCCTTATGTCTCAAACTACCTTCCACCATCCACCACAGTTCCCGTTGGTTATGCGGCAAAAACTCAAACTGTTAAGGTTGGAGGTCTCGATGGAACTACCCCCATTCTCAAGTACAACCCAGAGTATGTCGCCGATGTCAAGGTTGGAGATGTTGTCTTGTTCGACATTCTCGCCAATAACCATACCGTCACCGAATCCACCTTCGATGCCCCTTGCGTACCAAAATCTGGAGGTATTGATTCCGGATTCCGTCCCAACAAGGATAACACCCCCGGAAAGGAGACCTTCCCCGTTACTGTCACCGATGACAAGCCAAGATGGTTCTACTGCGCTCAGCCTGGTAACGGAAAGCCCCATTGTCAAGCCGGTATGGTTTTCGCTATAAATGCCCCCAAGACTGGCGACAAGACCCTCGAAGCGTTCAAGAAGCTCGCTGCCGCTGTTCCTGTCAGCCCTCCATCTAGTACGACTGGCGGATATCCTAGTCCAACTGGCGGTGCTGCTGCGACCCAGACCGTCAAGGTTGGCGGCCTCGATGGAACTACACCAATTCTCAAATACAATCCAGAGTATGTCGCCGATGTCAAGGTTGGAGATGTTGTCTTGTTCGACATTCTCGCCAATAACCATACCGTCACCGAGTCCACCTTCGATGCCCCTTGCGTACCAAAATCTGGAGGTATTGATTCCGGATTCCGTCCCAACAAGGATAACACCCCCGGAAAGGAGACCTTCCCCGTTACCGTCACCGATGACAAGCCAAGATGGTTCTACTGCGCTCAACCCGGTAACGGAAAGCCCCATTGTCAAGCCGGTATGGTTTTCGCCATCAATGCCCCCAAGACTGGCGACAAAACCTTAGAAGCCTTCAAGAAATTGGCAGCTGCCGTCCCGGTCAGTGGGGCCCCCTCGCCTACCACCACTAGTGCTTCAGACACTACCGGAGTCCCTACCGCTACCGGCCCTGCCGTAACCCACTCCGTCAAAGTCGGAGGCCTGGCAGGCAATGTGCCAGTTCTCAAGTATGATCCTGAATACGTCAAGGCCAATGTTGGAGATGTCATCCGATTCGATATCCTCGCTGCAAACCACACTGTCACTGAATCGTCCTTCGATGCTCCTTGTGTCCCGAACGGGGGAATCGATTCTGGCTTCCGCCCCAACAAGGACAATATCCCCGGTGCTCAACTCTTCACTATTAACGTCGGTGATAACAAGCCTAAGTGGTTCTATTGTGCTCAGCCAGGGAATGGTAAGCCCCATTGCCAGGCTGGCATGGTGTTTGCTATCAATCCTCCCGCATATGGCAATACGTTGGAGGCCTTCAAGGCGAAGGCTGCCAAGGTTCCTGTTAAATAAAAGAGGTCACCAAGACCTTGTGATAATGTATTAACGCGATAGCATGGGGTAGTTGCATAGTGGTGTTTGGTTTTTGATATTTGTATATTGCATTTCTTTTTTTTTCCTTTTTTCCCGTTCTCTCTTTTGTGTTTCCCTCCTGTCATTACCCGTGGCATCTTAATTAGTTGTCTTTTCTAGAAAATGTTAAAACCTAGTATCATTCAATACCCCTTTTTGTTTGTTTGTTTGTCCCGCGTGACTTATTCACTTCTTCTCATTCCATCTCATTAGCTCTGGTTTGTTCATGACTTCTAGACAGACTTTTTTGGACAAACATCGGGGGTCACCCTTCCTTTTGCCGGCCAATCCCTAGTTTGCAGCTGCAATTAGTCTATGGGGTGAAAATTCTGTCAAATGTTGGTTAACTGGTAGTAGCTAGAATGAGTAGGGTATGTTGTCTGCTTAGACTGTTTCCCGCTTAGTCAATAGTGAAGTCATGAGTGCTCGCATAACATCGTACTAGTATAGTACGATATTATGGCAATCTAACCGTAGCCTTGGGTCCTACCGGTAATCCCTTGTTCTCGCATCCCGTGCACCACTACCATCCCCTAATCTGTGTGCAGATTTCGCAGCTTTTTAGCGTGGCTAATGGCATAGGTTAGCCTCAGATCTTTACCAAAGGTAGTATGGTCAACGAGCTCTTGCTGTGACCTGACGAGTAGAAAACATCTCCGCCGTTGCGACACTTGAACTATTCCTAATCTCGGAATATGATAGGCAACTAAAAAGCGACAAATACTCGTACAGACGAAGGGATAAGTAGGGAAAGTAAGGTTGATACCAATCAATTAAAACTTTGGTCCATCATTGACTTGTGGGCTATTATGGATTGTCGGATGATGGTATTGGTTGACGGCTGCACCTCAGTGGCGGAAAGGCTTTTCACTATGACGTCCTTCTTACCATAAGCGCGCGATATTAAGCCAAGGAATTCTTTTTTTTGCAATTAATGACATCAACAAAACTAATTATTTCTAAAACAGGAACTTTTTTGCGCCAAAACAAGAACCACTTGAACCAAGAAAAAAATAGAAAAGCGCCAAGACAATCTCCTCGGAAGCTTCCTGTAAGTTCTGCAGACCCCTCGTCCTTCGGGAGTCATCTAGCAGCCTCTGGGAAAACCGTTGACCTTCTTCCCCTCCTCCTCACGCTGTATAAACTCTTCACTCGAAGACCCTCCCTGAATCCCGAGTCTGTTTCATTAATTACCATTAAATTCTTTAAGCAATATTACGGCCCACTCCCCAAATTAAAAGATTCTCTAACTATACGAACATAAACCATACGAACATAAACCAATAATGTCAAATTTACAATTGACCGACAAGGCTAACCAAGCCTTATCAGACGCGCAGGATTGTGCATCCCAATATGCACATCCACAGGTATGTTTTATCCTGATTTTACGCCATTTAGTAGAACACCAAATTGGAAGCATAGTTTACCGACACTGATGGTTGCATTTCATAGGTCACTCCTATACATCTTGTCTTTGCCTTGATGAGCGGACCGCAAGTCGAAAGTGGCACAGCAACCGCGGGAGCGGCACCAGCTTCGTCGTCGTCGCCCTCATTACTACGCCAGGTTATCGAGAAAGCAAATGGAGATTTTCAGACATTCGAACGAGCGGTTAAGAAGGCCCTGGTACGGATGCCTTCGCAAGATCCACCACCAGATCAAGTCTCGGGCTCACCATCCTTCGCCAAAATCCTTCGTGAAGCTCAGAAATTACAAAAAACCCAGCGCGACTCCTACATTGCGCAAGACCACCTGATATCGGCGGCGGCCCAGGACTCTGGAATTCAAAAACTATTGGTGGAGGCTGGTATTCCAAAGGTTTCCTTGCTTGATGATGCCGTCCAATCTCTGCGTGGGACCAAGAGAGTGGATTCGCAGAATGAGGAGGGTGTGGAGAGCGAAACTCTTTCGAAATACTGCATTGATCTCACCCAGCGGGCCAGAGATGGAAAATTGGATCCGGTCATTGGAAGAGAACAAGAGATTCTTCGTGTTGTTCGGATCTTGTCTAGACGAACGAAGAACAATCCAGTTCTTATTGGTGAGCCTGGAGTTGGTAAGACCAGTGTTGTGGAAGGGTTATCAACCAGAATAATCAATGCCGATGTTCCTGCGAATTTGGCTAGGTAAGTAATAATCTACACAATTCCCTATTTTAGAGAATAGTTCTGACTTTTCTTTTAGCTGCAAGCTGCTCTCTCTCGATGTTGGGGCCCTCGTTGCGGGAACCAAATATCGTGGAGAATTTGAGGACCGCATGAAGGCGGTGTTGAAGGAAATTGAGGATTCTAAACAGATGATTGTGCTCTTTATAGATGAGATCCATCTACTGATGGGAGCCGGAAGTTCTGGGGAAGGCGGAATGGTGAGTTGCTGTCACCCGATGCGTGGTCGTACATAAGCTAATTTCCTCTGTAGGATGCTGCAAATCTGCTCAAGCCTGCGCTCGCTAGAGGTCAACTCCATTGTATCGGCGCCACAACTCTAGGAGAGTATAGAAAATACATCGAAAAGGACGCCGCTTTTGAGCGCAGATTTCAGCAGGTTTTGTGCCCGGAGCCGAGTGTTCCCGAAACTATTTCTATTCTTCGAGGCCTCAAAGAGCGTTATGAGGTGCATCACGGTGTGACGATTAGCGATGGAGCCATCGTTGCTGCTGCCACTCTTGCATCTCGGTACATCACCGCACGCCGTCTTCCCGATTCCGCTATCGACTTGATCGACGAGGCTGCATCTGCAGTCCGTGTCACCCGAGAATCGGCTCCCGAAATTGTCGACACTCTCGAACGCCGCCATAGACAACTCTTGATTGAAATTCATGCTCTTGAGCGTGAAAAAGATGAGGCTTCTAGGGCAAGGCTTAACGATGCGAAGAGAGAAGCAGCGAATGTCGAGGAGGAGCTTAAGCCCCTGCGGGAAAAGTACGAGTCTGAAAAGCGCCGGTCGACAGACCTTCAGGAAGCGAAGAAGAAGCTTGATACTCTCACTGCGAAGTGCGAGCAGGCTGAGCGTGTTGGAAACATCGATATAGCCTCTGACTTGAAGTATTACGCTATGCCCGAACTCAAGAAATATATCGCGAAGCTTGAAGCCGAGAAGCTAGAAGCCGAGCAAGATGCTGCCATTTCGTTTGCCAATGGCACCGGCGAGAACAACCCCATGTTGACCGATCTGGTTGGCCCCGAACAAATTAACGAGATTGTGGCCAAATGGACTGGCATCCCGGTGACAAGACTGAAGACCACCGAGAAGGAGAAGTTGTTGAACATGGAGAAGTACCTGTCGAAGCAAGTCATTGGACAACGGGAGGCTGTTAGAGCGGTAGCCAACGCCATTCGGTTGAGCCGAAGCGGCCTCAGCAACCCCAACCAACCGATCGCGAGTTTTTTGTTCTGTGGACCTTCTGGAACTGGTAAAACCTTGCTGACGAAAAGTTTGGCCGAGTTTTTGTTCGATGACCCTAAGAGTATGATCCGCTTTGATATGTCCGAGTATATGGAGAAGCATAGTGTGTCCAGACTTATCGGTGCCCCGCCTGGGTACATTGGGCACGATGCTGGTGGTCAACTCACCGAAGCTCTTCGCCGACGCCCGTTCTCTATCCTCCTCTTTGACGAAATTGAGAAGGCAGCAAAGGAGGTCCTCACCGTACTTCTACAACTCCTGGATGATGGGCGCATCACAGATTCCACTGGCAGGATTGTGGATGGCAAAAACACTGTAATCATCATGACGAGCAACCTCGGATCCCACTACATTACCTCTCGTTCCCATTCAACAGATGGCAAGATCGACCCAACGACGAAGGAACTCGTGAACGAAGCAATTAGGCAGCACTTCCTCCCCGAGTTCCTCAATCGTATCTCCAGCGTCGTCATATTCAACCGCCTAGCGAAGAGGGAGATCCGCAGGATTGTCGACCTCAGGCTGATTGATATCCAGAAGCGTCTGCAAAGCAACAACCGCAATGTCACGATCGTTGTTGACGGTAAGGCAAGGGACTATCTGGGCGAAGCCGGGTACTCTCCCAATTATGGCGCCCGCCCATTGAACAGAGTCATTGAGAAGGAGGTCCTCAACAGACTTGCCGTCTTGTTGCTCAGAGGTGCTATCAGAGACGGGGAAGAGGCACATATTACTATGGACCAGACTGGACATCGGATTGTCATCGTGCCGAATCACGATAGCGATATCGAAGACGACGAGGACATGGACTATGTCGAGGAGGGCGATGCCCTGGGCACGGGCGGGGATGATATGGATGTTGAGGAGCTGTACGATTAAACTCATACACTTCCCCTGCAAATCAGATGAGTCTCTCGTGCTGCTTTTTCTTTTAATAGTTTCATACTTCTCTGAAACTCCCGTTATGTCTAACTTTCCTCGTTTTAAGAAAAAATATCTTGTTTTCCAACTTCTTTCTCACGCCTTGTCCCATTTAGCATCTTGTTTGCCTTCTTCTCCAGAGCGGTTCTCAGAAGTATTCTTTTTTCATCCCTGAGCCTTTTTTCCCTTGTTCCCGTGTAATATGGCATTTAATTTTCCCGCCGGCGCTGCCGCCGGGGCTGCGGGCATGCCCGCATGTCCATGATAGAAAAATGTAGTCCCGAAGGTTGTCATGTCGGGTTCCTTATAGTTAGTTACCGGTAGCTTTGTTAATCCGGAAAATTACATTTCATTCCACTCCAGTTCAAAAAGCACCACCGTCGAACATTCCCCTCACCATTCGTAACTCTCCCGCTCCGTGGATGATTACCGGCACATTGGGTTAGAGTGCCGTGTGCTCAGCCGCATCCGTAAAGCCTTCATATCCTTCCCAGCACCTCAAGAACAGCACCCATTAACAACAACAATTGAACAGCAAGAGCCTTTCGGGTAATCATTTCCGGATATTCCTCTAGGTGTTGTGAATCCCCGTAGCGACTTCTTACTAGACAGTGGAAAGAGGTCGCCGGAAAACACTCCCAAGGGCTAGCAGAATTTCCTGAAGGATAGGGGAGCCTTGCGGACAGGGCTACTAGAGAACGGTATTATACTTGTAGAACACAGCATATCCCGAACACTGAACCGGCTCCCGGGGACTAGCTACCGGTAGACATTCACACCTTCACATGCCCACTGCAGATTTACCCAAGCAAGCAAATGGACTATCATAGCAAACGCCATAGCCAGTAAAACGAGCCTTCCAACCAAACCAATCAACGATATAATAATACCTCGTTTCCCAGCCGCGCTGCAAGCGCCCTATTATAACATAACATAGCATAATAGCAAGTTAATGTTTGTGCTCGAACACTAGTACTCGAATCCCAATCTCCGGAGGTAAGCCAGGCAAACCTAGCCAAGTTTTCATTCACCTAATTCCACACTACCTTGAGCCGGTATCCTAGGCGAGCAGAGAATAACGTAGCTAACAAGTGGAGGGTACACGGTACCAGCAGCCGCTGATTCGTACCATGGGGCCGATTGGCGGTAGATGCGGAATGGGGGGGTTTTTTTTTGGGGGGGGGGGTTAGCATGGGCCGCTGGCATAACTAGGCTATAATGGAGTATTGAGAAGGAGAAAGAGAGGAGAAGGGCAGGGTGAAGTCGTAGGTAGAGCCTGAGGTAGTAGTAGGCGGTCTGAGGGCCGAAGGAGAAAGGGAGGAGTAGAGATGTGTATAATAATATAAAATAAAATTCAGACATAACTAGTTTTTTCCAACTCTGATAAAGTACGATCTTGGCGACAAAATTGGTAGCCCCCCCCGTTTACACTAAATGGCTGATTTTGGACACTAATAACCTATCCCAATGCTACATAGATTTAATGAAACTAAGCTATAGTGCAGGCAATTGTTAAGACTTCCTAGGTAAAAATTATGAGAATTTTCCCATTCTCCCGCCAGGGTTGAGAGCTTAGGATTGTCATTGGACCTGGCTGCAATGTACCTTTTGTATGGGACACTCATACAAAATCAGAGGTATCATCATACCTTTTGCCCACCATCATTATTTCTGGTATTGAACCATGGGCATTAACTGACAGAGCTTGCCACCAATATCGTAGAGTACCAGACCTACCCCCCCAGGATGCCCTCCCCTCCAAAAAAAAACTGAAATACCCGGCGGGGGGGAGGATGCAGAGACCGTATCCACCACTTTTCGAGTGATTAACCATGATTCTACGGGTTTGGTGGGAATTTCTCAAGGCACGCGCAACAATATATCGACCCGGATTGAACGAAACATTAGCGTAGGCGCTACCAGTCCCTGCGCCTACATAGCCGCGTTAACATGATATGCTGCCCGCACTTGCCATCGCTTACAGCAAGGGAGGGGGTAAACGCACCCTAAGGAGCAGAAGATGAACCTTCGGATACCGTATCCTGCCACTAGAAATATTTGCGAATGTGGACAAATATCTCTTAGGCATTTGGAAGTATTTGCAGGAACCTGAAGATAGCTGCTACCAATTGATAATGTTTATTTATGTATTTGCCAGATGGCATGGCGGAAAGCAAGGCGATCTTTGGAGAAAGCTAGGCCTAGCCCCACTGTACGTGCGATAGGGTGCGGTTGGTGTTGCTGGTGAGAGGTTGGTATGATAGTTTGATCTCAACCTTTTCTATTTGGAATGGAGAGGGGGGGTTGTGGCACACCACAATACTTGTGTGGGGAGAGAAGGAGGGAGGGAGTTGATTTGGTAAGGTTATCCTCTAGCCTTGTTAGTTGTGCCTGAAGTACGAGAGTAGATAGCAGTACATTACAGTATCGTATGACACGTGAAAATTTATTTTTCCTATGATATGTATGTTTAAAAACGAAAAGAAGGAAGAAGAAAACCCCCCATGCAGCAACATCCCCTCGTGACCTTCGTAAACTACGTATACATGATACAATATAGACTACAATATATTACTACAATCCATCCTCACGCCCCACGCCCAGGCCACCTTATTCGTCTCGTTTCCACTATTGATAAGTGTAACAGAGCACTCCAGTCCCCGCCGCACCCCCCTGAACATCCATAAGGTCCCGGATCGTAACACCGGGTGCGAGAGGGCCCATGTTGATTGGGAATGACAGCGTAACATTAGGCCCCGTGATCGGCCCCATCAACTCTACAGGGCCAGAAATATCCGAAAGCCGAGCGGACAAGTTCTTAGACTGCCATTGCCAGTAGACTCTATCGAGGTTTGCGTGGTGGAGGTAGAACACTGGTTCTCCCGGACTGGCATATAAATCTCCCGCCTATTATAAGGAAGAGGACCCATATTAGCAAAACCTATTGTAGGAGGAGGGGGGGAAAGAGGAGTCCCCACCTCTCCACCAATAGAGTAATGCCCCCCACCATGAATCCCCACGTTCACGAAGTTTGGCTCTCCCTCTACGATCTTATTAAACCAACCAAAGTCTATCTGCGCGAGCGCATTATTCACTCTGGCAGTGTTGGAAAAGGTTCGCGCGATAAAAGGACTAAAACCCCTTCTCAGGCAGCGGCTCGTAGCATTCAGCGAAGGCCCAGGGCCCAGGTGGAGTCTCATGTCCACGAATGGGCCATCGGTGACACACCCGCCTCCGGTGGCACCGGGGACAGCGAAGGGCGATGTGTCAGGGGGAATATTAGCGCCGTTCCCTCCGAAGCCCGTGAGGGGATCCCATAGTGGTGATGCCAGGAAGTTGTCCGCGTCGAGGGTCCAATCCCAGTATCTGTTTTATTCGATTTTTTTCGAGGTTAGCAAGCTATTTCTTTAGGGTTAGGGGAGGGGAGATATATAAAAATGGCGGAAGTCAGACGCCTGGCCGTACGGTTGTGCTCCATCATAACCGCACTCCTCGCGGAGGGCTTTCTCGTAGGCTGCCACGAAGTATCTGTGCCAGGCTAGGAAGTGGCCCTGGAGTGAGAATGATGGAATTAGCCTATTAAGAACAAGACACCAGGGGATACAGCCTACGGTATAGCAGAAAACAAAACAAAACCGGAAAACAAGGGCCAGAGACAGGGACATGGATTAGCTCGAGCAACAAACGCTCCAATCAGAACTCCCAAACACCGTGCCCCACCTCCCGATATCTTTTATGGGAGGTTGTAACAATAATTGTAATAGCTCAAAACACTAACGCCTTCCCGAAAGGATGTTCTAGATGGGAGGTATATACTTACAACAAAGTGAATCGAGAAGGTTTGCTGAATATGTACTCCTTGGAAATCGTCGAACCGACTAACAGAATTCGGGATTGTGGATTTGCATATGGCGGGCTTAGCTTGAAGGCATTTTACCGCCTCAATGTAGCTTTTCTTTTGACCCTTGGACAATGTCCTCCTATCCCACCCATTGTACCTCAGTATGTGAAATAAATCGAAAGATGAGTGAAGCAAACCATTCCTTCCTCTTGACCACAGTCTTACAAGAGACCCCGCGAGCGGCCACATCCTCTGGCAGTGGCCCTGCAGCAACGTTTCCAAGGAAGGAAGCAAGATAAAGGAAAGACACCAGCCACGCCCCGACGGATGGCATCTTGATAGCCTTTCGTTTTGTTGTTGACAAAAAAAAAAGGTGCAATACTCGTAGGTGTATATATATACCACAAGCACTGGGCAAGTAACCGAGACCACACAGTTGTCAGATGGGCAATAAAAGTAGGAACAGGGAGGAAAAGGGTAGAAGCCAAAGCAGGGGAGATAATTACTTATATACCCCACGGATCTATATACGATCCATACGATCCATACGATACCTTGGCCCCCCTCCATCCCTCAAGATCTTTAATTCCGGGCAAACCTTGCCGTGTGCCCTAAGTCTAACTTACACGTGTGGAGCCACCTGTATTATATTCACGAGCCGCGCAGCGAGGCCAATGTACGTATACCAGTAGCACCGCAGGGATATGTGAGTTCGTCAATGCCGCATGGTCGGCCTACCGTTCATACCAAGCGTCTCAGGCGGTTGACGCCGCCGCCATTGCCACTGTGCGAAAACTTTTCTGTATGATAATAATCGGGAATGCCACCAGGACATCCAGAACTTCCTCTTTGAATCGAGTGGAGAAAACACAGCGAAATGATTCTTTTTCGGCCCTCAGTTAAGGCTAACAAAATGAAAATTCACCAGAGCCCATCATGAGAAGCCTTTCTAAAGTTCTGACTAGAACCTCAAATATTCTAGTTTTTACGGCAGCCTAATGGGGTTAACGGGGGAGTGGCATCAGCAATTACAAATCCGTCCCGGGACCCACAATTGAGACGAGAAGGGTGTCACAGCACCAGACTGGACGGTTGAGTGGGGTTCGTTGTTCCATAGAATAGATTCTTATTATTGTGCCTTTTTTTATTTATAAGTTAAAGTGCTCAAAAAACAAATCGTAGACCCACAGAGTGCATACACTGTACTTGGATGAACCATACAGATAGACTCCAAAGTCAGTAGAACTAAAGGATACTAGAAACAAACAAAAAAAAGAGAGCACCGCCCTCTCATCTTCCCTACACTCGCAGCCGCACACAAGCACAGTGCCCGAGCACTGTGCAATGTGCCTAAAGGTGGGTCCCCCATGCAACACCGAAGTTGTGGTGGGCGGTTCCCTGGAAACCTAATTCAACTTCAAAGCTTGATACTGCATGCATCCTTGGCAAAGTGGAGTGCGGCACTAGGTAAATTTTCCCTGTATTCCACATGGCCAATATCCAAGCACCCATTTCAGTCTCACCAAAATTTCGCATTTCGCACAGCCAATTCCTCCAGCTGGATATATCCGATTAAAAATCAAGAAAATCGCTCATCCCTTCTTTTAAGAAAGGCCCGACATCCTGTAGGCTTTATCTCCTCTGAGTTCGTTGTTGTGATTCTTCAGCTGGGTATCAGGGTTTGTTATTTTCTAAGTCCCAGCTTGATGCCCTTATAGAAACATGAAAGCTTTGTCTATCTAGTATCATAGGCACGGAGTCGTGGCAGGAGAGCATCTAGCATCTGTGTACCTTGAGGGCTAATACTAAATTCGGACTCAAGCGTTCGGGTACGTTACTCGTTTAATTCATTGCTTATGGCACAAGAAGAACCTGCATGCATCATTAGATATGGCAAATTCTGGTATGGTATGATACTCCACACCGCAAACTTTATAGCTCGCGGAACGACACCGGCATGCGGACTCGCTCATGCATCCACTCACTCACAACCTAACCCAATTTTACCACGCATAGAAAAAGAATGGAAAGGAAAGAAAAAAATCCTTCTCTTTGCTACACAAAACAATAACTTATCTATTCGGTAGAACTATTAAGGAAGGTACTTTCTATAGATTCGGTAGCGCCATCACCCGATTCGGAGAAAGACTTCTCCCAAGATATCGCGCAGTCGGAAGGAAGCAGAGCTCGGAAACCAAGTAGAATGAAGCAAGTGCAAGTCTTTCTCTTCTTTTGTTCTACTACACACTACACCCAGCAGAGAAAATAATAATAATAATCCTATTTTCTTATAGTGTAAGTATTATACGATGGGTAGCACCTTCGATTGAGTTAGGACGGAGTGTTGTAGCAAAGAGTTGGCCATATGGGGCGACACCGTCATCCGTCTAAACGGCGGCCTGGGCATTAGTCACATTACCGGTGCTGTTGCTAGACCAGACCACCAAGCAACCGCACAAAAAAGCAACCGCACAAAAGTAAAAACACCCCCGGCCATTTCACGCAGGCCAATCCCAGTGCTCCAATTTGGTAAAACCAAAAGCCAAAATATTGAACCTCTTGGTGTGAAAGAGAGGGAGTGAGCGAGAGAGAGCTGTGATATCATCTCCCCATCGACCGGGTGATCCATCCCAAAACACCGGTATGGTGTCATACCATCCTATACTATCTCGTCCGGTCCTATTTTCCCACCTTATAAACACCCTGCGGGATCTCTTCTCAAAGCCACCACCTCCCATGTAGGGATCACCTAAAATTAGCATGAACTCTTATCTCATGCAAAAATAAACAAAGTGGGGAATATCGTGGAGTATCATATAATATTACACCATCCCATGATCCCACACACCCTAAGTGTATCATTGAGTGACGAACTAACATAGCAGATATCTTCACAACTAGTACCGTACCTAGATCTCCCAACACATTCAGGAGCGACGGGCATGCTTCTGGGAGCTACCCAAGCGAGCAAGATATGCCATCCCCAATGTTTGTCTTTTTGGTTCGACTCTCTTAGATTTTGGCCGCCCCTTGAGAACTATTGGGGAAGTACCGAGGGTGGAATTGCTTGCGATTGCTAGATAGGATGGAATGATAGAGGATATGAATGAGGTACGTCGACCTAGTGTGCTAGAACATTAGCGAAGTAGTCCTAGTTTATCGTTGAGTGGTAGGTTTAGCTGTGTTCATGCGGATGTTTAAACAGTCTCTGAGCGAAGGAAGGAAGCAGGTACCAGTAAGTGAGTGGTTTAAGTTGGTTTCCAGCATAGTTGAAGTAGCTGGAGCAAAGCGGGGCTACAGCATAATAGGGGTTCCCACACCCATGACTGTATTCCGCTCTATGGGAAATAGATTCGTGGGGTCTTGAAAGTTGGGTGGGTAGAAGACATTTGTGGTGTGCCATACTGCAGCTCTAGGTAAATTGGAGCCAAGAACTTGGAAAATTCCCATGAGCCTAGAAGTAAACTACCGGTATTGTGATAGTAACCATACCTAAAACTCTACGAGCACTCTCGCTTTGACCTAGAATACTATACTGCAGAGTACTCTACTCAACTCGGCAGGAGCAAGAGAAGAAGAAGAAGAAGAAGAAGAAGAAATAAGTTATATTGATATCCAGGCTACCTTAGGAACTCACTACTTGCCCCTCACTACGGGTACACCGGTGGCCCGGGCCTTCAAGCACCCCAAGAGAAGATAGACATGTTGAACATTGGAATTCCCCTTCTCAGCTACACAACAGGAACGCACGGTAAGCTCACAGTATTCCGCGGCGAAGCGAGGGCACTGTAAACGAGAACGCCCATACAAACAATCCCTGTCCTATAAAAGTTTTTGTGGGCGCTCTCGCCTCGCCGTGATCTCGCATCGCTGTGGGTTACTATCCCTCAGTTTGGACAAAGCAAAAGGAATATGTACAAGGGTGGTAATGACAACCTCCTCGCCAATTTGCTCAAGTGCCTGTTGTCTCCCGTTCCACAAACGCGAGCCTTCAAGAGACCCATGCTGCCGGTACGGTGACACAACCTACCAACCTCCTTCCCCCAATCAAGCCCGTCATAAAACCAACTCAGCTCAGCTCGTCCAAACCAACCCGCAGGATATAGAAAAAGAAAAAAGGGGAAAGCAACCCCGGATTCCAACCCTCACTTACCCTACTGTACCACCAGCCAAAACCACAATCTACCGGCACGAGTACTCGAGTACCGGTACTAGTACGAGCACTGAACTTTGATACGAGGTCTCGTACGAGTACTCGAGCATCCACGGTCCCGTTCCCAGCCACACGGCATCCCGTCGGCCGCCCGCTTGTCGCACAAAGCCGCACGAACCACCAGTCTCATCCCAACTACCAGGGGTTTCGGACTGTGCCATACGATACGAGGCTACGCGAGGCGATAGCACGGTCTATTATGCATAAAGCCCTGGCGGTGAGGAACAATGAGGGGTATTCTGCCGTAGCTACTAGGGGGTAAGCGTGGAGTACTCGAGTATTGGGACAAGCAGAGGCCTGGACGATGAACTCCTTATTCAAATTGACCAAACCGCAGTCAAGACCACCTTATACCTAAAAGGAAGATTCCTTCACCTGTTTACGTAAGTTCTCAGGTCTTTGTGTTCCGAAGCCGAACAGAATATCGGGTCACACTGTGGCCTATTATCGTTAGAAAAAGTCCTGTTAGTTGAGTTCAACTTGGAGCAAGTAGAGAGAGAGCGTGGGGGCCGGCTTTAAGACACGGACAAGGCCAGAATAGGAAATTTCAGAGCACTCATCGCTCCACAACCGTCATTTTCTTTGCTTTTAGGGGCCAAAATGACATCAAATGGGCTCTTTTTGGCCTTCTCCGTGTCTTAAAGCCGGCCCCCACGCTCTCTCTCTACTTGCTCCAAGTTGAACTCAACTGACAGGACTTTTTCTAACGATAATAAACAGACACTGATTTTTGTTTCTTCGCACGGGCATCCACCCACTTGTCCGAGACAATGCCGGTACCAGCGCTCGAGTACCGTACCTTAGGTGCCCGGGAATAGGGGTTGTAAAGATGTATGGGTGGCCGGGTGCGCGTGGGCTTTCCCCCGCTATGTATTTTGCGCGCCCCTCTAAATGCTCGGGTGCCGTACTTCCTGACTGGGATGGATAGTCCAGTGCACCCCTTTCCTCTAATGATTGTGTAACAACCATCAATTTTTGCCTCATCTGCTGTACTTTTCCTGTCCTATGGTGTACAAGGCATAGGGATAAAGTTTCCGAACAGTTAATTTAGGTTAACCCGAAAAAATAAACCTTGTTCCTTACTTGTAGGAACAGGGTTTACAGTATTTTGCGGGTTAACCTGTTCAGATACTTTATCCCTACCACTTGTATAAAAGCATTTTTCTTAATAATATTAACACTTAAAATCAGTTTCTAAATTCACCTTATTATAGCAATTTTATAGGGACTAACATTTGCATGTAATAACAATAACCTCCGCTACTCTTCTTTTAGCACTAGTGCGCTTGCCAGAGTAGCCAGACTTAGATATACCTGTACTGTACTAGTACTCTAGTAGGTACTGGTACAAAGATCGGGAAAGTTTTCGTACAAGACAGGGTTATCAGTATTGCATTACTACAACTCAGCTAATGCTAAACCCGCGCCGAATCGGCATTGAGTTACGGCGTGCCAAACACCCAGCAGCCCTCACCATTCAACAAATAAAACAACCACAAAATCACAACTCGGCCAAAGCCCGCGCAACCCTCCACCACAAAAGAATACCAAAACAAATTAACCGTCCCCCAAACAAAGCCCACACCCGGGTGCAAGCCAAGTACCAAAGGGCGGTACCTTATCATCCCCACACACCGACTCCTCCACACCACAACCACCATTCACATGAGTCTGTAACCCCTCCCAAACCGACTCATCAGAAAGGAAGGAGGTAAACCGACCACCACACGGGCACCGCCAAATCAAGCGCGTCCCCCCACAAAAAACCTCCTCCGGACAAAAATGTGCCGGCACAACCACCGGCCTGTCCCCAACCACAGGATCAACAACCGACCCACGAGGCACCACATCAGGTACCCCCTCCACAACCACAGCAGGCGTCCCCAACCCCTTACGCTTCCTGCCTGACCGACGCTTCCGAGCCTTACTCGAGGCCCCGCCAGCCACAATCACCCCCCCAAGCACCACATCCTCATCGCTAGAGTGTGCCACATCCACCCGAGCCACACTACCAGCCACACCAGAAGACGCCACAGAAGGCAGCCTCACGACCACCTCAGCCACCTCCTCCTCGCAAGGAGAGGCCACATCATCATCACCCCCAACAAAGAGTCGAATAAGGGACTCAGGAACACCAGACGGGGTGTCAGACTGTGTAGAGCAAGGGCCACAAGTGGCCAGCGGGATAGCCCGCAAGGAATCAATCTCCCGTTCCTTCAAACAAAGGCGACGAGAGAGAACGGAAACATGGTGTCGCAAGCGAGAAACTTCGGCCTCGAGGGCAAAGGACTTCTCAACAACACGAGAAAGCGAAACGGACGACCGCAAAGCGGAAGCCACCGAGGGTCCGGGAGTTCGTCCAACCATATCTAAACGACAGGAAAAGGCAGGCGAAGAGAACAGGGAGATAAAGCAACCGGAAAGATTCAGACAGGAGATAAACTAATCTCCCGACAAACGAACTAAAACCAGGTAGAAGGCCTGAGATTAGAGACTTGAAGCTACCGTGAGGCATGAATCAAGGACCGTGATTGGCGTAACCCGGAAATGCGACAGGTCACCGAAGGTTTAAACAAGGCAGGGATTATTTCGCTTGTTTAACCTAATTAACTGTGCGAACACATCCCCTAGCACTTGTGCCTCTACCTCTTTCCTTTCCTTTTATATATAACAACTCAAAATACCGTAAGAACTCTTGCAATCCAGTGTCAGAACGCACCGGAAATCTGCCCCTCAGCCCACAGTAAACTTAGTTTCATTAGTTAACAGAAATTACGAATACCAGTTAACAAGATCCAACTGACCTGGTGAGCCGAGATTCCCTGTCGGGAGAGGGCTAATCCCTCTCCAGCGCTTTTCACTCAGAATCATGGGATTGCAGGGCTGACAGAGATAGTGAATTTCACGAGTTTCCACTGTAGTTGTCTTGGACACCAATAGACTTGGAACTTCCGCTCTACCTCTCATTTTTGTGTCCATATAGGACACAGATTTCCTTCATTCTCGCTTGGGTTATCTGGTAGGGCTATAAACAGCCATGATGGGTGCACTACGCTTTTGCTTACACAATCCAGTATTTCCTTCTACACACAACTGTATATACTCATACACATGTATACATTTAGAACGAAAGCGCCTAGCCCCGAGTCTTCGACCTATCATGACGCTGCTGGCCCATATGGTACTGCTAAAATGATGGAAATGAGAGTTGAACCCAAAAATAGCCCAGAAAAACCAACCTCGGATAAAGGATAAAGGAGCTGTTTAGAAAGGAGCGAGGCATCGAGAAAGAGAAAAAAAAATAACTAAAACTGGTTAAATGAAAATTCCCCGCCCTCTAGCTGATTCTAAAAACTCGTCTCCTGGACTCTATTCAGAGAGCAGTAGAGGGAGACGCAAGCCGATCAACGCCCATGGCCCTACTCCAAGTCCTTCAGGCTCCCCTCCGATCGTCCATCCGGCATTGTCTCTATTCTCACATCCATAGTCCTTATAATTCCGTTCTTTGTGACAATGTTCTCCTCGCTCTCATTCAAAGACCGCCCCCCTGTAACTTTCGCTGTGGCTCCTTCTCTCCCGCTGCTCGCCCCGAATGATTGCAATGCGATGCGGCATGATTGGTTCCCCGGAGACACGGGATAGGAGTAACCTCTAGATTTCCCGGTTGTACTACCGCCGGTGATAGCATTTACAAGTGGAAGGATACCGGGTGCTGAGGCGGAGATGATGGCGACGTTGATTTCGACCTATAATTCAGGCTTGTTAGTATTGGAGTTGACTTGAGGGTGTTGGGTTGTATAGAGGGACTGACTTGTGACCAGAGAAGAATGAAGATTCCATCATCTGTGATACTCATTAGAGATTTGTCTCATAAAGTTACAGTTTCGCTGGGTTTGGGGGAAGCAAGACTCACAGGGAATATCTTTCGAGTGTTGAAACATGTACAGGGCGTTTATGCGTACTATTGATGAGATCACAGAAATACTACCAACGCCAAAAATAACTATAAGACCCACTGTTGGAGGTAAATCAGCATTCCGTCAGGCAAGCACATCATAGCAGGTGCAATATACATACTTCTTTTGCGATTGCTTACTTGAAGCTTTATGAGTGAAGGAAGAGGTAGAACCAAAATGACGATGTCAGAGAAGATATTAAAACCAGCCTGTGCATAATAGACTGGAACAAGGTTGTTGCAGCCCTTTGGGAATGTTGGCGCCCAAGCAAGAGTTGGATTCTTCGGGCATTCAAAGGCCTAGAAATGTCGGATACAACATTAACTAATGTCCTTCATGGTGGCACTCCGTGGGGATAGGTTTTCTTGGCCCAAACTCCACTTACGTTTACGAAGACCATTGCTATCGTGTATATAGTCACAGCTACCGCCACGACCTTGATTGCTGTTTGATACCCTCGCGCTGGCGAAAGCCTTCGATAAAACGCCAAAATACTGATTTTGACGAAGAATAGAGCGATTAAGTACACTATTTGGTAGACGTACCATACTTTCAAGGTTTTGACAAAGAACTCTGGGGTGAATGGCTTTATAGAGGGATTAGCATTTAATATATCCTACTCTGTCGTTTGGGATATTAACCAGTTCCATCATGTGCGTTCTATCTCATAATTAGTTTTCATTGCCCTAAAAATTAGGTCGGATTTTGCGTCACCACTCACCCCGCGCCATATTTCACTTGATAAACATTAATCACACCTACAAAGATAGCCCGTAATCAGTCTTTGTCTACGGATAGCTCGAACCAATTCCGAACAAACCTATCTGCCACACATTCACCTATTTCCTGTGTTAGCTGAAAGTCACAATCAGAGTAAGAATTCAAAGTACCATACCAGTGCTACTAACATAATCCAGTCATCTAATCCGACGCTTTGCACAATAAAGTGCCTGCAGAAGAATCTACAGTTCAGATGAAGGCAGTCAGCTTCCTCGCAGTCTCTCATCTGACAGGAGAGAACCCAATTCTCACCTCAAGCCCACGAAGAGCGTGGATAACGTCAGCAGCGGAAACTCCACAGCGAAGAGTAAGGGACCTCGTTTCATTGTAGAGCTTCACCTCAAGTCAGGAAAAAGACTAGACCGTCAAAGGGCAGCATTAGAGGGGAGAGCAAACCTCTTATTTTATTCGTCACAGAACCAAATGCCCCCACTTTGGCAAAAGTGGCCGCGGGCAACCAAACCAAAGGAAGCACGAACCTCGTTGCTTTCGAAGTATATGTTTCCGATTTGTGAAACCCAGCCCTCTGGTTCTTGGTTTTTTCTTGGAAGGGGATCGCTAGATATCAAATAGAGGAGACGAGAGGAAAGGCACCAGGAAGGGAAGGGCGGGTCCGCTAATGCATATATCTACAACTCATTAGAGGCAAGTCCCCATCTAAAGTAAGATTCTTCCTCTGGGTCACGGCAGGCAAGTAGGGCCTCTTGCTAATCTTAAGGCAAGCCTCCTATACCAATCACTATAATTCCACGTCTTTTTTTCAGGTAAGGAGAAGGCGGGGGCGGGCTTGTCGGTTTTTTCTTTTCTTTCTTTCCCCCGCATCCGGCCCCCTTCGGACCACCGACCAACCGCATTAGGCACAAAATCCTCTTTGATAGAGATGTAGGAACTCCGGTAATGGTAATGGGAGGGGGAGGGGGGTTTCTGGCAGATGGTGTGTGTGATGGAAATCGAAAGTTATCCAGACTTGCAGCAAAGTGGGTGTGTGCAAGCAGGAGATGGTGGGGAGGAGGGCCAAGAAAGCCACCACTCCCATTACTCGAGTACTTGCCCCAGGAGAGAAGCACCCTGGAACAGAGGGGTATCTTTTTTATTGCCGCTCAGATACACACGGATTATTTCTTCAATCCCCGTTTTCGGGTACTTCTGGCTTGGAACAAATAAGCAAGAAAAGGTACAAATTGGTCCTTTTCGTCTAAACGAGACTACCGGTAGACTGCTCGCAGAAGTACCCTTCGTACCTCCTGAAGATCAGTGAGCCTATCGCAGCTCGGGTGGGGCAAAGATGTAAAAGCAGGGATCCAAGAGTTCAAAGTTGTGTTGCCAATACTTGACTTCATTACTTGGCCCCCCAAATGTTCAGGCTCAAAATGGTCTTGCTGGGGCTGAGGATTTAGGCCCGGGATAGCCCTGTGATTGCCGGCACCGCTCCCGTGTACGACTTTCGGCGAGATGTTACCGTCACAAGCAGGGAGTCCGGGAAACTCTTTTTCTCTGGTTTGGGCGGCATCCCGGCCGGGTCCCCGGGTTGCTGATGGGTTTCTGGGAGGAAAAAAGAGCCTACTTTTAGGAGCGCCCCCCGATCTCAGGCATGCAATCTTAGGTCGGAATCCTGGGGAAATTCTCTACAGTACTCTTTGGGCCATGTCCACCTTGTCATTGGGATTGAGCACGGCAGGAACACCAGTACCGGTATGTGATCATTGATCACCAACTGCTTAGCTAGCCATTGGCGAGCGAGCGCACCGGATAAATCACAAAGCTTATTTTAGGACTTTCCTCTGGCATGAGCCAGCCATGATTGACCCGCTATTGCTCATCCCGAGGGCCTAAATGATTTCCCCAGAGGAATCATAACAACAGTACTGCGTTGGATCTCCATTAGTTAACCCCAGAAGTTCTTGGGCTTGCTGCCGATATCATATAATTACCTTGAAGGAAACGAAGACGCATATCATATACTCTAGTCCCATTCCCAGTCTATGAGGACGGAGGCGTGCGTGCGACCATCACGATGCACTCGGCATTCCCCCCTTTGCCTTCCCTATCCTATGGATCAGCTGGTCAGGTTCCCGGGGAAGTACATCGCATCAGAGAGGAGCCTGCCCTCCACACTGTGTTGGCAATCCGACTTGAAAACCTAGCACCTCCCCCGAAAACCAGTCTTGATATGATACAAGATTTGTCGGACGGCAATATCTCGGCCTTTCATCGAACCTGGAAAGATCTGCGGCCATTTCTGAGACGATTGAGGAAATTTCCGTCTTGGGCCGTTCAGGCCTAGTTAATATGATGCTACACGTGCTCTGGTATGGACGTGGTGATCGGACAAACAGGGATTAGGAGACCCGTGGGGATACATAGATTTTCTAATCCCTGTCTGTCCGATCACCTACCGATACCCGGTACGTCTACATTGTTATCTGAAGAGAGGAACCAATTGAACGATTTAACAAAAGAAAAAACATCCGTCGGAACAGCGACGTAACAAATTGTCTCAGAGGCCAGAGCGGCTTGCAATGGCACGCGCGAGGCACCGGTATCATAAGCAGGGTCCCTGAGAATAAGCAAGCAGCAGCACTCGGGCACAGCACCGTACCGGTAGGGGATTAACCTCGGCTCCTCCGATCGAATGGATCGAGCACCTTAATGGTGCGGTATTCCCGCCATTGTTCGCCGTGCTCCCTGTTCTGACATCGCGGTGTTTTGGCTCTGCGAGTACTGTGCTGTACCCGCTCAAAGATAGGCACTACAATCAAATCTCTATGACAGAGCGCAAAGGCATGCTAATTCTTGAAACTCGGGAATGCGGGGACGGCGGAACAGACCGTTATGGGCTCCCTTCTCTTCACGAAAAAGCAAGTTTACAACAGCACGGGAGTTAAATAGTGATGTACAGTACGTTGTACTCGGGGGTGTCCTTAAAAATCGGAAACTACCCGTGCTGAATCAGGGCCAAAACGATCGAGCGATCACAATTTCTGGAAAACTTAACCTTGTAACTCCATGTAACTAGGCATCTTAAACAAGATATGTTGAACTGAATTAATACTTGTACTTAGCAAGAGACAGGGGACCAGTATAAAGTGAACTGAGGGGCAAAAGTGTGGATTGCAAGTAAGAAAAAAAGCTGAGGATATTGTTTGCTCCAAGATTGAAAGGTTCTGTCATTGGTATCATTTGGATAGATTTATTCTATTAAATTTATTTCATAGGATTCTGTCCCCATACATGCTCTTTTCATTTCAACATACTACGGGTTCTTGGACTGCTGATCCCCAGGGGAGTTTTCCAAGTTTTGTTGCTTTCTGCTCGCCAACCTTGCATGACAAGGATTTGATCTTTCCGATTTTTATGGA
>Ga0307509_10001743_pt1 | contig 36201 bp, 32 predicted proteins | sample 10_EM_MG_FD_202245 | JGI IMG/M metagenome (GOLD analysis project Ga0307509, IMG submission 202245) | Populus trichocarpa ectomycorrhiza microbial communities from riparian zone in the Pacific Northwest, United States - 10_EM | ecosystem: Host-associated > Plants > Roots > Unclassified | place...
ATCCCCCCCTCCCTCCCTCCCCCGCTCCTCCCCGCTTTTCCATCCAAGATTTACTAGCGTGTGTCCCAAAAGTGGGCAAAAAAACGGTGCTACACCTTCTCCTGAAGCCACGCCCACCGGAACGCCTGTGAAATACAAAACCTTACCTATCTCCCATCCGAATAAATCAAAAACCTCCGACAACTTTAACCCCTCGAATTCGACACGAGATCGGAGGGGGGGGGGCTCACTGCATTCGCTGCAGGTGGCTTTTACTCAAGAAATGCAAAAGATGGGTAGATTACAAGAGTGGAGGAATACTTGATCATTGATCTTTTGTGCTGTCATAGATATATGTTGCTCAGTGCTACACTTTTATCACCCACTCCTTAGCACAAATTAGCCCAATCACGTCCGCCAGCACGCTAGCACTCGAGCATAGCATTCCAGAGCCCACAGCTACTTTTCCAAGAGAGTGAGAGCAGAAATATGGTTTCCTTCCTTCCTTCTCCCTCCCGCCGATCGCCAACCTTCAAGTCTACTAGTCTACAGTCGGATCCTACCACCTCCTAACAGGTCTGATTTTCCCTACAGCCTTATTGAGGAAGCCCAAAGTCTTCAGTCTCCCAGTTCCCGTATTGCAGGATTCCTCAGCTCTCCTGCCCTACGTGATGGATTGTTCAACACGTTTGCGAGAGGGAATTGAACTCCTAGACTCCTACTAATTGCACAGGGGTTAGCTGGCTCTCGACATTTTAGCCACTGCCCCAGCTAGGTATTTCAAATAACGTTACTTTGGAGAAGAAAAAATACCCATTCTACTAACATGTAGATCTAGATCTCCCGCCAGAGGTCAGCGTCGCTTAACAACAACGGTTTACCTTATCGTTCATCGATTATAACATTATTATTATATAAGGGTATGATAGAAACGAGTGCATCCACAGAAGAAAATTATCGAGATTGACCGTTGACTGCCGGCAGCAGGATCCCTTTGTGCTTAGAGGCATAATTATAGCTGAAATACCAGTACCAAGGATTAGCAAGACGGGTTTGGTTGAGAGCAAGACAGGATTTGGAATGGCACCCGCTCATTGATAAATGTGGTGTACAAGTACAACATGGAAGTGCTACGAGTGCAATGTCCCTGATTTACGGTAACCCCGCTCAGGGCATTATAGGTGACTTTATAGTCGGGCATCACGGGTGTACCAACGCTGTAACACATATATCTTAGTCTAGTGCATTCAAGTAAAAATGTGCCTGGCCTATACTATATATTCATGTTTAAAGGCTAACGATCCCATGCCCAGATAGAGCCCAGCGGGAGGAGTTGATGTGGGCCATATTAAGGAATAAGCTGCAGAAATATCGTAGCCTTTTTGAACGTCTGTCGGTCATCCCATGTCACCCCCTTTCCCTTTCCCTTCCAGCCAGATGGGGCCGGGTTGTTTTGAATCTTAGCCTAGAGTATGAGAGCATCCCCTCCGGACAGGCATAATATGCACGAACACCAGCGAGGGAGTAAAAACAGAATGGATATGGAGTATTGGTATACGACGAGCAGTTCCGGCCGCGGTATACTATACACAGCATGCTTCCAATTAAACAAAACAAATGCTCTGTGTCCGCTTTGCCATTCCTGATCAGAGTGTCATATATCAATGGCGTCATCCAGGAGAAGGTGGAACCTGTAACTCCGTTTGGCAGTCTTCCGAGTCAAGAAATTCACGTAATTACCCATGGCCACGGTAGTATTATAAACGTTCCTCGAGAGAGGTAATTATATTGGATATCAAATACCTCCCAATGCGTAAGCATTAACGAATATTTTTATTACCCCCGTCTATTGCTAGTATCTATCAAGACGAAGTCCCTGAAGCCGCGCCCCCTGCCGATGATGACTGACCACCACCGCGAGTCTTCTTCCTTGCGGCCTCCTCTTGTTTCTCCTTTTCGATATCCTTGACATAACCCTCAATATCCTCGACAGTCATCATCTGTGCGCAGGTCATCAGTACCACTTGAAAATAAATAGGTAGGAAATAACAAACCTCCATCTCCTTCCCTGGTTCCATGATAGCAATTTCAATGTTCTTGGCGCCAGTTTGAACCACTTCCAGAAGTGACTTGACGGTGAGTTTTATGGTCTCCTCGCGATCCATATCCTCTTTATAGTTCCTCTCCAAAAACTCTCTAACCGTCTTGCTGGACCTACCAATGGCATTTGCTTTCCTATCCCATGACACCCTATTAACCCCATATCCCACAGGAAACCCGCGGGTTAAAAAAAAAACCTTACCACGCGGAATAAATGCCCGACGGCTCGGTCTGATAGAGTCTCGGAATTCTATCATTAGGATCAAACCCAATGATAAGCGTACTGATGCCAAACGGCCTGACACCACCACTCTGTGTGTATCTTTGCTGGACACCGGCAACGTATTTTGTGATATACTCGATAGTGACAGGATCCTCTACGGTTAGACGATGAGATTGCGCCTCTAGCCTTGCCTTGTCGACGAGGATACGGGCATCAGCGTTTAATCCGGCGAAAGCAAGGCAAACATGGTTGTCCACGAGGCCGATTTTGCTTGGAGTAATGCGTGTATCTTGAAGCTTCATGGCAGAGCGTTTCTCGCAGCCAAGAACGACGATGGAGGTTCCTTTAACGCCAACGGCGCAGGTTCCTTAATAAGTTTAGTATATTTTTGAATAGATATATTTCCATCGATAGATGTAGGGGGAGGGTATAAGTACCTCTCTTGACGGCTTCTAAAGCATATTCTACTTGGAATACATGACCGTCGGGACTATTGTGAATTAGTAGTTGACGAGATAATCAGCAGATGGGGACCAGTGGAGGAGTATGATGGATACCTGAAAACTATAGGGCACGTTTAGTATCAGCTTTCCATCGGCTTGGTGCTTCACTTTAAAACAAACTCACCACTCAAGGCTCTGTCATAAGAGCCAGCCATCTTGGATAAACTAGCGAGGCTATAGAACTCGAGGAGGTGATGCAGTGGAGCTGGTGAAGATGGAAACGTAATGTTGGAAGCTTCCACAGATGCTAGAGTCCTAGTGATGCTCGTTGGTGGGGTCTAGGTTCCCTCGAAGCCGGAAGTGACAAAAATACAATAGCCATTGTTTCCCCCACCTCTTGGCGTTTGAGGCTTAACAATTCTAACAAAACCTGATGAATTAGTAACCCCTAACCCTGAAGATTGTTCAATGGTTATAATTCAGTATGATACGTGATTTGGTTTTTAAACTGCTTGCAATTTCCCATGAAAATTTGTGAAGGTTGTCTGTATAACACTAAGACCCTGAAGGAATCAAATTAGGGCTTACTTAAAAATAGCCAGACTTAAACTTTTCGCAGCTATACACCATAGGATAACTCAACACTCGATAAGTTAAAAGGGGACACAAAATCTCTCAACAAGGCTTCAGACTTCTCAACTAGTAAAAGGGCCAAAACCAAGTAAGCGGCCACTGTATGGTACTCTTTGGGAAAGGTAGTGCTGGTAATGACAGAAGGTCTAGGCAAACCCGCTCGGTGCCCTGTTCGAGTGTCTCACCCCTCCCTCCTCCTGAGCATCGTTGAAAGAAAAAACTCCTCCCCTCTGCAACTCCTTCCATCATATCATAGCCATCACCCCTCCTTCCCTAATTCCAAGAGAAACATCTAGGATTCCGCAATGACCCCCACACGACTAATCACTCGCGCAATTCGTCGTCCTTGCACGATGATACCCCGCCTTCGGCGGCCAGTACTACTTCGGTTGGGCGGGCAGAGGTTCAACACTACAGAATCCCATGAGCGATCTGCGACGGCCGCCACAACTACTAGCAGTCAAAAGAAAGAAGTCCGATTAACTGCGGAGTCGTAAATTCCCATGCCCCCCTTCTCAGTTCCGGCTAACACAATTTCAGACATCCAAACATCAAGCGTGACGGCCGGTTCGCGAAACTCACCCCCGAAGATGTCGCCCACTTCTGCTCAATCTGCCCAGTTCTTTCTGCCGAATCGGACGACATTGCGGCCTTTAATACGGACTGGATGCGCAAGTATCGCGGCCAAACAAGATTAGTCCTAAAACCAAAATCTACCGCCGACGTTTCTAAAATCCTCAAGCACTGCAACTCCCGCTCTCTCGCTGTGGTCCCTCAAGGCGGTAACACGGGATTGGTGGGGGGATCGGTACCGGTTTACGACGAGATCGTTATCTCCATGAGTTCTATGAATAACATCCGCTCTTTCGACCCTGTTTCGGGGATCCTAGCTTGCGATGCTGGTGTTGTTTTGGAAACGGCGGATAATTACCTTGCTGATCAGGGTCATATCTTTCCGCTAGACCTTGGCGCTAAGGGGTCTTGTCATGTTGGGGGAAATGTTGCCACCAACGCTGGTGGTTTGAGATTGCTGAGATACGGAAGTTTACACGGAACTGTTCTCGGTGTTGAAGCAGTCCTGCCTGATGGAACAATTCTAAACGATCTATCTACCCTCCGAAAGAACAATACTGGATACGACCTCAAACAGCTGTTTATCGGTTCCGAAGGCACCATTGGGATTATTACCGCAGTATCGATAATATGCCCTCCGAGACCTAATGTGCAGAATGTGGCCTTCTTCGGTGTGAATACTTTCGAAAAAGTGCAGGAGACATTCATCCGAGCCAAAAGAGAGTTGGGAGAAATTCTCTCAGCTTTCGAACTCATGGACGACACAAGCCAGCGATACATCGCACAGGTCACTGGAAAGAGGAGACCTTTAGAAGGCGATGAAACCAAATTCTATGTCCTAGTAGAAACCAGCGGAAGCAATAAAGAGCACGACGACGAGAAACTAGAAAAATATCTTACGGCCTTAATTGAAGACGAAACCATCGTTGATGGGGTCCTAGCACAAGACGAGACACAAGCACGAAACCTGTGGTCATGGAGAGAAGGTATACCGGAGGTCCTCGGCCACTGGGGTGGGGTATACAAGTACGACGTTTCAATCCCGCTAAAGGAGCTCTACTCACTTGTGGAGGATGTCAAGGCGAGGTTCATTGAGCAGGGATTGCTAGGAGAGGATAAGAACGTAGTCGGCGTTGTCGGATACGGCCACATGGGAGACGGCAATCTTCACTTGAACGTACCCGTGAGGTCATACGATCGGCGCGTCGAGGAAGCACTTGAGCCATTTGTCTACGAGTGGATACAGAAGAGGAGGGGCAGTATCAGTGCTGAGCATGGGCTTGGTGTTGCCAAGAGGGAGTATGTACAGTACTCCAGGGGCGAGACCGAGCTGAGTATCATGAGGAGCCTAAAGAGCCATTTCGACCCGGTGACCAGTCCCCCACTCCTATAAAAACATCATATTGCTAACGTCTGAGTAGAAAGGAATCATGAACCCGTACAAATACATTAAAACGTAATGCCAGAATTCTAATTTTTATACTATTTTTATAATATTTTTCCTTTTTTTGATCAGACATCTGCCTCTTGCGGCACTCGGGCCTGTACTGTACGGTAAAGTTACTGTATACCAAGAGTTTTTCCAAAAGCCATATCCGAGTGACATGCTGTGACCGCTCTGGCTGAGGGGGATGTCCAAAAGCGCAAATGCATCCCCCCATATCCCGAAAAAAAAGAGAATTTGGAGTATCATAAAGGGATTACTCGTACTTGCACTCGAGCACAGGCACACGCCTTACCAAACCACCGAATGATACCAACTCTAATAATAGAACAGTGCTCGCTAAATGAGTTGCATTAGAGGCATTCAGCCCCGGGGTCGAAAAACGATTATGCAGGTTTTTCGAGTTGAAAAAAGGTTGCAGCAACGCGATCCTGAATATAGTTAGTAATACATCCCACTATATAAAACAGGTTTAGAACAGTCCAACCAAAGGCAGCTTGTAGAATTAGGGAAAGTGTGAGGCGCAATAATTTTGAAAAGGTGGTAGGAAAAAAATGAGTAATGTAAAATACCAAAAGAAGACACAACAAGAAACAGCTTTCTGCGAATTGCAGCAATATCACCTTCGGCAATGGCAACAGGAGAAGAAAGTCGATCAGAGGGGGTTTTCAGCAGTCAGGATGAAGACTTCAACGAGGTTGATCCAGGCCAAGTGGAACTACCCGATCGGCAAGCGTTCACAGAACCTGGAATGAGTGAAACTCAAGTGGGGATATGGAGGGAGGAAGGACTGGGAGATCCAGATCCGATAGAGGTAGACGGTGGACAAGAGGAGGTAGAGCGTCTCGGAGGTCTACGGCCTACAGATCCAAAGGAAAATGCCTCCTTAGAAGAGTGCATGGCACTTGTAACTGCGGTAAAGGCTCGAAATCCTTTTGGTGCACTGCAAGGTAAGCGGGGTGCATATTGGGAGGATGTACTCAGAGATCTTCAAACGGAAAGATTCTTTAAGGATAAAAAGACCCCATTTCTGAAAACAAGGATGGCAGAACTTCTCCACCTCCATCAGCATGCAGAGTATGTGAATGAAGAGAATACACAAGAGAATGGAGAAGATGGTAGTGGTACTGGAGCAAGAGTTAGTGGACAGACAAGTGGTCAGGGTCAGAGGCAGTACAGAGCAGTTGGATTTCGTCATCTTGCAAATAAGAAAAACTTTAGTTTGACAGAAAATTCCGTAAGTACTACTAAAAAATATCATTAATAACAGAGGAGATCTAATCTAAATAATAGATGAGTTTTCTTGCAGGCTCCCTTGATGCAATCAGCTATATGAAGGAAGTTGCTGAATCAGATCGTTCTACTCGTACAGCTGCTAAGCGGAAGGCTTGCGATACCGAGCATGCCCAAGGTGCTGCATTACGTGAAATTTGACTACAAGGTTGGATAAGGAGGAGTGAGGTGGAAGGTATACTGGCAGAAGTATCTGAAAATGACATAAATCGGGGCGAGCCTGAGCGGTGCAGTCGACTTGCTGCATCATCCCGTCGGGTCAATGATTGGCGTGCTAGAAAGCGTTTAAGGAGAACGTTATCTGGTGAAGGGATTGTTCCTCTCAGCGACCATGATGAACCCTCATCCTCACAAGAGTCACAAACTCCAGCTCAACATATGGAGGCATCTTCTCTTCTTAGTAGTACTCCACTTCGGCAGGCAATACCTCCCTCGACCACCCGTTTCAGACACAGTTCAACATCCCATATTCCCTACACCTCCGCTTCGAACTCCCACCATCTACGAAGTCAACTTACTCCAGCTGAACTCAGCCAAGTTTTTCTTCATTCAACCAGTTCACGAGCGGAGAGGCAACAAGATACTTGGGATGAAATATTACAATGTTTACGTTCACAGGTTAATGTGGAGAGAGAAGTGATAGGACTGCTAAGAGAAATAAGAGAAGGAATCCAGCATTTGCAGGGAAAGATTGGTGGAGGGTTTGAGGATGGAAGAACAGGCAGAGATGCTTCTGGGTTTTGAAAATCCTTGATGAGAAGGAAATGATCGATGGGGAGGGTTTTATGTGGCGGAGTAGAATTGCCAAAGTAAAGACACAAAGCTTGTATTAAGAGGAAATGAGGATTATGATTAGTGTTTGCAACAGAATAGTTTGTTGTCTCCTCCGGTCTTTTTCTAAAGTTGCCCGACAAGTAAAAATCAAAGATGAGCCCAGATGGTGTTCTGTCGGCCCATTTGGACTTTTCTGAAACTTGCCTCACACATATGAGTGAAAGAAAATTCCCCTGCCCTCTCCCCACTATGTTCCAGGGCTTACCGGACTGTTATGGCATTTCTCAAGAATGGCGGGTCTGCTACAGATGGCGTTGAAATAGCTTTGCAAAAGCTTAACAGATAACGAGATTACCAGTTCTGGTTCCGGGAGCAATTTGTCTATAGATTGGACAGTTGAGTGTGATGTCTCCATTATGGAAGATAGTGTGCGTTCTGGAGCTGTGAGAGCCGTTTGGGGTAACAATTGACGTGATCCACATACTAATGTCATTGGCTATTGTCTTCAGTGGGCTGATCAGTTCATAGCATTTAAAAACCCCTCAACACTCGCTTGTCTTGTCCTAGACAACACCTGTAAACCACTGTCACATAAGAGAGTCCCTCGTATTCTCTTAGTCAGCCATGGTGCTCTTGATTATGCAAAAGCACATCTTTTCCCTGAGGTTGATAACGAGACACTAATTACTAGCCATATACATACTCGCTGAAGCAGGTGGAAAAGAGAGCTTGATATCGCTCACAATCCCCCACCCTCTTCTGTTTTCTATTGCTTTGTGTAGTTTTCTGCCATCACCCACTGTCCTCCACCACTACCGGACGTCCCCTACTATCCCCTACCCGCTTCTACTAGAATATGTCTCAGATTATGGGGCCTGTCTTCCTTTCTAATAAGGGCTGTCTTGGAAATTCAAGGATGACGAAGGAGGGCATTTTGTTCTATCTGTCTCATTCCGGGCTCTGGCAGTCTCCGCCGGGCCGTACTAGGGCTCCAGACGGCTGTGAACACTAAATATAATTGACTGTGATAAGTCAATATAAAGGAAAGACTTGAAGAGAGTTAAGAACAGGAAGCAAGAAGTGGAGAGAGAAAGGACAAATAGAGAGACATACAGGTATGTGAAAAGATTTTCATAGCTCGTGTGTTTTTTAGTAAGTACACAAGCAAAACAAAGGAGTGTATATCTGGTAATTTTAAATAAAAAGCACAGTAGTAGAGTGAGAGGATTTGCTTAGAACATGAAATATGAGCTAGAAACATTTCTTTAGGTACTTAGACAATACAGGAGGTGCGCAGTCAAAGAATAAGGATGTTGCACTACCATATAAGCAGATATGTATATTTGTAAAGAGAACAGATACTCGATATTGAATGCCAATAGCACTGCTGAAAATCTTTTGATCTGGACGATAATCCAGTCGTCGCCACAGTCTTAATACATCTCCAAACCCCCATTCAACATACTCTCTTCGAGTAGACATTGCTTTATTCCATGCTTTCTCGTCCGGGGTTAATCGTAACTTTGAAAATGGTGAGAGTAGAGAGGAAGACAATGGGTATGCTGAATCGCCATAGAGATAATAATTTGGTACATAGGTCTGATAGCGTTCAAGGACTTTACTCTCGGCAAGAAGAGCATTATCATTCCGCCGGCCTTCATATGGTCCAAAGAGATGGTAGATCAAACCATCCGGTGATTTGATAGCCGAATATTTGAGCGCGTGGTACCTCTTATGCCCATTCTATGCCATTTGCTGCCATCGTGATGGTCTGCATATCCCACGAATTGTACAATCAATAAATCCCACACAGCCTTCTAGAGGTGCACCATGTTCTGATATCTTTCTTGCAAAGAGAGACAATCGATCCGGAGTCAATTGGCCTGAACTAAAGTCTTGAAGGAGGAAATCCCAGTGCTTGAAGAGATATTCTATCATCCAGTTGATGCCCTCACTAATTACCGACTTAGGATACCCTAAAAGGATACTCAAAGTATCAAGAGGTGTTGGTGCCGCTAGAAAGGTGCATAGTAGAAAGAGTCCTTCATGGCGGGAAAGGCGATAGCGAGAAATTGTCTGAAAGTCAGACGGGAGTTGTAGCAACTGGGAGATCTCTTCTATATCCCGTGAAGAAAAGCGACAAAGGGTAAGCAATTCCTTATCCGTAAGTGTGGCAAAACATATATTTGCCCGAGGTGGTGGTCTTATAACTTCATAGGAAGCGAGAAGATCAATGAACAATTCTTCATCGGTAGAGTTTGGAAGAGCAATAGATTCTCATTCATCATCTGGTATACTATGATTCTGCATCGGAGGACTTGGACTTGATTGTTCAGAGGTATGAACTTGACTTGTTTTCAGTCACTTTTTCTTCACCATACTACCAGTTGCTTTATTCCTCTACACCCACTCCCTCTCGCGGATTATTCATTGTGCAGTAGTCTCATGCGCACATCATACTAGCTTCTAGCTCCACTCGAAACTTGGCACTCGAAAAACGCTTTTCGACCCCGGGGCTGAATGCCTCTATTGTAGAATTTTAAGCATCAAGGCGCCTCTCTTCCCCTTCGCCGTCAGGCGGGCAACCTTCCAATTCTCGCCAAGGGCTGTGGAAGCATACGGTACGAGTACTCGTAATGTCCTGACGTTTGTGAACACAACTGCTATTGCATACACCCAAAATTCAGCTTTTTTGCCCGGATCTTGGCATCATGCAATAGTGGCCGTGTTCACAAACGTCAGGACATTACGAGTACCTGTAGCCTATCTATGATAAGGTTAGGTTAGCCTTCGTTTACCGCGCCTGTATGCACCGGTATCATACTATAACCTGGGAAACCAGATCACCATATGTAGGGCACAATATCAGAGTGTCAGCTGCGGCACGGGTGCCGTACTCGGTAAGTATTCCAGGGATTGCAACAGGATCTGCAGCGGGAGTGACCCTTCCAGATGGGGGGAACTCTCTTGTACGAGTACAGTACTATTCTATAATCCTGTATCATACTTTATTTCTATCTCAGCCCCAAGTTGCTTTGGGTTTTTCCTCGCGACAGGATACAGGGTTGGCGGGGTAAGAGAGTTTGATGGAATAATAATGATATGATACAGCGGGGGCCTGCCGGCGTTTACAGTGTTCTACGGTGGGTGAGCGAATATAGGAGAACGGTTTGCTGAGCGGCGTTTGGCCGGGTGCGCTATGCATACCGGCGTTTCATTATATTATCACAATATCACAACTTGATCATTCTACTGGCTGTGGTGGAGATGGCTGCAAGGCTGCGGTATTAGACCCGTACCTGCCTCCCATCTTTACCTCAACAGACATACAGCACAGTATATAACCAAATCTCTGAGGGCACACTAAACCATCTGTTTTTATTTTTATTTTTATGATACTGCTTTCTCCCTAATCTAAAATGGTTGCAACGGTGGAATCCCCAGAGCCTCTAGCCTCTTCATGGTAAAAAAAGTAAAGTAGCTCTAGGAAAAAAACAAAAAAATCCCTTGGTCATTGCATTGCACATCATTCCCCCCCTAGCCACTCTGCCAACACCAGTCCCTTGCTCGATTGCTTCTTCTCCTCAACAATCCATCTGGACAACAACAACAACAACGGCTTCTTCCTCTTCTCGAACTCATCTCAAATTACTCCTATTCCATATACCTACGGAGGAGCTCATCAACCTTCGGCTTTACGCTGCTCAACTGCTCGACTTCGGACTGTCGGTTTTTGTTTGCTTCTGGCTAACCTGGTGCTCTCTCCTCGTCCGAGCCCTCGGACCCTTGGGTCTCTGCTCTGCAGCTCGAATTCGTACCTTCGCGATGGCTGAAAATATGACAGACGATACCCCTCCTGTGAGCTGCCCCCCAAGCTCTTTCTATCCATAGTGTTTGTCTTATTATCTACCGGCCAACTGATCTTGCTACGTAGGCCTCTGTCTCTTCGTTGCGTTCGAGGTTTGAGAAGATGACGGCTTTAAAGCCAAAACCACCTGTACCTTCGCCGCCTAGATCCGAAACAATGCAAATGCCTCTTCGACCTGCCCACACTGGATCTGATCCCTTTCTGGAACGTAATTCCAATGGAGGTGGCAACTACCACGTTCGCGCCTCACTGGATATTCCTCGGGAGTCCTTTGGGGCTGCGGCGATAGTGGGCAGGGGTGGGATGTCGAGGCCAACAAACAGCACTGGTTACCTGAGCGCAAACACACTTCCTCGAGGATACACCCAGTCTTCACGACAGAGACCACTTTCAGTTCATAGCACATTTCAGTCTACACCCACACGTTCACCTCCAGGATTTCGATTTGATTCCCCAAAGACCTCTCCTAGCCCGCTAAATTTAGATGCAAGAGGTCCCTCACCCGAGCGGCCACCCGATTCCGCAAAGACTACACCAGCGGCGTCACCTCACTCCAGGTCATTTAGGGTTTCTAGTCGCTCTAACTCTCGGTCGAGTTCTCCGTCACCAAATACTGAGTATCGTGCACCGCCCCCACTTCCGGCATCCTCACGCCCTGTACGGCATGGACAACCTCCTCCGCTGCCGGTCGCCCTGCCATCTGGAGGCATCAGTGGAGATCGGAGGGCTAGTGTACCAAACAATGTAGCTTTCCGTCGGCCTCCGCCCAGCCCGGTACAACAGGGACCTCGCGATTACAATGAACCGGAAAAGCGGATTCAACCCGAACACATCCCTCCCCCGGTCCCGACGAGACCAACAAAACCGAGGATACCCAGCAAACCGTCCATACCAGCAAAGACAGATCGCACAGGCCTAAACTCTGGCCTAGCCCCTGCGGCTTCGGAGGAGGAGCACGTTTCGCCGTTTAGTACACCGCCTTCAAGTGCTAATAACTCCCCTAGCCGGTCCGATAATGAATCAGGGAAACAACCAAGGGTTTTACCTAATCAAATGGCAGGAATGCTCAGCTACCCTCCCCCCCCGCCATCACATTATTCCACTGTGGAGAGGGCGAGGGAGCGGAATGGGGCTGGAGTGGATACTAGGATTCTCCCGGGAAAAGCGCCCATACCACCTCCACCAAGGATTTCCAGGGAGGAAATTAGACCGAGGATGAAGTTTGAGGATTCGATTCGGGGCCAGCGGACCTCAATGGACGACGCTGGCCTAAGGCCGGACCTCCCTCCAAGACCCCCCGGTGGAATCATTGGTGGAATTAGAGCTAGAGTCCCAAGCTTAAGAGGGCGAAGTTATTCTCCCCCCCGGGTATCATCGGAGCTTGGGCTCGCGCCTGAGCCGTCTACTCCTCCATTTCTCCCACCGCCTAGGCGAGGTCTCTCTTCGATCCAGGCCAAAACTTTAGGCGGCCAGGACACAGCGGCCTCCTCCAGCCGGATATTCTCTAACACCTCAATCACAACTAACTCCACGGTACATAGTAATGGCGCTGAGGATTCTTATGGTGGCTATGGCCCCGATGATTCTGATGAGGCATTGTCGGACGAGAACCAGTCAGCGTTGAGCGAATATCCGAATTCATCCCAGGCCAACCGGCGTCACCCTGTTTTCAAGAGCGGAATCCGGGATATAAACTGTAGAACGTATGTCAAATACTTTGCCGTTTGTGGAAAGTACGTTTGCACAACGAACAATGCTACCAACGTCTGGAATATAGACACAGGCCAGTGCATAATGTCAATTAATCACGGGGAAAGCACAAAGGTAACGGCAATTGCATTCAAGCCCTCGGCAAACGTCGAAGACGAGGGGAAGCAACTCTGGATTGGCACTTCGCACGGTGAATTGATGGAGGTTGATATCCCTTCGCAAAAGATCATAAACACTAGGGCTAGCGCGCATATGAAAAAGGAGGTTGTTCAGATTCACCGCTGTGGCTATGAGCTATGGACGTTGGATGATGGCGGAAAGCTCCAGGTTTGGGCGCCGGATGTCAATGGAGTGCCAAACCTTAAAAACTCCCCAACTACATTTAGGATTCCGAATAAACACACGTATTCACTCGTCGTTGATGGAATGTTATGGATAGGGGCTGGAAAGAATGTCCATGTCTACCAGCCCAGTTCAGACTCCCGTATACAATTCAATATCATATCGAGACCCTTAACACCCAACAAGCCAACCACCGAGATTACATGCGGTGCCGTGGTCAATAGTGAACCCGACAAGGTTTACTTTGGGCACTCCGACGGAAAGGTATCAGTGTACTCTAGATCAAAGTTTACCTGTCTCGATGTCGTCAATGTGTCATTATACAACATCAATTCCATGAGTGGTGTGGGGGACTATCTGTGGGCCGGTTTCAAAACTGGTATGATATACGTTTACGATGTTCGAACCAAGCCATGGACGGTACTCAAGGATTGGCAGTCCTCAAACGGTCCAGTAGTCCAAGTGGTTGCCGATCGAACAAGCATATGGAAGGTTGGGCGGTTGCAGGTTTTATCTTTGGGAGTCGATAACGTCGTTCGGATCTGGGACGGGATGCTCGAGGACGATTGGCTTGAGAAGGAGATGCAGCAACATGACGTTGAGTTTTGTAGTTTCCGCGAGATCAAGACTCTCATCTGCACATGGAACGCTGGAGCGAGCAAGCCACAAGACTTGCTGACTCGAGAGGATGACAAGGTGTTTTTGGAGGGTGTCTTGAGGAGCGTCGATAGTCCGGATATCATTGTATTTGGGTTCCAGGAATTAGTTGATTTGGAGGACAAGAAGATTACTGCGAGTAAGCTGCCGGTGGTCGGCCCTCTTCTTTGGTTTTGATACTAACATTTGACCCAGAGTCTCTATTGAAAGGTGGTAAAAGTAAAAAAAAGAAGGCGGCAGACCAGCAGGAGCACATGTCTCATCAGTATCGACTTTGGCAGCAACAGCTTACCAAATCGATCGAGACCCATATGCCTCGGGATCAACCATATGCTCTTTTGCATGTAGCGAATTTGGTTGGCCTCTTTACTTGTATCTTTGTGAAAACGTCCGAGCGACATAGCATTCGCAACGTATGTGCATCGACCGTCAAGCGTGGTCTTGGTGGCCTACATGGTAACAAGGGTGCGCTTGTGGTACGATTCCTGTTAGATGATAGCTCTCTCTGCTTCATCAACTGTCATCTTGCAGCGGGCCAGTCCCATACCATCTCCCGCAACAACGACATCGCAGCAATCCTCGAATCCACTGCTCTTCCAGCGGAACCCTCCGCCGAAGCTCGTACAGATATGTTCGTAGGCGGTGGCGATGGTAGTATGATCCTCGACCACGAAATATGCATCCTCAACGGCGATCTCAACTACCGCATAGATATGCACCGAGATTCAGTAATCTCCCGAGAAAGACAAGGCGATCTACCCGCCCTCCTGGAACGCGACCAACTCCTTATGGAACGACGTCGAAACCCTGGCTTCCGTCTCCGTGCGTTCCAAGAATCCCAAATTACCTTCTCACCTACTTACAAATACGACGTGGGCACCAACACCTATGATAGCTCGGACAAGAAGCGATCACCAGCTTGGTGCGATCGAGTCCTGTACCGTGGCTTAGGAAGAATCAAGCAGACAGCGTACCAGCGCTGGGAAGTCCGTGCTAGTGATCATCGACCTGTAAGCGCTAGTTTCCTCATGCGCTTGAAAACAGTGGACCACGAGCTCCGTGGACACGTGTGGGAGCAGTGCAAACGCCGATACGCGGACGTCCGGGAACGGGAAGTGTGGGAGGCTAAGATGGATTTTCTGGTCAACGTTTGTGGGTACGGACTAGAGGAGGCGCGTCGGTCATTGGGGAAGGAGGAGGAGGTGGTGGAAGCTGTGAGAAGCCTTCAAAAGAGCGGGAGGTAGTCGTTAGAATAATTGGAGTTTTTTTTCCCCTTGCTCCTCATTCATCCATTGATTCATTCTCTTAGCTTTTTCCTTTCTTTTTTCTTTTCATTCATGGGAATGTAGATGGATATGTGCGTTTTGCTGTTGCTGTGTCGTGTTGAGTTGCGTACGGTAACATTTTGTGGAATCAAGCAGTGATGATATAGCGGAGAGGCGGCAGATGAAAAGGGGGGGAGGGGGTAAGGGACCAATGCAACGGAAGGGAATGGAAGGGGAAGTGGGGGAGTTGGGTTTTTCTTCGTTCATACTTTTTTTCCTCCTTGTATGTACAGTAACCGGAATTCGCGGGTGTATGGATTACACTGATCTGATAGCTTTTTAATATAGGGATAGATGAAGCGGTGGGGCACCGTGCTCTAATGATATTGTTTTGATATTATGGTCGTGGTGGTGGTAGTTAGCAGCGCACTGCAAGGAGGGAGGGTTTACACCCGTATGCTGGGACGGGTTTGGAGGCTTCTCAGGATTTCCCCATCCATTTCATGGCGCTCGGATGAGTGCTCTGGTGTTGTTTGGTGCGGGCCTGGCTGAGAATGGCGATTGGTTTCGAGGCGCGGGTGCAGGTGTCTGCTATGCGAGATGTGCTTGATTTGGCAATACTCTTGTGTCTAGAATGGGTTTATGTATTTCCAGTGTGTTCTTTTCGATCCCCGGAGTGCCTCTTAGAAATATGTGCTTGGGGGGTTTATCATTCATAACAGCTGCTGAACCGCCACACTTCTCATCAACCAATCCGATTCTTGAGCGACCACGCAAGTTCCCGCCACCCGCGCCACGCGCCGATGCTTATTTCAACAACACCTCCAAGGGATTGCACTGTGACACACTCTTTTGTTCACTCATTATATCCAAATTACGGTATCAACCACCACCCCCGCCTTCACTACACAATGTGGTACGCCATCTTCCCCTCCCTCCCCTCTCGGAACCCCTGAACCAAGCTAACCCTACCCCACCCTACCTACCCCCCCAAACAGCAAGCACATCCTTAACGCACAAGTCTCCCTCCGCTCCCCCTGCTGCAAGAAATGGTACGACTGCATAACCTGCCACGCCGAGTCGGAAACGCACCCCCTCCTGCAGCGCTTCGAGGTGGTGTTCGCGTGCAAGAAGTGCAAGAAGTGCTTCCGCAAAGATACGCAGGAGTGGGACGAGAGCGACGAGTACTGCCCGCACTGCGACAACCATTTTGTCATCGAGGCGAAGGTGCCGAGGGCGCTTGTGGAATTCGAGGGCGAGGATGTCCGGAAGGATGCTCGGATGGTTAAGGACGAGAGGGTTGGGAGGAAGGAGGGTGGCGTGGAAGGGTGGGATGTGGCGGAGGGGGCGGATCGGTTGGGGTGATTGTGGGAGGGGGGGTGGTAGCTGTAATGTGGCTATAGATGTGGGTAATGTAATGATAGACGGGTTGTGTGGAGTTATGTAGGGTGTGGCTGGATACCGGTAGTATGGGGTCTGTGCTTGGGCATGATCTGTGGTGAAACAATGTGGAATACAATACGGTAGCTGTGCTGTATCGTGCTTAGCTTATTGAGCCAACGGACAGACGATACCATACTTAGGCTGCTGTCCGAACCTTAACCCAGCAGCTTTCTATCCTCCTGCCTAGAAAAACTCTGTTCCCATCCTTCCTCCATTTCCCACTCCTTTTATCCCCCCCCCCCACTACTCGTGCGAGCCCCACAACAAAGCCGCCCTGGGAAGCCTATTCCTATCTATTCCACCGAAACCCTCCCCCTTCGTCCACTACCGCAACCACCGCCACCACCATCTCATCGTAAATAATCCCCCCCTATAATAATAACAACTTTCTCCACCCTCAGATACCCAACTCTCTGCCTTACAGGGCCACCGCTATAAGCACCCATCTCCTACATCAAAAACCTGCACAGTATAGTGATGCTCGCCAGCGGTATGTTGCCGAGGTGTAATGCGTGGTTGGGGAGCTGAGAGAGATTTGTCGCATTTCTTAGTAGGCATTATTCTTAGTAGATGGGCGGGGGGATGGTTCTAGAGTTTAGGGGTTTCTATCTCAATGGACAATGTAAAGATAATGTCTGGTATGGCAGCTTAACTGAAGCCCCAGTGTTAATGCTCTTAAAGTACCGGTGGTTAAGTCCGGAACTAGACTGCAGTCTCAAGCATCTGATACACGACTATTCCCTCCGATCGATGGCACTACGAAACCATATTGTGCTAAACGTGCCATAGTATCTTACAATACAATGCAGCTAGCTTACACATCCACCACTGGTACCAAATCTTGACTTTGTGCTGGATGCAGGAATTCCCAGGTAGGGGGATACGGCTACAGTAGTGACCCTACTACACTCGTGTAAAGTTAATACACTTCCTCGAGGCCACACAGCGCAGCCGGCCGTCCTACGGTTCTCCTCGCATAGATAACATTTCCTTCCGGGGATAGAATGGACATATGGTTCATTTCATGCCTGTTCAGAATATTCATCTCTATAGAGCAGCTTCCCTCCTGATCTTAATTTAGCTCTTTACTGCAGCCGAAGCTTCAAATGAAATACTTGTTAGCAGCAGGGATTACGTCGGCAATGTCGCCCTTCCCCAACAATACCATACGTTGTTTGAAAACAGGTGATTAATTCGGAGACGCATTTTGAAGCTGCCTAGAGATTAAGCAAGGCTCCCGGAAATCAATGTTATCAGATTCTGGGGTCCGTGTGAGTCGGCTTTAGAAGGTCCGGCTATGTACCCTACCAACTTTGGAATCCTGGATCACATAAGGTGTGACTTGGTGGAGCAGATCTCCTGAGGGGGGTGGACTGAGAGTAGGAATATTTTCTGGAGAAAGGATTGGTGGTAACTGGTTAAAAATTGTGGATAGGTATCTTATCGTGCAGGGTTTATAGTCGATAGGATTGCTAGTTGAACACTGCCGGTGCCGTATGCTGGATTTGTATTTATTCATAATATCTGGTTTATTGAGTATTGTCTATTTGGAAGGAGGATGATTGGCGACACAGCCTCGTAAACCCTGGGGGTTTCTGAGACGTTCTGATAGTTTAGCTATATACGATATTGTGGCACAGTAGCTGTGATACTTGGTTTTCCTATGCGGGGTAGAGACCGATTTATGTATCATAATTACTATGGTTCCGGCCGTCTTGATACAACAGCTCGATTGATGCAACGGGGGACGCCTTGGCACAACAGGCTTGGTAATAAAATACTATAGGTTCTGGAATCAGGGTTAAAGTTAAGGTTTGGACATGTATAATATTATTTTTATTAGAATAAAAATTTAGAAAAAATAAACAAAAAAGGTAAAAGAGGTATATTAATCTTGTATAAAGCTACAAAGCAAAATAAACAAAGGAAATATAAAAGAACATGTGGGTTTGATTAAAACTGAAATAATTATGGACATAATAAATTTTAAAAAAAAAGTATTCAATGAATGAGAATTGAACTCAATCAACTATATTTAACCCTAAACCTGATGCCAAGGCGTCCCCCGTTGCATTAATCAAACTGTTGTATCAAGACGGCCGGAACCATATACTGGTCATTGTGATCACGATCCCGCGCGTAGCGGGCAAGGCCAAGCTGATTTGCACATCAGGCCTCTTTCCTTTTCCTCTTTCTCTTTTCTTTTCCTTTCCTTTCTTTCTTTTTGTTCGTTCAAGGGGGGGGACTTTTTTTTTTTTTAAAAAAAAGAAACCTTTTTGCTAAAATTGCGATCGTTGAAAAGACGCGAGGCGGATCAATTCACAGCAATCCTGCCAGTTAGTAATCCTGGTCTAGTTGAGTTTGCTACCCCATATGCCAGGTTTTTACAGCATGATAAGAAAGCATTTGCGTCCAGCTTGTGTTACAATGTGATGACCGGTGCAGATATGTTCGGCCAGATGCAAGGCCACTTGGGACCGGAGGAACTAGGAAATGACTGGAGTCGTATTGATGTACAGTACATTGATGCTACCCATTACTATAAGTACTGCAGTCTCAGGTGGGTCTATGGAAAACAAGGAAGACAGAAACCCTCTCTCTTTCTCTTTCATTGATCGACCCCATTAGTTTACACTTCACCTCCGGCGGCTTTTGTGTGACCTTCAACACCGACTACACGTCTGGTAGCACATAATACCCGGTACGTGCAGTACCGTATCACTAGCAGTCCCCCCCTCGAGACCTCGAGGATTGCAGTTCCTGAGAAAATTATCCAATACCTACTATATACGGGTTGAATGAAAATAGGGCTAATGTTGGTGCACAGCTACTTCAATATTGTAATTTAACGTTTTAGATTTGAGTTCAATTTTTTTTCTAGTAGTTTTACAATACCATTTTGAAAAATTAAATTATAATTAAAAGTGTAACTTAACCCACCCCTTTCTCCCCTCCCACTTTCCAAGATCCTCCCCTTTCCGGCTCGCCAGCTCATATTTGATCCACTTCCTTGTCATTTCTTGACCCCTCTTACCCTGATTGCCCCCCCCACCAAACCACACCTCAGTAATTTTCCGATTTGTCCCTCTCCCTCGAAATGCCTTGACCAACTCTTTGACTAAAGGAACTCCACAGCAGGCATCCAAGGTTTGTGTGCCGGTGACAAAATTCGGGTCGTAGACACCAAGAATGCCATCTTGAAAATAGAGAGCATAGGTATGCCAAACAACAACTTTTTCGGACTGCTGTTGAACGGCATTGCCTAGAGGATTCGTGAATACTGCTAGGATTCCACCCTTTCGAACAAATTTTAGGAACCCTCCAACAGTCAGGCCCTGTGTCCAGCTTGCAATCAAGGCAGCCCCCTCCTCGGGAGTCAGCTCCCCCTTCTCCTCGCCTGCTGCTGTCTCGCTCTTGGCAATTTGAACCCATAATCTTTTCGAAACTGCACTGCGGAACATGGTGAGTTTGGGACAGATTTTTGGCTGACGCTCGAAGGTGGTGGAAATTTCATTGATTCTTTGAAGAAATTGCATCCAGTCTTGCGTCGTGGTTTGATTGTTGAAGGGCATTGTAAGAGAGAATTGGATTTGGTAAGGGGTCAATTATCAATTGAGGTAAAATAAGAAAGTTTTTTATGTTTTGAGAAGAATGAAGAAAACAACCAAGAAGACCGAGGAGTGGTTGAGGAAATTCTAAACTTGAAGATAGAGATGTGGTGGAGGTGGCAGGATTGGTGTTCGGGTGTGTTTGACGGAGGAGATGTTGGAGCTGTATTAAGTTGCGTTGTCTATGGAGGTTGCTAGCTACTCCCTTACGTAGGGAAAACTCCGCTTACACATGTGACAGCCATATGTCTCCGCATACGCCCTAAACATCCGTTCATGCCCTAGAACGTTCACCCGTCCACACTTCTGTGTTCCTCCATACATGCCAGAGCTTCCCTTCCGGCCTGAGCTATCTCTGCTCCTAATACAGTGCTCTGCTACTGGGATCATTATACCATCAAGATGTATATCCTAATCTGATGATCTAAGGCACTCCTTGGCGGTACTCCTTGGCGTTGTTTTACAGTATGATATCATACATTACGGTATCATATTAGATACCGTACCCGTTGATTACCCAACAATGGCAGCATTCAAGTCACATCCACCCCGTGTTTCAACCCTTGAAACCCACTCCTGAAAAGCTTCAAAAGCCTGACCTGACCTACTACCGCCCCGGTGGTCGCACCCCGGTACTTGAATCGCTTGAAAAAGGGGGGGGGCGAAATATAAACAAACCAACCAAAGAAATTCCTATATTATTATCATAACAACTTTTCCTCCCACACACCTCCTCCCTCCGGCTTATAAACATCACAAACAAAAAAAAAAAAAATACGCATACGAAAACCAACCCAACGATAAATCGAAAATGGGATTCCTTAAAAACATCCTTTTCTTCCTATGCCTTGTCTTGCTCAATTTCTGGTTTCTTCTGGTGCTTTATCAGAAGACTTGTGAAACGGAGCCCCTGTTGGAACACTGGCAATCGGTGCTGGCGAAGGGGTTTGAAGCGGGGGAGGACTTGAGGGAGTGGTGGAGGTTTGGAGCCGGGGAAGACCTGATGGGGTGGAGGGAGTTTGTGAGTGAGTGGTGGGACTTTGTGAGTGAGTGGAGGTGGGGGTAGATTTTCGGGGGGGGGATATCTTGGGCTGAAGTGGAGGACGATTTACCAGACACTGGTTATGCGGGGTCGGGCGATTGGGGGATCGGCGCGGGGAGGCTGGAGAGTTTGGATGACAGGGAGGGGAGTGGTGGTCGGATTTGGGGATTCAGTGGCTGTAATTTTAACAACTACTAGATTTGAATGTTCTGCTTTGGCTTCCCAATCAAGTTGGAGTGATTTCTGCTACAGGTATTGGAATCTCTTTCAAAGTTCTGATCGAGGACTTCACACGCTTTGTTTGTTTGTTTTTTTCTTTTCCTTTCCCCAATTGTAGAAAAATAATCCCAAATCGTTCGCTCGATGTCCCTCACTCTGCCCTAAAGAAATGGACTATTCCCACATCGCTGTCCTAAAGACCAGGTACCATGCTTCAGGCAAGATGATCTCAAATGACAAATATTATTATATCTAACTTTATTTATTACCTTTCTCTTTTTTTATTTTTTATTTTTTTTAATTCCCATTATTTTAGAGGTCCTTAGGGCGAGCATCCTTCTTCTTAATTAATTATAATTATAGAGGGTGTGTGCTCTAACCCTTGCAATGAGGTCGACCGACGGCCGCCCGACTGGACGACTGGGACTGCTGCGAAGTGCTCTTAGAGCGTTGATCACCTTAGCCCCCGCAAGCAAAGGTTGGAGTTAGCGATGCGACGATGTATAAACAGCCGGTTGAGGCCCGGTTGAGCTTTAAATTACTCTGTTGTTTATCATAACCATAATTTATACTGTTCCCCTGATGAGATTAGATATTTCGTACCAATTCTTTCGCCCACTTTGTGAGTGACCGGTGTGGTGATCGTGGGCCCCGCATGCCAATGATTGAGAGTTCGCTTTCCGAGCTTCTTTGTGTTCTCCACCAGTAAGGTGGGGATAATTGACCACGAGATGCCGATGGAGGCAATGACCAACCATGATCGACATGTAAAAAATAAAAAATAAAAATAGACCCACCCAGTCCCAACCCGCTTCCACCCTCCACCCTCCTGCCCCTTCACCCCCTTATCACTCCGGGCTGCTAGTACCATATCAATTGTAAGTACTGGTGCTCGAGTACTCCAAACCGTATGATACGGTACTCGTACTGCGACTCACTCCACTTAACCTACCTTACCTCCTAACCCTAAGATTTTTCAATTCTTCAACCGCCGGCTCAAGCCGTTATCATCCATCGTATGATATCATAACTGATAATATTATTATGATAGAATAACCCCCCTTCCCGCTTGTCACAAGTAAACGCCATGATAAAAAATTTAACCAAAAGCGAGCCAGGAATTATTATTTTTTCCAGCTGAAGGCATTTTCTTTCTCCACACACACACACTATCCCGCCGGGATTCATTCATTGGGTTTTGAGAGTAACCTACGGAACCGGGTGGGAAGATTGGATCGCGTGGTAAACTGTCAGTTGGACATATGCTTCTACATACTGATACTAGCCACCACGCACCGGCTAGACTGGGGGGGGGGGGGAGACGTGGAATTATAATAATACACCCCTCAGACAGCTCCAACGGTTTATCAGACCGCCATATGTACCACCACTAGGCGTGGTCCAATATCCCTCGAGCGGACCACCGGAAGCACTGAAATTCACCACCACCACTCATTTCAACCCGTCTGGGCAAGAATCGAGTTTCTTTCCTACCGTAGAATGGGAAGCCAAGGGGAAAGGATCCCAAGAGCCACCAGTAGGGACACTAATGCAGAGTAAGAAGAGCCCGGAAGTAGTAAGCTCAACATTAACAACATCCAGTAACGGTCCAGATTCCAGAATCCCCAACCAGAGCCCAAATTGTCTGGATTTTACATTCCTGATCGGTTTTTTCCACATCAGCTGATACTGCAAGAGAAGGAATTTCCTTCCGAAGAGACGCAAGTCGGGGGGGGAAAGATGGTCAGAAATACTTTTCAAGAGAGAGCACAAAGCCAAAAAAAATAACAATTCCCTTACCATCCCCCCCCTTCACCAGTGACGGAAGCTCGAATAATCCAACCCTTTCCCTTCCCTTTCCCATTTCCCCTCCTTCCAGACTAATCTCCAACAACTCTAAAAAGATTTTTTCTCTCCCACAGCGCTAGTCCCAATTGACCGCCCAGCCTCAAAAAAAAAACCCCCCCATAAAGTATCCAGTTTCGCAACATATATACCAATCCTGAGCCAGTCCCGCTCCCTAATTTTTCTTTTTAATTTTTAATTTTTTTAATTTCTTTTCCTACCAAACCCAACCTTATACCGTCCACCCACAAAAGGGTGGGGAGGCGACCGGGGGGGGGGAACACCCATTCCCCAGCCTCACTATGTGGTCATTCCCATCTATGAATAAAAGGTACCCACGTCGTTTGCGTCCCTCTTAGACCTGCTTCATTGCCATCATACAATTCAATACATTCGCGGGTTGTAGATATATCCTATAGATCGAGACAAGCATAATCTATCGAGTGATATCACATGACGTACTCAAACAGCCGCCCCCCGCCCAACGAACGACCACTGCGAAAGCGAAATGGGTAAAATATCCATAATCTCGTTATTTATCAACTACGCTAACTGGATTAAAAAAAAGGAAGAGAAAAGAATAACACCTCCTATATCCATTTCCATACCATGTCCATACCCATAATTCCCTGGACCGCGATTGCTCAACAATGACTAAACCCTTTTCCGTACAGACCAGAGCACTACAGCGAACCCCATAGAAAAACCCCTCACCAAATGAAATGAAATGGAAAAGGAAAAGGAAAGAGGAAAGAGGAAAAGAGGAAAATTAAAATCCCACTCCATCCCCAATTCCGGGTATCCCCACCACCGCCAATTAACCAAATCACTCATTCACCAGCCTTTGGCTTCTTCCGGACAAGATTTGTTGGGAGTACATTAACGGCCGGCTTCTCCTTCGCCTCCTCCTCCTGCGGCTTCGGTTTCTTGCGAAGGAGGCTCGCAGGGAGAACGACTACGCCATTCTGCTTCTGTTCCTCGGCCACGCCTGGTAATTTCTCCTCCACAACTTTCGACTTCCTCCTTAGCAGTCCGGGGTCGAGGGCGTTTATGCCGTTGCCTGGAGTGCTGCTTTTTCTCCTAACCAGTCCCGCGGAAAGTATATTCACTGCCACATCCCCAGAGCCAGCCCCATTCTCCTGCTTGCCATTCTGCACCACCTTCACAAGTCCGACAACATCAAGTCCCCAATCCTCCTTCTCCGAGACGCCAGGCTGCACACTCTCAATCCATTTTCTACTCCCCCTCTTTGCACTCTCTGTATCGCCGAAGTCAGAGTGATTTAGTAAGCTGTCGATCGTCCTTATATACGCTTTTTCATCGAGGGTTAGGAGTGGGGGGATAAGTGGTGTGGCGCTAGTGGAGGTGGATGAAAAGCTTAACGCTCGCAGCTTCTTTTTTGAAGGTTGGAAGGAGGTGGTAGAGGAGGAACGGCGTTTTCGTGGGGAGGAGGCTGGGGAGGGAGGTGTTGGCGCTGGTGTTGGCGCTTCCACTGGTGAGGCTAGAGAGGTGGTGGTGGTTGAGTCAAGGGGTCCAACACTCTCTATTGGGGATATCTCCTGGCTGTTGCTGGCAGTAGTGGCCGCGCCGAGTATGTCCTCCGAGAAGACCAGGCCAGTGGCGGAGGTCGGTGAAAGCACGACTTCATCTTCTGGAATACTTTCCCCACCCAGACCAGCAGTAGTCATCTTTCGCTCCTTCTTGACCCCTTCAACAACAAGCCATAAGAACCCAACGCACCGACCAAGCGAGCACTCCTGTCGAAAACTCATCAATTCCCAAAATTGTTCTATAGTTTTAATGTCTCTCCAAGCCGCCGCGCGCTCTTTAACCCTCCCGCCTCCACCAGCGCCAGCGTCCTTAGACCCAGCCACACCATTCAACTCGTCCAAATACCTTGCCTTGGGATCGTCAACGAAGTGCGGTATCACCTCCCGTACGGAAACATCATTGTCAAGATCTAGCTTGAACGGATGTCCGTTGGTCCACTTCGCCCCGCCTTCGGCGACACTAGGGATCATAAACCGAGTCTGTCCAGCATCAAATCCGGGAACGAGTAAGTAGCCCTTTCCGCCGCTCGACGCATATTCCTGTAACACGGGATCAAGAACCTTCCCCCACCAAGCAATCAACCCCCGGTCCGTCAGAACATGCTTCTTATCATTCTCTCCGGAATTCGGAAACAAGTACTGCGGCTGACTCCTCGCAAAGAGGGATATCGTAGCCGTCAAGTGCGGATCTGCCCTCCTCGCAGTGTCAAAAAGGTATTTAATGAAGGCAGTTGAAACGGTGCGCAACGTAGACTTTCGTTCTCCCGATTCGGGAGTGAACGAGGAGACATTCGAAGGGAGGTAGCCACTACTGTCGGCTTTTGAGACGAAGAAGGTGCGGGAGTGTTGCTTGGGGATGGTATAGATCAGGACTTCGATTGCGAAAACCAGGACGCTTTCGTGGGACAGTACAAGGAAGTGCGATTCGAGCGTGGTCCGGTGTGGGTCTTGGTTTGGCGGTGAGCTAAAGAGGGGGAAGTGTCGTGAAGGCGGGGTAGAGATGTGGTAGAGTTTTAGAGAGAGCGTGGAGGGAAGGAGGGAAGAAAGGAGGGAGGCAAGGGGGTCGTCGGCGGAATTGCCAGGGGGAGGGGGAGATTTTTTGGGCATGGTGGTTTCGGCTGATACCGGTTGGGAAGCGATTGGCGAAGACATTATAGTAGTGGTAGCGATCACCCTTCTAGTATGGTAGCAGCGCGGAGGTGTTGACGTTGAGAAAGCTTGTTGCCAAATGGTTATCAGCCTGGTTTGGGACGCGAGACCACGAGACGCGGAGTTTAACGCGTTAAGTGGATGACTAAGCGTTGTCGCTAGATTCATGGATTGTCACCCTGAGATCACTGGCAGCTGGGATCGCTTGGTACGGCAATCTTTAGATCTTAACCTTCGAAACCTAAAGAGAGTTTGATAGGGGGTCCCAAACAATAAGGCGGATTTGGGTGAGACGCAAAGACTTTCCGCCCCTTTAGTCACCGTATGGTCATAAGGATGGAATTGTTTATGAATTCCCTTCCCTCTCGCATCAATATGTTTTGGCATCAGGATTCATGGTATCTGCAGCACCACGATTTTACTAGACGCTACAGCGAACAACGGTACCGTAGAACAATCCTTCAAGATAGTTCAGTTGTCCCCGCGATAGTCGATATCAACTTCCATCTTTCCTTCCTTCATGCTACGCTCAGGAGGGAAGATGCGGAGGCTCACCTGTTTGGGCGAGTTTTTTCTATACAGCACTAAGTAGGTTTTTGACGGTATAGTATCTATTGCTTTCCCTCTGACTTCCCGTCCTTTTTTGGCCTCGATTGACTCGAGATCAGTAGGGAGTCAAGGCAGCGCTCTGATTCATCTACAATGTACGACATCGTATTCAGCCGGACACAATAGTATCTGTAAGGCTTCTCCGGCGGCGAACACTTCCCTAACCCGCCGCAGATCATTGTGGAGGTAATTACAGGAAATTATATTATAAGATTACAATAATTTTTAGTACTCTCTATAATCTATGAGAATCCCATCTATCCCATCTATGATCCCATCCCGAGCAAAAAAGATCAAAAGATCAAAAAAAACAAAACAAAGTTAGCAACACCGACTCAATCCATCATCTCCCCCGATCCCACTAACAAAACGTAAAGTTCTCGGGCGCAACCACCTCCTTCAACAGTCCTCCCGCCGCGGCACCAGCACCAGCACCAGCACCACCACCCAACACCCCCCAAACCGTAACTCTATCCAAACCAACCCCAACTCCCTCAACAGCAGCCAACAACGCTGCACCCCCAACTGCGCTCCCGCCCGTGGCTCTAGCACCCCTACGTAGCGCCAGTGTTCCTCCAGTCAGGAATCCGGATAATACTAAGATTCGGTCAGCAACTTTGATTCCTCCTGAAGGTAGGAGGAGGAGGAGGGGGGGGGGAGTGACCGGCATTGAGGGGATCCTCCGTGTTTCTAACCACCTTTAGCCCGCATTCGAACGCGGAATAAACACCACCCCAGACACCGAAACTTCCGCCGGAAATTGGCGCGCGGGCTCTGATTGTTTGGAGGACAGAGAGGGAACTGTTGCCCTATCGCATCGTTAGCAGCGGCGTTGTAGGAGGGCAGCACAATGACAGTCAACATTTCGGAGAGCTCGAGCACCGTGCCAGATGCCACCACCGACAGCCTACCACACATTGTCGTTCAATTAGCTGGCAATCACGCGAGAAGCGACAGGAGGGGGAAGGAGAGAGAGAGGGATAACAAACACCCATACAAAAAGCTCCTCCAAAGTCGTTCGCTATAACGGCCACGTTGGCTCTCCAGGGTTTGCTGGTGCTGGTGCTGGTGCTCGTTTTTGACATTTCTCGCTATCGGCGCATGAATGAAGTATTGAGCCTCGTATTTTAAACCACTTAACCTCTGTCGTTTTTATCCTGATACGATACCTGCAAAGGCGGCGCCTGAGAAGGGAACAGGCAGCTTATATACATTTGTCTGGCTCATTCCTCAAGGGGGACAAATTTCCTTTCTTTATTTTTCAGGGGTGAGTGAGCTCATTATTGTTCTTTTTTCCTTTTTTCCTTCCCCCTTCCCTTCGTTGAGCCGCAGCAGAATGGCGTGGGGATGAGGTCTTGGCCACTTGGGAGTCGTGGCGCGCCTTTGCCTGATGGGAAAGGGGTACGGTAAGTTACTGGTAGGGCCATAAAGTTAGCAGTAGGAGATTGCCGCACTTGTCCAGCAGTTGATTTTTGGGCCCTGGATTGGCTGGGGTGGGTTGTTGTTGGGCCACACCTGGGCTTGTGTCGGTCGGTGTGTTTAGCCCTGGTGTGGCAAGGCTAGGCGGTTTCGGGTACGACACTCGAGCACGAGCAGAGAAATTTTAGCTTGTTGATGCAACAACAGGTGAACTCACAATTCATATTTAAAAACTTACCACAACCAATAATTTAGCTTGGACTAATGAAAACTTAGGAAGATAGGAAATATAGTTAGTATCATACTTGGTTGGTGAGAATACTGATGATACCCGTACCCGAACCCGCGATATCCAGATCATATCAATAACCTACAGTAGAAACCTGATCATAACAATAAGACAGATGAGAAAGAGAAAAAAAAAAAAGGACAAAACAAACCCCCCCCCCCCCCCGCTTCCGCTCCAGCTTTGAGTTTGTTTTTTCATAATAATACACACTAGAATATATATACTAGTAAGTTAAACTCAAAAATTAACACTGGTATGGATAAAAAAAAAGAGCAAAAAAGCAAAACCCGTACTCCAAATCCCGCCCCACCTGCCGATCGTGCAATGATGAAAAAGGAAAGAAAAGAAACGGCGAAGGAAATAAAGAAATACACTACTCGTGACGATAGCACCCCCCCACTTCATACCATCCCATCAATCTACTCCCTCCTCAGCGCAAGAATCAACTGCCCCATCTTCTCATCACAGCTCTTCTTCTCCGCCTTCAACTTCAAGCCCAGCTCCTTCACCTCCGTCACCAGCTCTTCAATCCTGCTTTTATTCCTCTCACACTCTTTAGCCCACTTCTTCGCAGCAGCTTTATACTTTCTAATCTTCTCCTCACCCTCGCACGCTGCCCTTCCCCTACGCTCAAGAACCTCACGGAGCATAGCCACTTTATCGCCGCCAACCTGAGATAGTATCTCCGCGTCATAAATTTCCGACAGGAGGTCTTCAAACGCGGCGGTTTGGCGGTGAGATTGTAAGTCTTGGGCTTGTCGTGAGGCATTCCATTTCGCTTCTTTCTCAGCCGTGTCGTGGAGGAGTTGGGCAAAGCGGATGCGAGAGGCTTTAGACTCCTGGGCGGCTTTGTCGAGGTCATTCTTTAGGGTTTCCTTTTCTTTGGTGAGTTTGCGGGTGGCGAGTTCGGTGGTGGCGAGGGTCTGCTGGAGGTGGGTTATCGTAGAGGTTGAGGTTTGGTGCTGGTCATTTGCAAGGCGGAGTTTTTCTTCTAGTGATTGTAGCTCGAGAGAGAGGGCCTCGAGGTCTTCATTTGCCTTTTCACTCTCGGCGGTCTCTAGGTCAGTGAGTTTGGACTCTAAGAGACGGATCTCTTTTTCTAAGGTTGGTATTCGCTTGATGCGGGTTTCGAGATCTTCTTTGGACTTTTTGAGGAGAGTGCTAGTTTCTTCTAGCTCTGCGATTTGCTGCCGGAGAGTCAGTGTCTCGGTCTCGATCACACCGACGTGCTCGTTTTCCTCGGCGAGTTGGCGACGGAGGCCTAAGATTTCTTCTTCAAAGGACTGAGCTCGCTTTTCTTCTTCGGAGTGCTGGGTCTTGAGGATTTCGTTGAGACGCTTGGTGTCATTGACTAATCGCTGGAGGGATGATTTGTCGTCTTCTAGAGCTTTAACTCGACCTTCGAGGTCGCGGTTCTTCTTGCTTAGTTCACCTTTCTCTAAGGTTAATTGTCTGATGCGCGTTTCCATCTCTATTACTTTCGCTTTGAGTGCCTCGAGTTCTTCGGAATGCTTCTTGGCTTTCTCTTCTGCTTCTGCGACGGTACGTTTGATGGCTTCTTTTTCGCCTTCTAGGACTCCAACTTTACCCTTCATTTGTTCTCCACGTCTATCCATCTCGTCGTTGGCTTGCATTAGTTCTTTGACACGCCCTTCACTCTCGATCAGCAGTCGTTTCAGCAATACGTATTCGGTTCTCAATTGTCTGATCCCAAATGCTGCGAGGGTAGCTTTGTCGAGTGGCTCATCCAAGCCAGCTTCCTCAGCGACCCGTCTAAGACTCATTTCTGCCTCCTCGGCGGCCTCGTCAAAGTCCTCCCTTTCACCGCCTCCATGCAGTTCGGTCATAATATGATCAAGACCGTCGTCGTAATATTGGCTAATCTCTCGAGACTTTTCTTCGAGCCATTCATCGGCTTCCTCCCCCTCCATCATTCTGGACGAACCGTGATCAACGGGCATGAGGTTCACCATCTCGTCGAGTTCTGCTTGTAGATGCTTTACCAATGCGTTTTGTTCCTCTAGGAGATTCGTGTATTTCGCTTCTCGCGCCTCTGATTCCGTACGGTGTGACTCCTCGGCGCTTTTTAGCCTGTCTTGGAGCTGGATTATAACATTGCGAAGTTGCTGATCGCCTCCCACCCCTTCCGCTTGTTGTAAGTTATGAGCGTTCATTTCTAGAGCCTGCCTAAGATGGGCCACGGTGCGATCCTTTTCTTCTGCCTCCTGCTGTTGCTGCTCGTATCTCTCCTCATAGTACTTGATACGTTCCTCCAGACTCATTGAAGCCTGTTGTTTATGTTTCAAAACCTCTTCCTCATGGTCGGTATTTATCTTGTCAACCATGGCGGAATGACTCTTGGCTTGGGCCTCGCGCTCTTGCATATTTTTCCGAACTTCTTTTTCAAGTCTCTCGACATGGCCTTCCAAACCTTGAACGGTTTGGTGAACTTTTGTGTATTGCTTTTTCCAGTGGAAGGCGATTGTTTCTTGTTCTTGTCTGGCCAGTCGATGTTCTTGTTCGAGCTTGCTTAGAAGTTTGACTACGCCTTCAAGTTGGGCAATTTTCGTTTGGAGCGCTTCCGGTTTAGTTTCTGGGGGTAGGGTTTGTTCTGGGGCGCTACCCTGCCCTACTGCAGACATGCTCATGTTTTCTGATTGACCCTCAGGCTGCTCGGAATTGATATTGCTATTTTGAAGAAGCTTTAACAGCTCATCGTTGAGTGCCTCGGCTTGGGACATCCTTAAAAACGATGCCCGGCTAGGCTGGCTGGAATCACCCTCATGACTCATATCCTTGGTGTCCTCCCCGACGGAGTTTGGGATATCAACTTGGTACAGGTCATCGCCAAAGTTCAGGCTTCGAGTCTCGGGGTTAGTTTCAAGCGTCTCCGGGACATCGGCTTCTGGTCGGAAGCTTAGATCCTCTGAGAACCCAGACCATAGACGTCCACGGTTTCCATCATCACTCGGGCATAGTCAGCTCGTATCCTAATAGGGAGAAGCCACTAATGTGGGAGGCTTACTCAAATGAATCCCTCGTCTCGTCGTCTCCTCCTTCCTTTTGGCTTCGAGAAGGTGACCTACGGTTTATGGTGGAAAGGGTTGACTGTGCAACACTTGGGCTTAGTGGCAGGGGTAGCTTTTCACTATAATCGGTAAGCATTGGTGGGCATTGGATATTTAGACAGAAAAGGATACATACCGGGCTTCCTCAGGAACATCCCCCCCGAGCCTCCCTGGATCAAATAAGCGCTTTTCTCGGGCATTCCCTTTTGCTGAAGCTACCGGGACACTCCTACTCCTAGCTCTCCCTTTGCCATCCTTCAGAACAGCACCGTCAACAACATGGGGTGATGGTGTAAGATTCGCTGTATTTGGCGGAGGTTCATCACCATTGCTTCTGGAAGACTTATCGATTGGCAATATAGGGGAAAATTCTAATGAGGCATCAGAGGAGTCCCAATTGGACAGCCTCAATGGTTCTGTGGGAAAATCGAACCCGCTACCCAAGGATGAAAATCTTGGGCTGTGAGCGAGTACTTCGGTTGCGGATATGGATTTCGGAGATGCTGAAGGAGGGGTATTCATAGAGACCCGACGAACGTTACCGCTCTGCTTAAGTTTTGTTACGTAGTCGGGCTCGTACTTGTTCCTAGGAGTGGAGGTAGCAATGAGCGCCGCCGAATAAATCTTTGATTGTGAAAAGTCCGCTTGAAAACTAGAGATATTCCTTGCAGTTGTCTCCGGGAGTGGTGACGGCTTGGAGGGAGCTTTGCGTGCAAATGGTGAATTCCTAGAAAACTCTTCGCCTAAGACCTCAATCTCATCGCTTGTAAATTCAATATCCTTTCCACTAACAAATGAGGCCTCATCTCCGCCATCGTCACTAGACTCGCGCGCAGGCTCGGACCTACTGCCCGTAGCCGTTTTGCCACCCATACCGTCCTCCTCCGGATCAATATTCTCGTTCAGTCCTTCTTGCGCCAGCAGCGAACCCGAAACTTTTCTTGACTGACGTCTTTGCGAGTTGGGATCATTGGCGTCGACAGGCGCAAGGATATTGGAAAGGTTTTCCATGACGGGGGGCGGGGGTTGGGTTGAGTCTGAATCGTTCTTGTTGGTTTTAGGTAGCGGAATATAATCGTCGTCATCGGAATCATCCTCCGTTTGGAGAATAGAAGAAGAAATAATGATAGGTTGATGTTCGCCCGGTCTTCCTCGTCGTCTGAAGGGCAAATCTATTGGTTGTTGTTACGGGGGTCCTTTGAATGTGAAAGCTGGGCTCAGAGGGATGCCATACCATTAAGATCAAATGTAGTGTCGGTAGGAGAGGGGAGTGATGCGTGGCCGTCGCTATCGGGGGAAGCATATGCTTCATCCATGGCCGAAAACAAATCTGGCAAAAGTCAGATTGACACTACTGAGGATTTTCTTGAACCTGTCTAACCACGGCGGCCTGTATGTTTAAACTGTAGCGAATTCGCCTTCTTCGCCCCCTTGTGTTGGCTCGGTTGGCTTAGTTTCGCTTCGGCGGGGATCCGTCTTTTGACAGATTATAGGTACTCTCGCAACAAAACAGCGTACAAAAGGGCTAATCGCTGAGGATTAAAGAATAGAGGTCGGGGGGGGGAATAGGGCCTGTGAGGCGACAGACGGGCGACGGAGGAAAGTGGTTAATGATTTGAGGTTGGGAAGACTGCGGGAGAACGGTGGATGTGAGACCTAGGGGGAATTAAGCTGCGGAACATACTTCATTTGTTTTGGCTGGGCGACGCGACCGTTTTCCTCCCATGCGCGCCAAGACCAACAACCAACTTTGTCACGCCACAGCTTTTGTATGCTTAGCCACTCAGGTACTGCACTTACGGAGGTTCAGGGCACCGTACAGTACAGTAAATTTATACTCGTAGGTTATGTTCCACAAGCGAGGTTTGCTGCCCTGACCCCATACTTAACCTACAAAACTTATGCATAGTGTTCCGCACACCCAGTCAAGAAGCAGCGACATCACGGAGCCAACAGCAGGCAGGACCAGCGCTCCCAGCCGTCCAGTCGGACGGGCGTCGACGGCAGTCCGACTGCCACCCCTGGTAAGCCGCTCTGGCACCACCTCTTCTTTTTTATTTTCTTCCTATTTTTATTTCAATTTTTGACCTTAACTCATTTGAGTACTAGTATTTGTCTCATTGACCGATTTTTTGCGTCCGTAGTCGGCCGTCCACCCCGTCCTGGATGGCGCCAAGGCAGTCCGTCCCGTCCAAGGACGAGACAGTCTCGTCCTATGTCGTCCTCACCCCGTCCTGGACGGACGGGACGACTGGAATCAGTGCTTGACCACATTCAAACTGGACAGAGAGAGATGAGAGCCGATATTAAAGAGCTTGGTAACAAGACAGACAGCAAGATTGACCGTGTATTCCACGGTGTTATTACTACTCTTGTTGGCTTTGTCTTGAAGGGTGGGTTCGATTATTACCAGGCCGCCAAGAAGTAGGCTTTAGCATAGGTAACTGCAGTAAGTTCATTCATTTGAAAAGATTGGTGACTGATTGGTATGATATATATGCGACTCTTTTCCATTGCCTCAAGGCTGATTGGTTGGCAATGGTGTTGATAGACTTTTTCTTATTTTTTTCCCTTTCGATTGGGGTATAGAATACGGTGCTATGGAAATTTATCTGGTGCACTAGGCAATCAAGCCGTGATAGAATGAGCAATTCCAATTAATTATTTTCCTTCTATTTTCTCTTCTTTTCAATTGATCACTCTGCTTAATTCGTCTATCACCTACCGCATTATCTGGTTAAGCTCGTTTTCACGCTAGGAGGTCAAAAGAAAGTGTGGCGGGATACACAAACTTCTTTGAGCAGAGAGTTTCCTTTAGGGGTAGTATTTTCATAATATTTACAAGTACAAGTACTAGTACTGTGGGGTGACCTGTGGGGTGACCTTTGCCATCGATTTAGAGGAAACAACTAGCCCGGAAGGGTTACTTTGTGAAAAATGCTGACTCACACCTTATTCTGACCTCTTAGCGTGAAAACGAGCTTAACCAGCTAATTAATGTGCTTCACCTTCCCCTTGTTGAAGATACCACCATTTAGACATTTTGGAGCTAAGGGGGTGGAATAAACACAGTGGCTGAAATTGGGATAAGGTCCGCCCTTGTGAACATTTACCAAGTTGGGTTCAATGGGGGAAGTCTTTGGCTTTTTTCCCCGCAATGTGGTGCAGAACTAACTACGCTACGGAACCAACCAACCAACTCCCTTGAGAATCCCACATTAATATCTATAGTGGCCGTAGTACCGGTATCATAGATATACTCGAGTACCGGTACTAGTACCGAGGCCGAGGTGTAGCGTGGAAGTTTTGTAGGTTGCACATGGGGTGAGGGTGGCGTTCCTCGTTTGTGGAAGCTACACAACTTACAAGCTGTACTCTACAGTGTTGTACTCGGATATGGTCATTAAGGGCGGAAATTTTTGAGTGGCAAGACAAGGATCACAGGTGCCGATCAAGGTGGGTGGGTGGAAGGGAAGGGAATGTTACAGGAAGCCTATGACAAGGATTGTTGCACCGAGTGATGGGCAATGATCGTAATTGACCGAATATGCTATTGCTTACAACTAGAAAGATTGATAGCCAAAGAGAAGGTAATAAACAAAGAGTGAACATGAAGGTATAAGAATAGGATGCTAAAGGGAGGTATGATAGCTAAAAAATAAACTATGAGAGATAATCGAATAGCTTAAACGAATGTAAACTGAGCAGAAAATAAGAAGATAAGAATACCATGACTAGAATAGCAGGAAAAAAGTAAAAACTAGGTGAGAGGAGAGGTCAAGCTGAGAGCAAAAAATAAGAAAAAAAGGTTCAGGACTCGCACCCAGGGCCCCCCAATAATACTGGCACTCTGCTAAAAGTACTCGTACCCTCTCAAAATTACTTCCACTCACCCAATAGTACTCATACAACTCCTCCGAATTGCCAAAATTGAGAAGGATGAATTGGAAGCAGAGTGGAGAGAGAAGGGTATACCGCACTACCAGGAGGTATGACCTCCATGATGTAGTAGAAGTTCTTCAATACGTTCTGGGAGTGAAGAGGTGAAATTTAGGATCTCGTTTGGGGTAATACGGTCCCATTCCTGTTGGATAGCGGTATGTAGGGCAGGAACTGTAGTTGGTCTGGGATGCCGGTTCTGGATTCGGCGCTTTAATAGCTGCCAGATGTTCTCGATCGGGCTCATATCGGGAGAGCTAGGTGGCCAAGGAAAGGTATAAGGCCCAATACCAAGGTCTGGAAGAGCTTGGACTGCGTGCTTCGAACGGTGAGCTGCAGCACCATCGTGCTGAAAGTATATATAGCCAGAGTTAGAACTACTGGCTTGCTGGAGAGAGGTATACCAGGGATGAAGGTGGGGTCGAATTATTTTATCAATATAGGTAGATCCGTTTATCCTTCCCCAATTTGTAGTATCCCATATAACTAGTGGCCCTTTAAGATCACAGTAGATACATCAGCAAAAAAACGATTTACGTCCGGCGGACGCGACCCGCGTCCGGACGGATTGCGTCCGCCCTATGCGTCCTGTGCGCCCTGACCGTCCGCCGGATGTTTTTTCTCATCCCATGCGCCTGGTGCCTCCCAACGCCCTTATCCCCCCTCCCATGCACCCAGCGCGCTTGTTGCGGCCGCCCTCCGTCCCGACACCCCCCT
>Ga0307509_10001744_pt1 | contig 36200 bp, 33 predicted proteins | sample 10_EM_MG_FD_202245 | JGI IMG/M metagenome (GOLD analysis project Ga0307509, IMG submission 202245) | Populus trichocarpa ectomycorrhiza microbial communities from riparian zone in the Pacific Northwest, United States - 10_EM | ecosystem: Host-associated > Plants > Roots > Unclassified | place...
CAACAACACAACCACTTTGGATGATAGATAAAATCTGTCTGGTAGATGGATAGATTAGAATCAGTTAAACATATTTACCAGAGGAAATTCAGGGAAACCAAGTGGTGAATGTAATCCTGACTTTTGAAGTGGAGTGATTTTGTATAGGGCCAACGGAGTTGGCCAGTGAGAAAATATGCCAAGATACCAAGGAATTTAGTGAATCTTGGCACAAGTGATATCCTATGAATGAAACTATACTAAGTAGAGTTAGTAGATTGTCAGGAGCGGGGGAGTGAGGCCTAAAACTGCTCGACACAAGTGTGCCAAGCTCACGGGCGGCATCATAACATATCACTCGCTTTCTGAGGCACTTGGCCAGAGGGCGGATTTTGGTTGTCCGGCACCATACACTGTAGGTGTTTATAGGCGAAATTTTTTCACTCGACTAATTTTCCCTCTATCTGGTTCATCAGTACATCAGAGGGATACCCGGGGCAAACATCATTGATTGAGTGACAGAACATCACCGATCGACCAACGACGACATGAACTCTTGTGTGCAGGATCGCCGATAAAGGCTGCTTGCAATAACAATCGACTTGTATTTCTTTCCTCTTTTTTGGTTTTCTCTCTCTTGCTATCTGTTGTGAATATCTGCTTTCCCCTTTCGCTTACAGGAATACATGAGCCTCCTTGCTATACTCAATGTTTTGCCTCCTCAATTATTTTTGAGACAATAAGGAGTTGAACTTTTATTTCTTAGAGAGTCGGGAAGGTCTGGTTTGCTTCTGTGGGCGACAAGCACTCTGGGCGTCGGAAGGGGTCGAGACCAGTAAAACTCTCTTCGCGTCCCTGCTGACTCATCCGACATTTTTTACTACGACTCTATAATCGCCGAAACCCGTCAACTTGCAGAAAGTCAAGGCTTCCTCGCCCGGCCCCTTTACCGATCTCCAAACCACATCCTTTATCGAATATTCCCCCCCAGATTCGGGCATCCATCCAAAGCCGGAACATTGTGATTGCGCTAAATTACCCGCGCTGAAGCTATTTGACGACCACGATAACCAAGCGCCTGGCGAGATCCTATTAGGAGCTAGGGGAACTACTCCAATACTCCTACTTCCAAAAAAAAAACTATCCGTTCGGTAGCCTGCATCCGCCTTTGAGATTGTTGAGATTGCGGTTGATCCGGTAGAGATTGAAGGCTGCGATATCACCGGAAAAGAAGGCTGCATGATGTGGAAAAATACACCTCTGTGGTGGGCAGTTTCTAATGGGCACGCGGATGTTGTGGAAATGCTACTGGGAGTGGATGACATCAACCCCGACAAAGGAAATCGGTTCGGCCAAACACCACTCTGGTGTGCCGCTTCGAGGGGGCACCTGAGAGTGGTGAAAATATTACTTAGGCGGAGCGATGTCAACATCAACGAGCCAAGTCTGTCCGGTAAAACGCCACTCGCTTGTGCGGCTCAGGGGGGGCATGAGGACGTAGCGAAAATGCTGCTCGAACGGGGCGAAATCAACCCCGACAAACCATCTCGTGAGGGCCTAACCCCACTGGCGTATGCTGCTAGGGCTGGGCACGAGGGAGTGGTCAAAATGCTACTTGGGCGAAGTGACGTCAACCCCAAAAGCCCAGATATCAACGGTCGGACCCCACTCTGGTGGGCTTCTCTGCGTGGCCATGCGGGAGTGGTAGCGCTGCTCGAGCCCGCAGAATCCACCACCCCTAACACGACCTAAGGTCGTGCAGCCATCACCTCCTTGGAGTACGGTATTCAAGTAACCCACTTGTGTGAGCCATTTCCGCAACCGCACTAATCCCATAGACTTGTCTGCCGCCGCCATTCTCTCCCTACTGATCCCCCCTCAAACCCAACCCATGGTGCGGAACGCTATCTTTCGGTGATCGCCGTCCCTCGCTGCCTTCCGTCGCAAGCATGTCATAGTAGCACAGCTAAAATACCTTTTCTCTCTTTTTTCTTTTGGCCCAAAGATATCGTCTATGATGGGAAGGTCCTTGTATAACAGACAAGTACGTCTAACCCACTATATCGGGCTTAGTGTGCTGTCGAGTCCAGATCCTAGTTTCTGTTTGTAATCTGGAGTTTGGCTTTGGTCTGTGCTATCTCTATTGTGTTGAGATAGGCTGTCGTGGCTTGAATCTCCATCATATTTCCTTTTGTGGTTGTTTTCTGGTTGTATTATAATTCCTCTTGGCATGCTGGTTGTTCACTTTCTTTTTCTGTAGTTAGCTATTCTTCCCCCTTGAAAGAAACATAAGCTGCACCTGCGGGCTGTCTTGACATGGAGAAAAAATAATGTAATGTGCAAAAATTTCTGGCGCCAATGAGAAATGACATGAGTTCATTAACTGAGGTATGTCACGGGAACGACTAAAAAAAAGTGAGTGGAGACGACCGATTTTGCAGCAAAAATAGCAGACTTCACACAAAGATATTATTGGAGAAAATTCACAAAAATACAAACTCTCAACAGAACCGCCGAAAACAGTAAGGACACCATTTCCATATATCATAAAAATATTTACTCAATTCCGAACTTCCAAAGACCCTTACCATAGTTTTTTTCAAAGATAATAGTTTTAGCACAATTGTGTAGAAAGGGTTACCTCTTAAGGTTGTTTTTCTGCTGCTGCTCCTCAGAGAATTCAAATTCATTTGAGACTTCGATAAAAATTCAAGTAGCCTACATCTCCTCAGGACATTTGATGAACTCAGCCCATTTTTAATTCATTAATTCAAGCGCTGCCCAAGTAGGAAACTAGGGCATTCTTGGTGAGATCCCTTGCTCGCTCAACATTTTCATCCGACTTGTAAAAAGATTAGGCATCCCTTATTGATGACCAAACTTACGTGCTACACCCCCCGAGGCGCAAACCTGTATTGGGGGTCGAGATGCTGTCCGTACGGTTTGATCACGCTACAGAGAGACAGAACTAATTCAGTAAGAGATTTTTTTAATTCTCAAACTAGCTTTCATTCCGAGAAAACTAGTATCCAACCCTCACCCACAAAAGAGGATGGCGCCGTCCACCGGGCTGTGGGATATCAGCGTACGAGAATAGTTAGAGGGATTCTTTTACCTCCCCCCTTCTTCCTGCCTCTAGACTTTTTTTTTTTCAGGCGTGCTCAAGTCTGTCACCACGAACCCACTGAAACCCCCTCAGCCATTCAATGAGAATCCTGCCGTGCTCGGCCAGTGATGTTCGAACGAACACCCACGGCACCATCAACCCCAGCTATAGGATATGGGATGGGGCAACTATATCCTCTACTCTAAAGATTTGACTCGGGGTCGGGGTTTCTTTCCCCGTAGGAGTTCACACAGCAGAAAGCATTAATAAGCTAAGTTTCCTTATATCTCCCGGTGACTTTATATTGCCAATCTGCACTGACTGGAGGATGGCCGGGCAAAAGACTAAAGGTGAAGCTTGAGTAGCGAAGTGGTAAATCGTAAATATGTACACTCTACAGCGGGGGGGTTCAGGTTATATCCAGGTTCTTCTTGGCATCAATTCTGGGAGTGAACTGTGTTTGAAAGACTAGTTCGAGTTTTAATTCCCTCTTCTGTGAATGATGACCAAGCCCCACCCCCCCCACCATCACAATTTGAATCCAAAGTGCTTTTTTATACCGCCCCGGCTCACTCCGTTCAGTGGGGTTACCGTAAGCCATGACACAGTGGGTGACTATAAGACCATAGGCAGGGTAAACCAACCTTTAGGAACCGGAAGCAAAGCCGAGTGACAATCTGTGACAGCTTCATAGATCCACCCAACAATTAATATAGCTGCGCCACCTACTAAGGGATACCAGCATTCAATTGTAGAATAGTGTGAAGTAGCAAGCTCAGGATTTGCTTTTCCCCTCTTTTTCCAGCACCTCTATGTTCATGTATTCTCGTCATTTCAATTTTGTTTCTTAATTTCGGAGTATTAGTCAATAAGTTACACTATAAGCCGGCAAAGGCAGCGTCAATTTTCCCCTTCTCACACATAATCTATATACTATACCTAGAATAATATCGGGTGCAGAAGTGACTCGGTTCATTCATGATTGAATTTAGCACAAAGTCCCCATCGCAGAAATTTCTACAAGGTAAATAAGACGTCTAAATTCAACTCAGAAAAACAAAAGGTGCAAACTAACAAGGTATACTATCCAAATCCCTCCTTAATAACATTGTGCATTTCTTGTGATATCAGGATTTCTACCTTTTGCAGGCATTTTAATCGATTCAATGCGCCCGTATAATTTGCTTCCTTACACAATATTTTGTTGTCCTCTGCTTGCTTGATATTCGCCATAGAAGAAAGAGCAAGTCAAAAGTGTCTCAATCTGCAGTGGTAGACCCATTCACCCCGCCTCCAACAGGGGGCTGGCATGTTCAGTCTACGACTTAGCTAGTGTTCTGAACTGGGCAGGACCCTAGATTGGAGAATGTTGAAACTTACTATGACAGGACCTAGTGTTTCACGCCCTTGCCGGAACCACTCGGCGTTTAGAAAGGTCTGATATTCGTTTGACTAGTATAACGGAAACATGAAATGTTGGATATCAAACAGACTAGCACTAGCTAGCAACTATGACACTGGATTAGTATGGGGATTGTTTGAGATGAGAGACAGTGGAGGATTTCCTATTTTTCCTTTGCATCTTTCCCTTCTCTGTCTCTCTAGTGTTCGCCGACTCCGTCTCTATAAGAGACCATCTTGTTCCGGTTTATTTTCCCATATCGCTCTCTACCTATCATCATTCGTTTTGTCTCTTTTCTTCCTTCTTTAAAATACAAAATCAGTCTTTTGTCACTTGCCTTGTTGCACTCATATTCGAGTGAATATATCGACCGTCCGAGTACGCCCTCCGATATTTTTAAGAGAGAAGATTGTCGGAAACAAAGGGAACAAAAACTGAGGGGGATGGTTAGCGACGGAGGGGGATAGTAGCCAAATCAAGCGTGATATATTATGATTCCATGTTACAGACAAAGTAGAAGTAATCTCTGAGGGGGGGTATCAGGATAGTTCTAGATTGCTTGTGATCGCTAGATTTTAGGTTTTGTTAGCTGCGTGTGTTGCTTTGGAGAGTTTGTAGCGTTTCGGGGGTGCCTTGTTGTTGCTGGTTCCGCGGACAGATATACCTCCTGGACTATTCTTAGCCAAAGAGAGAGAGCAGTGATCTAGTCCACAGCTCCATTATCTTTCACTGCTCCACTTTTTAGAGTCTATTGCGATTCCACCTTCGTTCTTTTCTTCGTGCTCTCCTTTAGGCTTCATCAGGTTCTCATACTCATTGCCAGTGATTTCTCCGGAAGGTTTACAGAAAAACTCAATCAACCACATCGGATCCTGATATCTCCATCTAAAAATTCTCACTGTGCAAGAATGGTGAACATATTTTTAACTTGAAGTGTCTGGCTTAAATGCCCGGGCGCGCTGATCCGAAATGACAAAACAAAAATACTCCCTGGGGGGAGGATTCCGGGACGGTGGGACATCCCATCCTACCTGCGTATCCACGAGACCTTCCGCACGGCTGAGAAAAGAAATTGGACGGTTCTGAACACAGGACCTTTCATGAGAGCTAGACCTGCTTATTCGAACTAGCATTAGACAAGATAATTACAAATATCCTTTAGGGCTGACAATTTAGCCTTCCCTTTTGACCTAAGTCTCCTCCATTATACCCTTCATCTGCCGGGCTGCTTGACTGCTTCACATCAAACACGCGTACAGGATCTTTTAAGAACAATTGGTGGCGCTCCCTGCAGTGCGACCGCGCTGTCGCTGAGGGCCAGCGTTGGAGGGCTAGGGGTGGAAGTCGGTGAGAGATTATTGGCGAAGTGTAGAAACAGTAGAAAATGTTTCGAATCGTCATATCCTGCATCTGAAATCCTTCTCGCCATTTATCGGGGGATCAACATCTCAAGCTCTCCCATCCCCGCCCCCCCAGCCACTTGTTAAGTCACTGGAGATCACTCGAAACCCCCCACCTCCACCTCCGGACACACAAATTCAAGGAATTTTATATTTTATTTTCAAGGATTGCTAGAAAGCCCCTAGAAGTACAGGTAGGAATACAAAGGAAGTAGCCACAGAATGCCAAAAAAGAAAGGGAATTCCCCTACCTCACTACAACTACAGTATATAGGCCAAACTTGAGATTCAATACCACTTAAATGAAATCTACTATGCACTTCTGGCACGGCTTCTACCAACAGGTTTTGACCTGTGCTTTTATATCTTCATCCGTTAATCCACCCGTGGCACCACCGACGAGCTGCTCATAAGCGGGGGACCTTTTAACGCTACATCTCTCGGATTCGGCATGTTGGAGGAGAGACGAGCAGGAGACGAAACTAGAGAAGCACGTAGGACAACTACCCGCCTAGCAGTTAGTCTCTACATATAGATGGTAGAAATTAGTAGGGTGTTACCGAAAAGACTTCTTCTCATGGGTGGCACTCCCTAGATGAGCTTTAAGCCCAGTTGTGCGACGAAACTTCTTCTTGCACTTGGGGTGGGGACAAACATAGGCACTACGCATCTCATTCCAATACCTCCCCGGGGTTTCCATAGGGGAAATGGCAAGTTTGGCGGGAAGATTGTGGTCAAGAGTACTAACGAAATCCTTCGGGAAGTGTTCCTCAGGCGTAAAGCGATTGGAAGGGTCGGGCGGCCCGGCTTCAACAGGTGGGGGAAGAATCCCGGCAGGCAAGGTATAGTTAGTAGTGTTCCAATGAGGAACATAGGCGGGGAGGTAGTCCCCCGCGAGGGGAGTGCTCCCGTAGTCTATCGGGCTGGGAAAGTCAGCCTCTGCAATCTTGCCCTGGCACTGCCCCGATTCAATATGCTGGGTAACTGCAGAAATGGAGCTGAACAAAACATAACAGTCGGGGCAAGAACGGGTAGTGGTTCGTTTGGGCTTGTGGACCTAATAGTAGCATTAACTTGCGAAATAATATGTTGGGTAGATGAGATGGATAGTTGGGGGCAAACCTGCTTAGAGTGAAGCTCAAGGGCCCCAACGGTGTGAAACTGGTGAGAGCACTCACGGCATACCACATGCTGGGAACTCTCCCTCTCCAGAACCTCGTTACTGTTCCCGGCCTGCTTACGCACGATCTGGAAGTGCACCCCTTTTTGGTCGACGTACATTTCGTCAGTGTCTGAGCCCCACTCGGGGTCTGTCTCCGGGCAGTTGCTACTGAAATAGGTTAGCTTTATTGGAGGAATAATGGCAGGAGATATTGGAGGAGATATTACCTAGACAAACCGTAAGGAGGGGACATGTTTAGTAGCCAATTAAAAAAAGGGTATTGCAGGATGTATATGTGAAGTTTGCGGGTTTGTTTTGATTTACCTGCAAGGTGGCGGTGTTCTTGTAAGAGAGAGGCATTATCAGAAGGTAGAGGGCGGCCGTTTTATAGGGAGGCCCAGAGGGCATGCTTTGTGCTTAGGGCGTGATCGCCCTCTCAACCTGGGTTGTTCCATTGGGCTAGGGTAGGGGGTAGGACTTGCTTTTGGCATGGTTTTCCCCATGTGACATTTGGTTGGGCTCAGCGTCCGTGGGATCCCTTTGATATCGGAGTAGGTGCAGGAAAACACCTCAGTCCAATTACTGCCAAGTCAAGCCAGATATATTCAAGTAGTGCAAGAGGGTTTAGAGGGTGATTGTGTTAATACCAGCAATACCGATTTCGAAGGGAGGGATTAAAGCTTGAAACAAATATTAAGGAGTTTGAGCCTGACTATGACTGACATGATTGAAAAAAAATAGATGTATGGGTGTTCACCCACTCACTGTCTAAAGGTGCCAGCATCTCATGTCAGTGTGAGCAGTGGACTCGGCACAGCACTAAGTAGCACAGACTTTAGTACAGAGAAATACTTCAATCCAATGTGCTTTTCCTCAATTGCATCTTTCGCTATTCTCATTACTTGTTTGGCTCTTGATTCACAATCGCCGAAACCTGTTCAAGTTTTCTGGATGCGAAGTAGGTCCGGGCTCTCTCGACCAGCCCATCTCCCGATCTCACAAGCCCACCCTTTCTTCGATATTCCTCGTATTGGGAGTTCCCACGCTGAACGATAACCAACCCCCCCTCTCTAAGGCTATTTGAGACTGCGATAACTATGTCCTTGTTGGTACCCTATTGAGGGCACAGGAGAGTTACTCGTATATTGTTGATTCCAACGAACTTAGCTTATTTGGTGGCTTACGCCGGTAATCCGCTTTGGGGATTTTTGAAATTGTAATTGGTTTAGGAGGTGTTGAATGCTGTGATATCAACCAGGAAGCCAGCAGGAGAGTACACCTCTCGGGTTGGCCTCCCTTAACGAGCATGAGGAAGTTATGGAGACGACGTCGACCCCAACAAACTGGGTGTACTCTCTAACACCACTCTTTTATGCTGCCCAGGATGGGCACGAAGGGGTGGTGGAAATAATACGTAGGGGGGGCAACGGCCACCCTAATAAACCAAATAACTATGGCTGAATACCACTCTATTGAGCTGACTGTAATGGGCACGAGATATCAGTGAAAGCACTACCCGGATGGATCGAGGTCGTCCCAAACCATCAAGATAGTTGTGGCCAACACCACTCTTGTGTGCCGCTTGGAATGTGAATGAGAGAGTGGCCAAAGTACTACTTGGACGGAGTGACGTCGACACGAGAAAACCAAATGAAAACTGCTAATTACCCCTCTAGTGTGCCACTTGGAATCGGCGTGAGGGAGTGAGGTACTATTCGAACGAGGAGACATCAACCCCAACAAACCACGCAGTGACGGCCGAACACTGCTTGTCCATCCTGATGGGACTAGGAAGGAGCGAGTATTGAGGCCAAAACACTCCCCGAAGTTTGCCAATAGGGACAGCTTTCGAGTATTTTCCACAAAACAACAACAATCCCCTAATCATATCTGCCGCCGCAGTTTCCTCTCTCCCCTGTCCTCCCTCAACCTTAGCCCGTGGCATATAATGACTCGTGGTGGTAAGTTAATTACCGTCTATCGTTTCCCTCTGCTTAAAGCATCCTATACTAGATCGCCTCAAATACCTTCTTTCTGTCCAAGAGAAATCACCTTTGATGGGAATGCTCATATCTAACAAATGTTCGTCCTAACCTATTTTTTCGATTTTTCATGTGGTCCAGTTAAGATTTCAGTTTTTGTTTATAATCTAGAGACCGGAGTTGGTGGAGAGATATTTACTTTGTGCTGAGATAAGCTGGTGTGGCTCGAAATTTCCATCATACCTACTTGTTCTGCTTGTTTTCCTGTGGTAAATCTTCTTTTCACCTTGGTTGTTCACATGCTTTTCTCGAGTTCCCTTATTCCTTTCCCACCCTCCCCTCCGAAGCCTGCCCATGGACGCTGTTTAGATATGGAGAAATGGTATGAGTTCAGGCATTTCTAACACCCATGAAAAGCTATACAAGAGCTAGTTAACCAAAGTGTTATGGTGGTGATTGGAAATGGTTGTAATACCGACACCTCACATTTCTCAATCTGCTAATCTGCCTGCGGGTCGGGGCCGGGAGGGGCCCTATTTTCTGACAAAATTGTTGGTCGAAATACGGCTATCAACAGAAACTTAAAGCTTGGGTGATGGAAGACAAAGAGATATCAAAGGACGAGAAGATATAATTAGGTGACCTGCCCTACTAACAATTGCGGGTGAGGGGAGTTATTTAAATACAAAAATCAATACAAGTTCTTCTGTCCGTTTCCTCAATGTGATCACACCATTTCCTTGCTTTCTCACGCCATATGCCCTTCCTCTCATCCCCCTCAATTCTTCACCGCTTCGCCAACTCATCGTGCATGAGGGTGTGACTTCGGTGATTCTTCCGATATCATTCTCGTAAGTTCTAAGTGATTGGTGCGAGCGGGGTAGTAGGAATGATGTCAGATGGCCTGCCATGGAGTGAGTGCCGGTGATTAACAGCATTTTTCTTATTACTACCCCCAAAGGGGAACCGATTCGACAAGATGTCTTTGAACTCCAAAAGCAACTCCCATTGCACAAGAACAAGTATCCTGCCTTTGTTGAAAGTGATCGCACTGCACACAGAGTTTTCGGATATCCAATTGCGAGAGTATGTTGAGTGATGTTCTTCCATTTTTTTCCCTCCCCCAAGTTTTTGCTCCTCAGGAAAGCTCTAGCCTGGAATCACAGACTAGTGAAATTCCCTTAGTCATGCGATGAAAATCTTGTCATGCCCTGACATTGTTATTCAAATGAGACCGTATGCTACCATAAATCTCTCCTGGAAAATATCAGATATGAAAACATAATGCTGAACTCTAAATTTTACACTGTGTAGTAGTCTTCTCCATAGGAGTTGATTTTGTGGACAGTGCTACTGTGTTGTTATGTTTACAGCTCAATGTAATCCTTGGTGTTCCTAACAGTCCGGGGGCCCGGCGGGGTCCCGTGGGGGGAATGCTAAGAGCCCCGGACGGGACGGGAAGAGTGATGTCTCAAGAAAGGAAAAGAATCTGTTCGGAGGTGTATGATGTCAACTTGGCTAGTAGAGGAGGTCCAAGTGCTAGGACTATTGTCACCTAAAGTCTGTCCGGCCCTCACCTTCCTGGGCGTAGTCCATCCTAGCACCCCAAAAAGACAGACTATGAGCCGTAGTCCATTCGGTCCTCACCAAAAGAGAGACTGACTTGACTGTTGGAAACACTGGTGAACCTAGGCCTCTCACCTGCTATAAGTACAGGATGTTTAGACAGGAAAATGCTTAAACATAGGGTTTCAGCTATGTAAGAGGAAGCTAGCATATAGTTGCACACCACTGTGGGGGAGCCAAGAGGGACCTAGGCACTTCTGGCCGCCAATGTTGTGTGTCAATAGGGTGTTGAAAGTCTAGCCGGAGTCTCAGCGGAGTACCTGAACATGTAGAATACTGCACTTTGGACTAGTGTATAGCAAGACTGGAAAAGTGGTTTATAGGGGTACTTGATAGGCAAAAAAGAATTTGTATAACAGGTACAGGTTACCTGTTTAGGTATGGATTTGTTTTATGTATTGTTTTAGAATACAAACTCAGGAGGTTTGTAAGCCTTGTTAGTTGTTTTATATAGTGTTTTAGAATATGAACTAAGGAGGTTTGTAAGCCTTGTTATTTGTTTTATGTATTGATTTAGGATACAAACTCAGGAAGTTCATAAGCCTTGTTGTTTGTTTATAGGTTAGGTATTGATTGATACAATAGGATGTTTGAAAATGATTGATGCGAAAAGGAGTATCCAAAGTGCATTTAAAGACCTGGATCTCTCCGGACTAAGAGAGACCAGACTATGACAAAAAGAGGTTTCAATATACTTGGTTAAACAGTTATCTTCTATTCAGTTCAATACTAGAATCCGCAGCATTGCAGAGGGTTAAGAGACTTAGCCATCTCCTGGTAGTTTCAATAAAGTAATAGAGTCTACTCAATTACTTGTTGATGTCTCCGGTACTTGAACTTGTTTATTGTTAGGCATACCAGGAGGCTCAACCTTCCCGTAGTGAATAAAGACCTATAGTTACCCTACCTTAGGATTCTGAGTTGAAAAGGACAAGCCAACACCCCCCTCCCGCACCAGCGTTGGGACGGCGCTACATCAGCAGACGCCGCTGTAGTTGCGTCCCCTCACCAAAGACATGGTTATTAGAACCCTCCGCGTAACCCCATATACGTCGCGGCCGTCCGTCCGACCGGATCCCGTTCGCAGGATATATGAGGACGGACCTTTGGCGAGCTTATGCAAGTGGTACCAGCCAAGTCGGTCGATGTCGCATAAGGTTACTGAGCACTAAGGACAAGAGTTGCAAAGGTGGTTACTAAGTAACGGGATGTTTTTACGGAAAATGGTTAAGCAACACATTCTATACTGCACGCTCTCGCGATGAAAGTCGCAGAAGTGAATGGTGTTGTTGGATGAGGTAGTCTGAGAAATCAGGCATACCCGCACTCACACACGTCAATAGTATTCTTCGGATACCGGCGGAACCATACGATAACGATATGACTATGGAAGGATAATGGCTATTGGAGCGATTGTCGTGACAAGTCTATCTTCTGCCTCACAGAGGTCGGATGCAGAATGCATCTGCAAATGCTGAGAGGTTCGATAACAAAGCTGGCCCCTTTGTTGGTTCGATCATGGAGACCATTCTGCGTATGCAATGGTAGGCAAGACTCCATGCCGACGAAGATGGATCGTAACCAATGAACTCCTGTGTGGGAGCACTGTCAGGAAAATTCATGGTGTTGCGATTCAGAAGTCAAAGTGAGATAACAGAATTATCAGAATCAAATGGTGTTCGCACTTTTAGAAAAAGCTAGAGTTTGTTAGTAGGTACTTAGTTAGTATGAAAACTAGATGTAGCCCGCAACCACCCAGACGCGGCATATAAATATCGAGGTGCCTCCCAAGCTATTTGAACATTATCAAGCAACGAAGAAGAGATCTTATCAATGTAAGTTTTACACTAGAAAAATCTTTATTACTTTACCTACCTCTATTTAAGACATTGAGCCTTCCTAGACAATCTCCGTCTACGATTCAGATTATCGGCCTGAGTTATCTCGCAAGACTTTGAGATAGGCTCCCGCCTAACATTTATACAACCGGTTTGGTTAGAGTCAATATCGATATACTTTTCAAGGCGGCAACCTCACCTAGGGAGTGGTTACAATTTGCCAAGATCAGTATTAAAAATAATTTGAAGAGATTTATCTATATTGGCTACTGGTTTAGTTTCGCTATAACTGTTATGATTATTAGTAAAATCACAAATGGGTACAGAGAAGAATACTGAACATCTTAAGTCTGTATTTGCTAGTGCTTAAGTCCTGCTATTCATCATGAATCACATCACAACCATGAGTTACTCACAGCTATAATTTGCCTATATAGTATCACGGAAGTTGTCAAGCTGAGACTGTAGACTACTCAGTCAACTGCACAAAAAAGATTTGATTAGAAACGAACCAATAACAAGAGGGTTTCTCACTAGTTGTGTTAGTACCAGTGTCAGAACAGCAGAATTAATATCAAGAAGCTGAGAGGTTGTCTAAGATCATTATAAATTCATGAAGGGTGAAGTTGAATGTCAGAGATAGAATGGGTGGGCTGGATGCCATCCCTACAGAGGCACATGATTGGAATAAGACACTTGTAGTATAAAGTCAGAAATATATTAATGGTGCTAAGCTAATAATAGTTGTATACCTACTTTCCAAATTGGATTATGGTCTTGTACAAAAATATTAATAATGACTTTAACCAAACTCATTCCATAAATTGGTTTCAGTACCAGAGATGCCAACTGGTAATCTAGTAGACTCTATTACTTTGTTCAAACTACCAAGAAAATAATATGTTCTTAGACCTGTACGAAGCTCAATGACCCCTATATTGAACTAAATAGAAGATAACTACTACTCAACCAAGTATATTGAAAACTCTGTTTGTCGAAGTCCAATCTTACTAAGTGCAGAGAGTTACAGGTTAATAAATACACTTTAGGTACTCTACTTGATTTCAGTTATTTCCAAAAATGGTGGGATCTCAAGAGATACCTAACCTATAAACAAATAATCAGACTTACAAGCTTCTGGAGTATGTTTCCTGAAACAATATATCAACAAACAACAAGGCTTACAAACCTCCTAACTTTATATCCTAACACAATTCATAAAACAAATTCGTTTCTAACTAGATTATCTATATTAGTTATATGTTGTTTGAATTAGTTCTAGGATATATATTACTCCTGGTGAGTTTACCTACCACTTATAATCACTCTAGTAGTTATTCAGCATTATAATCAGAATACCTTTTGTGGTAGTGGCAATCAAGGTAAGACTTCCATTATCAAACATGGAGTGAATGGAATTATCAATTGAAACAAGATTTGCCAAACTATTAATATTGATATATATTCCAGTAGATATACAGTTTGTCAGATCAAGACTAAAGAACAACTCTATTATTCTTCAAAAAGCAAGTACCTAGTAGTGGTTAGTATTGATAGGTGCATATGAGATAATATATGCAACTTCGAATGCAAAATCATACTATGATCAATAACTAGTTATAATATATTTATTCTAATCATGTTCTAAATATTGAGAACTAGTAATCTAGCTTCCATACAAACTAGCACAGGCATACCTTATAGCTCATTTGGTATTATCTGCTTATTTGAAACTATGTATAGAAGTGCTAATACTATATCTGGAGTAGAAAGGTTGGAAATTTGCAACAGCCTTCTTCATTATGTCTTACTAGCAGGCCGAGGTCTAAAGCAATTCTGTGTATTCCTCAGTGTTAGCTTGAAAAAGTAGTATAGAGCCTCTGCATGTAGAGTTTGCTACCTGGTCTTTGCAGTTCCAAAAACCTTTTATCTATAATATTCATTCCAGTAATAGTTAATATACAACATATCATATGTTGCTTTAATTGATCTTAGACTATTATTATAGTCCTTCTATATTAATAGGACTATCATAAAAGAATAATATCGTATTCCATAATGTTATTATAAGGAGACTTATAAAGTCTGATCAGTCTAGGACTAGCATGTTTGCAGACAAGTAAGAGGTAGTAGAAGGAAGATCATGTTTTGAAAGTAGAGTATAAGCAAGTACCAAGATGGTTGCATGAAGAGCTCATACTTATGTCCTTACATAAGCTCTTCTCACATAACCCTTACCTTGATTGCTCATACTCTATTAGTCAGATAGTCCTATGACTTATAATGAGTCATACTCTAAATCTTTCAGCTGACTGCTATTTATTAAAGTGTAGTAGATCTAATCCTAGTATAACTCATATATGTAATTGTATATACTACTTGTGTCATATACTTGAAACCTATCACTCATAATATAAGTCTGATTGTCACGAGTTCCATGCAGGTGACGCGATTTGCGCACCTGACACGTTTTATGTTTTATGATTAGTTTATGGCATGTTGCGCAGTGACTCATAGGAGTCATCTGATGGATTTTGGGTATGACTCATTATGAGTCATAGGACCGCGTGACTCAAGTCATGAGTCACCAGGGTTAGGGTTGTTGGCGTGAAGAGTCTATAAGCAATGTTCCCAACCGTCCAGGGCGCCCTACAGGGCCCGGCGGGGACTGTAGTCCCGGGCGTCCCTGGCAGCTGAATTCAGGACGGCGGCTTACGGCATCCATCATTCGTGAAGACAGCCGTCCTAGGGGTTGACAGGAGGGCCCTACAGTCTTAATCCAAATGGGATCTTCCGGTAGGGCCCGGCGGTGATTTGCAGGGCCCGGTGGTGATCTGCAGGGCCCTGGCGTCAACTGCAGGGCCCTGGCGTCAACTGCAGGGCCCTGGCGTCAACTGTAGGGCCCTACCGTCAACTGCAGGGCCCTACCGTCAACTGTAGGGCCCTAGCGTCACCTGCAGGGCCCTGTCGTCATCTGCAGGGCCCGCCAATCATGAGTGTTGCGCAATGATTTTCTCCACCCACATCATCTCAGCCGCACCTTGTGACAATTACTGGGTTAGAAGCACTCCCATCTCTGTTCACAAACTAGAGCAGAGAATATTCTCCCCGTGCTTTGGTCACTGGCAAAGGCATATCGATAGGATACCTAGGACATCTGTAGGTTGCACTCGTTGTGTTACCTCGTATTTGCTAATAGAATAAATAGAGCCTGAGGTCCACGGATTATGAGCAGAATGCAAAACACTTCAGAGATACTTGTCTTGATACATCCTTACGAGAAGAACTATGTCGGAAGCTGTATCGCATATTTCATACGGAAGTCAGTGATCACTTGGGCCTGACGATTCTGTGTCCCAAGTCTTGCCACCCTATTTTGGTAATAACTTTCCGCTAGATATCGAGGAGGAGAATCACGATTCTGCTCCAAGCGAGACCCTCAGTTCTGCCCCCTGCGGACTTCTAACTGCTACCCTAGATTCGAATTCAATTTCCGAAGATATTGCGCGGGAAACCTCTGGCTCCTCTGTTGTTATGAGAAGCAACATGTCGAGCATGAATCTCAATGTTCCTAGCGCATTTCTTCCGAAGCGGAAGGCCAGAAAAGGCCACTGCTGGTTACCGAGCAATCATATGGAGGTTTTTGACAATGGAAAGTGGCGCTGGCGGTGGTTCAGAACAAGGCTCTGATCTAAGTGGTCTTGGAGTATAATCTCACTATTTGTTTCTATAAGCATGAGGAATGTTTAGTGCGACTAAGGATATGGTTATTTGTATGCAATAAATTTGTTTGATCTACTGGAAACAATTGACAATATCTGACTAATACACGATTCAAGTGAGACACCTACAGGGCCCCGCAGTCCGTCCCGGGCAGAGGCATGAAAGTTGGCGTCCGTCCTGTCTTAAGCAAAAGACGGACGGACTGGACGCTTGGGAACATTGTCTATAAGTAGGAAGACTCGGTCACAGTAGTTAGAGCTCTTCACGCAACCATCTAAGTAATACACCACTCAGATACTAGGGCACAGGCCAAGCCCATTGACAGTGACCTTCCATAGGTGCAATATGTTCGAGACACCTAATGCCCTTATCTCTATAATATCTCGCTTGTATGCGAGAACTCTGTTCCTATACGATGGAACTTCCTACGATCACTACACCTACTACGAACGCAAGATGCTAGTCTATAACAATAGACGAAGTAAGCTACGTAGGCTATGTTGATAGCCTATGATAGTCACGATAGTCGTTTCCTATTACAAACACCTGAAGGGAAGGCTGGTTTGTTACACTGATGTGAATGAGATTACCTAATTATAACTTACAATTGTGAGTTATATAAAAATCAACAAATAAGACTCTGTCAATTAATACCAGATTCTGAGGCCTTTGTGTTGACAGTGGGAAAATGCATAACAACCTATGTAACCAAGTACACCTGTTTTGAGATAAGTCCACTTTTGTGTAAACACTACCTTTAAATAACTACTAGGCAGTCAAACAAAACTCTAATATTTTTCTGAAAGCACTTAAAATTAATTAAAGCTTATCATTCTTAATGTATCAAGTAAAAGGTTAAAAAAACATTTTCTTAAAATTTTTTCTACCAATTTTGTTTAGAAAAAGGGTGTAAACTTCATTGATTATATAAGAATATTATTATATAATTCACTTATTTTATATGTAAAAATAGAGTATTATAGTGATAGTATGTTGTAACAGTTATCTTTAATGCTAAATAGCTCAATAACCATTTGTCTTCTAGCTATTATTATTAGTTTAACAGATGCCTGGAAAGCTCCATTTATTTTAGATCATCAGAAGTGTATTTTGTAAATATTTGTTATTTTGTGTATAAAATGTGCTACAAAGGTCATTGAGTGATTAATAATATTTTCTGAGTAGTTGGATACATACTCTATATCTCTAGCTCAGTGGTTAAGGCAAATTAAATGTTTTGTAGTTGAGGCACCAAAGTGTGGTTTTAATTGGTAAAGTCTCAAATGATATTATTCTTACAATATGCAAATGTCATTCATGTGAGAACTATAAGTCAAAATGACTTAATAGTATAAAACATTTAACATACTTATAACTAATTACTTTTAGTTGAATGAAATCATATCCATGCCCAGTCACTATTGGGGGCATAATTTCCCATTCTGTCTCTTACCCTAACCATCCTGCATACAGGCCTCCATCAAAAACTGGAACTGAGAAATGTCAGCCATTCAGGGAGCTACTGGTGTGGGGCCTCAGAGCATTATGAGGCAGGGATTCTGGAAGAAAGCTTCCCTGAAGCCCATTACAATCGCAGAGTGGAGGGAGTCAATACCCTCCCTGGGTGCACTATAACAAACACTACTTGTAAGTATTCAAGAACCCAATAATCATATCTGGAATTCAGAATACTCCTCATGTCTTGGGTAATAGTTGTTGGATGTGTGATATTTGGTACGAGATCAATCAAAGAGACAAAAACAAAGGATTTATTCAGATAGTACTATGGTATCGCAAAAGGACCTTTGAACTTCACAATTGCTGTTTTCGTAGAGTATGGGACACACACAGACCTATAACCTATTGGAAGGGTAGATTCGGTCCCGAATCGTCATATCTTCAGTCCTAGTTCTCCTCTCCATTTCGCCGGGATCAACATCTCTAGCTGTTGCCCCCCCTCCGTGCCCATACGCAATCACAAATGATGACGCGAAACAAGCCTCACCCGCATATAGAAAAAGAATTTCAAGGGTTTTATATTTTATATCTAGCGATCGACAGGCAACTCCCAAAAGTACAAGTAGGAATACAGAAGAAGTAGCGGCAGAGTATCAAAAAGAAGCAACTCCCCTACCTCGCGAACAAGATATATAGATCAAACCAAGATTTGATGCCACTCTAATGAAATCTACCATGTATCGCTGCTAGGGCTTCTACCAACCAGTTTTGATCTCGGGCTTTTTATCCCCATCCATCAATCCGCCAGTGGCGCCCTTAATGAGCTGCCCATAAGCGGAGGACTTTTTAACTCCGCATGTCTCGGATTCGGCATGTTGGATGAGAGCGGACGAGGAGACGAAACAACAGAAGCAGGTAGGACACCTACCCACCTACCGGTCAGTATTTAAATGTAAACGGAGGAAATAAGGAGTGTTACCGAAAGGACTTCTTCTCGTGAACGGAGCTGTCTAGGTGGGCTTTAAGCGCGGTAGCCAGACGGAATTTCTTCCTGCACTTTGGGCGAGGACAAACGTAGGCTTCAAACATCTCATCCCAACACTCTCTAAGATTTTCCTTGGGGGAACTGGCCGGTTTGGGGGGAAGAGTGTGATCAAGAACGCTAACGAAATCCTTCGGGACCAGTTCCCCAGGCTTGTAGCCGCCTGGGGTTTTGGCTAGAGCGGCTCTAACACGTGGGGGGAGGATACCGGCACGCCAGGTATGGGTGGAGGTGGTCCCAGCCAGAATGTTCTCGGGGAGGCCTTTCTTAGCCATGGGATTGTTCTCCTGATTGATTAGGTTGCGAAAGTCGCCCGCTGAGAGATTGCCCTGGCACTGCCCGGATTCGATGTGCTGAGTAACTCCGGAAATAGAGCTGAACAAGACACTACAGCCTGGGCACTCATGAGTGGCTGGTTTGGGTTCGTGGACCTAATACTAGTATTAAGCGACAAAATATCTCCAGGGGAGAGGAGGAAGAGTTTAAAAACACACCTCCTTAAAGTGAAGCTCCAGAGCCCCAACGGTGGGAAACTCCTGTCTGCACTCGGAACAAACCACATGCTCAGAGCTCTCCCTAACATGCCGCCTCAGCTCCCCCTCATCCTTAAAGTCAATCCTACACTTTCCGCAGTAAAAATGCTTCCTAGCGGTAGTCCCGTGATTCCCACTAAGCTTGTGGCGATGCAAATCCCCCTCTCCCAAACACGTAACGTCGCATTTCTCGCATTTAAAAAGCCCGCTGTTCTGCCAGACGAAAGCCCTTTTCTCGCCCCCGGCAGGCTCGCGCTTGATTGGGAACCGGGAGCCGTCCTCGTTGAAGTACATTTCCTCGTTGTCTGAACCAGAATCGGAATCGCCGCGACTGCTGTACGTTAGCTCGGCGGGAAGTGCGTGCTGTAGGGGGAAATTTGGGAGTAGTTACTACTTGGTTAGACCGTAAGGGATAGACATGTTGGCTATTTGACTAACACAAACGCTTTGCGCAATGCGTATTTGCGTTTCGGGTTTGTTTTGGGCTAGTTGCAAAGTGCTTGGTGATCTTAGCAACCTTATGGGATGGCAGGTGAGGGAGTTTTTATCGGGAGGCTGGTAGGTGCTAAGGGCTTGATCACATGGTAACGAATTTCTAGAATGGATTGATATGGTCGCTAGTGAGGGTGGAGGGCGAAAGGCTAGTGCCTAGAAACTTTTGCCCTTGTTCCAGTCCTCTATAGACAACGCTTCCATCAACACAACGGGGGACGCATTGGAATGGACTCGATTTTGAAAAAAGAAACTCCTAGGTGCTCAAACTAAGACTGCAGGTGGGTTCTTATACTTTTTTATATTTAAATCTTTTTACGGTCAAAGGATTAATTGGACATTTTTTTGAGTCAACATTACGCTAAGGAATCTCTTATTGCATCAATCAAAGTGTTGTGTACAGATTGCGAAGACTATGCATATCTTGACGATTTTTATTTTTTGGGAGGGGGGATTCAGGGTTGGGTTGGATATTGGGTTGGGGGGGGGGCACGGAACGCGTCTGCTAGATCATTTCCAAGCCAAGACAGCCGACACCCATTGGTGCCTACAGGACTCTGCAGATGCGAGTTCCGAGTGAGTAACCATGAACCAAGGTTATGCTTGGGGTTCCGCCAACATAAAATATGATTCTAGATACGGCACAGATGAAGCAAAATACAGCGGCGATAAGGTTGATATTTGTTTCTAATTTCCTTTCCTAATAATGAATAATTTTCTCCAATGACGCCTCCTACTGATTCGTATAACCGAACCCCTTCAGGAATTCCAAAACATAGTCCATCATCGTCCTTCCCGCATACTCGCTATTTTCGAACTTTTGCAAAGCCTCCGGTAGCCTGTTTGTCGTATAATATGAGCACATATGAGATCACATCTTATATTCCCCGCCTAGAATCGCTCACCATTCTTTAATATTACTGATCCGAGTTTTGTTCTGTGCCCCAGGAATGTCAGCTGAGCTAGCTATCGCTTTCACCTACGATATACCAAGGGGCCAAATATTGTGGGTGGGGCGCGAGAAGGGGGGGGAGAGGAGGGGTAGCAGTACGGGAGGATGAGTAGATAGAAACTGGGGTGGTTCGAATTCTTGTGCCTCTTCCATTCTCTCCCACACTCCAACCGCTTTTGATGGATCATACTGTGATTATTAGAAGGTAAGTTACTTCTAATAGAAAACACGAGAAAAGGAATGGGAAAAGCAAATACGATTGCGGCAACTTTTATGCTATGAGGTTGGGATCTGGAGCTGCTTACACACGCTTCGGCCATCATCATTAGTCCGATATAGTCAGCCTGCAAAGAGAAGAAATCGAACAAAAAAAAGTAAGCAAAATGGCCTCATTCAAACTCCCGTCTTCAAACGAGAGCGTTTATGGCGGTTGTAGGTCAAATTGTTCCAGGGTGACATACTTCAGCCTATTCGGGAAATCGGGAGGTCAGAAATAAGTAGTGCCATCGCAACATGAGACAAAGAAAATAACGATAATTTTAGGGATGGACCTATATGGGGGAAAATAATCCGCTGGCACCATACCTCCTGTCTCCTCCAACCAGGTCGAAGGTAGACCACATCCACGACGTTTCCAAGCATCCAAATGTCCGTGCCGCTGGCAACCGAGAGAAAAAACAAGCCCGCTATCGCAAGAACTGCTTTGCTCAACCTCTCGGATGTATGGTGGGCAACGGTATGAGCGATCTCATGGGACAGAACAACAGCCAGACCATCTTCATCACCACAAATATCCAGTATCCCACTAGCATCAGGTTAGCATGTGCCGAACAATGTGTTTTCCCTATGTTCTCCCCCAAACCTCTTCTACCTTCACCTCGGCCTCCCCCATTTTTACCTTATGCGCCATCGGAGAGATCCTCAATTACCAATTATGGTACATACCTGAATACAAAGATTTTACCACTACCGCCTATCAGTAAAGAAAGAGGGGGGGGGGAACCTCAAAACTATAGTTTCCGGGGCTGAATCCGGTTCACTGACCATGGAATAACAAAAGCATTGGTGATAGAATTGTCCTCTATAACAAAGACCTCCCATTTTAGGTCTCCAAGTTCGGACACTGGCACCAACCTGTGCTCACTATTAGTCCTTCCAGTGATCAATTTGTGAAAAAAGAAAAGAAGAGAGAAAAAGTGTCACATTTGCCCTACGCGGCCTCCCATTCTCAGAGAGGCGGTAATGGGCACGGAAGGCGGGCGGGGATAGAATATGCAAGTTCTCCTACCGATCCAGAACCCTCTTGACATATCTAGTCGTAGGATGATAAGACGAGAGTATCTTCTCCTGGTAACTCTCCTTTACTCCTGGATACCTATTGGCAATCATAGAGTTAGAAAAAACAAAAAGAACATTCTCTTCCCCCCCATGAGCCCTCTAATTTAAGCTCGAAATTTTATATTAGAGGCAAACTGTTTCTCGCTCCTAGGGAAGGATTACGCATGCCGCGCCATCTGCGCCACCACCTCCGTACTAAAAAAATTGAACCTCCGTCTCCCAGAAAGGGGTACCGTCTCGAGATTATACAAGTAGAAGCCCAGGCCAAAAATAACCACTCCCACGAAAATCCTACATTACCGGAGGCAGTCAGTTAAGCCATCCTTGCTCCCGTATAACACCTCGACCGCCCCACAATAGCAATGAAAAAAGAAAGCAAGAGAGACATTCAGCAGCATGGGGAAAGTGATCGAGGAAATTCACGCCATCTCCTAGACTTGCTTTGGTACGTGCTCTGGCCTGTGCGGGTTCTAAACACACCTAAGTTTTGGATTCTTCCATGACTGCTCGGCCAACTGCTCCCCTCTCTGGGACCCCTGGTATTGATATGTAGATGATAAGCGCAATAAAGGCATAAGCACCGTTCTTCGTTGCTGCTGCTGCTGCTGCAGCTTCAAACCACCTCCACCACTACTAAGCATAACTGGCCCGAGCTTTGATGCAGCCGCACCCATGGATTGAGGGAACATGTGGAGGAACGGCCCAGTTCTTGTGAAGCCCCGGGAAAACATGGTGGTAATATGTACGTATCTACCTATCTCTCGTAAATGGCTTGATATGGGGTGGAAAAAGTGGTTATATTGAAGAGTGATATGGTCTGGTTTGTATCTTTGATGGATTTGTGACCTGGAGCTTTTTTCCTTAAAATATTATGAGTTCAGTGTGAGAGACCTGAGCTGAATCGGGAATTGTTTGGTTGTTGCCCTTGACAACCATACAGCAACTTACTTACACTCAGGGCGACAATTGATAAGAGAATCCGCCAACCAAGGCGGAATGCCCACCCTAACCCAAAACCCAATGCTTGACCAGAACAAAATGAAGTTGCTTCTACCGTAGTATGATACCTTATCGCTACACATCAAAGATAGTACGAGCGCGCCGGGAAATAAATAACAATCACGTGGATCTGATAAGAAAAATTTGGTCCAAGATTTTGCTGCAGTGCCCCTGGGTAGGGCACGTGACTGTTATATTTATCCGCTGCGCTCGTAAACCGCGAAGACTAGAATAATTATGGAAACACGCTAGAACGTCCAGAATTTCCCCTTTGGGTTGAAGAGGGAAAACGGAGAAAATATCTTCCACTGATAGCACGGTCGGCTAAACCGCTCTCGGGTAAAATGGTGGTCCATCCAGTTGACTAATGTGACGCAGGGACAATGTTGCAAATGCTATCCATTTAAGAGGTATGAATGGTATAGGTCCTTCATCAATAGGAGGGAGACGCGCCGATACGGCCGTTCATTATTGTTTGCTATTTGGGAAGAACTTGGCTTATCTAAGAAGTACCATAGGGACTCGAGTGATTGAGTCTCAGGCTAAGAAGTCCACTCTCCCTCTTTTCTGTAGTGGAGCGAATCTATCATCCGTGAAAAACGAGAGCCGCCCCAGCTCAAAACCACAAAAACAGAACACTATAGTGGCAGACTCTACTAACGAAGCAATTCTTTTGCTCTAGCAGGAGGCTCGATTATTTGAGTTCTGAAAATACCCTGAAATCATTACTCTGGTACGGTTTAGAAAACCCCAAGATTTCCGTGCACATTTGGAATGGGAAAGCAATCCAAATCAAACAAATCGGTCTCGCCTAATATTTCCCTGCTAAAATTACATATCACTCCGGCCAGCAAAACACTTCAAATGCGCAAACCAGGAAACCAAACAGCCTACGCGTAGGCCGAACACGGGAGACACCCGACAACTGTGGCCCCTCTTGAAATATCGCAGTCACTCCAGCAATATATTAAAACCTCGCCCGATCTCTCCAATCCGAGTCTCAAACTTCTCTCCATTCTTTTTTTCCACCGCCAGCGAACCTATACACACCGACTTGTTTCGCGAAGCAAAATCACAATCTACAATTTCAATGGCCCCAGTACCAGCTAAGCTCCCCAATTTCAGGGGGTGGTGGGACTCCGTGGTCTCTTTCTTCCGCGCTATCTTCAAGCGAAAAAAACCCTTCCGCCCTCGTTTTCCCACCCGGCCAGAACCGATTGAAACCTACGAATTAAACGAGTGGGGGTTCGTTTCCCCCCCAGGATTCCAGCCGCAACGCCCAGGGCCTGAAATAGAGCCTCCGAAGAGAGTTCCGAGCATTCATGGGGGCGACGAGGATGGAGATTCGGGGTCGGATATGTGGAACCGCAAACGCTCTAGTTTAGTACTTCCTGTCTTTGCATTGCCGGAATAGCGACATTACTAACCTTGAAATCAGTCGAAGCTCAGGACCCGCTCATCATGGGAATCGATAGGAGTGGTATAGACACCTCTGAGCTCGTGCTCGTTATTTTCATCTTCTTCCTCATGCTGTTTGTACTCGCTCCTGTCATACGGGCCATGGCGAAAGCTGTGAGGAAGCTCCACCGCAATGTTGCCCGCTGTCTATCAGAGCATGGCCAGCCTCACAGCATCTAGGCAGCTTTGTACTGTGTCTCATATTGTGCTGCGGTCCTTCGCTTGAGGATCAGATCATCCTTCTATTCGGGGCTTTCAGTCTTATGCAACTTGTGCTGGTGGCCGTTGGAGATTAAGGTTCAGACTTTTGCAGTTTTAATTACAAGAATTTTCCGTTGCCAGATATTCGCCCCCCTCCCCCCGCCCTCCCTCTACTAGATTGTGTCAAGACTAGTGTGAGAAAGACTTGTGTAGTTTCCGGATATTTTTGTTTCACACTCCCACAGTGTTGTGAGCATAAAGACAAGTGTCTGAACGCGATGGGTATAAATCCAAGATGCTCTCCAAAATTGCCCTAGTAATCGTATCATGCTCCCCCCCATGTATAAACCCGTGACATCACCCTACAGCGAACCCCACACAAAACACAAGGGAAAATATAATGTCATGAGAGAATTCGAATCCCTCCCCGTTCCCATGCCACACCCCCTCTTCTGCCCTCAATCCCTATCCCTCCACCCTCCTCTAACCCACCGGTATTAGCCCACATCCCCCACGAAGGCATGATCCTCTTCCCCCTCCCAATCTCCCCTCCCCTCCCATATCTAGGGTACAGACAACTTCAGAATGCCCTCGATGAGTGCTTTATGTTTTTTATAGACAACTCGGAGGTATTGTGCGTCCTTCGGTGTGGTGGTGTTGTCCCTTGAGTTCACCCTGCCGAGCATCTTATTAACGTCTTTATCTGCATTGCGCTTTCCGAACACGCCCCTATTCTCACTCATTTTCCGGACCGCCTCGCCCAAGCGCGGAGGGCCACGCCCATCCTGCTCTCCATCCTCCCGCTCGCTCTCATCATCACCCCCCAATTTTCCTCCTCCTCCTCCTCCTCCTCATCCTAAGAGGAACAAGCCCTCGTTATCCTCATCATCACGACTCTCAAATTCGAAAACCGCACCACTCGAGTAATATTCCTTTCTGATCCCTCCATATAACCTTTCTGCCCATCGATGGCACCCTCAACACCGGCATCGTCGGAATATCCCTCCTCACCCCCTCTTTCCCCGCGATCTAAGCACAGGAAGAATGCATGTTATTTTTTCGGTATCTGTATTTAGGCTGTGTGCTATTTTAGTTTTCTTTCCTTATTTAACTGGTTCGGCTACATCGCTTTTTGACTCGCGAAGAGTGTCGGCCCTTCTCCGGCATTACCTGGAGCGCTCCTGCCGTCAATATTGTAAATTCGGTGGTGGCTGTCGTGGCATCTTTGGGGAGTGTCTCCGGGCGGGGAATTTGTTGTGTAAGAGGTTGTCGAAGCTGGAGTTATGGGCCGCTCGAGGGGTTAATTGCCGCCCTGTGGTCGGTGGGGTGGGGTTGTGTGATATATAGTTCGTCTAAGGGTAAAATCCGTTGTACCTGCTTGGGAGGATGCTGATAAATTTGCAAGGCGGGTTGTTCCGGTAGCCAGCGAGGATGGAGGGTGAATGGCTAAGGCTTGGTAAACCTTGCTGAACGTGACATCTTTTAAAGGAGTGGTTTAGGGTTATCTTTGATGTCGGGGAGTGATAATACGGCGCAAATCACTTAAAACCTGAACCGGGTTGAATCAGTGGCAACCGCACCAAATTGCTGCTGCTTACTTAACAGTCTGAGCAACTAAGTACCCACCACTTTTACCTCGTATCCTGTCCTGCGAATATCTGGGAACCTCTTTCACTCTCACCAAAAATCTGCAACTTAACCTTCAATAGTTTTTTTTCTTTCCCAGTTTGCACCTATTATGTGAAATTAAACCGTAGGGACCAAGCCCTCTTGATTCTCTACCTCTTCACAGTTTCTGTTTCTTAAAATCCTGTGTTTTGAGTCTGCCTCCGCTCTCCGGTTTGGGCCTATTTGAGGTGTGGTTTTTAAGCGATTTTCACTGTATCATACTCGAGTAGAGAGATGGACACAACAAAACACGTCAGCGCGATCATCTCCAGGCCAAGCTCGACCATCACATGTTCACAAGCAAATGACCCAATTTTGCACTATGAACATAGCACACCGTTTTGGGAGGGCTTTTCTTCTAAAAACATATTCTCTGTACGTCCATATTATACCCGGGAATTCTTGGCCTGATTGGGCTTCAGAGCCAAGCACTCTTTGCAGGTTCGAGAGTAGCAAAGCAGTCAATAGGTTAACGCCAAACCCGTCCCGTCTAACATTTCCTTAATTACTAAAATTACTTCTTACACACAGGAACACTTGACACTTCCCAACCAGGAAAACTTCCAAAACAGTCCCGCAACCAAACCCGGACATGATATAATTGGGAGAGCCTTTTTCCAAAAAGAAATAGAGCAAGTCACTTCAAGGGGATATAAAATGCTCCCATCTGCCCCCTCGTCTCCCTCCCACCTTCCATTTCTTCCTATCACTATCGCTGCCAAGCAGGCCCATAACACCATCACCGTTTCCACAATCGCAAGAGAAAAATATTATCAAACAATTCACTACCAATAATCCAAATGGCTCCACGACCAGAGGCAGTGCCCGACGTTCCAGCCGTTGTCAATAGCGTCCTAAACGCCGTCTCCCGCTTCTTGAAATCCAAACCCCGCAGGATCCGTCGCCCAAAGTTCTCCACTTCCCCGGAGGGCATAGACAGCATGGAGCTCCCGGAGTGGCGCCCGCCCCCACCCGCTCCATTTACAACCGAAGATAAACCAGCAGATGCACCGATAGATACACCCGTAGATACACCAGCCGAGCCACCCGCCGTATCGGAGTTGATACCCGCGGGACCCGAAAAGGAGCCCTGGTTGGGGAGGGAGGATCTCCAGCACGGCGAAGATTACCATCAATTGGTATCCAACCCCTGGAATTACCACCGTAAACGCTCCTGTATGATATCCCCTCCCATCAATAGCGGTGATCCTGATACCTTTTGCTGACCTATGGAAAAAAAAAAATAGTCCAAGATGCCGAACCGCTCTTGGGAGCGCAGCATCCCGGCAGAGAATCCCGCTTGATGTACGCCCGGGACCTCTGGCTCACCACTTTTATCTTCCTCATCACTCTATTCGCCGCCACCGCTGTGATTTCTGTCATGATTAGAATCCAGAAGCAGCTGCGCCGCCGCCTAACCAGGTACCTGGAGGGCCTTGGTGAGGATCAGCGCATGTGGTCGACCTTCTGCTCTATCATGTATTATCCCTTGAGCTTTGCAATGTGGATTTCCCCTATTTGCGCCGTTTACGGTCTTGGACTACTTTTGCTGCTTGCTGTTTAGGGTTGAGGGTCCGACCTTTTTAGATCTGGTTGCAACCTTGGGTGGTTTGCCCGATGTTGTCAGAAGTGGGCTGTTTCTAGATATTTTTATTTCCCGCTCAGAGGGGATTGTGGGATTGTGGATTATGTGTATAAACACAGATGTTTAAAAGAAGTGGGTATAATGCAAGATCCTATACATCTCTTCGTCAGTAATCGTATCATCCCACCATGTACACTTTCGTGAACGCATCTAGCATTCCAATTTTCACACAATGCACAAGGGAAAATGCACTGTCATGAGAGAACTCGAATCCCTTGCCGTTCCTGTGACACGACCCCTCCGTCCTCCTTCCCTACTCCTTCCACGATCCCCTAACCGATCCGGACTAGCCCACATCCTCCACGAAGGCCTGATGCTCCTCATCCATCTAAGGTACAGACCACTTCAGAATGAAGGTCATGACTGCTTTACTTCTTCTTTTAGTCACTGCAGGTATTGTACGTCATTGGCTGTGTTGGTGGTGTTTCCCCCGGCGTTCTCTTTCCAGCTGCGCATGCTATTGGCGTCTCTATCCATAGAGCGGTTCCCTGACACGCCCCTATTTTCACTCATTTTGCGGACGGCCTCGCGCAAGCGCGGAGGATCATGCCCATCCTCATCTCCATCCTCCCGCTCACTTTAGTCATCACCCCCCAATTTTCCTCCTCCCCCTCATTATCATCATCACCACTCCCAAATTCGAGAATCGCACCACTCGAGTAATATTCCTCTCTGATCCCCCCTATAACCTTTCTGCCCATCGATGACACCCTCAACACCGGGATCATAGGAAATCTCTAGCCTCATCCCGTCCCCTGGTTCCCAGCGATCTGCGCCGCCGAAGGATGAATGTCGCATATTCGTTCTCTGTATTTGGGCTGTGTTGCTTTAGTCTTGTTTTCTTATTTGGCTTGTTGGGCAACATCGCTTTTGACTCGCGAAGAGTTTCGGACCTTCTCCGACTGTACTAGACCCGGTCCAGCTCTCGATATTCTAGATGTGGCGGTAGCAGCCGTGGCATCTTTGAGGAGTGTCTTCGCGCGGGAAATGCGTTGTGTGAGGAGTTGCGAAAGGTTGCGAAGACCGGGTCGCCCATTTTGTTGTCAAAGCTGGAGCTACGTGTAGCTCGAGGAGTTGATTGCCTCCCCGAGAGTGACTGGGGTAGGGTTGTATATATTTGGTCTGAGGAGAAAGAAAGACGATTGTAAGTGCTTGGGGCGTGATGGTATTCTGATACATTGTTCCGTTGGCCAGTCAGGCGGCTGTAAGGCTCGTGCTTAGTAAAGTTTGCTGCACCTTATGATATGATATGATAAAAGTTTTTTTTAGAGGGGGTTTAGAGTTATCTTTGAGGTTGGGGTAGAAGGACACAAAACACGTCAGCGCCATCATCTCACAGGCCAAGCTGGGCCATAATACAGCAAGAACTTAAATAATCGAACCTTACGCTAAGACGTCGGAGTTGTCTTTACTACAAGGTCTGGCACTTTTTTTTTCGTCTCGAGCTGGGGCTTTTTCGCGATAATTTATCCCACCTATCCAAGAGAGGGAATTTTGGACGTCTTAGGATGAGGTCCAATTATTTAAGTTCTTGGAGTAACATATTGACAAGCAAATGACCCAATTGTGGACTACACATCCCAACATATTAGTACACTGTATTGTAGGCCTTTTCTTCTGAAAACATATTATGTGCTGTACATTATCACTAAGTTCTCATACCCTATGATACCCATTCCCATATTCAAAATTGATTAAAAGCAACATTGTATTTTAGATGTACTCGGGTACAAGGGTAAGTGGGTTACTACAAAAAGATGGTTGATTGCTTATTCCGGGCATCGCCAGACTATTTTCCCACATATCATACAAAGAAATGCCAAGAGACAGGTTTGTGCGTCTAAATGCCCTATTTACCATATATGGGTGTCGCCCGACTTAAGGCACCGCCGAGTATCATAAATACTGTAGGATTCAGATTAACACGTATGGTATTATAACATACCCGGAAATTATTAGCCTGTTTGGGTTTCAGAACCGCCAAGCCCTTTTGACACTTTTGGGTGGGAAAGCAGTCCATAAGTTAACGCCAAACCCATCTCGTCCAACAATTACTTCATTACTCGGGCGCAAATTAAAGATCCGGAAAAAGTGACTTGAAATATCTGTGTTGCAACCATACATTTTGTTTGTCACTTTTTCCGGATCTTTAATTTGCGCCCGAGTACTTCATTACTTCTTTCGCTCAGGGTAGTGCTCGTGCTTGGTAAAGTTCGCTGCACATAACATTTTTTAAGGAGAGGCTCAGGACTTTATTTGATGTCAGGGTGCTGTACAGTACTCGAGGAGAGGGGCACAGCAAAACACGCCACCGCGATCATCTCTTGGCATAATATGTTGACAAGCACGTGACCCAATTTGGAACTAGTGCTGTATCGCGAGGCCCGAAAACATCTATACATTATCACTCGGAATTGACTAAAAGCAAGGTTATATTTTTATATGTAGACGATATTCTACCAGGAAATTATTAGCCTGTTTGGGCTTCAGAACCGGGAAGCACTCTTTTGGAAGTGGGAAAGCAGTCCATAAATTAACACCAAACTCGTCTCGTCTAACATTTCCTTAATTACTAAAATTACTTATATACAGGCCAGCGAATCGCTTCACATTTTGCCAACCAGGAAAACTTCCAAAACAGTCCCAAAACCAATCCTGGAAGACATGACATAATTGGGAGAACCATTTCCAAAAAAAAATAAAGCAAGTCACTTCAAGGATCTAGATATAAACTACTTCCTTCCTACTCCGCTCCCTCCCACCTTTCTTTTCTTCCTATCACTCTCCCTCCCAAGCCCGTCCATAACACCACCAGCACCGCAATCCTAAAAGAAAATATTATAAACACAATTCACTACCAATAATCCAAATGGCTCCACGACCAGACGCAGTGCCCGACGCTCCCGCCTTTATCAACAACGTCCTAAACACCATCTCCCGCTTGTTGAAATCCAAACCCCGCACCCGTCGCCCAAATTTCTCCACTTCTCCGGAAGGCATAGACAGCATGGAGCTCCCAGACTGGCGCCCGTCCCCCCCCCCTCCATTTACAACCGGAGATCCGCCAGAAGATTCGCCAGCAGATACGCCAGCAGTTTCACCAGCAGAGCCACCCGCTGGGTTCGAGCTGAAACCTGCGGGACCCGAAAAGGACCCCTGGTTGGAAATAGAGGATCTGCAGCACAGTGACGATTACCATGAATTGGTGAAAAACCCCTGGAATTACCACCGTAAACGCTCCGGTATGATATCTCCTTCCATCCGTAACAGGGATCCTGACATCTTTGGCTAACGTGTAAAAAAAAAAAAACAGTCCAAGATGCGGAACCGTTCGTGGGAGCGCAGCAGCTCGGCGGAGAATCACGTTTGACCTACGCCCAGGAGCTCTCGCTCACCATTTTTATCTTCGTCGTCACTATGTCCGCTGGCTTTGCTGGGATGTCCGCATTGATTAGAATCCAGAGGAAGCTGAGCTACCTCCTATCCAGTGCCTTGGAAGGCCTTAGAGAGGATCAGCGCATGCTCGAGGCCTTCTACTGTGTCATGTATTGTGTCGTGAGCCTTGCTTTGTGGATTTCCTTTCTGTTCGCTGTTTTCGGTCTTGAGCAATTTTTGAAAGTTGTTATTTGGGATTGAGGGTCCGACCTTTGCACTTTTGGTTACAAGAGTGGGTGGGTTCCCTGATGTTTATGTGTGAAGTGGGCTTTTTTCCAGGTATTATTATTTCCCACTCTAACGGGATTGTGGATTATGTGCATAAAGATGGGTACCTAAAGGAAGTGGGTATAATACAAGATCCCATACACTATTGGGCCAGTAATCGTATCATCCCACCACGTACAATCCTGTGACCTCATCGCACATTCCAATCCCACACAAAGCACAGGCAACATATACTGTCATGAAAAAATCCCGATTCCCGGCCGTTCCCGTGCCGCCAGTCCTCCGCCCTCCTTCCCTACTCCCTCCACGATTCCCTAACCCATCCGTATTAGCCTACATTACCCATGATGGCCTGATGCTCCTCCCCTGTCTAGGGTACAATATTGTGCGTGTTAAGCTGGATCTTACCGTACGCATACTACACATAAAAATATAACTTTGCTTTAAGCCAATTCCGAGTGATAATGTAGATATCTCGACCTGAAGCTTTATGACGGTGGGCAAACAGCGTCTGGTAAGTTTACGGTACGTTACCGTATGTTACCGTATCGTATCGAAAGGTAACTTACCGTACCTTACCGTTCGAACCCTAACCTTACCGTTCGAACCCTAACACACCCCGAACGACATGGGATGATTGGGACTCATCCTTCTTACCATCAAACCCCCCTCCCTCCCACCCCTCATTTCCACCACCGTTACAAAAAAAAAAAGAAATCACAACCCAATGGCCTCCTCGCCAGCCCTCGAAGAACCGAACCCTCCTTCCGCCCTTGCGGGCCTCATAACTACTATCTTCGCTATCGTCAAATCAAACTTTACCTCAGACCGCTACCCAACCTTCCTCACGATTTCTCCCGAAGGACCAGTTAATGGTGTCCAGCTCTCCGAGTGTGGCATGACATTTCACCCTCCAGCCACCACCCCGTCACCCACATCCAACTTCTGCTTCGACTTTACAAAACCCGGTGGATCCGCCGACAAGGCCTTTTTGATAATCATACCGGGTCCGGAGAACCCGGATGACATATCCGATACCTTGATGTGCAAATGTATTGGTATAATGACCCCCTTCATGACAGAAGATACTCAGACCTTGCTGACACTTAAGAAAAATAGCCCAAGAACCACTGGCGCAGGGTTTATGGCTCCCGAGGGGAGAAAGAATTTACAGTTTCACCTACGTCGAGCAGTTCATGATCGAAACGTTCATGCTCCTCATTTTGCTGCTGGTGTCCTGTGCCATTATATGGGTTAAAGAACAACTGATTCTGATGCTCGATAACTACCTCGATTTTAGTTGGGAGGAGTATCTTGAAGGGTCTTGGCAGGATCCTTATTATTACACTCTCGTATTTGGCATCAGGCTCATTTATCTTGTCCTCTTGGGGGTCGTTGTTTGCGTGTTGCTCGGGTAGATGTTTTTGGTTTGAGGGTCCATCCTTGGCAGATTTTCTTTCAAGACCTGGTGCTTTGCTACATGTTTTTTTTTTACGCCTCTCTCCAAACACTTAATGATCCTCTGTTTGTGGTTTCTCTTAAGGCAGTGCTCAAGAGCTTGATTAGCGATATCAAGGACCCATTTTTTGCCGACTCTGTTCTCCTTCCACAGCCTATTGCGGTCTCATGCCAAGTTACCCCCGAAAATGATTCGGGTATTGCTGTCATAATAGTTTTCAAAACGTTGATGCCTGTTCATGCACGTGCAATCAACGAAAGTCCGAAGATGGATTTCGTACCTTTCCGATGTTTTTCATTGCAACAGAGATGTTTCCCATACACAGCCGATCATGACGTTCAGTCCCGGAACACACATCGGGAGTTTTCTGGGAAGGCCGCGGTGGTTGTGCAAAGGCCTATCAGCACAGTATCGAAGCGACTGCGCACGCTATTGACGTTTTTATCTATAGTGAGCTTTCCCGAAGCGATCACAATTTCACATATTTTCCAGTCAACCCAACTCAAGCACGAAGGATCATGCCTATCGTCTTTTCCATCCTCCTGATCGCTCTCGCCATTACCCCACAATTTTCCTCCTTCCTCTCATGCTAATAGGAACAAACCTCCCGTCATTCTCATCATAGCATCCAAATTCCAAACCACCCCACCCGAGTAATATTTCTTCCTAATTCCCACACATAACCTCCTTACCCATCAATGATGCCTCCAAGACTATGATCATCGCAATCTCCAGATTCATCCCGTCCCCTCTTTTCTCGCGATCTCCCCGGCAGAAGGATGCATGTCACATTTTCGGTCTCTGTATTGGATTGTGTACGGCTTTGGTCTTATTTTCCTCTCCAGCATTACTACTACAGGTCCGACTGTCGATATCTAGATGCAGTAGTGGCAGTCATGACATCTTTAAGGAGTCTCTCCATGCGGGGAATGAGTTGTGTCAGGGGGTGCGAAAGGTTGTGAGTCGACTATTTTGTTATCAAAGCTGGAGGTTTGGCGTGATGGGATGCTGATAGATTTGCAAGGTGGGTTGTCCCATTGGTTTCTGTTCGTTCTTGGTAAGGGTTGGCTGCATGTGAAAGTTTTTTATTTTTTTATTTTTAATGCGGCTATCTTAGATGTCGCGGTAGAGGGGCTCAAAACACGTCAACGCGATCATCTCCAGGCCAAGCTCGACCATTATAATATGTTGACAAGAAAATGACCCAATTGTGGGCGATATATTTGTAGAAGGACCTGGTTCTGGGAACATAGTGTACTGTATTGGGGGGGCTTTTCTTCCGAAAATACATGCTTCGCACAGTCACTAAACCCTACCCCCACTCATATTTAAACTTGTTTAAAAACAAGGTTGTATCTCAATATATGCAAGGCTGGCGACAAAAATGGTGAGGAGAATAGCATGTAAACTCGCCGCTGGGTGTTATGTCGGTTCCGGGGCTCTTTCGGAAACGCAGACAAGCAGGGGAAGTATACTTCAGTACTCGGTACAGACTCAAATACCCAGAGTGACGTCGAACGTTAATTCTTATTCCTACTCACTGAGCATGTCTCTTCCCGGCATTACACAAGAACCTATTATACATAGCCCCCGCTACGAGTTGATAGTTGGTATTCGGCCCTGACAAAATTAAGCGAACACTCTGGCCACTTAGCAACCAACCCATTGCCTCCACATAGCTCCCCCAGCAAACTCTCCGGAAAAAATCATTACCAAACGCCTGATATATCATAACTTAATATCTTCTGTTCGGTTAATTTTGTAACCGCATAATACATTGATCTTAGCAATGTTTTCAACTTCAACTTTACAATGTTCCGTGCCAGAGGTGCCAAAGAATTCTTCAATAATCTATAATTTCTTGGAGAGATATTTGAAGGACTTCTAGACTAGAATATCAATTATCGAAGTTTTCTACATCTCCAGAATGTGTTGAATGGAAAGCGTGACGAACCATGGTTAGGGTCGCTATCATAGCTCCCTTGACAATTCCTCAACCAGTAGAGATACGGTGTTCTAAAGGGGTTGGAAAGTAAGATCTAGGAATTGCTGCATAAATGGGAGGGGATTTGGCCCCAATTGCTTCACCAAATCAGTGGCCATAAGGTTGTGAATATGGCTATTCTTGGCGCAGAACCCTTGCATTGCTCGTCGCTTTCGTCGCCAGACTCATACTGTCCGTGAACAAAATTAACAAACAGTTCACCAATGATCCATGGCAACCCAACCCTCCTCACCACTCCGCACTTTTCAACAACTCCGCCTAAAGATATTCCTCTAGATCAAATATTAATTCTTACTATGTATTCTACTAGGTGTTTACATTTTATATCTCTTATTTTAATTTTCATCATAGCGGGTTAGTGCGCGAGTGCTATTGTCATGGCCGGGGTTTTCCCTCTTCGTTAATGTATCATACGGTTAATTTTGTTAACTCAAAGTAACATACTGTACTTTTGGCTGTTGGGAAAGCAGTCCATATGTTAACTCCAAACCCGTCTGATCCAACATTTCCCTAATCACCAAAATTACTACGATACTTCTCACGCTCAGACCAGCCAAACAACTTCCACACTTTGCCAAACTATGATATATAGGAAGGAAAAAGACTGCCAAAAACATCCTCACACCAAACCCGGATGGGCGACATGACGTAATTGGGGAAGCCTTTTCGGAAAATAATAATGATACAAGTCGCCTCAAGACATTAACTGCTTGCTTCCTCCTCCTCTCCAAAGCCCATACATACCGCCCACGGCAATCCCCCCCCAAAAAATCAAAAAAAAATCACAATCATCCAAACAGCCCCACCACTCCTCGCAGACCCCGCCGACGCTACTACAGCCATCCTCGCCAACCTTCTATCCACCATCTCCCCCTTCAAACCTAACACCCCACCCCCCCGATCTTCTTCTGCACTTCCCCAGAAGGCAGAGTAGACAACGTGGAGCTATCGTACTACTAGAGCGGAGCAACCCCCAGTCTTTGCCGCCCCCCCCCCCCCCGCGCCCCCCCCCCCCCCCCCCCACAACCCCCCCCCCCCCCCCCCCCCCCCCCCCCCCCCAAACCACCCC
>Ga0307509_10001745_pt1 | contig 36185 bp, 26 predicted proteins | sample 10_EM_MG_FD_202245 | JGI IMG/M metagenome (GOLD analysis project Ga0307509, IMG submission 202245) | Populus trichocarpa ectomycorrhiza microbial communities from riparian zone in the Pacific Northwest, United States - 10_EM | ecosystem: Host-associated > Plants > Roots > Unclassified | place...
GTCGAGTAGATTAAATGATGGACTGCATAGCTTGTATAGACGAAACTGCCACTGGGCCAGTGAGTCCACCACCTAGGTATTGACTCCGGTTGTTGTCATAACAGTTAGCCACTGGTATGACTTCGATAGGAAGAGTTTTTCCACCTGCAGTTGTATTGGAGATGCATTGCAGAAACTCACATCCTATTAACGGAGTTAAGTGTACCCAAGTTGGTCTGACACTTCCAGCAGGATAATTCCTGATGGAGGGTAGACCTCGGACAAACCCTGAGCAGGACAGGGTAGGGTGCTCGCACAAGGTCGGAGTAGTGGTGAATGTCAAAAGGCTTAAATCTGATATCTACTTAAGTTTAAGCGTTTGGCATTCTACTTCAATAACCAACTTTTCCTCGAGAGAACTTATTGAGTGAAGCTTTCAGCTTAACGATATTAAGTTTAACCGTTTTGATTCTTCGTGAATTATTTACTCTATCTTTATCTTCTACTTTGAGTTTTGGTGCGGTCGCAACCTTAGAGTTCACCTCTCTATAGGGTGCCCCCGTTACAGTGGCAGTCATTGCAGCAATTTATCATAGGGTTATTACACCAGGGTATCCTCCTTCGCATCCCAGGAGATGCTATGTCTTGACAGCTTTTACCATAGTACCTATTGCACTGCTTGCCATCGGCTAGGCCAGCCCATCGGCCTGCTTGCAGTCCATGCAGCCCCTTGACTTCTACCAGCTTCTAAATTCTCTACCTAGACTGCAAAACAAAAAGAACTAAAAATTAGCTCAGGAGAGAGGGTTTTTCTAAGGGCATCATCCATGTGTATCATAATTGTCTTGCCAAAACTCAGGATCAATTCTGAATAGTGATTAAACTGTTCACTAGCATGCTCCTAATTTATCACTTAATTACATGGCACTGAAGCTGGCCCACAGATCCATACTGGAGACTCCCCACTACTGTTGTTGCACCTTATGATTTGAAGCCCACATCTTATAGTTTGGGTCAATACAAACATTTTGGTCATCCATAATTTTGCTCTGGCCCATGAGCCTACAAATTTACCTGCCATGGCTGGCTTTCTTAGGCTCTACTGCCTTTACAGTTTTCACAGCATTGTCTGGTTTAGAGAGTGTAGACTAGTTGTATAGGGCAGACGCTTTAGTTTAGAATAGACAGCTCAAAATGAAAATTTTACAAACAAAAAAATGGTTTCGGAAGTGGGGAGGCTATGCTTTGCACTTTTTATTAGGGGATCGCACCAAAGTTACAGTAACCGCAAGCTAAAGTCTACATTCTGGAAATATTTGCAATGCACGAGTCTCATGCTTGTATGATATTACACACTTTCACTGCATCGGGTCCGAGTCGGGAAGATAATCGGAGTAAAACGAGGAACATAAGTTTAATCAATGTTGCGCACTGGGGCCTCCGGCGGGCTAAGCACGCCAACACGGAGAGTCACAGCAAGAAACCGCCGCAGGGAACTGCGTCTTTTCCTTCTAACTCAGGTGGGTTGAGATAGCGAGAGGAGGAGGGTTAGGTTATTTCCTAGCACGAGAATAACGGACAAGCCGAGTGATTTTGCACAGAGGTTAGTTGAGGGGAGCATATTTGTTCCTCTTTCCTTTTTGTTAATCAAGTTCATTCTTATGGATGGATAATGAAAGCTTATTTCGAGTTTCTTTTCTATTAACTACTGGCACTGAATACTTATACTACCTCGAGGTTTCTAGAATAGACTACGGTAGACTACCCTATTCTTTCGTATCACCGACATTCTGAGACTCTTACCGAGCTTTGGCTGTGCCGTCCTGGCGATAAAGTTCTCCGGCATCCACCCCCCCCCCCAAATTTATCGTACAAATGGGCCACCCTGGGTTCACAAAATCTCAGTTCTCTTGATTGCAAAAAAAAAAAAAAACCATTCCAAAATCTACGAGAGCCTTTGGAGCCGTCTACCTGTGGGTTTCAAAGTGTCGGGATAAGTTACTTCTGAAAACCGCAAGGTGATATTCAGAAATAGCCTGCTCTGACAGTCAATGCCTAGGCGCAATCCCAAAGATGATAACAGTGGGCTAAAGGTATTGTACCTCTAATCTGATATGGGTTCCCTATTCAAAGAGAACATCGCAACAATATCCAATCTCATCGCATACTCAGATGAAGCCATAGAACTCTAAATGCCGGGCTTCTCACCCCCACCCCCGATTAATTTGATTGTATAACCAAGGGACACAACCACCAACCACCTACGCGCCGACAACGACAAGATGAGCCCGTTTAATATCATCCCAACCCACCGGTGTTTGAAGACTGACACTCACTTGATTCGGGAGAAATAGGCAACCCCAAGGCAGAAAATTTTCGACCAGTCCATAAAACACCAAATTGATCAACCTTAACCATCAATTAGCACGCACCCAGATAGTGACAATCCCCTAAAGTTACTAACGTGATGCTTCTTCTTGTTTGTGCTTACAGAGATCCGATGAGTGATCTAGTTGGTGGAAAGATAGCCGCAGAGAGCGCTCCTATCCAGCAAGTGAAAACGAGAAAATGAACATGCAGGGGCCAACATTTTCTCAGTCGATAAGAAAGCTGATATGACCAATTATAATATCCTGACAACTACACCCCGTTACAGGTTGTAGTTGATTCTGAAAGTTCCGGAGATATTGCACATTGTTCCGAGGCGCGGAGGATTGTACCAATCTTCAAGTGGGCTTCTGGGGAAGGCACTGCCGACATGTCTACCCTTTGTAATTGCGGCATAATCTGGGCGCTCAGGAAGATAATGTGCAGATGTAGGCGTGATGATCAATGGAAGGCTCAGGATGCATTAATTATATTTCACTTATCCATCCGTCTTTACCGTTGGTTTCATTTCCGGGGACTAGTGAAAGAGCGAACCAAGTCGTTAAAACTACATCCCCTACCTTCCTACATCCTACCCAATTTCCAAGTAAACTTTTTTACTCTACCTTCTACAGATGCGCTCTCCATTTCCCCACTTTTATCCCGCTGGAGCTGTTGGTGTGTGTGGTATGTGATGTGTGAGGTTTCAATCTTATTTATTATTATCTAAAAAGGACCGTACCAATCCAGGCTTTGACCCCAACAGCAGTACAATCCCGAGGTACGCCAGCTCAACCTGCCTTGCACTTCCCCATGAGTGCGAAGGGGGGGGTTGGGATCGGGATGTCTTCCTCGGGCGTGGGAGCTTGCGGTGGACGCCGAGCCAACTGACTGTTATGATTAACGAAAATATTCAGGTCTGCCCAGGAGCAGCAAAGGGAGCGACGAAAGAATGATTTGATGTTGATAGGGCTCTCGGAACTGGTGAAACGCACATATTGATATCTGAGTTGGTGATCGGAAAAGTAACAAATAGCACAGGGTCTTATTGTAAAGAACTTCATGAAAGGGGGGAGGGGGGCATAGAAAAGCAAAACAACACCAATCTACCACGATTCTAAAACCCCAAACCATCCCAATCTAAACCTCGTATTTCGAGCCTATACCCCCTATACCCCCTCAAGCTATCCCTGCTATGATACAAAACGTATAGCCGGTATGAGTAGGCGACTGAGATGTGTGAGGTGAGATGTTCGTTAATGACTAGTCGTACAAGAGAGAAGACTACTTAAAGGGAAACGCCCGTGCTAAGTCCACTCCCGCACAACCAATGATAGACCTAACTCAAACATAGTAGACAGGCCCTAGGCTAACCCAAAGACATGACCTAAGTGGGTAGCCGTACCTCAACATATCGTAGAGCTAACAGAAGCCAAGGTATATTGGTCTATTATAAGTATACCATTCCAAGAAACTTGGATTTATAACTATGGGAGAGCTAGGAGAAAGAGATAAATGAAGGAAGAAAGCGCAGAGAAAAGGGATAGACTACACAGAAAGCAAAATTTATTGTAGACTGAAAAAAATAACGGGATTGGATGTAAAAAATTAGTCCAAACATCATGCCGTAGTCGCAACCCCGAAGAGCAATACCCCACTTCTACTTAGATTGTACCGAATTTGAACGCAGAAAGAGAGAGTCACGGGCCACTACACCGAGTTGAATAATACCCAATAAGGGAGGGGAATAGCAGAGAGAATGGAGGAATCAATGCGAGGGGCCTCGGCGCTTGCTTGGGAGTTGAAAGGGATCCAAAGCAGGCGGAGTGGACAGGAGGGACACATCCCCGGTGCAACTAGGAAGGCTGTGGAGGTGAGAGCAGGAGGATAGGAAAGAAGTATTATATCTCCCGGCGATTAGCCGGCGGTGATTGTAGACCCAGAAATCTCCCATAACTCAGAGATCCCTCCTCTTAGTAGGATACGAGAGTGTGGTAGGCCTCATGCCCCTGGTCGGCCAAGGTCAACGTCTTCCCGCTCACGTAAAAGTTGCATCACTGTCCGATGTCCATTCTCGGTAGCCCACGAGATTGGCGTTTGGCCGTTGTGATCTGGCCAATGGCTCTCGACGTCCTCCTGTGCAAGTAAGAGCTTCACGACTCCCTTACATCCATTTTCAGCAGCCCACGAGATTGGGGTTCGGCCGCCGTGATCTATACTATCCGGATCGACGTCTCCCAGCTCCAGCAACAGCTCCACAACAGCGTCATAACCATTCCCGGCAGCCCACGAGAGAGGTGTTCGGCCGCTGAAGTCTGGCCTATCAGGGTCGACGTCTTCCCTCTCAAGAAACAGCTCCACAACTGCCTCACAACCATTCTCGGCAGCCCGCGAGAGAGGTGTTCGGCTGCTGGAGTCTGGCTTATCAGGGTCGACGTCTTCCCTCTCAAGCAACAGCTTCACCACCGCCAGGGATCCATTCTCGGCAGCCCGCGAGAGAGGTGTTCGGCTGCTGGAGTCTGGCCTATCAGGGTCGACGTCTTCCCTCTCAAGCAACAGCTTCACCATCGCCAGGGATCCATTCTCGGCAGCAGCGTAGGAAATAGGTGCCCGGTCACTCTTATCTAGCCTATTGGGGTTGACGTCTTCTCGTCCTAGTAGCAACTTGGCCACCGGCTCATGTCCAAACTCGGCAGCATACGATATTGGTGTTCGGTCCCATACGTCTGGCCTGTCCGGGTTGATGTCCTCCCGTCCAAGTAACAGCTTCACCACTGACTCGTGTCCATTCTCGGCAGCCCACGAGATTGGTGTCCGTTCCCAATAGTCTAGCGCATTGGGGTTCGCATCTTCCCGCCCGAGTAATAACTTCATCACTTCCTCATGCCCATCTCTGGCAGCACATGAGGCCACCATTTGACTTGAGCCATCTAACCGATTGGGATTAACGTCTTCGCGTTCAAGTAGTAGCCTCACCACTGCCTCATGCCCATTCCACATAGCGCACCCGATTGGCCCCTGGCCCAAGTTATTCGGCCTGTCCGGGTGGACGTCTTTCCGACCCAGTAGCAACTTCACTACCGCCTCATGTCCATATTCGGCAGCAAAAAAGATTGGTGTTCGGTCCTTCCCGTCAGGCCTATCAGGATTGACGTCTTCGCATCCAAGTAACAAGTCTACCACTGAGTCATGCCCATATCCCGCAGCCAACGAGATAGGTGTTCGGTCCTTCACATCAGGCCTATCGGGGCTGACGTCTTCCCGACCGAGTAAGAGCTTCACCACTATCTCATGTCCATTCCTGGCAGCCCACGAAATTGGTGTTCGGTCCCCACAGTCCGCCTTATCGGGATCGACGTCTTCCCTTCCAAGTAACAGCTGCACTACTCCCTCGTGCCCATTCCTAGCAGCCCATATGAAGGGCGTGGCGCCAGTATCATCCATGTCATTTATATCGACCCCATCCATGTCTATAAGAGCCCTCGCAACCTCAACAAGTCCGAACATGGACGCATAGTGTAGTCCAGTGAACTTATGAAAGCCCCAAATAGAAACACGAGGATACCGACCGAGGGTGTGCTCTAAGAGCACTTGAATTGATATATGGCATTCATAGCGGCTAAAGAGATTCAATGCAAGAATTTTCCCGCGTTCCGTAAATTCCTTTTTCATGTGGGCTCCCCAGTATAAAGATGAATAATCGAGGAAGGGTGAGTGTTGAGAGTCCGAAAGGGCCATAACTTGCTTCGAATTCAGATAGGTTAAACATGTCTCGGCAATTATCGAGTGAGGGTTCTGAAAAGAGTTACGATGACTGGCTAAATACTCTTGGAGCGTGTAGTGGATAAGTCGAACCGTCAACCCTTCCTTATCCACCATGATGAGCCCTTGGCAGCAGCTTAACACTGTTCGTATTGAGGGAACATTGTCATCATTGCAGTCTTCCGACCCTATTTCAATCGACAGAGCCTGGCATAGCTCCTCCGCTTGCAGTGGCCGCTCCGAATAACATATCCACATCAAAGCAGTCATCCCGAGGCCTGATTTCTGCCCACCCTGTGCCCTGATCCGACCTAATGTTGCACCGTAGGCATCTTCTAGGGTCAATCCATCCGTTATTGCCCGGAGCCTTTCTCGCCGCCGGCGGATCGTAGTCTCATTTAGAATTGTATCGAGATTCAGAGAGACTAACAGAAATCTAAACACATATCTGTCAGCCGAGTTTTAGGATGGATTCCCCGTTTAATCCATGCTACTCACATCTCTGCGACAGCTTCTGGAATCTTCTGCACGATTTCTGCCTCCAATTTCTCATCCATCTCGTCCGAAGTAGCGTCTTCAGCAAGCTTATTGTGGATGTATCGGATAACATCATCCTTTCGGGGACTTATTGATACAAGTGCTGCTCCGCCCGGGAGATGCCTTCCCACTTCTCCCCCGATATGTGGTCTCCCGGTTAAGAACACTCGAGTGGCTGGGGACATTTTAATGACATCCCGGAGTGAGATAAGAATCTTGGCTCGCTCTGCTGAGGCACATTCGTCTAGAGCGTCAAGGCAGAAAAACGTGCGACGTGTAGACGCGAGGTTCCCCAATAGCCTCACGATCTCAGGAAGCTGCAGTGTCCGACCACCGATGACCTTTTCGTGCTTTCGAAACACTTCCATTATTCCTTCGGGAATTGGCTTAAAACCAGCGACAACCTGCTTCAGAAGAGCACCCAATATGCTCGTCGCAGACTGCTCCTTTTGGACCGCAAAGTCCAAATAGAAGCATGCCACAGCGGTGTCCTCTCCGGTCCCTCCGGCCTCATCGCACAAGGTATCTATTACTAGCGAACTAAAGGTAACTCGTTAGAAAAACCATCCCTCACGGCCCCCTTTCCTCCAATACGGCGTTTCTTACCTGATGTAGGTCTTGCCGACCCCCGGATTGCCCGAACAAAATATTGTCGCCTTCCGGGATTCATTACCACCATCTCGGCTCCGCCAGTTTCGAAATTCCTCTGTCTGCAGAACCCAGTCGCCGATGTCTCTAACCCGGCGTGAAACAACATCCGAGTGCCGTAAGCGGGGGTCGAGAGGCGACAACCAAGTCAGGATTTCAGACCGGTCATCGGCGACTGTGATGTTGTAGTTATGATTGGTGTTGAAACAGTTGCTGTTGTTGTTAAAAGAGTTATTAAGGAAGGTGGTATTGGAAAAATTGGTACCATCTCCGGAGGAAGTATGATTACGGGGGAACTGCATAACGAAGCGGGGATCTTGGGACATTTTTCTGTTGCTTGTTCCCGGAGTGCTGCAAAGGATAGGTTGATGAGGTGTGATAGCGCTAGGTGATAGAATTCCAGAGAGTGGGAGAAATGCGGGGCTCATCACATTGCCCCACAGTACTCGTAGGTGAAGGCTTGGTCCAACCGAAGTTCCCGAACTTTGTGAAACCCATACGATATATCACGCCTGTGGCTGCCGCATGGCACGTGATAGAAGCAGCCACTCTATAGCTCTCGGCAGTGGACACAAATTTCATCGTGCCCGTGAACACCACTCCCGCCTAGACTTCTTAGGGTGTCGTAATAGGCCTAACAGAAACTCTACTTACTCCGAACAAATAAATCACTATCTTAAACTACGGAAATAGTATTGGGTTATACATCCCCAGCTATCGCGAGAACAAAGCAGGGTATTTACATCCCTCTCTCGACCTTATAGATGTGAATTCATGCCCTTGACTTTCATCGACACCCTCATAGAAACTACCCAGCAGGGCAATATTTTACTATCATACTCCCCCACGGATTTTATATTTCTAAGTCCTTCAAGTCGAGAAGTAGCGACCCCATTACCGTAACCTCCAGTTGATTGATCTCTGCCCATTCCGGAGGTGTAAAGCCTTCCGTTTACTGGCCCACAATACTGCCGACATAATCCCTTGCATATAGCGGCATACTAGACTGAGCAAAACCATCATCTCCTGTATGTCCCTACCTCTTTCTTCCACCCATATTCACTATTACCCATACTCGCACACCCTAGATACTTTGGCCAAATTCGCAACCTACTTCACCACCTGCCCCCCCCCCAACGTCACCCAATCTCACTCGTGCACCCCATTACTCATGCACCAAGTCTCCATGTCACATGAACCAAGGCCGAAGCGGCTTGTGGCAGGGGAAAGAGAGAATGTAGAACCAAGTAGTGTGAGTTGCTTGTATTCTTTAGGGCAACATGCCTTCTTAAACCCATAGCAAGCATCAGACCCTTAGCTTAGGTTAATGAAAGAGCTTAGGACATAATACACCATGAATATTATATCTTATTGTCATGAACATACGTGCAGTAGTATCTTTTCCCTCTCATCCTCCCCGAACAGCGCTTGGTCCGAACCATTTCTAAATTCGGCACGGTTTAACCATTTCCTTTTCTTCATTTTAAACTATTGACCTGGTTCGGGTCTGTCACAGCTTTCACCAGAAATTTTTTATCTCCCGGAGTTGCGCCTATTTGATATGCCAGTTAGAGGTTAACTTAGTATGACAGTCAGGGGCCTTTTTTTCAACATACTATACAATACGGGTAGCATTTTATATTTCTTATTTTTCCACATAGTGACCTATGACCAGGTGAAAATGCCCTTACAACTTCTATAGGACAGGGATTATTTGGACGGGCACTCTCACTGCGCCCCGGGCTAGCCTCGCCGCGGAATACTGTATACCAGTATCGTAGTGACCCTCGTCCAGCCAGCGACCACAAAGCCGGTCTCTACACCGATGGAATAAAGAATTGATATTCATGTTTAAAGGCGATCGGGGAGGTGAATCTTAATAGCTATCATACATGAGATCTTGATCCCGATATCCCTGCCCATCAGCTGGCATCAAGCATAAGAACAAAAGCAATACCCACCAGCTAAGAGGTCATAGGATGAGTCACTCATTGAGCCAAACCTCTCCTAGTCTGCACGATTTCCGGTTACCTGGAGATGGGCACTGCTCGAAGACAGGACATTATTTAGCGAAGTTAATAGGAAACCTTGCACCGGTACCTACTATAACATATAACTACCGTGGCTCGAGTAGAAAATGTTAGCATCTAGTTCCCTATCATGTCCACCCTCCATGATACAGTCATAGTTTATCACTCGCTATCACATTCAGATAGTTACTTCTTGCAACTTCAAGTTAGCCACTCCCGCCTGCTCTCAATTCTTTACTAGAGGTGCCGCAATCCCAAAAAAAAATTGGAACCTTAAATTGTGTCTGGATAGTCATAAGTACACCATGAAGTATACTCAAGCTCCGATGAAGAACCTAAGTTTGAACATATAGATTAAGCTCAACCCCAAAATAGTCACGAACAAGCTAAATTAAAGAACGTTGATTTTTCCACTAAGCCCCCATAATTCCTACATCTTTTCCTTCTAACTTGCAGTACTATCAATTCCCCCTTGGTAATAGATTTGCGAGGTCTACATCCCTTCCTCCGCATGGAGCACCAAACAGGCAGGTGGTTCCTTCCTAGAGTTCAGAGCTAATCAACCAAACCGTTCAAATCGAGAGCACTCCTTAAGCGAGGGAGCGTAAGTCTCCCAATCTGCTCTGGCTAGAGTTGGAGAGCCGCGATCGCTTGGTTGCGTCTAAACCGCTATTTATGACCTCTTTTTTTCTCTCTCCCGCACTTAAGAATATACTTCTTGGGTAGGACACATGTTCACTAGCGGTATTCGCGGAATTAGTGTAGCCGTGGTACTACACCCTGGAGCACAGGGAAGAAAAAAGACTCCTAACATACAAGCTCCGACCTCGAATAGCAGGAAAACACAATTCAGGAGGAGCGTGGTATACCCATATCTCCCGGAGAGCCAAGTTGCGCCAGTACAGCACCGGCTAACCAGCTCGGCGGGGGGGGCAGGCCGGCCACGAACCGTGGCCAGCGGAGGATACTAATTTCCTCTAGATGTCGTCAAAGTATTAAGGCTATGAAGTGCTTTACTCCCCCCCCACTGGTCCTTCCGGTAGGGGTTGGGGTTTGCTTCATCCTATTTCCTCTACGTACGAGTACACCGGGGTCAGAGGGGGGTTGAGATTAGCGAGAATACCGGATACTGTAGAAAATTTAATGGTCAGTGGAGATCCTTTCTAACATAAGGTATCCTCATCTAGTTCTCACTGTGATAAGGATTTTGTGAGCGTATTTTCTTTGCGGCAACCCCCCCCCGTCCCCATCCAGAAGCTAGCAAATCCCCTAACCGTAGTCTTTTTATTTTATCCTACCACAAATGTACTATATCTAAGTAACTTAGCACCTAATACACAATACATCTATATTCACCGGACAGATTACAGACAAAAGGAAGGGAGATGTCGAGGACCAAAATAAAATACCAGAAACCAAAACTATCATCACCCGAAGCCTACAACTAAGTTGGATATTTATTATGGGGAGGTTAGCCGAGACCGTAGCCCGGGATATAATGCGGTACCCCGCTCCTACCTTTTACCCATTTTGCATCAAGGGAGAAACCTCATAAGTTATTATTTGGCTACTCTAGTAGATACTGTACCTAGGAATCTGTAGTGAAAGGCGTCGAAACAATACCCAAGAGATACGGTGCGACAGATCATCCCCAAAATCCACTGCTTGTCGGATTTGCGGGGAAAAAGTGAAAGGGATGGGGGAGCGGCGATATTGGCGATAGGTTTTCGCATGTTTGGGAGGTTAAAGCAGCTGGTGAGGGCTCCTGCGCGTGTACTGTACCGGTGGTTTCTCCATTGTGCCACCAGGAATGCGCCAGAGTCTAGGAAACGAGGATAGGGAGGAAGCATTATATCCCCTTTGCGATAAAAAGGGCAGCAAGGGAAGGCTTTAAAGTGATTCATTCAGCTTGCAACACTCTAATCCTTCCCTTTAGAAGAATACATGATAAGGCCCGATATGCCTGGCTTGCCGGTACTGTTTGGCGCCCTTGAGTCCCAGTAACCGCTTCACTGGCTGCCGCAAGCACACCCATAGAAGCTCACGTGACTCGATTCCTTTAGGCGAGAGATGTTTCCAGGAGAGATGTTTCCGCACAAGACGGGGATTAATTTGCTCGTTCACCCTTCTCCTCCCGCACGGGAGCATCTACTCTGACATCTGAACCTCACGAATTAGATTTTGATCATTTACCACAGGGTAACATTTCTGCCAAAGCGCCTACGGTACTTCATCTCTTGTAATGAGGAAAATTGACGAAACAATTTCGCGATATTATTATTTAGTTTCCAGTTTCTTTTCTTTCCTTTTCCCTTCAGTTAAAATTAGAACTTTGAAAGCACCTGCCTCGTTACGAATTTTATTCACTAATATTTCACCATCTTGAAGGCTAGCCAGACAGTCTTTCTCCCGATGAGAAAATGTACCTGTGATTGGGTGTGATATTTTTCGAACCGTGAAGAGTTTCGGTGGAGAGTTTGGATACAGCGTGCAGTGTTGGTTGCCGTGCCTCCGGTCGCGTAATTAAATTATGACCCCTGTTGACTCAATAAAAATTGTGAGGCTCTACGGTAGCCGATCTTTGGCTCTGCACGCAATCAAAGTCCTCTTTACAACCTAGCATCACACCTCCACACTCGCACTCTGCACCTCCACCACAGGCCCAGGGCGTCTCAGAAACCCCAAGATATTACCAATATTTACGAGAGCGTGCTAGTTGTACTCACTGGTCTTTGTCGAGGAATTTTTTGTAAGCCCGAACATTTGGTGAGAAATCCGGCAACATATCGGTTGGCAGAGGTTTTCTTGGCGAAGACAAGTGAGAAAGTTCCGTCTGACATGCGGCTCTTTAAGGTTGGTGTAACCATAACAAGATACCGCACAGGGTTGCTTGTTTTCTCGGATAAAACATGTGCAGGGATCACAATCTGCCAGAGTCGTGTGCTGAATCAGATGGGTGTTTCTATCTTCGCACTTTTTTCAACACCAGACTGCTGTACTTTACCCCTCAAACTACCGTACACAGACCGCCCTTGCCCTCAGATGAGGCTATGAAGCTCGGGGGGCCGGACTCCCTATCCCACTGACCTGATTGCATAAGGGAGTGATACAACCACCATCTCCGCGACGGGGACAAGATGTGTCTATTTAATGTCGCCCTAACCTATTGGAGTTTGAGGACTAACTTTTGTTCGATTCATAAACAACTAGCAAACCCGCGAGCCGTGAGTTTTTCAGCGAGTTCATAAAACCACAAATCCATCAAGCTGAGTCCTACTACCGTAGTAGGTTATCCGTCCCTTCGCAGCGACGAGCTCTTGGTAACGAACGGTCTCTTATGACAGTGTTGGTTTGTTTACAGAAATCCGATCAACACTCTATCAGTGCCACAATCACCTCTCGCACTATCGTCTTGCAACAGGAAATAAGAAACGAAGACACGAAGCCCCGCATTCGTCGAGTCGAGAGGAAAGTGGATATGACCAACGATGGTAGCCGAACAGTCACCCCTGCTAGAGGTTGTGGTTTATTCTAGAAGCTGCGGGAGTGTTACAGATCATTCCGGGGCGCGATGGAGCATTCCAATGCTTTAGTGGTTTGCGGATAAGACCCCAGCGACTTGTCTCTCCTTTGTCATCGGTATTACGGGGGTATTCGGGGGAATGTGGACATGCAGGGTGGCACAGGGCGGGGCGTGGTGATCTGTGGAAGGATCAGGATGCATTGATTGTGTTTTACTTATACACCTATCTCTACTATTAACTTAGTTTTAGGGGTTAGTGAGGAAGAACATGTCGTTGAAGCCACCTCCCCTACTTTTCCTACACAGTGCCGAAGTTCCAAGCGAATCCTCTCACTCTGCCGTCTACCGCTGCACCATCTATTTCCTCACTTTAATACAAGTACTCTCCGAAGCCACGATGGACATAGCAACCGGGAACTGCAAGGGAATATTTGGACTTGCGGCTAGGGTCAGGCATTGGCCAAGGGCCCGAAGGCGACAACTGTATTACCTGGATTAGCAATTAATAAGGGTGAGTCTATATCTATCGCCCCATGTTAGAATAATAGATTAACCGATTGGGCACAAGGAGATAGGCATATAGAGGCATGTTGTTAGAGGCGTTATAGATTGTAGTTTCTCCGTGAGCAAGCTTAGATGGGGGGATAGCTTGCTTTGCTTTTATTTCGCTGTACTTTGTGAAACTACCTATCTAGGGATTTTTCCTCCGAAGGAGCCGGGATTACTTGTGATTTATCTATCAAATCGAATGTATTTTTTACTTAATTGTAGTCACCTCAGCCCACAGATGATTTTTCAATTGATGTGACATAGAATATTACTACGGTATGTGGTGGGAAGGATAATTTTGAGATGCTCCCCAATGAAAGAAGGACCTTGTCCAAACCTTCAATGCAGGAAGGAAAACCGCGCGCAGCGAGGACGACAGACCCTCCAACAGTTTCACGACCCTCGAAGGTTACAGTCTCTGACCACCCATGAGTCTACCATGGATTTTTCTTAGGACCATTGATGACCCGTTTCGGAAGAGCACTCAATATACCAGTACTCATGGTAGCCTGCTCCTATCGAGGTATAGCTGTACCGGTACAGTACAGTACAACAAAATCGAAGTTGAAATGCAAACGGGCGACTGTGACATCTCCCTCTGCTGCTTCCCCCTCCTCACCGTAGAAGGTATCAATTAATCGTGAACTAAAACTAGAGCGTTTTGGAAGAATCATCTTGGTTCTCTCTTTCTCTCTCTGGCGTAGTGCCCCATACCCGACCTAACTTCTCGCAAGACACCCTTAGTCCGTAGAAGCCAGTTGTCTGCTTTTTTAACCTGGAGTATGTGAATTCCATAATGCCATAATAGTTTATGAAATGACACCCTAGCCGGAATTTCAGAGCGGGAATCGGTGAGCGTAGCGTTAATTAGGCTTATCTTCAGAGAGGGCTACTATTTTAAAAAATCGGTAGGTGTTATTATAACAATAACTATCACTCAAACGGTATTTCTCATCGCCCGTCGGGGTAGGGTTGGGGTTTTCTTGGTAAACTTTGTTCCCCCAACGGTCGGATAGGATGACGATGGAAGAAGTAAATCGTTTATCTGCACAAGCATAAATCCTTTGAATATAACCACATACTCCCCATCAGGGATGCTACACACTTGATTTTGGCCCGGCTCTTTTTTTTTTTTGATACCTGACGACTTCAGCGACAAGGCAATATTATTAAACTTCAACGATGGCGATACGATTGCATGACGAGTGACGAGCGGTGAAACGAAGCGGGTGCCCAGCAACTAACAACGAAAACGATCGCACACTCAAGTGCGAGGAAAATCTTTCCACTTACAACCGTAGGCTCGCGCTCAACGATGCTCGATCTAACTAACTGGCAAAGACAGGAGTATATATCAACAGCACCCTATGCTCCTCATGAGCTAACTTTACCGTGCTGCTTCATGTGAGTCCCCCCCTCCATCATGAGCGCTCCCGGGCTAACAAAAGAAACAAGCACTTTCACCCTCCGGGCTTCCAGCTCCTTCCGGCTAACCTTACAGAACTTCTGCTCTTCTCCCAGCTTTCACGAAAGCTGCACGATCCCAAAACTATCGCGCATTCCTGCATTCGCAATGCTTTTCCGAAGATCCAAACAAAATGCCCGAAGTCGAACTGTATACCCAAGGCCGGGGTGGGTCTCCGGAGACAAACCCATACCCAGATCCTCAGCACATATCCGATAGCAAACCTATGCCCGAAGCCGGAGCCATATGCCCGGATCCTCAGCGCATTTCCGAGATCAAACAAGTGCGCTCCCGGAAGCTACACGCACAGCGGAGCAAGTATCAGGCGAGTATGGCGAGCAGCACAATTTTCAAATATGACGGGTTATAAAACACCCTTTATTGTACCCAACTACAAGAATACTATTTCTAGGCGGGTTGGTAATTAACGCACATCTATATCGACAGAAGAGAGAAAAGGAAGGAAGAAAGAAAGTGTAAACGGGAGTAATATACACAGAAAGAAAATCTTATTGTGAACAAGGGACTGTAATATGAGATACCGTATCATACCATAAAAAATTAGCCCAAAATTCAGACTGCAACTGCCATACTAGACTACAATACCCTGCTTCGATTTGTGTTGTACAGAATATGAAAATAGGAAGAGATGATCGGGGGGTTATGTCGCTGTCCCAATGGATAACCAAGGGTCTTCTGTAAAGGGCATGCAAATATATTTTCAAGGAACTTAGTGCGAAAAGGCATCGAGGTGTTCAAGACAGGGGGGAGGTAGGAAGAGTAGCATAATCAATGAGAAGGCAGTCGATGCCTAAGAGTTGGAGGCGGCGAAGCCAACGCAAGGGACATGTCCTTGGTGCTTCAAGGAAGGCTGTAAAGGTTAGAGTTCTAGGATAGCGAGGAAGCATTGTATCTCTTGATGATTCGTCGGCAGTGGGGGTAGGAATTGGAAATCCATTATTGGCTTTGTGAGACCCTGGTACCCCCCCCTTCAGGAGGATAGGGGAGTGCGATAGGCTTCATAGGCTGGTTAACCGCGGCCGACCCCCCTACCCAAGTAACAGCTTCACCACTGCGTCATGTCTATTCCCCACAGCCCAGGAGAGTGGTGTCCGATCCCACCTGTCTGGCCTATCAGGGTTTACGTCTTCACATCCAAGTAGCAACTTTACTACCGCCTCATGTCCATGCCTAGCAGCCCACAAGATAGGCGTTTGGCCGTCGCAGTCAGGCCTGTCGGGGCTAACATCTTCACGCCCAAGTAGCAGCTTCACCACTGCCTCATGTCCACCCTCGGCGGCATGTGAGATTGGTGTTCTGTCCCATCTGTCTGGCCTATCTGCGTTTACGTCTTCCCGTTTCAGCAACAGCTCCACAACCGCCTCATGTCCGTTCTCAGCGGCCCACGAGATTGGTGTTCGGTCCCGCCTATCTGGCCTATCAGGGTTGACGTCTTCCAGCCCGAGTAGCAGCCTCGCGATTGCCTCATGTCCATTCCCGGCAGCCCACGAGATAGGTGTTTGGCCGTCGTAGTCCGGAACATCAGGGTTTACATCTTCCCGTGCAAGTAACAGCTTCACCACTGCCTCATGCCCATTCATGGCAGCCCACAAGATCGGTGTTTGGCTATCGCAGTCCGACCTGTGGGGGTTTACGTCTTCCCGCTCAAGTAAAAGTCTTACCACTGCCTCGTGTCCATCCCCGGCAGCCTGCGAAATTGGTGTTCGTCCCCGCCTGTCTGGCGTATCAGGATTTGCGTCTTCCCGTCCGAGTAGTAGCTTCACAACTGCCTCATGTCCACCCCCGGCAGCATGCGAGATTGGCGTTCGGCCTTGCTTGTCTAGTCTACCGGGGTCGATGTCTTCCCACCCAAGCAACAGCTCCACCACTGCCTCATGTCCATACCTGGCAGCCCATGTGAGCGGTGTAGCACCAGTATCATCCATGCCGTTTATATCGACCCCGTCCATCTCGCTCAGAGCCCTCGTGACCTCAACAAGTCCAAACATGGCCGCATAGTGCAATCCGGTGAACTTGAAAATGCCCACAGTGAGTAAAGGTGAGTATTGACCCAGGGTGTGCCTCAAGAGCAGTCCGACTGATATATGGTGTTCATAGTAACTAAAGAGTTTCAGCGCAATTGTCTTCCCACGATCGGAAAATCCCTTTTTCATGTGGGTTCCCCAGTATAATGCCGAATATTCGAGAAAGGACGTGTACTGAGTGTTTTGAGAGCGGGAATCAGAAAGGGCCGTTACTTGCTTAGAGCTTAGATACGTCAGGCAGGTCTCAGCAATTGTGGAATGAGGACTTGGGAAAGGTTTGCGGTGACTGGCCAAATACTCTTGGAGCGTGTAGTGGATTAGTCGAATAGTTGGCCCATCCTTATCCATTACAACAAGCCCTTGACAGCAGCTTAACACTGCTCGTATTGAGGGTGCGTTGTCAGCAGTGTAATCTGCCGATCCTATCTCGACCGCCAAGGCCTGGCATAGCTCCTCCGCTCCCAGCCGCCGTTCAGAATGGCATATCCACATCAAAGCAGTCATTCCGAGTCTTGATTTCTGCCCACCTTGTGCCTTGATCCGCTCTAATGCCGCGTCGTAGGCATCTCCCAGGTCCAATCCGTCCGTCATTGTCCGGAGCCTCTCCCACCGCCGATGAATCGCAGTCTCCTGTAGAATCGCATCAAGATTTAGCGAGACCAACAAGAATCTAGATACATATCTGTCAGCAGATAGTTAAGCAGGATTCCCGATCATACTCACATCCCCAAGGCAGTTTCTGAAATCTTCCTTACAATTTCTACTTGCAACTTTTCATCCATCTCGTCTTGAGTTGTGTCTTGGGCAAGTCTTGTGTGGATGTATCGGGTAATGTCATCAGATCGGGGACTTATCGATATCAGTGCTGCTCCCCCAGGGAGATGTGTTCCGACCTCACCACCCATATTTGGTCTCCCAGTTAAGAACACTCGAGTGGTCGGAGACATTTTGATGATGTCTCGGAGGGAAAGGAGGATCTTGGTTCGATCTGGCGCAGCGCATTCGTCTAGAGCGTCCAGAGAGAGAAACGTGCGGCGTGAGGATGAGAGGCTCCCCAACAACTTCACGATCTCAGAGAGTTGCAGTCTCCGACCACCGATGACTTCTCTATGCTTTCGGAACGCATCAACGATTTTTTGGGGAATTTCCTTAAAACCACTTGCGACCTGCTTCAGAAGAGCACCTAATACACCAGTCGCAGACTGCTCCTTTTGGGTCACGAGGTCCAAATAGATATACGCCATGGCAACAACTTCCCCGGCTTCTCGGACCTCATCGCATAAGGTATCTATTACTAGTGAACTAAAATTGCAACATGTTAGAAAATATATCCTACGTTGTTCTCTCTCCAATATAGGGTCTCTACGCAATGTGGGTCTTGCCGACCCCGGGATTGCCGGAGCAAAATATGGTCGCCTTTTGCGATTCACCTTGGCCATCGCGTCTCTTCCAGCTTCGGAATTCCTCTGTCCTCAGAAGCCAGTCACCCACATTCCTAACCCGGTTCGATCGAATGTCAGAATGCCGTAAGTGGGGCTCAAGGGACGACAGCCAAGTCAAGATTTCAGACCGGTCATCAACGACAGTAGTGGTGGAAGAGTCGTTGTTAAAAGAGCAGGTATTATTATTTAAGGAGGGGTTGGTGTTAAACCCACCACCTCCTGGGGAGCTAAGAGTATGAGGGAACTCGGTTGCGAAGCTAGGATCTTGAGACATTCTCCTGTTGCCCGCTCTTCGGAACGATGCAGAGGACAGGATGATGAGATAAGGTACCCGAGCAGTGTTGGGTGATAAATTTTCAGAGGGTAGGAGAAAAGCGGGGGTTGCCAAGCCTAGCCCAAGAAGACCTAGTCCATACTTCCTGAACTTTGTGAAACCAACTTGAATGTCAGGTTGACAGCCGCTCCAGCGCTCCCTGGCGATGGACACGCGAGTTTCCTTGTCGATATGAACATTCCTCCAACCTACCCCAGTAAGGTGGTTGAATGGGCAAGATTGGAAGAAGCCCTGAATGACTCAAATGAATAAATCAACACTGGACCAAAGTGTTCTGGCAACATGAAGTCACCTTCCTAGCAATCGATGGATAGGGAAGATATTTAGAGGACTCCCCGCTTGACCTTGATAAAGTGGGTTCATGCCCTCTACTTGTAACCGTCATAAACACTACCAGCGAAACCATTTCACAGGCCACTGCTTTTCCTACTCCCCAAACGGTTGGATATTTTTAAATTCCTCAACTCGGGGAGCAACCTCGTACGCTAGCCTACAATCGATAGATTCAAGCCCCACCAGGAGGTGTAAACCCTTCAATTAACAAGCCGGCGGCACTGCAGGCATAATCCCTTATTGTAGCTCGCTAAGCTGAAGCCGCCATTCCTAGTTTGTGCCTAGCTCCTGCCCTGCCTCTCTGCGCCCCGGTACCTATTCACCCACTCTGGGCACTCTGATCGTGTTTGCACCCTTGTATTATAAGTTATGATACTTGGACAACCTGCTAGGCCTTCATCAGATGTCACTCATATACCTGATAGTTCGCTTGTATTTGAAATAGCCGCACTTGGTGTAAGATATGCCCGCACTCTTTGGTACGCGTATGCACCAGCTGAGGGACATGCAAACCTTTCAAGTTTCCTCCTGTTTGGTTTTCTTTCTTCCTGTCCTTGCTTCGCTTGACCTTTCCCCTTCTTCTTTACAACTCAACTTCTCTTTCTATATACTCGGTGGAAAAAATCATTAACTTCCCCTCCCTTAATACAAACTCAATGTTTTCCCTCAAGCGGCTCCACCCCGCTACGTAAAACCCCCATCGCCGATCATTTCCTCCGCTTCGATTATTCCCAGCAGCATCCCACATCTCATTGTCAGACAAACCAAACCCTAAAAAAAAAACAGGAACAGGGGAAAGAGATAAAGTGTAACACGGTAGTGCGAATTGATCATCTTATCGAGGCAATAAATCTTAAACTCATCGCAGGCTTCATTAGTTTAAGAGACAAAAGGCGTTAAAACATAATAAACCACCCGGCATAAATATCTTTCCCAGGTCTCACAGGATCAATTAGACTGGAATAAAAATGGTTTCTAGATCGGTAGCCACTCACACTGCCATAGGAAACCATATTGATCTTGTGAAAAACTGGGGACTAAGATGATCGCCAACTCGAAGCAGCATAGCAAAGTTCTGTTCTGTCGGGTGTGTCCAAATATTGGAAAGCTCTTGTTTGTAACAATGGAATGTTCTATAGCTGCACAATCTTGGCGACAAAAGTCGTCCTCGCCCCCCTCCCCCCATTTTATCTTCCTCTCTTACCAAGCCTTTTTTTTTATAGTTTATCTATGGATACCCACCATTTCATATAATATCTGCAATATCATACTTGCAATTTTTTGGTTTCAGGGATGGCATGCAAGAGGTCTACAGAAATAAGCTATCGTTTGATGGCACAGTATTATTATCCCCGTAGTAGAGCACTGCAATAGGAGCAGAGATAGCGCAGGCTGATGGGCAGCGCGGGCATGTATGGAGGAACACAGAAGTGTGGACGGGTGAACGTTCTGGGGCAAGCACGGATGATTAGGACCTATGCGGAGACATATGGCTATCACATGTAAGAGCAGAGTTTTAAGTTACCTACTAGAGGTGAACCGTAGCTAGCAACCTCCATAGCGAATACAACTCCAAGCATCTCCTCCGTCAAACACACCCGAACACGAATCGTGCCACGACCTCCATCATCGTTTAGTTAAGATAGAAGGAAAGCCTGCACGATAATCACACGCTAGTAGACATCCGCCTCCGGTCTCACCCCACTGAAAGTATTCCACCCTCAAACTCACCCGGTCATCAAACCGTTCTCCAATACGCCAGCTTCACCCACACTGACAACACTCATTTTTACGCTAAGCCAGACTCCGTGCTTCAGCATACTTTTTCAACACGCAAGTCTTAGAGCAAAAAGCCCCATCTCAAGATCCCCACAAGTGCATTGCTAAAGGCTATCATCGAGCCTTGTTGAGTTTTATTCCTGTACAAAGTGGGGAGGGAGATGTTTTGGGGCAAGAGTGAAAATGCACGGGACTATCCTCATCTAGTGAAGGCTAAATATACCAAAGTTGCGGTTATTTGCACATTACTCAGATTGCTTGGATTATATGAACTTTAAGGTGAGTTTTTCTAATTATTGGTGTCGGGGCAAGGAGTTGAGGCCTAATGCATAATTGCTTACTTGAGCTTGTACCTTATAACAGTCCTGGAATGTCAAGGTTTGGGTTGCGGGCGAGAGGATAGAGGAGATGGAAGATCGATATAATACTTTGCAGGTACTGTACTGTGCACTACTTTTCTCTACTTTATAAATCTTGCAGGGGCAGAACTCTAAGATATTTACCAAAATTAAAATCTAAAATTGGTTTCCAATTCCCTAATGACTTGAAACAGATATCAAAACTCCCGGTAATTTTTTTTCTTTTTCTACCCGTATTACCTTGCCGCAAGCGGAGCGCTGTCGAATGAGACCAAAATCCGCCGCAGCACAGCCCCCGAAGCTGAAGAATCCCGCCCTGCGCACCCAACCGCCAGTCGGTGGTGTTACTAGTCTTCTACCGCAGGTACTGTACGAGTACAGTATAGTACGGTCTTTACCCAGTTCTTGAGTTCTTGACAATCTCCTCGAAAATCCTCGCACTATCATACACCACATTTCTCTATTAAAAAAACACTATAGTAGGCAGCCTATATGTTATTCTGGGGGGAAGAAAGGAAGAAAAAGAATAAAAGGAATATAAAAAAACTGTGCAAGAACAAAAGAGACAATGTCGTGTAAGAATTTACGGAGAGAGAATAATTAAATATGATATGACGGGATAAATCTGTAAGCTAGGTACAAACCCGACCTTCCCAAGGAATGAAATCTCACTCAACCAAAACCCTACGGAAATGTCAACGGAAACTCTTAAATCTCTACTTAGTCGCGAAGGAAAATGGCCAAAGGCGCACGAGGGCATGGCTGTATCTGCATTCTTAGGTCATGGGATCATCCCCGCTCACAGGATGATGTCCAAATGCATTGCAGTGGGTTAGATGCTCGAAAAGGGAAGGGGCGGCGGGTATTTTCAAGAGGCGGCGTCTCCAGGGGCTTAAATGGTACCGGGAGTTACCGCGTTGCGGGGCTGTAGCAGCGATGCTATCCTCTCGTGCCCACCTTGAGTGGCATAAGAGAGCGGTGTTTCGCCCCAATCATTTGGCTTGTCGGGGTCGACCTCTTTCCGTCCGAGGAGTATTTTTACCACTCCCTCATGTGCACTCTGAGCGGCATACAAGAGCGGTGTTTGGCCGAATATATCTGCCTTGTCCGGGTTGACATCTTTCCGTCCAAGTAGTATTTTTACCGCTCCTTCATGTCCGTACTCAGCGGCATACGAGAGCGGCGTTCGGCCGCTCTTATCTGTCTTGTCGGGGTAGACCTCTTCCAGTCCGAGTAATATTTTGAGAACTCCCTCATGTCCATTCCGAGCGGCATCAAAGAGTGGTGTTTGACCGAATTCATCTGCCTTGTCCGAGTTGACCTCTCCCCGCGCGGAGAGCATTTCCACTACCTCTTCATGCCCATTATACGCAGCCCATGAAAGTGGTGTACAACCCCAACAGCCTCCCCCATTGATATCAGAATCTCCTACCTCTATTAAAGCAATTACCAGTTCAACAATCCCAAAGAACGAGGCGCATTGTAGCCCACTAAATGAAGGAAGAGTATCGTAGTCCTCGAGATCCAGATTTTCATGCGCAAGGAGTAATTTGGTCGACACCCGGCTATAATCCCCCTTTAACAGCTCAAGCGCAAGTGATATCCCGTAGTCCGACAGTTCTTTTTTTGCATGCACTCCCCAATATACTGAACAATATTCTAGAAAGGGTGCCCTCTGAGTATCAGGAGAATGGACAGCCGAAAGGGCCTTGACATGTTTGGAATTCAAATAGGTCAAGCAGATTTCGGCCATTGCCGAGTGAGGTTTATTGAATAGATCGGGATGAGCGGAAATATACTCCTGCAGGGTAAAGTGGATCAATCGCACCGTTGATGCTTCCTTATCCACGGTGATAAGCCCCTGACAGCAGTTCAACAATGTCGACATCGAAGGAATGTTGCGAATATCGAAATCCGAGCGTAGTTGGACTGCTAAGGCTTGGCAGAGCTCATCCGCTTGCAACGGCCGTTTTGCATGGCTGATCCACATCAGGGTCGTCATCCCGAGTCTGGATTTGTCCCCATCTTGCGCCTTTATCCGCTCGATTGTCGCTCCGTAAACATCTTCCAACTCCAATCCATTTGTCATATTGCTGAGTTTTTCTCGTCTTCGGGCGATTGTGGATTCGTGTAAAATTCCATCGATACCCAAGGAAACCAGTAGAAACCTAGAGGCATATCTATTAGCATTTTTCGTGTGGTGGGATTCCAAACAGCATCACCCCTACGTACATTTCCGACATATTTTCCGGAATCTCCTCCAGGATGTCTGCCTTCAAACTCTCTTCCATAGCATCTGGCGTCACATCCTCATCCAGTCTAACACGAAGGTACTCGACGATATCACCTTTCTTAGGACCCAGAGATACACTTGTCACTCGCCCAGTAAGACGCTTTTCAATCTCAGCCCGAACGTGGGGCCTTCCGGTAATGAATATTCGTGTGCGCGGTGACTTTTCGAAGATTTGTTTCAGCGAATCAAGGAGCTTAACCCGGTGCACCGCCGCACATTCGTCTAAGGCGTCTATGCATATAAACGTGCGTAGTGAGGAAGTGATGGTCTGTAGCATCTTCACGATATCCGGAAGCCGCAGCCCTCGTCCACCAATGACTTTTTTCTGCTCTTGAAAGGCCTCTGATATTTCCTCTGGAATATTTTCCATTCCACCAACGATCTGTTTTAGCAAAGAACACAGAATACTAGTCGCAGGCTGCTCCTTTCGCGCTGCGAAGTCAAAGTAAAAGCACGCAACGGCTGTGCTTTGTCCTATGGCCTAATCACCCAACGTATCCACCACCAGCGAACTAACATCATGGCCTGTTAGCATTCCCTTTCTTCTTCTCTCCTCAGAGAATAATTTTCGTTACCTGATAAATGTCTTTCCAGCCCCCGGACCTGCATAGCCAAACAAGACTGCCTTATCACCTTCACCTTCACCACTCCAGTCATGCCAGGTTTTGAATTCCTCTGTTTGCAGGAGCCATTTCCCTATATTGTCGACGCGGCGCTCTTGGATATCCTGGTGCCGCAGCTTTGGCTCTAAGGGCGATAACCAAGATAGGAGTTGAGACCGATCATCGGCGATATAGTTGTTCTGTACATTAAAAGAGTTTATATTATTGAAGCAGTTGTTATTATCATGTATGGGATTTTGAGACATCTTCCGCTCTTTGCTGCCTGCGCTGTTGTACTCGAGTAGAGGAGGAGTTAGCGAGTATGGTCGATGATGATATTCTTGGGCGCTGGGTGAAAGCGGGGTCTCACTAAGGAAAAGTGGGAGTCTTCTGGTATTAAAGTAGCGTGACAGATATCACCTGATGGACCACCGAAGAAAAGTGTTGCCGTACAAACAGCCATTAGAGTGACGGCGCTCCCTTGCACAAATCAAAGTTAGAAGTCAGAAGCCATGCCCAAGGCAACGCCTAAGAAACGCACGGAATAGGCAATGACACAAACTTTCTTTTTTTTTTTATAAACCTTTTCCGTTTCGTGCACTAATACTTGTACTACTCTAAAGTTTATGGCACTATTCAAACTTCTATCCCACCTCTTCAATGACACAAGCTTCTTGCTGTGAAGAAGCTTTCTTCCCTCCCAAATATTCGCCAAGAGTTCCAACTTCGAACCTTTCGTTCCTACGCGGGCGTCTTCACTTTATTTACCAAGCCCTTTGAATGTAAACAAAAAAGACATTGGCAATTAAACTTGAGTGCGAAGTCCATGAGAATTTGCCTTCTGACAATTTTTCTGCATTGAAATAATGTTGTCCAGAATGACGGAGGTGTGTTTAGCAGGTGGGCAGGTGGTACTTGCAGTTTTATACGAGAGCTCTAGATAAAAGCTACATTTCTATGATATCTGCTGTGGAATATCTACAATAACTTTTAACCAATGCAGCCCAAGAGCACAAAAAAGTAATACAATCAAATTTCATGGAAATTTCCTATTATCAGTAATAATTACCCTAATTGTCAGCTCCGTAAAACATGTTCATTGAGTTTGTGAAGTGGGATGGATACTTTTGGTGCAAAATTGGGGGGTGCCAAGACCTTCAACCCGGGGGTAATATAACTCCGCTGTATAAACTTTGCAACCGCCGAACTCAAAGACATTTCCAACTTCCTGGTGACTTGAAATAGACATTAAAACTCCCTGTGATATTTTTCCTTTTCCTTTTTCTACTCGTATTGTCTTGCCAAAAGAGGAGCACTATCGAATGCGATCGAAATCCACTCTACCACTGCCCCTGAAGAAACCCGTCTGGTATATCTAACCACCAGCCGCTATAGTACGTCCTCCCGGGCTTTTACCGCAGGCATAGTCTTTATCTAGTCCTCGACAATGTCCTCCAGAATCCTCGCACTATCATACACTACGTTTCTCTATTTCACAAAACAACACTATATTATTATTTAGTCGATATGTTATTTAGGAGGGGGAAAGGAAGAAAAGGAAGGAAAAAACGATATAAGAAAAAGAAAAAAAAAGACATGTAAGAATTTACAGAGAGAAAGAAAATAGCCAAAAGGCGCATGAGGGTATGGCATATATCCGTATTCTTAAGTCACGGGATTACTCCGGTCGACAGGGTGAGGTCTAAGTGCATCACAGCGGGCAAGATGGGCGGAAAGGGAAGGCAGCGTCTCTTAGGGGTTTACCGCATTGCGAGACTGTAGGAGAGCTACTATCCTCTCATGTCCTCTCCGCATAGCATGCCAGAGCGGTGTTCTGCCCCGTCTATCTTCCTTATCGGGGTCCACCTCTTCCCGTTCGAGTAGTATTTTCACCACTCCCTCATGTCCATACCTAGCGGCAAACCAGAGCGCTGCTCTCCCCGACCTATCTGGCTCGTCGGGGTTGACCCCTTCCTGTCCGAGTAGTATTTTCACTACTCCATCATGCCCGCATTTAGCGGCGTGCGAGAGCGGTGTTTGACCGCATCGATCCGCCTCGTCCGGGTTGACCTCTTCCCGTCCGAGTAGTATTTTTACCACTTCCTCATGTCCACGGAGAGCGGCAAGCGAGAGCGGTGTTTGACCCCATATATCCGGCTTAGTGGGGTGGACCTCTTCCCGGGCGAGTAGTATTTTGACAACTCCCTCATGTCCATTCAGAGAGGCATTCGAGAACGGAGTTCGGCCGAATTCATCTGGCTTGTCCGGGTTGATATCTCCTTGCCCGAGTAGAATTTTCACCACTTCTTCATGACCATTATACGCGGCCCATGAAAGTGGTGTGCCATCCCAATAGCCTCCCCCGTTGATATCAAAACCACCCACCTCTATTAAACCAGTCACCGCTTCAGCAATTCCAAAGAACGATGCGCAGTGTAGCCCACTAAACGGAGGACAAATACGGTAGGACTCGCAATACAGGTTTGCATGCGTAAGGAGTAATTCGGTCGATATCTGGCTATAATTCCCCTTTAACAGCTCAAGCGCAAGCGATCTCCCACAGTCCGAGAGCTCCCTTTTCGCATGCACTCCCCAATATACTGAACAATATTCTAGAAAAGGTGCGTTTTGTTTATAAGGAGAATGGGCAGTCGAAAGGGCTTTGACTTGTTGGGAATTCAGGTAGGTCAAGCATATTTCAGCCATTGCCGAGTGGGGTTTACTAAGTATATCGGGGTGGGCGGAAAGATACTCCCGCAGGGTAAAGTGGATCAATCGCACAGTTGACGGCCCCTTATCCACAGTGATAAGCCCTTGACAGCAATTCATCAATGTCGACATCGAAGGGACGTTTCCAACATCGAAATCAGTGGAGTCTAGCTGGACTGCCAAGGCATGGCGGAGCTCATATGCTTCCAAAGGCCTTTCTGCATGGCTGATCCACATCAACGTTGTCATCCCGAGTCTCGATTTATCCCCGTCTTGCGCCTTTATCCGCTCAATCGTCGCTCCGTAAACATCTCCCAATTCTAATCCATTTGTCACCTCGCCTAGTTTTTCTCGCCTTTGGGAGATTGTGGATTCGTGTAAAATCTGATCAATGCTTAAGGAAACCAGTAGAAACCTAGATGCATATCTATCAGTGGATTTTGTATGGTGGAATTTCTAGTAGCATAGCCCATACGTACATATCCGACATATTTTCGGGAATTTTCTCCAGAATGTCTGCCTCTAGACATTCATCCATGGCATCCGGGATTTCATCCTCGTCTAGTCTCAGGCGAAGGTATTCCATGATATGATTTTTGCTGGGTCCTACCGACATACTTATCACCCGTCCAGGAAGACACTTTTCGATCTCAGCCTGAACATGAGGCCTTCCGGTAATGAATATTCGTGTGCGCGGGGATGATTTGACGATTTGTTGGAGCGAATCAAGGAGTTTGACTCGATGCGCTGCCGGGCATTGGCCCAAAGCGTCAATGCATACAAATGTACGCAGTGAGGACGTGATGATCTGTAGCATCCTCACTATGTCCGGGAGTGGTGGTGGTCCCCATCCACCAATGGTCATCTTTTTCTCTTCAAAGGTCCTCCTTACTTCCTCTGGAACCCCTTCTATTCCACCAACGACCTGTTTAAGCAAAGAACCCAGAATACTGGCCACAGACTGCTCCTCTCGAGCCGCGAAGTCTAGGTAGAAGCATGTAACGACTGTGTTTTGCCCTCTGGACAGACCGCACAAGTTGTCCACTACCAGCGAACTAACATCGTAGCCTGTTAGCACGGACTGTCTTTCTCCTTTCCTCCAAGGATAATTTCCGTTACCTCATAAATGTCTTCCCGACTCCTGGGCCTCCATAGCAAAACAAGACTCCCTTACCATCTTCACCTTCACCACTCCAGTCACGCCAGCTTCTAAACTCTTTAGTTTTCAGGAGCCATTCTCCCACATTTTCAGCGCGGCGTTCCCGGATGTCCCGACCCCGTGACCCGGTCCCCGAGGGTGATAACCAGGCTAAGATTTGAGACCGATCATCCGCAACATAGCTGTTATCCATATTAAAAGAGTTCATATTATTGGAGAAGGCACTATTATCGATGGTATATTGAGACGTCTTCCGCTTCTGCTGCTCGCACTGTTGTAGAGGACCTATTGAGTATGGTTGATGATATTCTTGGGAGTTGGGAGAAAGCGGGGTCTTGGGAAGGAAAGGCGGGGGCGGGGGCCTTATTGCATTAAAGCAACGTCGCAGATATCACTTCACGGAACGAAGAAAAGTGTCGCGCCATACAAACTCCATTCATAAAACCCCCCCAAGCGCCCCCCGCAGAGCGAGCTTAACTAGATCCATATATATATTATGGCAGCCTAGATCGCCGACACTACGAACGATAATTCTTGGTAGAAACCACATATATATCGTCGCAAACAGTGATAGCGAGATATTCAACTCAAGATATAAGGCTTTCCCACTCTAGAGATTGAAGTTCACTAACAATATACAAGACCACTACTATTATGAATAAAAGTCACCATTTCTCTTATCTAAAGTCCGGTAAATTACGGGCGCCTTTCACGATGGGAACGATGATTTTCTCGGTTATGAAACTGCGATAAGGTACCCGTAATCTTTACTATACAAAGAACCTTGAATAATTCCAGCCCTGTAACCCACACCGGGGCATGTGTCTCACTTATATTCTTAGCAATATTCCCCCCCTTCTCTCCTTCCTCCCTTTCCGGTCCACTTCTCGGTTGGAGCCAGCGCTACCCCAGGCAGAGATTACGTATTATCTTATTTTATACAAACAATTATATTCCATTCTACAACAGTTTCTATGATATTATACCAGGATTTTTCCTTCTCTCCCGACCCTACATTGGTTTAATCAAGGGGTTATCGTTTAGAAGCCCTTTCCGATGCACTGTGCCAGACAGCGTCCTTCTTTTTTATTTTATTTCATCTATCATAAAAATAAGCATCTAAACAGCTTCTGAAAAAGCTGTGCCCGCACGGGTAGGATAAATGGTTGAGCTTCCAGGCCGGGGGTTAGTGGCCTAACCTTACTAATCCTTATACATAAAACCTTAATCCTAGTATTTTATCACTCCATATAACATCCCAATCTGACACCAAAGGTAGTATGATACAAGTACTGTACAATCCTAACAAAATATGATTGACTTATATTACACCCACTAACATAAAACCCCTAGAAACAATCGCCGTGTACCATACCCTTCAGCAAGGAACCTATTATAGGTGAAACAATGTATCGACCTCATCTTTTAAAACCATGCCAAACCCCCCAACCTGAGCGAACGTCACGAGTCCCTCATCGCGAACTCTATACCTTCCCTCTAACGCCACACTACAAATAGTTTCCCACATCAATGGAGATTCGCATAAGAAAGACAGAGAATTTGCAAAAGTTTACATCACCCGCTACCACGATAAAAATTTACAATTTCTAGTAATTTCCCACACAATTGAATTCCAAGCTAACTATTTGTCTATGGACAAAATTCACCGCGCATCAAAGATCCATAGCAACGCACCCCGGCTCATTGTCCTCCACTTTCAACACCGCTTAAAGAAGTTTCCCTAGCTCAAATATTAATTTCTACTATGTATTCCACCCTATACCTATATTCTTGATTTTTATTTTCTTTCTTGGTTTTAGTGATGATGGGGTTGGGAGGAGAGTGTTGTTCTCATGGCTTAAGGTTTTCCCCTCTTAGTCGATTCCAGTCAATCCACAAATCCACTTCGGAGAAGAAGGAGGCACAACTATTCACATCACCAGGTTTCAACATAGTCTAGTCCAAACCATGGCTTGCGACCGGCTAATGCAAGCCGCTACTCTCCTAGAACCTCCGTAACAAAATACTCGATGAATAATAACAATAAAAATCCCTGGCTTAACTCGCCTGCAGTATGATACAATATTATCGCTAAACTATCTGATTGTGCATCCAGACCGGCCAAACAGTGAAAAGGAAAAGAAAGGAAAAGAAAAGAAAGGGAGAGCATGTGCCCCACCACCGGTGTTTTAGAGCCTCACCCGGAGATGTGCCCCAGGACGATTAGATGTTTCCACACAGAGAACCAAGCTTCTTCTGCCGTGGTCGGCATCCAGGGTAGGGGGGGGGGGGCACTAATTATGCCCATCTGCTTTCTTGATGCCCACAGAGTGCCTGGCTGCGGGGGTGTATTACCCTCTTTCTCGTTCGTCGTTTCTGTGAATTAGGGTTTATTTCACCGATTTTGCTCCACCACAATGGCATGGCATTAGTGAGGATAGGGAATACAGGGGGTGATCTACTGGCTTGTCAGAGACCATTCGAATAGCTGCAGACTCCTATGCTAGTGTAGAATGCTGCTACACAATATCATTACGTTAATAAAATTTTAGGACGCACACTCCACGCGGTAACCTCCCTATCACAAAGTAAAGGTATCCCTTATTACATGCTAAAAGTCCTAACCACAGACTATGCTGTCCTACTATAAGTACACTAACCCAATTAACCTGGTATCTAGAACGCAGTACGCCTATTCTGCCAGGACAGATGAGAGAAAGAAAGTGTAAAGAACAAAAATGAAAATACACAAAATTATAATAGACAAAATCAATTGTAACCCGAAACCTATGACTGAGTTAGGTATTATAAAAAATTTGTCCAAACCCCCCACCCAAGCGCAATCTCAGAGCACATCCCCCACTCCAACATGATACCCAGTTTGTACACAGAAAGAGAAGCATAGGCCATCGCTCAATGACCCCGGCAGATACCGAAGAACCTGCCGTGAGGGGCGTGTTAGCAGATTCCTACTTCTCTTAGGCAAAAAGTATCTAAAAACAGGGACTCGCAGAATATGGAGCAAAAAGATATATGCGTATCGCACTCATAACTCGTACTTTCAAATACTTCTTGCCTAGGACAAGTAGGGACCTGGAGTGAAATATCACCCCAAAAAAGTGGCACCTGGGGATCATCGAGACGAAAAGGCAAGCGCAGAGTGACGTAACAGGTACCTTAGTGTTGAAAACAAGCCAAAGCAAGTCACGGGGCCGCCGGAGTATATTTATAGATGACGCGACGAGGAAGGCAGTAAGGCTCAGAAAGGAAGCATTGGATCTATTCCGGCTCAATCGGCGGTGGGGGCAGGGGCTTTAAGTCATTTATTAAATTTACGAGGCTTTGATCCCTCCTTATAGCCGCATACGAGCGTGCCGTAAGGCCGCACATATCTGGCCTGTCGGGGCTGACGTCTTCTCGTCCCAGAAGCAGCTTCACCACCGCCCCGTGTCCATTCCCGGCAGCGTGCGAAATTGGCGTTTGGCCAAAGTAATCTGGCGTATCGGGGATGACGTCTTCCCGTCCCAGTAACAGCCGTACCACTGCCTCATGCCCATTCTCAGCAGCCCAGGAGATCGGTGTTTGGCCGTAGTCATTTGGCACATTGGGGTTGACGTCCCCGCGCCTCAGCAGAAGCTCCACCACCGCCACGTGCCCATTCAAAACAGCCAGCGAGATAGGTGGTTGACCGTAGTAGTCTGGTCTATCGGGGTCGACGTCCTCTCGTCCCAGCAACAGCTTCACCAATTCCTCGCGTCCATTCTCGGCCGCCCATGAGATCAGTGCTCGGCCGGAGTTGTCTAGCCTCTCGGGGTCGACCCCCTTCGACCCGAGTAAAAGCCTCACCACTGCCTCATGCCCTTTGTCAGCAGCCTGCAAGATTGGTGTTTGGTTGCCGTAGTCTCGCCGATTGGGATTGACGTCCTCCCGTTCTAGCAACAGCTCCACCACCGCCTGGTGTCCATTCATGGCAGCCCACGAGATTGGCGTTCGACCCCACCCGTTGTCCGGCCTATCGGGGTTAACGCCTTGGCACCCTAGCAACATCTTCACCACCACCTCATGCCCATTCTCGGAAGCCCACGAGATTGGTGACTGGCCGTAGTAGTCTAGACCGTCAGGGTTGATGTCCTCCCGCCTCAGTAACAGCCTCACCAGTTCCTCATGTCCATTCCCGGCCGCCCATGAGATTGGTGTTCGGCCGTAGAGGTCCATCCTACCGGGGTTGACCCCCTGACGCCCGAGTAAAAGCTTCACCACTGCCTCATGCCCATCGCCGGCAGCCCACGAGATCGGTGTTCGGCCCCATTCGCTATCCGGCCTATTGGGATCGACGTTTCGCTGTCCTAGTAGTAGCCCCACAACTGTTTCGTGTCCATTCACGGCAGCCCACGAGATCGGTGTTCGGCCCCACTCGTTATCGGGCCTGTCCGGGTTGACATCCTGTCGCTCCAATAGCAGTTTCACCACTGCCCCGTGTCCATTCTCGGCAGCCAGCGAGATCGGTGCTCGCCCACCGCAGTCCGGTCTATCGGGGCTGACATCCACTCGTCCCAACAACAGCTTCACCAGTTCCTTATTCCCATTCTCAGCAGCCCATGAGATGGGTGTTCGGCCGTAGTCGTTTGGCCTATCAGGGTCGATGTCTTTCCTTTCCAGTAACAGCTTTACAACTGCCTCATGCCCATCCCCAGTAGCCCACGATATCGGTGTTTGGCCATAATAATCTAATCCGTCGGGGTTGACACCCCCCCGTCCCAGAAACATCTTCACCAGTCCCTCATGTCCATTCTCAGCAGCCCATGAAATCGGTGTTCGGCCATAATCGTCCAGCCTATCGGGATTAACATCTTTCCGCCCGAGTAAAAGCTTCACCACTGCTTCATGTCCATTGCCGGCAGCCCATGAGGTCGGTGTCCGGCCCCACTCCTCGTCCGGCCTATCGGGATCGACACCTTGCTGTCCTAATAATAGTTCCACCACTACCTCATGCCCATTTCCGGCTGCCCACAATATCGGTGTTCGGCCGCAGTAGTCTAGTCTGTCCGGGTTGACACTCTCTTGTTCCAGCAACAGTTTCACCAGTTCCTTGTGACCATTCTCAGCAGCCCATGAGATCGGTGTTCGGCCCCACTCGCAGTCCGGCTTATCGGGGTTGACGTCCTCCCGTCTCAGTAGCAGCTTTGCCACCGCCTCGTGCCCTTTCTGGGCAGCTTGCAAGATTGGTGTTTGGCCACAATAGTCTGACTCATCAGCACTGACGCCCTGCTGCCCCAATAGCAGCATTACTACTAACTCGTGCCCATTCTCGGAAGCCCAGGAGATTGGTGTTTGGCCGTAGTAGTCCGGCCTGTGGGGATTAACGTCTTTCCGTTCTAGTAATAGCTTCACCACTGCCTCATGCCCGTTGCCGGCAGCCCATGAGGTTGGCGTTCGGCCCCACCGGTCGTCCAGCCTATCGGCATCGACGTCTGTCCGTCCCAGTAACAGTTTCACCACCGCCCCATGTCCATTCTCCGCAGCCTGCAAGATTGGCGTTTGGCCGTTGTAGTCTGGCCTGTTCAGATCGACGTCTCCCTGTCCCAGCAACAACTCCACCACCGCCTCATGTCCATTCACCGCAGCCCATGAAATCGGCGTTCGACCACACCCCTTGTCCGGCCTATCAGCGCTGACGTCTCTCCGTTTCAGTAGCAGTTTTACCACCGTCACGTGTCCTTTCTCGGCAGCCTTCGAGATTGGTGTTTGGCCGTCATGGTCTGGCCGGTCGGGATTGACATCTCCCTGTCCTAGTAACAACTCCACCACTGCCTCGTGTCCATTCATGGCAGCCCATGAGATTGGTGTTCGGCCGCAGCAGTCGGGCTGATCGGCACTGACGCCCCCCTGTACCAGTAGCAGCACCACTGCCTCGTGCCCATTCTCGGCAGCCTGAGAGATTGGCGCTCGGCCTGATCCACCCGGCCTATTGGGGTTGATGTCCTCCCGTCCCAGTAACAGCTGCACCACCGCCTCATGCCCATTCCTAGCAGCCCATATGAGTGGTGTAGCACCAGTATCATCCACGCCGCTTACATCGACACCATCCATCCCTGCCAAAGCCCTCACAATCTCCACAAGTCCGAACATGGATGCACAGTGCAGTCCCGTGAAATTGTAAAAATCCTCAATAGAACGAAGGGGATATCGACCAAGGGTGTGTTCCAAGAGTAGCCTAATTGACACATGGCATCGGTAGTGGCTAAAAAGCTTCAGTGCAAGCGTTTTCCCGTGATCCGAGAGCCCTTTTTTCATGTGGGCTCCCCAGTACAATGCTGAATACTCGAGAAAGCGCGTGAATTGAGTGCTCTGAAAGCAGGCGTTCGAAAGGGCCATGACCTGCTTCGAATTCAGATACGTCAAGCAGGTCTCCGCAATTGTCGAGTGAGGGCTCTGGAAAAGGTTGCGATTATTGATCAAATACTCTTGAAGTGTGTAGTGGATCAGTCGAATAGCCGACCCCCCCTTATCCACCATCACAAGCCCTTGGCAGCAGCTTAACACGGTCCAGATAGAGGAAGCATTGTCAACATTGTAATCTGTCGACCCTATTTCTACCGCCAAGGCCTGACATAGCTCCTCCGCTCGCAGTGGCCGTTCCGAATAACAAATCCACATCAAAGCAGTCATCCCAAGTCTTGATTTCTGATGACCCTGTGCCCTGATCCGTTCTAATGTTGCACCGTAGGCATCTTCAAGGCCCAATCCATCTATCATTACCCGGAGCCTTTCTCGCCGCCGATGAATAGTAGTCTCCTGTAGAATCGCGTCGAGATTGAGAGAGACCAACAGAAATCTAGACATAGACAGCGTTAGCGAATAGCCTGTGCCAGATCCCGTAGCTAGCCGATCCTACTTACATCTCCGAGACAGTTTCTGGAATCTTCTTCACAATTTCTGCTTCTAATCCCTCGTCCATCTCGTAGGGGGCTGTGTCTTCGGCAAGCTTCGCGTGGATGTATCGGACAATGTCAGCCCTGCGGGGACTTACCGACACAACTGCTGTCCCCCCAGGGAGATGTCTTTCCACTTCGCCACCAACATGTGGCCTCCCAGTTAAGAACACCCGAGTGGTTGGAGACATTTTGATGATGTCCCTGAGTGAGAGAAGGATCTTGGATCGTTCTGCTAAAGCGCATTCGTCCAGAGCGTCAAGGCAGAAAAACGTGCGGCGTGTGGATGAAAGGCTCCCCAACAGTTTCACGATCTCTGGAAGCTGCAGTCTCCGACCACCGATAACCTTTTTCCGTTTCCGAAAGGCATCCGTTATTTCTTCGGGAATCTGCTCACCATTGACAACCTGTTTCAGTAGAGCACCCAACATGCTCGTCGCAGACTGCTCTTTTTGGGACGCAAAGTCGAAGTAGAAACATGCCACAGCAATATCTTCCTTTTCGGCAAGGGCCTCATCGCACAAGGTATCTATTACCAGTGAACTAAAATTGTAACTTGTCAGAAAAATATCCAGCTTTGTTCTTTCTCTCTCCAAAATCGCATCTCTTACCTGATGTAAGTCTTGCCGACCCCGGGATTGCCAGGGCAGAATATGGTCGCCCCTTGCGATTTACCATCACCATCACCTCTCTGCCAGCTTCGAAATTCCTCCGTCCTCAGAAGCCAGTTGCCCACGCCTCCAACCCGGCGTGTTTGTATGTCATGATGCCGTCTGTAGGGCTCAAGAGGCGACAACCAAGCAAGTATTTCAGGCCGATCATCAATAACGGAAATGTTGTTTGAAACATTATTGCTGTTAGTTATGTTGTAACAGTTCTGGTTACAAGAGGCAGTATTATGATTTAGGGAGCACGTGGTAGTAAAAGAGTTATTGTTATATGCCGAGAAATCCAGATTAGGAGGGAACTCTGGGATGTGAGAAATCCCTCTGCTCTTCGCCATCCGGAACGCTTTAGAGGATACTGGCACGGCGCTGAAGAATGTGGTGTTAAGCGAATGGACTCCAGAGCGCGTAAGAAACACGGGTTTTATCACCACTAGAGAGCTAGGCAGCTTCGCAGGTGGAGAGTTGATCCAGTTATCCCTCCTGAACTTTGTGAAACCAATATCACCCCCGTGGCGATCCCTGAGCCGGATGCAGGAACAGCCACTTCCCGCCTTTTTTTTTTTTTTTTTTTGTTAAATCCGTGGTATGATTTTAGGTACATGACTAGCACATCCTAGGGTACAACCGCTGCATTCGGGAAATATCCCATGGCAAATAAAAACCCAAATCA
>Ga0307509_10001746_pt1 | contig 36174 bp, 39 predicted proteins | sample 10_EM_MG_FD_202245 | JGI IMG/M metagenome (GOLD analysis project Ga0307509, IMG submission 202245) | Populus trichocarpa ectomycorrhiza microbial communities from riparian zone in the Pacific Northwest, United States - 10_EM | ecosystem: Host-associated > Plants > Roots > Unclassified | place...
TTCCTGTACAAAATGCCGTTCCACCCCCCCCCCCGAAGCAAGGCGCAATTCCCCTTCTTCCCCATCATCCCCCCAGTTCACACAATCCCTCCCTCGAACATCAGCCCATCACACCCCCGCCAAGCTAGCTTGCTAGCCAGCTTCATCCGAAGGGATCGTAATTCCTGCCTCACGGCCGTCCGTATCCATTGCACGCTAGGCGAACCTTATAACACCCAGCATACATAAATAGCTACCGTACCATGCCCGAGTGGACCATATGTCGCCGTAGTATCATACTAGGCTGCGCGTTATCACACATTACATCATAGTTTAGCGGGCGGGCTACGGTAGCGGGTGGGCGGAACTGACTACTGTGCTGTGTGATACCATGATATCGCGCTCGAGCACTCGTACAGATTAGTTGGCTACAAGCATTGTATCGGACCCTTACCTCATCCTCGTAAGTGTCACTGTGTACTAGTAGTGCACGTACTTTGTCCGGGTTTTGAAAAGGACTGCTATTGCATGCTGCCATTAGTTGTCATGTGTATTTGTTTACACTTTTTTTTTTAAAAAAATAAATTTTTTTTACTTGGATCTTGGATCTTGGATGGAATGCGATGTAGTAGTGGTTTTCTTTCTTTACCAACCATTTTCCTGCCAGGGGGACTTGAGGTGGAGGAGAACGAGTATACTCTTACCGGCGGTACGGTACTTTGGAATTTCTTTTTCTTCCTTTTTTTCTCTTCTTCCTTCGCTTCCCTTCCATTTCCTTTCCCTTTCCCTTTCCCTTCCCTTCCTCTCTTCTTTCCCTTTCTTCTATTTCCATTCATGCTTCTTGAATGTGATGTGATTGCGTTCTTAGGGTGGCCGTAGTGGTGAGCCAAGTATTGGCGAATGATGATTGATGAAAAGTATTAGTCCCGGTTGAAGAGAATAAGGCACAGCGGAATTGTGTGATTGCTTGCTTGCTTGTTTGTCTGTTTAAAAATAATTACAATTGAACTGAACTGGATTGGCTTTTAAGAGGTGACAGGACAAAGGGAAGAGGGGAGAAAGAAAAGAAAGAGAAAGAAGAAGAAAAGGTTCCCACCGAGGGATGAAATTAAAGCCGGATAGGAATGATAGTAATATCAATAAGCAGAACACCAGAGAACCAAACAAAAACCGGCCCAGTTATGCAAACGATTTAGACAACACCTACTCCAAGAGAAGGGGGGAAAATGGAAGGACGGATGGGCGGAAGTTACAAGACAGTAAAAGGGCAAGGGAAATAAACAGCAAAAGCCGAGATAGCCACCGACGAGCATTGAAATTGAAAAAAAACAAAAAAACACAAAAACCCCCCATAAGAACAGAGAGCGGAGAGAGGATGAAGGGAGAGAGAATTACTGCCTCTCCTCCTCCATGCACCCCCTGACCCTCTCCGTGGTCAGGTTCTGCACGCTGGCTAGACTCCCGCTGACATCGATGGAGATGACGTCCATCTCGCTCTCGTCCGGCTCCTCCAACGCCGTGAACTGGCTGTGGACCATGTCATCCTTCATGTAATGGTTCTTCCGTGCCTTGACTCTCTTGAGCAGCAATTCCTCACTGGCACGGAGGTAGACGAATCGGACGATCACATCGTCAGCCTCACGACCGGCAATGCGAATGACGTCTCGGTAACGGCGTTTCAGACATGAGCAGGTGACGACGCATCCCTCCGCTCCGGATTCTAGCTCCTCGACGGCCTTGTTGCGGAGTGTTTCGAGCCAGTCCCAGCGGTCGTCATCGGTTAAGGGGACGCCATTGGCCATCTTTTCGACGTTGGAACGGGGGTGGAACTGTTTATATCGTTAGCTTATGGAACCCTTGTGTGGCAGAGAGAAGAGGGGGAATGCCCACGTCGTCGCCTTCAATGTATGGCAAGTTCAGGCGCTTTGCTAGAAAGTCTGCTACTGAGGACTTTCCACAACCGGCTGGGCCTGTTATGATCCAGATGTGCCGCAGTCGTGTCTCGTGCTTTGGTATTGATTGAACTTTCCCCATGGTATGGATCGCTGATGGGGTGGAGACATAGACTCCTGATTTCTCGCTGTAGGAGAGCATGATGGGCAGCTGTTCGGGGATTGGTATGTATGGTTGGGTAGGTATCTAACGTAAAGCCCTAAACGGTGGTAGATGTGCAGGAGGAGGAGGTAGGGTCCCTTATGAACAAAGAGGCAAAGTAAGAATGACACCCTAATGGCGTAATGGGTGGTAAAGCAAGCTGTTGTCGTGGGAGGAATATTCGGTATGGTATTACACGGTTTGATATGAGCAGAGCAGGTGGGTTAGCAGAAGCTTTAAATACTTGGTCTCGCTCTAGTCCTTGCCACACGCTAGGACCCTCCGAAAGGTTATTAAAAAAGTAAAAAGGAAAGCTCTACTACATTGGCATAAACTATTCTCCGGATAGCAAAGCTCTCCTTGAGAGTCACGCGGAAAAAGCAAACCCACATCCTTGGAAGAAAGGGGAAAAAGGAAAAAAAAAGGAGGGTTCTGAGAGGGCGAGAGAGATGATGATGTGATGTAAGGTATAACAGTTATAATATAAGGCAAAAACTAGGAACAATAACTTAACTCTCTCCAACACAAATAGAAATTGGGAGAGAAAAAAAGTAAAATAAAGACTATAAACCTGTGAAAGAGGAAATTGGTAGAAATAACCCCCAAATGCACAAAAGAAAGGAAAGGAAAAGAAACAAAAAAGAGAGGGAGGAATTGCAAACAAATGAGTGTAAACCCCAAACCCGCGAACCCATGTCCACCCAATCGAATAAACCATGCCCCGGCCCGTAACCACTCTCTCAGGTGGCTCCTCCTCCAATCTCATTCATTCACTGGATCACTGAATCAGCCAAGCAATCAATCAATCAATCAAGCTATCAAGCTATCAAGCCATCAACCATCCATGCGCTAAGCTGGTTGGCTTGTTGGTTGGTTGGTTGGTCGGTTGGCTCTTCCTTACTGCCGGCGGTCGTACCGAGCACAAGCTGGTACGGGTACTGTACCAGCGCTGCACAGGCAATTGTAGCTAAAGTGTATTGCAAAGCATGTACTGTAGAGTGTAGTGCGGTTCAACAGCATCTCCAGGAGCCCCCAAACCCCGCACCCCACCGGAGATACCTCTTTGCAGCCGCTGCAGAATTGAATTGAGAGAGAGAGCGTATGGAGACGGGCATTACTTGGGATCTGCCATAGTTGTACTAGTATAGTACCTTCGTGTCACGAGGCGAGAAATAAGGTCCGAAGTAGAATAATACCGCGCTCAAAAGGGGAACATGTGCTCAAGTAACTAGTCAAGAGTGCGGCGGAAAGTGAGGGGGGAATGGAAAGAGAGGGAGAGCGATGAGGGCTCATCCAGAAAGGCAGAGGGCAGCTGGCTGAGCTGGTTCGGTTTGGTTGGGCCGGGGCTAGTTGGCATTGACGGAAGGCGAAAGGGAATTGGGAGGGGGTGGTGGTGGTGGTGGTGGTGGTGGTGGTGAGCAGGGCAGAAAGTGTGGGATGGGATAGGGCACAAGGGTGTAGCGTGGGGTGGGGGCAGGGAAGGGAAGGTTCTGATGGCGCGGGAGGAAAGTTGGGGTTTGACTGGGGTTGAGCTGTTGCAAGAAAGGATTGGGGGGAATCATTTTCGAGAGGTATGCCGCGAGTAGCTATCATACCAGTCATGATCTATGCTAAGCTTGGTGAGGAGTTTGTACCTCAACAACACACCACAGGTAAATGGTCTGGATGTTGAAGTGTGGGTAGAGGTATAATATCATAGGCGCTCTGGTGCCCGCAGCAACCACCACTCCAGAGAGGGGCCCCGGGAAATGGTGGGGCGTTGGCCGCACCGGAGCCATGGACTCTCAGGGAGGGGGAATCATAAAAAATAAAAATAAAAAGAGAGACAGGGTCGAGGAGTGGTAATGGGAATACTGTACTGATGAGAAGAAAAAAGATCATCACAAAGCAAGGGAGATACAAAGTATACAAAATATGTTAAAGGATAAAAAAGGCACATAAGGGAGAAGGAGAAGGAACCCCCTCCCCGGGTAGGCTGATTGACGGAGATAATTGACTGGCCGTCTCCACGCTCAACTGTAGCCTCAATTTTCTATGATGTAAGTACCGTAGGGTAGATTTCCGCTCCACAGTCGGACCTTTCCCTGTGCCTTGACAATTTCCTTGGCTTAACGCCGGTCGTGTTGGCAAAGTTATTTCCTCTCCCTGGGTCACTCTATGGTCTCCCAAAGTAGAAGAGTTCGAACCCGAGACAAGCTGAGTCGCTGACACCAGACACCACAACGGCGCACGTCCTCCGACCCAAGGGTTGGTGGTGAAGGGGGGAAGGGGGGAAGGAGTGAAGGGGTGAAGGGGTGAAGGGTGAAGGATGGAATGGAGGAGGGCCTTGTGGTGGGAACCGTGGGATTGCCCCTCTGATCCCTGCTGGAGTGGGGGTCTTCCACCTCCGAGCACAGCATCACCTTTTAGTAATTGGAAGCAAGGTGAGTAGCCGATTTGAACATCAGACGAATTGAGTTGCGACCCAGTTTGGCAACTCGATGGCAGTTCTCTTACCGTTGGGGAAGGGAAGAAAAAGTAAGGGAGCCGTGACTTCCAAGTCTGAATCTTGCACCGGCGAAGCCCGACTCTGTGATGCTCACCGGAGAAAGACATGTTTTTCGAGACATAAACGGTGATGAATACGGACACGGGCACACAGAGCTCCATATTTGTGGACAAGGCGAAACAAAAAAACAAAAAAAACAAAAAAAAAACACCCCCAGTTCCACTACGGTAATTCGCCCGTAACTCCCCACCATCCCCATGGATCCTTTTTTTTCCCACCCCTCTCTTTCTATTGCTACCATATGCTCTCCCTTCTCTACCATGCCCACATCCTCTCACCGTCACCGCTCCTCACGCTCACGGCTCTCCAATTGGCGTTTCAGGATCTGTGTGCAATGGTACGGTAAGTTGTTCTCGCGTACCGGTACTATCGTTTTTATCCGCGTGTCTCCCGCCATGTCTCTGCGCCCGTCTGGGTATTTCTTAGCCTGGACACGGCTGTGTTGCAGGAAAGCTGGGGTGCATACATAAAGCACAACATTGTGTTCGTTTCTGACCCTCTTTTCCATGAGCAACTTACCCTCCTGGTTCATGTAATGGCTGCGGCAAGCGCATCCGAGCTACTGGCATGTATGAGTACTTTACAGCGGAGGAAATTAGAGGAAGGCACAGCGCAGTAGCGCCACGCTTCTTTTTTAGGGTCGCCCACGTCAACAACTTGAGGATAATAATAATGGACAGACGTACGTACATAAAGACTTCACTCAAACATTCTCGAGTTATGCACTAGGTGGAGAGAAGTACATACATCATACATGGTGCATTGAATAAACATACTCGAACGCCGTGCTGGAGTACCGGTATGTTGCTGTTGTGGTTGAAGTATTATGTGGGGTGGATGATAATGCGGGGAGTGGGGGGTTAGAACGAGAGCGATTTGGCGTACAGCTCTTACAGCGCTCCATATCCTTGGCGAAGAGTCCCCGCACGACTGCCCTATGAAAAAGTGAGACCCGAATTAACTAAAATGCTCATATACTCGTACTCGAGTACCAGCCTTATGTTGCTACCGGACTTCCTGCAGCAGTTGGCCTTCCGTATGCTCGGACAAGTCGAAAGCGTAATGCAGGTATCATATGTACTGTAATGTATGTAGGATGTAGGATATCGTGTGTGTGTACTCGAGTATTGCGGTCTGGGGCCCACTGCCCAGGGCAAAGCCGTGGAAGCCCGAAGAAGTGCAATTCCCATTGCTTTTTGTTATATCATATTACTTAGCTCTCTGAAGTTGGGCTTTTTTTTATCTCCTCTCTTTTTTTTCTCTTTCTTTTATTATTATTATCCTTCTCCGTCCTTGAAAAAAAGTACTGTATCGTATCATACTGGTACTTTAGATCTCCCATGGTTCCGTCAACCACTCGGGTGGGTGAGTTTTCGGTGGGCTGGACCCTGAGTAAATGACGTCAACCGGGGTAGTAGCAGGAAATCCATCAGACATCAACACATCAACGATCGGTGGCAGGGATGTGCGGGGTCTTGTCAGATAGTCGCCAGAAGCGATACTGTAGAGAGGGCGGATAACCGATGGAATTTCTGGATTACAGTGCCTGCAACAAGTTGGTCATGGTCCTGGGCTCGTTTAGTTGGTAGGGAAACATCTTATTTGTATGGAGTAATTTTCTTGGAAGCGTCACTCATTGAGTTATTATCATACTTTTTGGCCCTATTGCCTGGAAAGCATGAATTAATCGTTGTTATGAGGCATTCCTGTTTGGGTAATCTATTTACAGTTAAATCTTCCTGATCAGGGCAACCCAAGCGGGCAACCCACGACATCGCATCTACGCGTAGCCGTTCCGACTTGAAATCGTTTCTCGTGCGCAACAAACAGCAATCACTTCATCCATCAATTCTCGCTACCCGACACATACCGGTTTTTGTTTAACGACGCCGCCACTTTCTTCTCCCAAATTGATCATAGTTTGTGCCAGCAGAACTGAATTGCCCTCGCAATGTCGTACTTCTTCTCTACCCCGCTGGATATCGACATCCGGCTGGAGGACTTTGATGAAAAACGGCAGATGGTGGATGTGAAGCTCGACAAGAACAGACGGGAAAAATGTCCGCTTTATTCGGATGGAGAATCTGTCAAGGGGGCTGTCACCATTAGGCCAAAGGATGGAAAGCGTCTGGAGCATACGGGGATCAAGGTGCAATTCATTGGGACAATAGGTTGGCTGTCCTTCAATCGAATATGCGAAGCTTGTGTGTTTGCCTGGCAGCACAACAGAATTAGGCTGTCGAACGCTGTGATTGAAGTTGTGCTGAATATTGTGTGTGTGCTTTTCTTACATTTCAGAGATGTTCTACGATCGTGGAAACCACTACGAATTTCTTTCTCTTGGTCAGGAATTGGCTGCCCCCGGCGATCTCCAGCATCCGCAAACCTTCGAATTTGAGTTTAAGAATGTCGAAAAGCAGTATGAGTCGTATAACGGCATCAATGTCAAGCTTCGGTACTTCGTCAGGGTTACGGTTTCGCGGAGGATGGCCGATGTGATCCGTGAAAAGGACATATGGGTATACTCTTACCGCATGCCACCGGAGAGCAATAGTTCGATCAAGATGGATGTCGGCATCGAGGATTGTTTGCACATCGAGTTTGAGTACTCAAAGTCCAAATATCATCTCAAAGATGTCATCGTCGGACGGATTTATTTCCTTTTGGTACGGCTCAAGATCAAGCACATGGAACTATCAATTATTCGCCGAGAGACCACTGGAACCGCCCCCAATCAGTACAATGAAAGCGAGACCCTTGTCAGATTTGAGGTGGGTTTCCTGCACACCAAGGAGATAATTACTCGGCAACATCTAATTGATTTGTGTAGATTATGGACGGATCTCCCTCTCGAGGTACGTATTCAGTAATCCACTTATGCGACTCGTCACCTGCTGCTCAGGGCCCTTGCCCCAGACTTCTTCTCTGACCGCTTACGATATGAACAATAGGCGAGACCATTCCTATCCGCCTTTTCCTTGGCGGGTTCGATCTGACTCCCACATTTCGCGAAGTCAACAAAAAATACTCAACCCGTTACTACTTGAGTCTGGTATTGATTGATGAAGGTACATCTTTTTTTCTCTTCCTCTTTTCTCAGGATCATTGCTTGCCGGCCTATTATTCCCGTTTGTAAACATTTCGGTTTCACATACCGTATCCCCTTGGCCGTGGGGGGCTCGTTTGCCAATACCCGAACACGTGCCGAGATTTTGGTAGCTGGGATGGATGTGGCTGAGGGATGCAACTGACTAACTGGGTGGGACACAGATGCTAGACGCTACTTCAAGCAATCCGAGATTGTACTCTACCGTCAACTGGTATAAAAGGATCGATTGGCTGGAACGATGGATGGTCTATCGGGTTTGATTTTTAACTCAATAATTTTTTTGCAAAATTTTTTCCCTCCAGCGTAATATCATTTCCATACCAGGGGTACAGTCTGGGGGTGCGCAATTGAGCTGAAGAAACTCATATGCACTGCCATTAAAGTGCCAATTTTCTTGGGGCTTTCGGTTATGTACTTTATAATAAAGGGAGCAAATCATGATCATTGGATGACGGCAAACTTTTTTTAGTGATCTTTTTTTCTTTTTCTTTTTCTTTTTTTCTTTTTCCATACGTCTTTCCTTTTTCCCTCACAGCGTGAGAAAGGACAGGCCTCAGTGCATTAGTTTGGATCTTGATGCTTGAAGGTGATTCCACGCGACTTGATCCCTGTTACTGGGCGATCATAGCACATCACATGAAGCGAAAGAGGAGTGACTCGTTCCCAACGGTAGGGAAGGAGGAGAGAAGGAGAAGTGAGAAAAGGGGAAGAGAAAGAGAGAGCAAAAGGAAAGAAAAGGAAAGGGGAGAAAGGAAAAAGAAAAACCGGTACCATAGGCAGATTACTTACCTAGTTGACCTATCAAAGTACCGAAATTTGTTAGCTGAAAGAAGAAACAAACGCTTAAACCGGACCGGAAAAACCCAAACAAAGCCCCTCTTAAGCTTACAGCACCTCTCCTATATTCTCCAGCCAGCAGCGTACGACAAGTTGGATTTGCTGTACTCGAGCACAATACCCATCAACCTGTTGGCCTACCGAGTTGACTTGCATACATATCGTACACTGACCTCTCCAACCAACAACCTTATCTGCTCCTACGCCCTATTTCATATAGAAGACTCTCGATACGAGAGACAACATTTGTTTGGCTGCCCTGCGCGACCTTTACTTTCTCTCGTGATTAATGAGGGACTGAGTAGGGTGAGGGCTGGGAGATGAATTGAGTATGGGGAGCTAAGTATCATATTCACCAAACGGATGGACTGATAAGACGAACTAAACCAAACTGCGCCGACGATCAATAGTGGTTGAGTTCCCGAATACCGGTAAGCCGGTGCTGGGCGAGATGACCCCCAATTCCTTGAATTGTCACACTCACAGATCTGGTCGTCTTTTGTGATAAGGGTAGGGTGTGGCATTGTATCATATGGTAAGTAGTTTGCTTTTTCACCTATTGGAGGGCATTGTACAACGGGCAGGCTGGCGGAAGGGAGGGGAAGAGGGGAATGAATTAGGCTGAACGGATCAGGAGCCAGGGCCGAGCAGCCCCCGCTTCCCTGAGACACATAGGGACCCTGCATTTTGTTTGGGGGAGTTTTTTCTTCTTCACGTTATTACTCTATCGTGGTGCTTTATCCATCCTATGGTACAATCTGCGGAAGGGGGAACCGGCGGCCTGGCTGGCACAAAAAGTAAAAATGAAATCAGACGGCTCTGGTTTTTTGTTGGGTATGTGTGGTAGTTTGTGGTCTTCTCGTCTTCTGTCCTGAAATTATGGACCTTTCCTTTTTTTTCTTCCTTTCTTTTCCTAAGAGCGATTACCTGACGCGTTACTAGGTGAATCACACTCTTTCTCCGCAGAACTGGGCGTATCACGTCAGATGCCTCGGTATGGAGCTACATACCTTATGGGCCACGCTCTACAGACAGCAGTCTTGCTATATTGATTAGCAGTTGCATGCATAAATACTGGCGGGCTATGAAAAGCAACACGGGAGTGTTGTTGAGCAACACCCGTTCCCTCGTTGTGCCATCGTCTCACTTAGATTACATCTTGTCTTCTTTTTCTCCCCTCTGTTTACTTTTGCACTCACCCAGCACTCTAAGAAATCCCTGGCCTAGGTGGGAACTTATCGCCTAGGCTCACCTGTGGTACGTTCCGGTCTTGAAGAAGCTCACTTCTGCGGATGGGAGCGAGAGGGAAACAAGGGCGGCTTACAAGGACCTGCGGAGAAGCTCCGTATTGGTAGACGGTCCGTTGGGATCGCGTACCAGAGATATTGAAGGGAGCAGAGGGTATAAGGCGCAAAAAACTTATTGCGGGGTGGGCAATTGCTACTAGGAGAGACGAAGCCTTATTAAAAAAGAAGAAAGGTTTCTACAGAGCTAAACTGGGGGGGTGAGGTAGTTGGGAGCGAGAAGGCTAGAGTTGGGATGGGGGTTCCGCAGTATAAGGACAAGAAAAATTATTACGAGTGATGTCTCATGGTGTATATCCCGAGTGGCTCCTATGTCGCCGGGACAACCTGGACCCTGTACCGGGGGCAACTTTTTATTGGCAGGCGAGCATCTCTTTCCTAGCTGACTTCCGATAGCGAAGAGGGACTCTTAGTTACCGCCTCAGGGCCGGCTTACGGTTCAGATAAAGTTGGCACTGGAGGGCCAAAGGCTGTACGTTCCAAATATAGCTGGAGTGCGGCTAATTCATCTTAAAGTCTTTCCCTGTCTCTTTGCACTAGTCCCGATCTCAATGGCCTTGTTGAAAACCGATCTTGTCAGCATCTTTTATCATCTAAGCTTCGGGTATTCAGGAACCCTTATGGTGATTCATAGCGGACTCGGAAGGATGCAGAAGTTAGAAGAGCCGCGCTGACGTCCAAATTCAACTGCACAACACGGATCCCTTAACTGACACTGGCGCTCTGAATACCGATTTTTTTTAACGCAAATCCAACTGACGCAGCATCTAGGAAATTTAAGTATGATTGGTGGCTGGCGGGATGCGTAGGGCGAGCTCGGAGGAGTCCCTGGTAGGTATATGCGATCAGTGAGGGTCCGCCTTGACCATTTTCTTGCTATCTGCTCATCATATCAGCTGTCCCATTTTCTTATCGAAGGTATCCTGAAGTGGGCCGGGCCGGACCACATCTCAATCCAACTGGCGAACCGGGTGGCCAGTCCTGCTTCCAACACCCGAATGTACCTTAGATCGATCGGATTGGATACAGTGTTCAGCTGTTAGGAAGCATGCGCCATGGCATGTTCATGTGATATAGTCGTGGCTATGTGGAGATAAGGTCTATGCAGCGACCTTAGATTGTCCTCCGGTTCGTAGGTGGGAGGTTTCAGACGCACTGCTCTAATATCGTGTCATTTGTGATTTAGCGGATACTGCTTGAGTTGGGCCGCGCTCGAGAGCCTGTATCACAGGCTTGGACGTCACAACGTGTGAAACGTGTGGTTCAGATCGCCAGGCCAATTCCGTGATGGGTCGGTGGGGGGTGACGGAACCAGGATTCGAAGCGATTGCGGAGCATGTGGGACCTACCGAAACCGCGATCCCCTGCACATAAAACAGTACTCGAGTACTGAACTCGGAAGGATGGTCGGTTCCAGAGCAGAAAGGCGTCGTTTCTCAAGAATCCCCGAGGAGAAGTTCCCCTCAGGACCCAAACAGCCTTTTACCACATGGAGGGAGCGCCGGGTGTGTCAGGCTACTCGGGAGGTCGTCCACCGTATGCCAATTAGTTTAAACCATGCAGCCTCCCTACAATCTACCGAAGATGCACACATACCTTTTGCATGCCCCGCCCCTTGTGGCTTCCATGCGGTCATCTTTGAAGATCGGTGATTCTAGTTGCAAACGGTCACCTCTAAAACGAGAGGAGACCTATGGTATGGCCTAACTTCATACGGATTCCAGTTCTCAGCGAGTGAGAGCCTATGATATGACTACTCTTTCTCTCGGAGATGTCCGGTGTATTCGCTGTTGGTTGAGGATGATGACTATTCGGAAGGAAGGGATTAAAAGGGCCACCCTGGAGGTTGTCTGTATTTATAAAAGCGTTTTATATATACGTACGTAAAAATTATGCTTTGACCGGCTAAGGTATCGTAAGATCTCATGTGATTCGCCATCACTACCAGGCCTCTGATTTCCGGTTTCAGAGACGAAGGATCTTGGGCAGGATTAGTGCTCTCCTGGGACGGTATAGCCTGTGCCTTCTGGGCATATCAGATCTCATTCACTGGTATTTGCAATTCTCCTAACCTGTCAAACTAAGCCTATTATGAGTTGATGCGGTAATTTCCGCTGGTATTCTAATAGTGAGTTCTGAGAGATCTTCCGGTATGCGGATTGTTGATACACACTCGAAATGGATATCCCCCACGCTCGGAGATGTGGTATCTTGCTGGTTCCAGGATATGGGCATATGAGACAGGTGGCTTCTATCCTTGCATACTGAGTCGTGGGGTGGTGGAATCTGCATCGCCGTCAGTTTGTCACTCGAGTACGAGCACGGCGTACCACTCGAATGCGAAGCCCATATTTCGCATCGTGCATCTGCCAATGCAAGCTCCGAACTTGTGCGAAAGTCCTACTTAGCTATCTATGACGATATACTATCGTAGATGAGTTCTTGTCTCTGTACTCAATGGGGCGAATGATTTTCAGACCGAATTAGGGCTTCGCTGCTCTGCCTTACTTACCTATACCTCACCACGAGTTCTGCGGGGGAAAATGAACATCTACTCCTCCGCCTCCCTCGGGCAGCACTTCTCGTGGAGAAAATCCACCCTCCATGTCCGCCAAAAGCAAAAATTCACCTCAAACCCTTCAGCTCTTCATTTTCCCATTTTCTCCTGTTCTTACTCTTCCGCTATCGGCACTCTAGCCTACTCTGCCCAGGCGCTCCCCATTAATTGGGGAACCAAAGAAATAACATACTAGCCGCTCTTTTCTTTCTACTTTATTTTTTCTCCTTTTACACGATAACCCGGGTTAGCCATTCAGCTCTTGAGGCTGAATGCGGCAGGTATACAAGCATACTGGTACTCCACATGGCATCGTCGCCTGACACGGAACATTGTTAAGGAACATAGCTGCGCCGCGGTCTGTGCCCGGCTTGAGACTTGCTGAGGTATCATATCACTGCGTGTGGTTCTCTTTATCCTAGTTTTTCTTTTCTTTTTGAATGGACTAATATACCGTGCTACTGTAGCGCTCGTTCCGAGCCCGCACAGGGGGATGAACAAGCAAAAGTTGAGAGTGGGGGGGCTGGCGTCTGAGTTGCGGTTGGTACTAGTAGCGGGTATTTGGCAGTGGTTATGAGGAGTGTAGCGCACGCAGATACAGTAACTTAACCATCTAACAATAGCATGGCAACTTGCTCGCTGGGGGCTCCCAGGAGTTCACTTTGTTTTTAGTTTTCAATCTATGCACGGGGCACCTCGCGAGCGCCTTATGCACCCCCATGGTTCACTCGTATGACACCTTCCTCCCCTCGTCGTCATGGATTGTCACCCGCACATAGGTTACCGGGCTGCCGCCGATATCCGACCAGTCACCTTCCAGTGCGGTTGCTGCGGCTGCACTTAATGCTGACCGTAGCCTGGGTGTGCTGTGAGAGCTAGTGGATCGGCGGTCTTTTATGGGCTGGGTTTGCAGATACCGGTGTTTGCTTGATGCAGAGGGTGATCATGGCGTGGGGCTGTTCCGAGTCCGGGTTTTTGGATATGGGTCGCAGTGGGAGGAAAGCTTGTCCTTTGTGTGGTTGGTTGGTTCATCCTGGTTTTGCAGTGGGGGTTGTTGAGCAGGGGATGGGTGGGTGGGTGAGTGGGTGGGTGTCGTGTACTCGAGTATATTATCGCGAGCGTTTGGTTGCCCCGTGAAATTCTCGGAGTGGATATTTCTTTTGGGGCTTACGCGGGCTAGCCGGTCTGATACCGGTGGGATGTGGTAAGTATAATGAGTAGGTTTGTATAGGGCTTAACACGGCTTAAGAGTTGTGTGGAGAGGGGTCGTGTTATATCATGGTTGAAATCGAGTTATATATTACGGCAAACTCTGCCCTTCACATGGGACAGTAAGCGGGATGCTTATCATACAGTACTTGCGCCTTCCCGGCTGAGTCGTGCGTGGAATTTAGTAAATAAATAAATATGTGGAGTATCAAACTGGAGCGGTATCTCCCATAGCTAACTTATTTGAGGAATTTCTGGGGAGGGAGTAGCGGGTGAGAATGCATGATTATCAGGCCACTGCTGACTGGTGAAATATTAGGGTCGTGATTTAAAGGATCTGGGTGTACGAAGGGGGATTATTGTAGGGGAAGATCCTAGGATCCTATACATAGCAGGCAAATGTTAGAGTCACGGGTGGGGGTAATCGTCACCCCTGGTTTACCTTGTAGGCTTGCGATAATTTTCCGGGCCCGCGCCCCAACTCCCCCGAGGTGACTGCTTTCTCCATCCGGGGCTCTAGAGGGAAGGAAGGAGGGAAGGGGAACGGTAAATTCGGTATACGAGAGCGTTACCAACCTCCTGGCCTGACATTCTTGCCTTTATATCGCTGTCTGGTACATGCTCCGGTAAGGTGGGAGTTTGAGTTTGCCTTCAGCGCATGAGTGGTGTTTATAGTACCGTAGTTTCTATAGAGGGTGAGTTGGTGATGTTCTCCAGCTTTAGAGGGTGGTGGAAGTCAAATTCAAGCTTTCCTTCAAACATATAATAGTAATTTCAGCATTGGCGGGAAACGGGGATGAAGGGTGCCTTCCGGTGCCGAGGGGGTGGGGGTTTTTGGTGATGATATAACTGGCACCTTACTGTAGGAACGTGGTGGTGGTGGAAGAATGACTTAGTGTATTTCCTATCTATGACCGAAGGTATATAGAGATACATGACCGCCAAGAGCCAACAACCGGTTCTACTAACCCTAGTACTCAACCCCAACACATATGAGGATAGCTACCCGTACCTACTGCTACCCTAATATCTAACACTTACCACGATAGGGGATCTAGTCCAGCCAGAGCGGGAGGGAGGGAGGGAGATGTAAAGAGTCAATAGAGAGCTAACTTCGGGAAATGACCTACGGGGCGGGTACGAGGTTTGGTTAGTTTAGGCTTGAGAACGCTGAACATTCAGAAGGTAAGGTGCGGTGCTGAAGGGGTGAGGAGGGAATGACTTATTGTGGCTGAGTTCCCGGGGTAGGGTACCATGTTTCGAGCAAGAGATTTTATATGTATTCTTATAATACCCTTTTTAATTTTTTAGAAATAGATTAGATCTCGTACGCAGAGCACTTCTTATGATTTGGGATTAAACCACTGGTGATAAATATAGTACTCGAGCACACTATCGCTGTCACGGTGGAGAGAGAGTCGATCAGCATCCTACTCTATCACGGGAGGGGGGGGGGGACAATCTGAAAAATCACTTGACTTTACTCGTACAGAGACGCTTTTAACTCGCAACCGGGATCTTGTGACACATATTACGCAATGAAAAAGACAAACGTAGCAATCTAGAGGATCTATTTAGGTCAGATCTCGTGCACTTCCTTTCTTTCTTCCTTTCTTCCTTCCGCCCTATCTCCTACCCACCTACTACCCCCCAACAACAAGGAAGGATGCCCCGAAACGGCAAGCGGAATGGGCGGAAGAATGAAAGGGGAATCGGAAAGAGCGGAAGAAAGGGAACGGTCCTGAGTCAATGAATATCTCTCTCCCTGACTTTGGAATGGAAGGAAAAAAAAGATACGGGGGGAAGTCTCCTGGGGGAGAAAGAAGGAGAGATCCCCAGGCTATCTAGGGATGATTGGTATTATCAGGGCTAGAGGTTCGGGACTAGTTACGAACGGTGCAAATCACTTCCGAGATATCGGGCGGAACGAGGTATCATGGTGAGTGCTATGCTACGCCAATCGTGCTAGCTAGGGAGGTGGGTAATTCCCTTCCATCCTTCTTTCCAAGCTTGATACATACATTATCATCTGGATCATATCCGATCACGAGTTATGATTATGGAAAATCCCCGATGGGGAGTTCTTGTCACCCTTCTCTCTCCCGTTCTTCTCTCCCTCTCCCTCTCCCACTCTTTTTTCTTCTGGGACAATTCGGCCCTCGAGGAGAGCGGGGATTTCTTTCCTCTATGGAAGGTTATGTGAATGATTGACCAGTGGGATTTCACCGTTGATGGATTGGATTACTCGTGGGGCATCATGGATTACTGCTTGCTGGCCTGGGAGGCCATTGTCCCCATACGGTAATTAATGTAATCTATAGCACTCCCACCCCAGGAGGGGGGTATTCTTTTTTTTTGGGTGGCTCTTCGGCTGGGTTCCGATTATGTGGGGATTATACCGTATGCAGTATATAGTGCTAGCGCTGGCATATCCTGTCATGATATATCACTAGTCCTATATCCTCATTCACGCTGGGAGGGGTTTTCACCTCTTCCCTTCTCTCTGTCTCTCTCTCTATTTGCAGATTTCAACCTTTTTCGTGGCAGGGCACCGCAACCTCGCTGGTTTGGCCGGGTTGGCACGATACTCCGTGGCTGGATGTCCCCAATGCGCTGAATGGAAGAGCTTTTGGCGAGTATTGTCTGGTGTGCCTTACTGGTGCATAGACTGGACTGCTTAACCGGTATACCCCGCGGGATGGGTGCTATTTTGAGCCGTTTGGCGGGAACGGTGAGTACCATTCTTTATAAAGTTTTGTGCACTAGGAGGTAGTAGCTTGGTGTGTGTCCTGTGCTTGAGATTGTAGAGCTATTGTGTGCCTGGTGTGACTGGGTGGTGCAGCATTGTACCGTGCCGCTAGCATATATTACCCCGGGATGGGAGGGATGTAGAAGTGAGCGTGGTAACCTTCTCCCTATTGACTCGGCCGTCAACGGCGCTCCTGGAGAAAGGGGAGGGACATGGTATATCTCCAATTTCACTGCTTAACTACTCCGCTCATATCTCACCACTGCTAGAGAAGAATGGAAAGGCTAAATCTCTCACCGGTGATATGGATCTATCATCTAGTGAATATCTGGCTATCCTACTGGACTTTTACACCACTCACGGGGGGGGGGGTTTAGCGTGTACCGGAGGAGAAAGAGAGAGAGAGAGTCTTCTTCGGGCACACTCCCTGGCCGTGCACAGTATCTCCATTTAACTATCAATTACTCACACACGACAACGAAATTAGCTATGATACCAATAAGACCACGTACAAAGGGGGGAGGGGGCTTAGTTACGGGACCGAAATATGTTAGTTACGATATAGGTAGGGCCCAATGTACCATATGATAAGTGATGTTTGCATACCAAGCCAAGCAAATATTATGAGTTGGTGAGCGCAGAGGCCCTATGAGCCTGTCGACACAGATATTATAGAATATCCATTCCCAAGTTGAACGTCAGAGCATACACTCCCTTCCACGGCACACACATCCTCTCCTCTCCTCTCCTCCTCTCCTCTCCCACCCCAAGGCGATAGTATAATGAGGGCCCACAATTCCCAGACCAAAATAAACAAACAACCAAACAGTACTCATCACCGAATACGGAATCGTCAACACCCTTAGTACCTACATATAATCATCCAAATACAAGTACCCCCCCCCGCCACCTCCGTAGTTTTTCCGATGCAATAACTCTCTCATGCCATTCCCCACCTACTACCCGCAACCCCCCTTTGAACGCCAGAATCACATCGTAGCGCATCACAGCGGATCACTCTTAACCGACACTCACGACGCCGGGCTGGGATGCTATCAATCTGGCATTCAATACTACTATGATATTGTACATCCTCTCCTACTACCCCCTCACGCCATCTCCAGAGCTAGCACACGCCATATCCTGCTGAAGCTTGAATGATGAACTGGAAGTATGAGTCTTTTTAGGGCATCTCGTGCGACGGGGGGGTTAGTGGACTTCATGCTCTAGGAAGAGCAGGGAGGAGAGTATGTCTCGAGTGACGTGGTGTGATCTTGTCCACCCTCATTCAAAACCTAACCACTCTCACTACATCTTAACTTGCTAAGGTTTACAGTTTAAAAAAGATTGTATTTTGATGCAACAAAAGGAGCTGAAATTGTCGAATTGAAATAATGAAAACTACCATGACAAACCGTTTTGAAAGAAGGAAAAAAAATGAAAAAGAAAAGAAAAGAAAGGAGGCCACCCAACTCCATGCGTAATAATATCATGCAAATTTATTCCTCCTTATCGACCTAAATTCTTCTCTCTAATAAACACACATGAAACCACCGAGAAGAATGCTAATACTGTCCCTAGCAAGAATGCCTGTACGCGGTCAGTACCACGCTTGTGGAGAAAGTGAGGGAGAAAGTACCAAATGCAACGCGTTTTGATAAGCGGTCAGAACAAGTTCCGCAGTGGCTGGTGTGAGGGTGTTGATTGCGCTGAGGGACGAGCGGACTTTACGGATGATCTGTTACGCAAAACTTAGCATCGAGTGGAGAAATAGGAGCGGAGGGTTCATACCTCATCAGCATCAGCCCCATCAAGGACCCTGGTTAACTCCCTTCTCAAGCTTCCCTGCACAAGCATAGAACTAACGCTCACGCCTGTAACCTGACCGAGAGCTCTGAATAGATAACTAACAGCAGTGGCGACAGCCTGATCTTCGTGTCCCACCGCGGCAATCAACGCAACGAGAGTGCTCGTAACAGCCATCGAACTTCCGAACCCCATGCACACGATACCGGCGCAGATAATTGGCGTTGAGTTCCCCAGTATACCCGTCGCTAGAAACACTGGGACAGTGCCGGCGAAGAAGAGTGTGTATGCAAAGACAATTAGGTAGTAGTACTTTCCCGTCTTCTGCATTACGAGTCCGCCAAAGAGTGAGCCGGATACACCTCCCGCAATTGCGGGGACTAAGCGGAGACCAGCAGCGCCGGCGGTGAGGGAGGACACGGCTTGATAGTAGAGGGGTAGGTAGAATAGTACGGACATGTGCCCTGCGAAGCAGAAGAAGTTCGATAGGTAGACACTTAGAACAGTTCTTCCTTGAACAATGTGCAGTGGAGCGAATGGCTCCGTGGCAATCTTGACCTCGACAAGACCGAATAGAGCGAATAGGACTAGGGAAGTGCATAATGAGGCAATGACGTATGTATCCTTGATCGAGATATTTCCACCTCGGTCCAGGCCAAAGAGGAGGGTGAATACCGCGAGCACAAGGACACTAGCTCCCAGGAAGTCAACGCGCTTCAACTGAGCTTTGAAATTCGTTTCTTGGGGGTTGGCCGAGGAGGGGAGATGCAGCGCCACCGAGACGACTGAGATAGCAAGCATTGCGACGGGGAATTGACCCAAGAATGACCTTAATATCGTATCGTATTAGTCTGTATATTAGGAAACAAGATTTGGCACCGCGGTGTATTCTTACCATCTCCAGCCAACGCCGTCCGCCAGAATTCCACCTTTAATACCTATCAGCTTTGCTCAATCGTCACTCTACAGGGAGCAACCAACCTAAGGGCGCACCAATCGCAGCTCCACCAGCGAAAACGATATTCATAAGACCTTGAAAAGTTCCTCGAGACCTTAACGGTACTATATCATTCATTAATATAGAAACTATTGTTATCATACCACCTCCGCCGATACCTGCGAACGCCTACAGGAGCCACGAATGAGTATAGCCCACGGTACAACAAAACTCTAAGGTAACATACTCTCGCAGCAATCAACTCCCCCATAGACCTCGCAAGCCCACAGCACAAGCATCCGATTCCGAAAATGGCATAAGAAAACAATAACGCAGGTTTCCGACCGAAAATATCACTCAATTTCCCATACAACGGCTGAAAGCTCGTCGTCGTAAGTAAATATCTAGATCACCAAACGAACAGTCAGTGTACATTACTACCCGCCCCGAGTAATAAGAAATACACACGCAGTGGAAATCCAAGAAGTCTTATTCAACTCCTTCATATCGCTTCCGATAGCTCCATATGAACTCACAACAATAGTGTTGTCCATGGCTGCTAGGAAAACCTAGGACACACGGGCCGTTGGTTAGTCACAAAAGAAAAACATAAAGAGCCTGTGGTCTTCCTCGGGAACGAGCGAAAAAAGCAAAACAAACCCCGATTGCCATGGCAGGAAGTATGAGCCTTAAATTCACGCCAGGGATCTTTGGACCGTCCGGTGCGGTTGACGCCGCCGCAGAATCTTTGATCCGTGCTTCCTCGTCTGTTGGAGGGGCATGTTTGTTGATGTGAGTTGCCGGCTGCTCAGTGAGCAAAGGGGTTCTTTCGTCATTGGGCATTTTTAAAGAGACCGAAGGGGAGAGGGAGAGAAGGAGAAAGGAAGGAGGCAGAGGGTCGGGGGGGAGGTGAGAGAAGAGAAAAGTAGAGAGAAGCGGAGCAGGGAGGAAGGAAAGGCAAGGGAATAAAGGGCAGATTTGGAAGGCCTACAGTGTCATTCGGGGCGGTGGAAGCTTTATAGAAAACATGCCAGAGTGGTGGGAACCCGTCGGACGGTGGCAGACAATAGGCTCACTAAACACCCATCTCTATTGTATCCCTTTAGGCTACGATCACAGCACACACAGCCCCAGAAGAAGAACAAGAACCAGTTGGCAGTAATACCGGTACCAGCAGCGGGTGGGTTCTATTGACAATCTCATGTGGTGGTGGTGGTGGTGGGGTCACACCCAAATTCTCCCAGTTTACTGGTGGAGTTAAGGTGCGGTAAGGGCAAGCAGAAACGGCCGTTAATCCATTGACCCATCGCCAAAGCGTCGGAAAAGCCATCTCATACTCATACATTACATTTTCCCGTTTACGGGCAGTCCGCCGTCCGGAAAGAGGGAGGAAGAAGAGGAAAAAGAAAGAGGGGGGATTTTAGTGCGTGCATCTGCACAATGTGCTGTACAGTTAGTACCTCACAATACTCCTTCTGTGCAAACGTCGTGGGGAAGGGAATAGGCGAGGTGGGCCTATTCCGTTTTTTGATGATTTGAGGCGGCGATGGATTGGATGAGAGTTATCTTCGCCGCGGTGGCATCCTGTCCGTGGAGCACTCGTACAGTTCCATGCATACACACTCGAGCACAGTACTCGAGTACTGTACTCGGGTACAAGGGTAAGTCGGGCGCGGTGCCACAAAAAGTCTTGGTTTATTGCCTGTTCTGGGTGTCGCCCGACTTTTTTCCACCATACAAAAAAAGCCACAAAACGGGGTTGTATGGACAAAAACACTAGTTACTTTATATGGGTGTCGCCCGACTTATGGTACCCCCCCGAGTACATACATACATACATACTCGAGTACATACAGTACTCGTAATGTCCTGACGTTTGTGAACACAACTGCTATTGCATACCGCCAAAATTCAGCTTTTTTGCCCTGATCTTGGCACCATGCAATAGCAGTTGTGTTCACAAACGTCAGGACATTACGAGTATAATACATACATACGGACGTACAGATATACTCGAGCACAGGCACACATAAAGTCGACCAATCCTCTGAGAAAAAAAAGTGGGTGATGGCACCCAACCATCTGGATAACTCGCTACTCAAGCACCGACCAATCCGAATAAAGACCCTGTTGTCCGGAGACGAAGTGAAGTGACAACAAATCGGTACACCAAGTCCATGATTCGACGAGCATCCCGCCCTTGCATGGCCACATAAGTGGGTGCCAGTAAGTACTCGTACTATACATAGTAAAGTATCATAAGCCCAAGAGGTGAATGTCGGTATGCCACGGGATCGCCTCTGCCCGACCTTTTGAGTTCACTTCATCTCGCCCTCTCAGCTATCGCACTCGTGCCGGGGTGAAGGAGGGACTAATCTAAGACGCAGTCGTATCGGTCAAACTGCCATAGATACGACTTCTGGAAACTGAACTCCTGCTCTTCCGCGATCGATCGGCCTTCCCGCCTATCGAGGGCGGCCATCCATCCATCCGTCCCTTCACCCATTGGGGATGTTTAAGGACTGATCCTAGTATCTAAGTACAAACGGGAACCAGAATTGAAATCTGAAAGAGAAAAAAATGAAAATAAAGAAAGAAAGAGAGGGAGAGAGAAGAAGAAAAGGTGCTGCCACTGCAACAAAGGTATAGCGTGCCGTAGTGCTCATTGAAGCAATAAAAAGTATCCATATCATACACCAAGCTTTAGGGAACCCCAGATAATGCCAACATCAACGCGGGGATCTACATACAAGTCAGAAAGCTCGGACTTGGGGATCATCAAATAAGCTGGTCCCTATTGCACCACGTTGGACGGATGATAACTCCGCTTCTTATAAAGCAGCGTGTAAGCCTCCATGCCATTTCACTCCCTAAAACCTCCGTTAGAGAGTGCTTAAAAAGTTGGGCAATCCCTCCGTCAGCCACTCCTCGTGGCGAACCATTGATCCGTTCTTTTCTCGCACCCGAGCGCGATTAGTCCAGGTTGCCGGATGAAACGACAGTGCCGTGGGTCTTCTGGTGGCGTTTCATTTGATCTAAAGAGCTGAATGTTAGCAATCTGAGACTTACAAGGTTCTCGCCAATTCGACCCATTCGACGAGTACCAAAGGGGATCTCGCGGAAATGTACCAAGCCTGTGGAAGGATCTATCGCAACCGAGGAAGCCGCATCGATGTTGCCCGACTGGATTGTGCGCTATTAGATGACGGTAATTGTTAATATCTAACTTTCCATGTCCTATATCTGCGCCACCACCCGCGACATCCCCAGTCGGAGGGGGGAGAACTTACTCTTGCGGTGCTTGGAGAGATTACTACTTTCCGAGAATCGTTTGCCGCATCCAGGGAAATCACACCGCAGCGGTCGCTCTCCAGTGTGGACCCTCTTGTGCATCGTCATAGCTGACCCTTGAGCAAATTCCTTGCCACAAACCTATCCCTCAAAAGTTAATATTACCATCCTCTTCCAAAGAGCCTTAGGAGCTCTAGAGGAGCGGAATAGGTAGTACATCGCATTTATAGGGTTTCTCCCCAGTATGGGTACGAATGTGCTGCTGTAAAGCTTGAGGTGCGGAGAATTCTTTCTGGCAAAACGGACAAGTACAGCTTTTGTCTAACGTAAAACAAGACTGTTAGAATAAGGATACTAAGGTGCTTCAAGGCATTATTCTTACAGCCGGTATGTGTCTGAATGTGTCTTTCCACCTTCCCCTTCTGACTAAAAGGCTTATCCCTCCGATTGCATCCTTCCCAGAGGCAAAAGTATCCCGTCTTTTTTCTCAGTGCCGCGATGTGGCAATCCTTTGCGTGCTGTTGCAGTTTTATGGCATTGTTAAATGTCTTCCCACAAAGGTGAGAATCCCCATCGGCGCCCGCTTCCAACCACTCACAAACTCTAGCCTCTGACGGAGAAGCCTCAGCCTCAGTGTCGGGGGAAGGAATGTCATGGGGTGTTATAAAGTGCTCGGTGTGAAGGTGTTCTTCCAAATCACCAATTCCATGAGCTTCGGTGTTGCATGAGCCCCACAAACACTGCTCTGTTGGCTCCTCCAGGTGAGTTCGTAGATGTGACTGAAGATCTGCATCATTCTGGAAAACGGCGTTGCAGCCCTTCCACAGACAGACCGTTTGATACACATGAGGCATATGCAGGTCCTTAACATGATCTAACAATACTTGACGGTCCTGAACCTCTTGACCACAGCCTGACCACTGACATACTAGCTCAGCATCATAATTAATGTGACTACTATTGATATGATTCACCAGAGAATTATTATCCATGAATCTCATGTCGCAACCATCATTCCAAAGACAGCTGAGCTGATGGGCGGCACACCCGTCGAACGTAGCATCCGTTGCTGCGTGATGTTTTGGATACGGATTATAGTTTGGGGTTGGTATTGGCATGGAAACTCTTCGACGTTTTGAGGGGGCAGAATAGTGCTCATAGTTATTTTCGTAATCCGGATTAGAATTTTCAAAGAAGGCACTCGATGAGCGTGAAGAAGCCGAGAGAGTATAAGGAAGCTGTCGAGAGTGAGACTGAACGTCCAGATTTAGAAGGGTTGGCTCTACATTTGAGTACGGTGCATGTGACCGACGCGCAGACGGTGACCATCCGACAGAGTTATCAGTTTGAGCACTGACAAACGCGGAAACCTGAGGAGTCCCAAGGACCGAGTGACGGTAATCATTAACTGGACAGTTGGATTGGCATGAAGCGTGGCATCTGGCTTCTCCACACCCCTTCTCCTGACAAGAGTCTTCATGGCGATAGCCCCCCATGCAAGAATTCTCCGAACACCTCTGGTCCTCAGAACAGTCATCTTTCTGGCATATAATAGTCTCATGGCAGACATCTGCATCCGGACACGATGTACTGTGGCAGTCTCGATCTGAACCCGACCCCTCAATACATTCCTTCTCGTCACAGATCTCCACCTCGATCAAACACCCGTCGCTGCATTCTCCGCAATCGTCATACTCGCAATCGTTTGTGCAGTCGCCTTGGTCGCAACCGGTGGAGCAATCATTGGTGCACAGAGGTTCGACGCGAGGCTGTATCGGTAGAGAAACCGGAATAGTAGTTGCCAGGCCAGTGTTTGGCCCCTCGGTAATTTTCAAGGAACACATAGAGCCATCATAGGGAACATTAGCTAGAGAGGTGCTAAAGAGAGAGCCAATAATGTCTAGAGACGGATCGCATATTGGTAGGTTCTTGTGTTGGTCGTTCTGATACTGCTCGCTCCTGTCCTGCCCAGGCTGGTGATGGTCGAACAAAAGATGTTCATGAGGGACGGGCGAAATCATGATAAACCTCGCTCTCTTCCGACGAGTGCCGGCTGTTTGGAGTGGGGTGCGGGAGTCGGGGTGATAAGCGGTGTGGATACCGGCGAAAAGTGAGGGAGGGGGAGGTCGGTGGTCAAGGGAGAGTGGGCGCTGTGTGGAAATGCTGGTGCGGGAATCATACTGAGCCGGCATTATGGCGGCAGATACGGGCACAGCGAATTCCTTCTCTCTTTCTCTCTCTCTCTCTCTCTATCTCTCAGTCTCTCTTTTTTTTTTTTTTTTGTTAGGGGTGGGGGAGGAGGGTGAGGGAGGGATTACAACAGAACTGTCCACCAAGGTTCTTACGGCACTGTGTGCAGCACGGGCAGTGGTCAGAACGATGCGTAGCCCTGAGAACGGACAGTACCGGTATTGACAAGGCTGTCACACTGTCACACGTTTTTTTTGTCGCACGAGCATAAAGGCTTGTCACGCTTCAGATATTCGTGGTGATACGGTACCGGTGGTGCTGGGTGGGGTCTTGCCAATGTTATTGTGGGTCCTGTTTGGTAGCTGTAACCGCCGGTACTGCACACACTGTATCACGGCTTATGCAGCGCATATCATACATGGTAGACTTATTGTCGTTATCAGATCAAGTTGATCGAGCCATTGTGCTAGGCGAGAGGCATTGACCCCACAGTTAAGTCATAGAAAAAACATTGCGGTATTAGACTATGCTTCCACCCATATCACATCGCTGTACGAGCAGAACGAAAGCCGAAAAATGTGCTGTAAATAGCCCCCCGCTTGCTCAGATGCAACATCCACCCTAGATGCTCAAATGCACAAGTTATAGGCATAAAGAACCCGAACATAGGGATGAGGAATTTGTATGGCAAATTGTCTGTGCGTGTCTGACCGCCCATACAAAATTCGGACTCAAATGTTCGGTTTCTATATGCCTGTAACTTGTATGATAATACACAGGCAGTGTTCGTACGCCGGCGTAGGCCTGTCGACCTAGAGTGATTGGAAACGCTTTGCTCCTTTTGTAGTCGGTCTAAGACCTCTAGAGTCCAGCCCAATAACACCTAGCTTCTGGCAATGTGGAGATCTGGTGGGAAGCCTTCTTTGTATTTCAGGCCAAGAGACATCTGCTAACCCCGCCTCCATTCCGCCCCGCCCTCCAGGGATGCCCCGTTGTCGCCAGACGCAGAGGTGAGGGTACGAGTACTCGAGTAGTGGAAGCGGAGATCTGGTTTGGTGGTTATCTGTTATCAGATCTTCAGATCGGGCCTTTCAGAAGAGTTGCACAGATGATATCATAATAATATGTTAAAGGTGCTAGATTACAGATGAATGCGGAAAATGAATGACCACGCGATGATTGAAAATTCAAATACTATAAATTAATTGGTAAATAGGCTTGCACCAACTTATTAACAGTATTCAATCACAGTTCTTGAATCTTCTTTATATATGGGATCATACGGTACTTACAGCCTCCTTCCTTTGAGGCTCAAAATCTATGGTCCGGTAGCCTCGGTAAGCGAGGGAGAGGATGTGCGTTGATCGTACGTCGTCTCTGTGCGTGTTGCACACCTTGAATGGACAGGTCAAAAACAGTCCTCGCACTCCTCCGTGCTGAAACATGCACGCAACCCCGCTCGAATCAGGCGTAGGAACAATACCGTACCCTTGGATCACCCACCTCATGACGGTGCCAAGGACCAGTGAAAATCCTCGTAAACAAACCTTCCTTTTCCCATCCCACCTTTCTATCAAACCCACCGTGCATCATCCCTCCCCCTCTCTTCGAATCTTTACTGATCCATCAATCAGCCGATCGAAACATAGCAACAATGGCCATGTCCTTCGGCCAGCTCCTAGCTCGCAACATCCTCACCTTGACCAGGTCTAATCCCCTTCCCCTCTGCCGTATTCATGCCATCAACCGCTTCATCGACAACCCCTTGAAGACAGCAGCAATTGGCATCCGCCTCCAGTCTACTAAGGCCTCGTCTAAAGCTAAGACTACTACTGCGGGTGCAAAGAGAACCGCAAAGAAGCCTGCCGCCGCCGGAAAACCCGCCGCTAGGGCCACTCCAAGGGCAGGAAGGACTGCTACCAAAGCGAAATCCGCTGCAGCTAAGAAGAAGAAGCCGGTTGCCAAGAAACCAGCTGCCAAAAAGAAACCCGCCGCAAAGAAGAAACCCGTCGCAAAGAAGAAGAAGGTTAAGGATCTCACTCCTAAACAATTGGAACGCCAGAAAAAGCTTTCCCTCAGGGAACGCGTTCTCGAGGCCCCTAAGATCCCAACAACCAACCCATATTCTACCTTTATAGCTCTTGGAGGCGGCCCCATAGGCACGGAGTCAGCCGAAAAGTGGAAGGCACTTACTCCCGAGCAACAGCAGGTATGTTTGTTTATTCCGTGGATCCTTTATATAATATGATATGCTTTTTATATAACCCCACTACATGTCCCCCAGTGTATGTCGGATCGGTCACGAATTGGCTGACAGTGATATGTAGGAATATGCTGAAAAGGCCAGAGATCTTCGCAAGGCCGGTGTCCGTCATCATGAGCAATGGGTCAAGAGCCAAAATCCCCAGGAGGTTTACAAGGCCAATAGGGCCCGCAAACATCTCAAACGCTTGGGTGGTAAAGTCGCTGTTCTCAGGGACCCCAGAATACCTAAGAGGCCCCTCCCCGTCACTGCCGCATTCTTGAGGGACCAGTGGCGCGCTGGCACATTCAACAATCCAGACGGGACCAAGATGGATGTTGTCGCGGCTGTGCGACTCTCTCGTGATCTATACCACAAACTTTCTGCTGCCGAAAAGAAGGTATCTATCTCATGCCCCTTAACAGCAGTTTTGACACAGCGAAGGGCCAGATTGGACATAATATCTAATGTGATTTATTTACTTCCGTGTTCTAGGCCTACGAAGACCAGTTTGCGGCGGATAGAGTCATCTACAAAAAGGTGATGGATGAATTGATCGGGGATCTCAAAAAGCTTTGACCGATCAGATTGAATAACATAAGAGGCTTGGACTGGGTGCACATACCGAGACTTGCTTTTTTTTGTTCCTTCTTTTTTTCGTTCATGTTGCTTCTCGTTACGATCATGTCGTAGCCCTGGTCATCACTGTAGTATGATAGTTTGCTGTTGCTGCTGTAGTGGCGGTGGTATTTCATGGTGGCTGCCAGAAGGCTTTTTCTTCCTTTTTCCTTTTTCCTGACGTTTTTTTACTTTGATTCGGGAGAAAGTAAGTCAACTGAAATAGGACCAACCAGCCTTAGGTTTAGCGTCAATAACAAAACACTCTTTTTCTTCCTCTCCTTTCGTTCATTTTTTCATTGTACAATGACGGTGAATCATAGTACTATACTAGTAGCACTCGGGGGGTCATCAAAGACCAGAAAACAACCCTTGGGATCAGAGAGGAGCGTATGGGATCAGTAGAGATAGTTTCTCGGTTCTAAATGACCCCCCGAGTGCAAGCACGAGTACAAGAGCGATAGCTAACCCCTGCTTCACATTGAATTACCGAGTATAACCCGTTCTCTATCAAACTTTTCGTAACTTGAAACCATCGCACCATAGCATGTTGAGTATTAGTAATCAGAAACCTCTGCTCATCCACAAAACCCACGAATAAAACCTATCAACCACCAACGATACCATAATCGCGGCAACGGCGCGGTACGACTTACCGGCCATCTTCAAGAAATATGCATCCAAAGCGTCCCACAAAAGCACATCCTCTGCATCGACCCAAACCACTGGCTTGGACTCTTGTTGGGAATGATATCCTCAACAACAGCACAGCACCGAGTACACCTTCTCAACCTAATCTTCCCTCCCCCTGCCCCGCCGCTATCATCATCTTTCGGCAGAACCACCTTCCGAATAGCATCAATCCGATTCCTCCTACGATACTCGCAGCTAGCGATATCATCATGGAAGCCAAGCCAGGTGACGTCGTGCCAGAACAACTTTGCAATGTCTAGATCGTTCCGCAGGTTCGGTAGCGTGGTATTTAATAGGCGCTCCACCGCGACGCGGAATATGGGGGGTATCTCGTTATTCACAAAGAGCAGCTTCTCGGCTTGCGCACGCTCCGCTTCGGGGATGTTGTGGTAGGCTGCGCGGATGGTGCCGTCAATGTCTGTCATTATCCGCTCAAACTGTGAGATCTTGACGGCGCAGGATTCTATGGGCACTTTCAAACTGCGAAAGGTGGCCTTAGTCTCCTCGTCCGTGGCGGTGGAGAGGGTGGAGGAGAGGTGTTTGCCTGCTGTTGTTTCCAGGCCGCGAAGGCTGCGGCAGTTGTACCTTAGGAGCGCACGTGGTGCGCTGGAGAGTGCAAGGAAGAGCGCAGGAGAGTTGCCGGATATTACCTTTTGCCGAACGTAGGCGAGGTCAGAGGTGTGATTTTTTGTCGCTTTGGACAGGTCGAAGAGGTCGCTAATTGTTAAAGACATTATGTCCATTAGCCAGCGGACGAGGCCCAACAGGGTCTGGAGCGCCTCGGGACGGAGATCGAAATCGCTGGATGTGCTTCCACTGCCGCTCGCAGCACTGACGTCTCGGCCTTGGCCCTGTCGTTGCGGATTGTTGAACGTCAGGGCGAACGCCACAGACGCTACGCGCAAGTGTAACGTTGCCCATGCGAGTTTTCCGGAGAGCCTCTTGTTAACCCTCTCCCCGCGAAAGTCGAGGGCGTTTTGCAAGCTCAGGCAGCGTTGGAGGAGCGGATTTCTGAAGAGCCGTTCGTTTGGTGACTCCGTTGCGAAATCCATTTTCAGGTTCAGTGCTCGATGGGCTTCCGAGAGGAAGGTGTTGTTGAAGGTTGGGTTGCGGTACTTCTGCGCTACCAGTAAGAGGTCGTCGTTGTTTATGAGGTTATTACAGGAGTAGGCGTGTTGGTGGGCTAGTGCTACACAGGCGATTTCGAGGTTGTCTAATACGAGGGGTTAATTGGGGTAATGATTAGATGGGGAAAAATCGATGGGGGGAGAGAAAGGTGGTGGTTCTACCATTCTGTTCCATTGGCCCGTTTATGTACTCCATTATTATAAGGCTTATGTCGTTGTCGGGACCCAGGCGTATAGCCACGGCGTTGTTGGGAGATAACGCTAGGTTGATGCATGGTTCTCCAGGGGGAAATGCAAACCCAGCCTGCATCATATTCATGACTACATTTTTGTTCGTACTCTGGTCTCGCAGTTGAATGAGGCTGTATCTACAACCAATTAGTTAGCGCCTGCAGTATTCCCTAGCTGGGGAGAATGATACATACCTATCCCTCAGCTCCAAAGACCCATCACTAAACGCCAACGCAATTACGGTCCCAGAAGTAACCTGCGAGACCCCAATAATACACTTATCCATAACCACATCATCCATCCTATACAACTCCAACTATCCCAATCAACCAACCAACCGTCGATTAGCCTCGCACATCCAATTCTCCCACTTTTTTTCCACAGAAGGGCAGACAAACCTCCGAAATAGTTGGCGAAGAAACACTAGTCCTGCGAACCCCCATCTGGTCGAAACTGGGATGCAGCGTACATGGTGTCTCCTTGAGGCTCCACCGACAAATAACGCTAAAAGCTTCCCCATCGGCCTTCTTGTTCGTGAAGACGGCCAATACACCGGGGGCAGTTTGTATGTCCGGCGGTGCGGGAGTCGGCGCTAGCGTCTCCAGATGCGTCAGTTGCGCGCGGGATACATCGTGCGTGCTGGAGTCCGCGGGACAAGCGCAGTCCTCAATATTGAGGCGCTTGATTATCAGGGTGGGCGGGTTGGGGAGCACCGTGTGCGGCTGGTTCGGCTGGTTCAGTTGCGGCCAGTTTATCACGATGCGGTAGACACGGAGTTGTTTTGAGAGGGTATATGCTGCTAGGACTGCAGCGTGGTCTGGTCTGGTCAGCACAGCCGCAAGAGACAATTGGCTCTTCGAGGGCCCACCTTTACTGCAAGAGATGGAAGCATGAGAGAATAAGTCATCCAAACTCGCGAGTCCCTCCAATTCCGCCGTGACCTCTTGATACCTGCCCTGTCCATCCTGATACCACATCTTGACCGTACCCCCCCTCGTAATCCCGATCGCCGCCACCTTGTTCAGAATCGGATGGAAGGGTCCAAATGGCTTATAGCTCAGTGCCTGGTACCGAAAGTTCCTATCCTCCTGCCTAGCCGCTGGCCTATACAACGCATACGGCTTCTCAAGTGGCAGCCACCAGAAGCCCACGAGTGCGCTCAAGTCGTCATCTTGGTCGAGTATCTGGCTCCTAGTCGCCGTCAGGTGATTTACCGCCAGGAAAACTGTGTAAAAGCTAACCCGGCCCAGCACATCTACAACCGCCAGCTCTGCCCCAGAATTCCACGTCACGTGCACCAGCCGCTGATTCTCGTGGTAGCGGCTCACGTTCGCGATCGGATATGCGTCGCTCAGCACCCACCGCCCATCCTCCGGATTGCAGGCTAGGTGCCGCGTCTCCACGCCTGTGCCCGCGCTGTTGATTATGGCGATGGAACCCACCTTGGACCAGGCGATTTTGGAGTTGCACCCGCTTAGTCGGAGTTCGTCGAGGCGGGCGTCGACGCGTCGGCGAGAGGAGAGGCGTGGGATGGTTTCGTCTTGGAAGAGGTCGTCAACCCCGAAGCCATTCTCCATCTGTTGGCTAGTTGGTGGGGTTTCTAGGGTAGAAGGTAAAGTTCAGTTAAACTAAGGTGGGTGAGGTCGGAATAGTTGACGAGTGAGCCTCAGTGAGACTCTGGCTTGAGTTAGCCTTGGCGCTATCGTTGTATGATACTCGGGTATCATACGATACTCGAGTACGAGTACTTCGGGTTGCCAAGCCGCCACTAGATTTGGTCTAAATTAGATATGCGCACAAGATTCGTAATTATATAATCTTAACTGTACGAGTACTCGTACAGGCTACACCAGCTAGTATCGGTATAGAGCCTTTTAATATCCAATCTACGGCCATTCACAGGTAAGTTATCGCTCTTTCCCGTCTCTATGACCGGGGGAAACAAGTCCCTTAAGCATACAAAGCATGACACCCGGGGAGGAGAGTAGAACGAGAAAACCCGGGAGTTCTACTAGGGGAAACTGTAATAGGGAAAAGGAGGAATGGGAATTCTCCTAACGTCTACTGTGTCGATTTTCTGAGGGAGATTGATTGATTTGTTGATCCCCTCAGACGTATTCACGCCCAATAAATATCTCCTACTAACCACACGTACTAGCTCTAGGATTACTATAGAACCAACCCGCAGACGGTGGCGAACGTCTTCATCAATGACTGCGAGTTCACCTGCGCGTCCCGATAGCATGTCCAGAAGCCACCGTATTATCTACTCACCACTCAACCGCCATGTACCAAAACCGCACCAACACAAAATAATGCACAGATCACTACAGCAAGATACCACTACTATAAACACTCAGGCTATGTCCAAGAATCAACAATACCCTTACCACGAGACTGCTGCGAAACCTCATCCCCTCCCTTCCCCCCCCACCACCACACCATCACACCCCCCTGTCCATTCATCTATCCACCTATCGGGGAGAAAAGCAAGAAGAAAAGAGAGGAAAATATAAACCGCTCGCATACGATGCCCTCTAGTTATGATAATCTACAGCCTTTTACTATATAATAAAACACACGGTGCGGTCTCCAATGCGATGTAATGCAATGCAATTAATCAGTTCACCTAAGACTCCCCCGGCACCTTCTCCACGGTTCTAATCCCCCTATGCTCCTTGAGCCACGCCTCATACCTCGTGATAGTGTCTAGAGCCGTCGTCACTCGCATTCCGACTCTAGCGTCCAGTTCGAAGGCCCCATAGTTTGCGGCTTTGTCCAGCAAGACTCTCATCTCCGTTAGCATTTCCAGCGTGTGCTCCTTAGTTGCTTTCCAGATTCCAACTGCGCGTTCGTAGTACGCCGCGGGCACTGCTTTGTGTTAGTCACTCGTGGGGAGTATTGTGGGTCTTGAGGGGGAGGCACTCATGTAGTCGTTGACTAAAGCTCCCCGAAACTGGGCTCTGTCAACCTCCTCGATCTTTTCCAGATATTCTCTTGCTTTTTCCCACTGCCCGGCATTCCTCATGACCGCACTAAGCAAGAGCCAGCGAATAGCTTGCTCATCGATGGCCTCGTTTTCCATTTCCTCATCCCCCCGGTATTGCAATGCCTGAAGGGACTTCTGGAAATTCTCCTGGTCCATTCGTCTGTACCCATTCCAGAAGAACATCATCTCCTCAACGGGGCTGACACCGACAGCCTCAGCAAGCCTAATACCCCTCTCCTTAGACCTAGCAACCCATTTCTTGATCTTCTTATCGGCAAAGACCTCCACCGGAAGACCCTGGGCCATAAATCGCTTCTTGCCCATGAAAGATGGTATCCTCTCGAACAAACCCTCTGCCTTTTTGGCCCAGCCCTCCTAACCCTCAGTCAGTAGAATATTCAAATGTATATTTCTGGTATGCATACCGCTTTTTCAGCATCAGAAGTCTTAGTTTGCCTATACAATTCAATGTAGCAGACAGCCGCAAAACTTGCAAGCGAGTTAGCATCCGCTCCAAACCCATAGCAGATGTGCGAATACTTACTAATTATAAAGCGCGTGACTCCAATTATTTAGCGTCGTGAGCTAACAACATCAGCCGAAATCACAAGGCATCACTCGTGGGGGGGAACCTTGATGAAGCCGTCCGCAACATCTTCATAGCGGTGTAGGAACATCTGATTCAAAGATTTCTCAAATAGTATCAATGCTTCAACCTGCCTTCATAAAATAAGCCTGATGCCTTGGTTCAAGGGAATGCACGGCGAGTACTTCATCTGAGTGGCAACCGAAACGGATAGCATTGTTATAGCACCATCTAGATTGCCTTTGACGGCCTCTATCCTCGCCTCCTCGAGTTTCCAAAGTGCGGCATTAGGATACCGCCTCCTAATCCACCCCAACGCCTCACGGCATTTATCAGCTGGGTAGCCAATACCGGAAGGATGGTTGTCATCAGGGGTAATATCTGAGAGCTGAGCCATGTTACCGTAATATTGGAGAATCGTAAGTACCGCGATGGCGCCATGGACATTGTCAAACTTGGTAGCCTTCCAGAGCATCTCAGCACCCCTTTCACGGTCTGACAGCAGGGTGGTCAGTAAATCTACTGACCAACGACAGTGGAATAGCAGGCCTCCTACCCCCCTTAAATCCAACAATGGCCATAATCCTCTTCATGCTGGGGGGCACCATTCCGAGGATAAGCAGCAACATTCCAAAACACATATTTGTCCCAGAAATGATAAATTTGTCCATTGAGTTATAATGCGAGTCCAACGTAGCCGACGGATGACTGGTGCTTGAATTCCTCGGTGGCACTCCATCCGCCGACGCCGGTCTCATATCCAGGCCAACCATTCCAGCATTTAAGCTGTTACCACCATCGCCGGGCCCCTTTTCAGAAACTTTCAGAGACTTCGGCAAGCTAACCTTACTTCCACCCATTCCATCCAATTGCGCCAGTGAAGCATCAGAACCAGACACATGCACCTGTAGCCCTTCCAGAGTCTTATACGCGCTCCTCATCTTGTAGAAAGCCTTCATAGACTCAACCACTGATTCTGACAACACGCCCACAACTGCAGACATCAACTGCGACTCCGCATGTGCCAGAGCGAATTCCGTACCGGGTGGGAACGATGACTGTTGAGTCTTTTCCCGAATGGTTCTCTTTTGATCCCTATCCGCCGAGCCTTCCGCATCCGCAAGTCTATCGGAAGCTGCGCGCATGAAAAGAAAGAGCCAAGCGAAAATCCAAAAGTCAACTCATATTCAGAATTTTCTTAATTATTTTTTCAAGAAATTCGCGGTAAAATAAAACCTTCTTTCATAATTTCTGGTTCAAATCCTAGACTTGCTCGCAAAAAACCTATCACTCCTCCGGCGAGCTAGCGAATCACATTACTACCCATCCCCATAATGCAAGGGAGAGGGAAAGGCCCCGGGCACGTGAGTGATAAGAGGGGAGGAAGGTGGTGGTGGGACCAACCTTATGAAAGGTTGAACTCCCATCTAGGATTGCTTTTTCAGCACCAGCGACATTATCATCCATGAGTAAATCCATTGCTGAAGAAAATCCAACAGACAAGATTAGCAAAAGGTTACTATTTCAGATACGACTTAAGGAAAACTGCACTACCTCTCAAAGCTTGTTCCACTAGTATTTATTTTTTAAGAATCTTACATTAGCTAAAGATGTTGCACTTCGGGGGATAGACAATCTGATTTGAACAAACATGCTTGCGGCCCGTCTAGGGCACTTAGGGATTGTGAAGAAGTTGAGTGCGTGACAGGCACTCCACTACCACCACCACTGCTACCCCCCCCAAGCCATCCTCGGAACATGGTGCTGAGGATTTTGTTTCTTCCTTTCTCCCCAGAGGTGAGAGGGTGTGACGTCGAGTATATGATTTAGTAAACGAAGAAGGTGAAGAAGAAAAAGATAAGGTCCCCCCAAATTGCGAGGGCTGAAGGAGGGGCGGGGGCGCGGGAAGAGAGGGAGGCAGGCACGCAAGCCAAGTTACAGTAACGCTGAAACACAGGAAGAGCACGCACGCTTTTGGCACAGTCGGACAGCCCACATCAGCAGGAGGGAAAGAAGGGATGGTAGACAAGACACAGACTTTTCTGTGATAAGGGGGAAAAGGAAGAGGAAGGCGGAATCCTTTTAAAGGTTTGTGCAAACCATTCTTCAACTTGGTTCCCGGTTTGACTGTCATACCAGTACTCCTGGTGTATTTAAGTTAACCCGTCTCCTTCCATGCGGAGGCACAGCGCCAAAGCTTTGTGTATTTCGCTGGCAAGGCGTGTTGGGTAAGCGGGGGTGAGGGGTGGATTGGGCAGAGCGGCCTGGGGCGGTCTTGGGGCGCAAGGGAGCCTCGAAGGTGAACAATTTGTATTCTCCAGGTACGACGAGGCTGGCGACAAAAGTGATGAGCAGAATGGCATGTAACAACCGGAACCATGCTGCTTCACGCTTTCCATTCAACATATTCTGGGGGTGCAAAAATTTCAAAATTTGATATCCTGATCCAGAATTCTTTAAAATATCTCTCCAAGGAATTACAGATTATTAAAGCATTATTGGAAACTTTTGGCATGCAATATTGTAAAGCTGAAGTCAAAAACAGTGCTAAGCCTTGCCATTTCCCATACAAAATTGTCAGACCCATCTACAAACTATTACTCTCTTAACAATTCCTTAACCAGTCTAGATACAGACTTATAAAGGGTTGGAAAGTAAAATCTAGAGAATTAGGGTGCAAATGGGGCAAGATTGAGCCCAAATTACTTGACTAAACCAGTGGCTAGAAGGTTGTGAATATGGCTATTCTCGGTGGAAACCCTTTCGCTGCTTATGATTTTTGTTGCCTGCCTCGTACAGTACTGAATCAAATCCTAATCTCTATACATAATTCCACTAAGGTCACATGGCAACAAAGTTTTTACGATCACGTGACTGTAGGCCACTCAACCCTGACCAGTCCTTCCCCACATTCATTAGTCCTTTTTCTCCTTTACTTGGTTTCGATTCGGGTTTTCATGTCTCAATAAATTTTTCAATTGATTTTCAACAGAGAAGTTTGTAAATCCTAAAGCGAAGTTTAGAGCCATTAGAAGAGCTGGCTAAATATCCTACTTTATTGCATCGCAAAAAGCCCGC